>Ga0207416_1000072_pt1 | contig 181543 bp, 182 predicted proteins | sample PaiPotPPM11metaG_FD_184107 | JGI IMG/M metagenome (GOLD analysis project Ga0207416, IMG submission 184107) | Iron sulfur acid spring bacterial and archeal communities from Banff, Canada, to study Microbial Dark Matter (Phase II) - Paint Pots PPM... ... | reverse complement strand
TGCAAACGCCGGCCCAGAGATGCGTCGCACATCGAAAACTGCGCACTCGAAGGAGCGCTGGATGTCGTCGCGACGTGTCGCCTGGGCGCTCTTTGCTTCGGACGTCGATTTTTCATCAACCTGCTAGGCCGGCACCGCCTGCGGTTCCTCATGACGCCGCACGTACACCACTGGGACAGCATGATGGTGTTCGAGGAGAGTCAGGGCGTGTTGTTCCCCGCCGATCTTTTTATCCAACCGGGGGATCAGCCGCCGACAACGACAGAGGACCTTGCCCAGGAAATGCTCGGCGTCTACCGCGGGGTCGGCATCATGCCGTCGGAGGACGCGGTGCGCCGGGTCCTGGACGGCCTGGACCGGATGCCCATCAGGCACGTGAACCCGATGCACGGGGCGTGCATTCCCGCACCGGCGCTCGCGCCGTACGTCCGCGCCTTGCGCGAGGAACCCTTTGCGTACACGGGGACCCTCTTCGGGAAGGAGGTCATCTATTGAAGGCTGAGGCGGCAGAGCGCCGCCCCAGCCGGTTGCGACAATAGCGAACGGCGTCGCGTGGGCGCCGCCCGACGCGCTACTTCTCGATCTGAATGTTGACGTGCTTCAATTCCGTATACTCAAACAGACCTTCGAGGCCGTACTGGCGGCCGAGGCCGGATTGCTTGTAGCCGCCCATCTCGGTAGATTGGTACATCTTGCCGAAGGTGTTGATCCAGATCGACCCGGCCCGCACGCGCGTCGCGATCTTCATGGCCTTGTTGATGTCACGCGTCCACACCGCGGCCACGAGTCCGTAGCGCGAATTGTTCGCGATCCGAATCGCGTCGTCCACGTCCTTGAACGTGGTGATGCCCATGACCGGGCCGAAGATCTCTTCCTGCGCGATCTTCGCATCCGGCGACATCTCATCGAAGACGGTCGGCGCGACGAAGAAGCCCTTCGCGAGGTCGCCGTCCGTAAGGCGCTGCCCGCCGACCAGAAGACGCGCCTCTTTCTTGCCGACCTCGATGAAGCCGGTGATCTTCTCCAGCTGCGCGGCGGAGATCACCGGGCCGACCTCAACGCCCTTCTCCCACCCGGGCCCGACCTTCATCTTGGGGACCATCTCCTGGATCTTGGACACAAACTGCCCGTGCACGCTCTCCTCGACCAGCACCCGCGTCCCCGCGATGCAGATCTGGCCGGCGTTGTAAAAGGAGGCCGCGTTGATCGCCCCGCGGATCGCGCGGTCGAAGTTGGAGTCCGCGAACACGATCGTCGGCGACTTGCCGCCGAGCTCGAGCGAGACCTTCTTGAGGTTGCCGGCGGCAAGCCGCATGATCTCGCGTCCGGTGGACGTGTCGCCGGTGAACGCGACCATGTCCACGTCGTCGTGCCGCGCCAGCTCGGCGCCGACCGGATCGCCCGGGCCGGTCACGATGTTGACGATGCCCTTCGGGAACTCTTCGATGCCCTCAATGATGCGGCCGAGCTCGACGGTGGAGCCGGCGGTGTAGCTCGCCGGCTTGACGATCACGGCGTTGCCGGCGGCGAGCGCCGGGGCGATCGCGCGGGCCAGCAGCGCGAGCGGCGCGTTCCACGGCACGATGATCGCCACCACGCCGACCGGCTCGCGCATGATCATGCTGATGCTGTTGGGCTGCGGCACCTGGGAGCGGCCGAAGATCCAGCGTGTCAGCCCGGCGTAGTAGCTGAGCGTCTCCGCGAGCCGCAGCGCCTCGCCCCGGCTGATCGGGGAGGGCTTGCCGCTCTCGCGGGTCAGCTGCGTCGCGAGATCCTGGTGGCGGGCGCGGACGGCCTCGGAAAATTTCGTCAGCGCCGCGGTGCGCACGGCGGTGTCCTCGCGCCATTCCGTGGACTCGAACGCGTCGCGCGCCGCGCGAATCGCGGCGTGCGCATCCTCCACGGTGGAGCGCTGCGCCCGGTAGAGCAGGTCCCCGTTGGCGGGACTGCGGACCTCGAAGGTGCCGCCGCCCTTGGAGTCGCGCCACTCACCGCCGATGAAGTTCTTGTAGGTCGCCACCTGCTGTGCTGTTGCCTCTGGCATTCCTGTCCCTCCCCTGTGCTGTCGCGGCGCGTGCGGCCGGTGCTATCCCGCCCACGCGCCGTCCGGATCGAACCGCCGCAACACGGCGAGCTCCTCCGCCGTCGGTACCGCCGTCGTCTCGGGCCGGGCGGCGACCCGAAGGTCCCACCCCGTGTGCGCCCGCACTTCGTCCACCGTCACGCCCGGATGCACGCTCTCCAGCACCATCTCGCGCGAGTCCGCCTCGAACCCGAAGACGGCGAGGCTCGTGATCACGCGCGCGGGACCGCCCCGGACGAGCCCCACGTCGCACCGCCATCCGCCGCCCGTGCCGTACCCGGGCGACGTCAGATACCCGACGCGCTCGGGAAACCGCCGGCGCTCGTGCTGCATGATCACCACGGTGCGGCGCGACAGGGCCGCGATATCGGCCGCGCCGCCGCTCCCGGGCAGGCGGACTCGCCGGCCGCCCTCCTCGACCCAGGTGGTGTTGAGATTGCCGAACCGGTCGACCTGGGCGCCGCCCAGAAAGCCGACGTCCACGCGGCCGCGCTGGAGGTGGCCCATCACCTCGAGGAGCGTCGTGCACATCACCGCACCGGCGATGTTCGGCGGGTCGCCCATCGTGATGAGTGCTGCGGCCGGCGGCGTATCCCGGATCACCCCGTTCTCGAACAGCCCGATCGCCCGCGGCGCGTGCGTCGCCTTGGCCACGGCGAAGCCCAGGAGCGGCAGCCGCATGCCCACGAAGACGATCTCGCCGTCGCGAATCTCGCGGGCCGCGGCCACGACCATGACCTGGCGCCGCGTGGTGGCCGCCGCCTCGGCACGCATCATAGGCCGTAATTGACGGGCGCCGCGAGGCGCGCCGTGCGGGGACGCAGACTCTCGACCCGGCTCGCGCCGAGCCTCGTCAGGTACGCGTCGTGGTCGGGCACACCGGCCACCATGCGGTCGAGCCAGGCGAGGAAACCTGCCCGCGCCTTCGTCTCCGCGTGATACTCGTCGTAGAACCGGTCGTCGCGGTTCACGTAGCCCTGCGTTGGCGAGGGATGCGAGCCGTACGGCACGATCGACACCGCGCCGACGAGAAACCCGGGGATGAGCGTCCGGTTGGGATCGCTGCGGATCACCGCCTCGTCCACCAGTTCCTCGCACGTGAGCACGACGTGCCGCGCCGCGCGCGCCGCCTCGAGCGTGACCCCGAGGTTACCCCACAGGTGCGCGTTGCCGTCGCGATCGCACCGCGGCACGTGCAGGATCGCGAGGTCGAGGTCGAGCGCCCCGACGCCGAGCAGGCGCTCGCCGGTAAACGGACAGGTCATCTCCCTGAGGCGCGCGTGGCCGCGCAGGATGTCGCTGCCGAGGAGCGTGTGCGACGGAAGAAACGGCACCCCCCGCGCCGCCGCCTCGAGGGCCAGCGCCACCGTCAGGTTCGAATGATCCTCGATCGCGAGCGGCCGCGGGATCTGTTCCTCCACCGCGCGGCGGAAGTTGTAGGCGATCCCGGCACCGACGTTGCCGACCCAGGCCGCGATCACCCGGGCCACGCAGCCGGCGCCGATCAGCTGGTCGAACAAAATGTCCGAGATCGGGCCGACCAGCGTGAGGTCACCCCGGCCCTGCCGGATGATCTCGTGTCCCGCCGCGAACGGAATGCACGACTCGAGACCCGTGCCCATCGCGATGACCGCGCCGTCGCGCACGTGGCGCGAGACGGCATCGCGGAGCGGCATCACCTTCGACACGAGATCGTCTCCGATCAGGAGTCTCGCACGGGAAGGTCGGCCGACGGCAGGGTCCCCCACTTCACCTGCTCGAACGCACTGCGGCAGCCGCGGCAGTAGTACTGGGACGTGAGCGGCGAGGAGCCGAACAGGCTCATGAGCTCCGTCTCATCCGATCCGCAGAAGGGACACTCGGGCGCCCGATGGTGCGACGCGGCGGCCGGCGCCCCCGGTGCCGGGCCGCGCACGTCGCCGGCGCTCATGACGGCCGGATCCTCCGCGCGCGCTCGTCCCACCGGTCCCACGGCAGCGGCTCCGCCAGATCCCACCGTCCGCCCGCCCCGCGCAGCGGCGCCGGCACGCCCGCGGCGTCGAGGACCGGCGCGAGCTGCGCGATAAACCGGCTCCGAACCGCGTCGCCGGCTTCGGCCAGCACGCCGGCATCGACCAGCGCGCGCAGCGACCCGCCGTCCGCGGGACCGAACCAGCAGAGCACATCGGTCCAGATGTCGCGCAGCCCGGCGGTGAGTTGCGCGCGCACGTCCGGGCTGTCGGCGGCGAGCTGCGCGAGCCAGCTCTGGCCGTGGATCGCGTGGTAGCGCTCCTCTTCGATGATCTTGCGCGCCCGCTGCCGCAGCGGCAGGTAGCGCGACTCGAGGGCCGTCTCGAGGACCGTCGCGAGCGTACGGTCGATCATTAAGTTGGCGACGATCAGGTGCGGCCAGCCGGCGAAGGGGGCGTTGACGAACGCGACGGTGCGCGCGTCCGCGGCCACCCACTCGTGCTCGGACCGGCGCGGCGCGCCCGGCAGCTCTTCCAGCAGACCGTACAGCACGCGCGCGTGGCCCAGTTCGTCCTGCGCCATCGCCGTGGCGGCCACGCCGGCTTCGATGGTCGGACCGCTGCTGCACCACTCGGCGTACCGGAGCCCGAGCGCGTGCTTGTTGTCGGCGAGCGCGACGACGAGGTCGACCAGCGGCGCCACGCACTCTCGCGGCAGCGCCGACGGCCGGTCGAGCAGCGGCGTGCTCACCCGCGCGGCCTCGCGCCCGCGTCACGCATGCGCGTCGACCGCCTCGCCGCGCACATCGTCGACGGCGATGATCGCGCGCCGCGGCACGACGTACATCTCGAGCCAGGATTCCTCATCGTAAATGCTGCGCGCGTACACCCGGGCCAGCGCGTCACCGGGCGCGGCGACGGAGCCCACGTGGCGAAGCGGTTCGCCTTCCACGCGCCGCGCGAAGACCTCGTAGACGGGTTCGTCGCCGATCGTCTGCATCACACCACGACGCCCCAGCGCCGGAACTGTAGGCGGGCCGCCTCGCTCAGGCGCTCCTTCGTCCACACCGGGTCCCAGGTGATCGTGAACACCACGTCGCGGACCCCGGGCAGCCGCCGCAGGCGCTCCCGCACGTCGTCCTGGATCATCTCCATGCACGGGCACGCGGTCGACGTGAACGTTAGGGTGACGCGGACGACGCCGTCCTCAACCGCCACCCCGCACACCAGTCCCATGTCGACGACGCTCACCGGCCACTCCGGATCGACGACGTCCCGCAGCGCCGCCAGCACCTGCTCAGGCGTCACCGGGACGTCCACCGCCGTGCGCTCCACCACCATCGTCAGTGGATCCCCCAGTCTTCAACAGAAGCCCCGGCCGCCAGCGTTCGCATCTGCCGGCGGCCGCGCTGCAGCATCTCGACGAACATCCCGTTGCCCGGCCCCCGGCGCTTCCACCTGACGAGCACCTCGTCCCAGGAGATGGGTTTGTCCATCACCCACCGGCGCGCGTCTTCATCGAAGTCGACCGGCAGCGGATAATCGAGGACGTAGGTGTCGGTCGCCTGGTCGTGATGGGCCGGCACCGTGAACCCGAGGCTCTCGCAGAGCGGCACCGCGGTTCGCAGCCACTGCTGGCGCAGCTGATCGTTGGTGCTGCCCTTCAGCTTGTAGGCGATCTGCCGTCCGTGGGTCTTGAGGCTGTCCGGGAGTCCGAACCACTCGACCGTCATCGGAAACATCCAGTCGATCGCCCGCTGGACCTCGTCCCGCTGCCCGCTCGAGGCGAGCCGGCGCATCCCGTTCTCGCCGTGGCGCAGGTGGAAGTTCTCTTCCTTGTCGACCTTGGCCAGCGCGCGCCGCCACGGCCCGTAGCTGCAGTGCCGGTAAACATCGCCGAGCAGCACGAATCCGGCGCGGTCATAGAACGCATTGGCGACGATGAGCTCGACCCACGACCGCAGCGGCACGTCGAACGCATACGGGTGTTTGAACTTGGTCGGCGCCCGGTCGTAGATCAGCGCCTCGGTGTCCACGCCGAGATCCTGAAGGATGCGGTACCCGATGTGCGCGTGGCTCAGTTCGTCCTGGATGATGGCGAGCGCGGAGATAAGGTTGTTCATCGACGGGGAGTCCTTCGCCGCGGTGTAGTAGCTCGGCGCGCTGATCATCTCGGTGTCCGCGGAGACGGTGAGGATGTGGATGAGCGTGCGGCGGTAGTCATCGCTCATCTCGGCGGGACTCTCGATGATGTGCCCCTGCTGGATGCGGTCGACGATCTGATCGTCGGTCGGCGTGCCCATCTTCGACCTCCGCGTCCGGACCGGCCGCACCGCCCGGATTGATATGCTACGGTTTTCGCACGTACGACGTGAATAGCGTGTATAATAATTATATCACAAGAATCGCCGCGTCGAGGGAAGTCTTCGTGACCCGGCTGGCGAGCGCTCGCTCGCTCCTTGTCACGGTCTGGGGCGATACCGTCCGTCCGCGGGGCGGGGAGATCGGCACGGTCACGCTGATCCGCCTCATGGCTCCACTCGGGCTCTCGCCCCGGGCGGTCCGCGCCGCGCTGTCGCGCATGACGCGCCGCGGATGGCTGAGCCGCCGCCGGACCGGCCGGCGCGCGTTCTACGCGCTCACGCCGGCCGGCGCGCTGCGTCTCGAACAGGGCGTCCGCCGCGTCTATCGCACGGCCGCCGAGCGGTGGGACGGACGCTGGCGGCTTTTCACCTACGTGATCCCGGAAGAGCGGCGGGCCGCGCGGGACCGGCTACGGCGCGAACTGCAGTGGCTCGGACTGGGCCCGCTGTCCCGCAGCACATGGGTCACCACGCGCGATCTGGCCGACGTGCTGCGCGAGATGAGCGCCGCGCGGGGACTCGACGGGGCGGTCGCGCTCTTCGACGCGCGGAACCTGGGACCGGCCGATGACCGGGCGCTCGTCGCGCGGTGCTGGGACCTGAGCGCGATCGCAGCCCGGTACCGCCGGTTCATCACGACGATGCGTCCGCGTGCGGCGGCGCTGCACAGGCGCGTGCGGGCCGGGACGATCGCGGACGACGGCTGTTTCGCCGAAAAGATCTGGCTCGTCCACGAGTACCGGAAGTTCCTGTTCGTGGATCCGGGCCTCCCGGACCGGCTCTTGCCGGCGCGGCGTCCCGACCGGGAAGCCGCCGCGCTGTTTCGCCGGACCTACGCCCTGCTCGCTCCGCGGGCCGACCGGTTCGTCGAGCGCGTGATGGGCCACAAGGCCGTCCCCCGATGAACGTCGTTCGCTACGGCACGCCGCGGGCGTTTCTCGACGCCGTCGAGCCGTTTCTGCTGCGCGAGGAGGCCTGCCACAACCTGCTGCTCGGCATTCCGGCGCGGTTGATCGCGGGCGCGCAGGGCGCCGCGGAGAACGTCTATCTGGCCGCCGCGATCGAGCGGGGCGAGGTCGCCGCGGCCGCGATGATGACGCCGCCGTACCGGCTCGTCCTGTCGCAGACAGCGGCCCCCGGCGTCCTCCGCGCGCTCGCCGGAGACGTGGCATCGCTGCGACCCGCCCCGCCCGGCGTGCAGGGGCCGGATCCGGTGGCCGCGGAGTTCGTCGCGGCCTGGCGGGAACTCACCGGCGAACAGGGACGGCGCGTGCTGCACGAACGCATCCACCGCCTCGATGCCGTCCGGCCGGTCCCGCGCGTTGCGGGCCGCCTGCGGCCCGCGGAAAAGACAGACCGTCCGCTGCTGCTCGACTGGCTGCGCGCCTTCGGCGCCGAGGCGTTCGGCGACGACAATCGTCCGCCACGCGAGGCCGAAACCGCGCTCAACACGCGGTTCAGCAGTTCGGGCGAAGGTTTTGTGCTCTGGGACGACGGCGGACCGCGATGCGTCGCGGGATACGGCGCGCCGACCCGGCACGGCGTCAAGGTCGGCCCCGTTTACACCCCGCCCGAACACCGCGGCCGTGGCTATGCGACGGCATGCGTGGCGGATCTCAGCCGGCTGCTCCTCGAGCGCGGCCGGCGCTTCTGCATGCTCTATACCGATCTGGCCAACCCGGCGGCCAACCGGATCTACCGGCGCATCGGATACGAGCCGGTGTGCGATGTCGCCGAGTACCGCTTCGACCGGCTTACCGCCCCTTGAACTCCGCCGGCCGCTTCTCCGAGAACGCGCGCACGCCCTCGACGCCGTCCTCAGAGATGAACGACCGGAACAGCGCCTCACGCTCGTAGGCCAGCCCGTCGTCGAGCGCCATCTCCAGTCCACGGTTGACGGCGAGCTTGATCAGCCCCACCGCCGCCGTGGCGCTACGCGCCAGCCCGTCCGCATACGCGGCGGTCTTCGCGAACAGCTCGTCCGCGGGGAACACGCGGTCGACAAGGCCGATCGAGAGCGCCTCGTCCGGCGAGACCGCGCGCCCGGTGATCATCAAATCGAGGGCGCGGCTCTTCCCGACGAGACGCGGCAGCCGCTGCGTGCCGCCGTTGCCGGGAATGATGCCGAGCGTGATCTCGGGCTGGCCGAGACCGTACGTCCCCGCGGCGGCGAAGCGCAGATCGCAGGCCAGCGCGATTTCCATGCCCCCGCCGAGGCAGTGGCCGGCGATCGTCGCGATGAAGACCTTGGGCGTCGTTTCGATCCGGCGCAGCACCTCGTGCATGTGCGTGATGAACATGACCTTCTCCTCGAAGGTGGAGGAGGCGAACCACTTCACGTCCGCGCCGGCCGAGAAAAACTTCGGCAGCGTGCTCCTCACGATCACCGCGCGCACCGCCGGGTCGTCCCGCGCGCCGTCGACCGCCGCCCGGAACTCTTCCGCAAACTGCGGATTGTAGGCGTTGGCCGGCGCCCGGTGCAGCGAGATCACGCCGACGCCGCCTTCGCGCTCCAGACTGATCATCTCTCCCATTGGGATCCCCTCCATTGGCGCGCCAGCCGGCCGGCGGGCGCACGGTCACTCGCGGGACGTTACGATGGCGCCTGCGCGGCCCCGGCGGCGCGGCCCCGCGGCCCCGCGCAGTCGGGGGGCGGGACGGCCGGCCGCGTCAGCCGCTCGCGCAGACGGAACCGCTGAATCTTTCCGGTGGCGGTCTTCGGGAGTTCCGGCACGAACTCGATCCAGCGCGGGTACTTGAACGCCGCGATCTTGTCCCGGACGGACGTCTGAATCTCGCGGCCGAGCCCCTCGGCGGCCGCGAGACCCGGCTTGAGCACGACGAAGGCGTAGGGCTTCACCAATTCGTCCGCCTCCGCGTGGCCGACCACCCCGCACTCGAGCACCGCGGGATGCTGGATCAGCGTCGCTTCGACTTCCGCCGGCGACACCCACTGTCCCCCGACCTTGAGCATGTCGTCCGAGCGGCCGCAGTACCAGTAGAACCCGTCGCCGTCGCGATAATACTTGTCGCCGCTCCGAAACCATTCGCCCTCGAACGCCCTCCGGGTCTGCGCGTGCCTGTTCCAGTAGTAGGCGGCGACGCTGTCGCCGCTCACGAGGAGGTCGCCGATGTCGCCGGGGGGCAGGTCGCGGCCCGCCTCGTCCACGACGCGGACCTGATAGCCCGGGACCGCCTCGCCGCTGCTCCCGGGACGCACGCGTCCGGGCCGGTTGCTGATGTAGATGTGCAGCGCCTCGGTCGACCCGATCCCGTCCAGGATCTCCACCCCGAACCGCTCTTTCCACCTGGTGAAGATCGCCGCCGGCAGCGGCTCGCCGGCGGAGACGCACCGCCGCACGGCGCCGAGGTTCTCCGGGCCGTCCGCGGCGAGCATCGCCGCGTACGCCGTCGGCACGCCGAAGAAGAGGGTCGGCCGGTAGCGTTCGATCAGTCCGAAGTACGTCGGCGGGTCGAAGCGGCCGGGAAACAGCACGGTCGAGGCGCCGACGCGCATCGGAAAGTAGAGTCCGTTGCCGAGGCCGTAGGCGAAGTACAGCTTCGCGATCGACAGGCACACGTCGTCGGGCTGGATCCCGAGCACGCCGCGCCCGTACAGCTCCGCGGCCCACAACATATCGTGGTGCAGGTGCACGGCGCCTTTCGGCGCGCCGGTGCTGCCGCTGCTCCACAGCCAGAACGCCGGTTCGTCGCGGTGCGTCGGGGCGGGCGCGAGCCGGTCGTCGGCCGCAGACAGCAGATCGGCGAGACCGTGCCGGGCCGGGCCGGACGCGGCGGGCGCCCCCGCCGCTCCCGCGACGACGACGTGGCGCAGATCGGGCGCCTCCCTCAGCACCGGCTCGACCACGGGCAGGAGCGCGTCGCTGACGGCCAGCACGCGCGCCCGGCTGTCGCGCAGCATGTACGCGTAGTCTTGGGATCGCAGCGCGGTGTTTGTCGGGACCGGCACCGCGCCGATCCGCAGCGCCCCCCAGAACAGGTACGCGAACTCGGGGGAATCGAGCATCAATAGAAATACCCGCTCTTCGGGCCGTACGCCGAGTCCGCGCAGCGCGCTGCCGGCGCGGTTGATGGACCCGGCGAGTTCGCCGTAGGAGATGCGCCGGTCGCCCGCGTGGATCGCCACCGCGCGGTCGCGGCCCGCCTCGAGGTGGTGGTCGATGAACGCGGTCGTGACGTTGAACGCGTCGGGAATGTCGAGCGAGACATCCATCGCGCGGTCGGTTTCGCGCATCCAGAGACCGTCTCCTCTGCGCGGCAGGCCGGCCCGCGCCCCTTCGCGAAAACGGTGCGGCGAGCCCGGTGCGAACGGAGGAGGACCGACGATGATCCTGCCATTCCATGGACGGACGCCGCGCATCGCCGAGAGCGCGTTCATCGCGCCCACCGCGACCATCATCGGCGACGTCACGATCGGCGACGAGGCCAGCGTGTGGTTCGGCGCGGTTCTGCGCGGCGATGTGGGGCGAATCGAGATCGGCGCGCGGTCCAGCGTGCAGGACAACGCGGTGCTGCACACCACCGATCGGATCGCCACGATCATCGGCGACGACGTCACGATCGGCCACGGCGCCGTGCTCGAAGGCTGCACAATCGAGCGCGGCGCGCTGGTCGGTATGAACGCCGTCGTGCTCCACGAGGCCGTCGTCGGCGAGGAAGCGCTCGTGGGCGCGGGCAGCGTCGTCACGGACGGCACCAAGATTCCGGCGCGCACGCTCGCGGCCGGATCTCCCTGCCGGGTCCGGAAGCCCCTCGAGGGGGTGGCCGCTCAGTGGATCGCGCGCGCGGGCCCGGCGTACGTGCGGCTGTCGCGCCGGTACCTGGAGGAGCGCGGGGCGGCGCCGGGCACTCCGGATGCCGCGCGGCACCGCCCGGGCAACAGCCGCGCGGCCGAAGGCCCGGTCCCCGGATAGCGCGATGCCGGACTACGATCTGCTGCTGACCGGCGGCACCGTCCTCGATCCCGCCACGGATGGTGACGAGGCGCGCCCGCGCAGGGCCGATGTGGCGATCGCCGGCGGCGCCATTGCCGCGGTGGCGCCATCGCTCCCGCGCGAACGGGCGCGGCGCACGATCGACGTGACGGGACGGCTGGTCACCCCGGGCCTGATCGACCTGCACACCCACGTCTACTGGGGCGGCACCTCCCTCGGCGTCGATCCGGACGCCCTGTCCGCGACCTCGGGTGTGACCACGCACGTGGACGCCGGAAGCAGCGGCGCGGGCAACTTTCCGGGGTTCCGGCGGCATCTGATCGAGCGCGCGCGGGTGCGGGTGCTGCCGTTTCTGAACATCAGCTTCGCGGGCATCTTCGCGTTCTCGCGGCGCCTGATGGTCGGCGAGTCCGTGGATCTCCGGCTGCTCAACGTGCAGGAGGCGGTGCGCGTCGGGCAGGAGCACCGCGATCTCGTCCTCGGCATCAAGGTGCGCCTCGGACTCATCGCCGGAGAGGGCCAGGGCCTGCCGCCGCTGCATCTCGCCCTCCAGGCGGCCGAAGCGCTCGGCGCGCGCATGATGGTGCACACCGACTCGCCGCCGCCGACGCGGCACGAGGTGCTGCCTCTTTTACGGAAGGGAGACATCCTGACCCACGCGTTCCGGCCGTTTCCGAACGGCCCGACCGTCGATCCCGGCGTCACGGGACGCATCCTGCCGGAGCTGTGGGAGGCGCGGGAGCGCGGCGTCGTGATCGACATCGGCCACGGCATGGGCAGCTTCTCCTTCGAGAGCGCGGAGGCGTGCCTCACCCAGGGATTTCTTCCGGATGTGATCAGCAGCGACGTGCACGCGCTGTGCATCGACGGTCCCGCCTATGATCTGCCGACGACGATGTCCAAATTGTTGAGCCTTGGCATGCCGCTCGAGCGTGTGATCGCCGCGGCGACGGCGGCGCCCGCCCGGGCGATCGGGCGGCCCGACCTCGGCACGCTGCGTCCGGGGTCACCGGCCGACGTGACGGTGCTCGACGACCGGACCGGCGCGTTCGAGTACATGGACGTCACCGGACGAACGATGACCGGACGACGCCGGCTCGTGCCGGTGCTGACCGTAGTTGGCGGGCACGTACTCGAGCCCGAGGCGGACGAGCGAGCGTAGTGTAACGACACGGTCTGAAACGAACCGGGGCGGGCCATGTGTCGCCCGCCCCGGTGAGATGCTCTCAACCAAGGACATGCCTAGTATGCCGCCAGCCGGCGGATCGCGTCCGCGATCTCCGCGACGGTCGGCTGAAACGCCGCTTCGAGCGCCGTATTGTGCGGCACCGGCGCGTCCTCGCTGGCCAGCCGGACGACCGGGCCGTCGAGCGAGTCAAAGGCCTCTTCCGCGATCAGCGCGGCGATCTCTCCGCCAATGCCGCCGGTCCGCGACGCCTCGTGCACGATGAGGGCTTTCCCGGTCTTGCGCACCGACTCGAGGATCGCGTCACGATCGAGCGGCGCGAGCGTGCGCAGATCGAGGACGTCCGTCTCGATCCCCTGGGCTGCGGTGAGCTCGGCGGCCTCCACACACTTGTGGAGCATCCACCCGTACGAGATCACGGAGACCGCGGCGCCCTCGCGGACCAGCCGCGCCCGGCCGATCGGCGTGACGTAGTCGCCGTCCGGCACCTCTTCACGCCGGAAGCGATAGAGATGTTTGTGTTCGAAGTACATCACGGGGTTCGGATCTCGAATCGCCGCGACCAGCAGCCCCTTCGCGTCCTCGGCGAACGCCGGCGCCACGACCTTGAGGCCGGGCGTGTGCGCGAACCATGCTTCCATGCACTGCGAGTGGAACGGTCCGCCTTTGATGTCGCCGCCGTAGGGCATGCGCAGCACGAGCGGCAGAGGTGCCCGGGTCCGCCAGTGGTACTTCGCCGCCATGTTCACGACCTGCGTGAACGCGTCTGTCACGAAGTCGGCGAACTGCAGCTCGACGACCGGCCGCATGCCCATCACCGCCGCGCCGATCCCGGCGCCGACGTTGGCCGTTTCGGCGAGCGGCGCGTCGATGACCCGCCACGGGCCGAATTCGTCGAGGAATCCGTCCGTGATCTTGAAAGCGCCGCCGTACACGCCGATGTCCTCGCCCAGCACGAAGACCCGGGGGTCGCGCCGCATCTCCGCGCGGAGCCCGTCGCGGATCGCCTCGAGATAGGTCAGCTGCGCCACGAACGCCTCACTCCTCGGCGTAGACGCCCTGCGCGACGGTCGAGGGATCCGGCTCCGGACTCGCTTCCGCCCACGCCAGGCCGTCCTCGACCTCTTGCGCAATGCGGGCCCGCATCGCGTCGTCCTCGCGGTCGCTGAGCACGCCGTCGTCACGCAGCCGCTGCTCGAACATGGCGATCGGGTCCCGGCCGGCCCATTCGTCGAGGAGCGCCTTCGGCACATACGAGGACTTGTCGGCCTCGCTGTGGCCGCGCACCCGCATCGTCCGGCACTCGATGAGCGTCGGGCCGACCCCGTCCCGCGCCCGATCGACGGCGTCCTTCGCCGCGCCGTAGACGGCGAGCACGTCGTTGCCGTCCACCGCCACGCCCGGGATGCCGTATCCCGCGGCCTTGTCGACGAACGAGCGGGCCGCGGTCTGGCGGTCGAGCGGCGTGGAGTACGCGTACTGATTGTTCTCGAGCACGAGGATCACCGGCAGCCGGAACACCGCGGCGAAGTTGACGCCCTCGTGCCACGCGCCCGTGCTGGTCGCCCCGTCGCCGAAGAACGTCAGGACCACACGGGACTCCCCGCGCTGCCGGCATGCGAGCGCCATCCCCGCGGCGACAGGCACCGAAGCCCCCATATGACTGATGAACGGCAGAATGCCGCGCCGGGGGTCGCCCATGTGGATGTTGCCGTCGCGGCCCCGCGTCGGCCCACCTTCCCGGTCGAGGAACTGCGCAAACACCTCACCCACCGTGATGCCGCGCATGATGTACGCCGCGAGGTCGCGATGCATCGGGGCGAGCAGGTCGTCCGGGCCAAGCGATGCAGTCGCGCCGACCGCGATAGCCTCGTGGCCCCACCCCGTGAAGTACGCGCCGGGGATGCGCCCCTGGTAGTAGAGCTTGACGCCGCGGTCCTCGACCGCACGCTGGAGGCGCATGTAGTACAGCAACTCGAGCAGCCGCTCGGGCGCAAGACGCCCGGCACCCTCCTCGTTCTGCGACGGCCGGCCGGCTTTAATTTCATGTTGGCCGGCGGCGGGTCCGCCGGCTGGCGTACGTGTGGACTTTGCCATATATATGGAAGGTCTTTCGACACGGCCGGCCTGTTTCCCGACCTGAGCTGTTCAGCGGAAGGCGGCGCCCCGCGATGCCCCGAAGCGGGGACATGCGCGTCAGAACGTCTACGCCGCGACCTCGAGGGACATCGTGAAAACAGTACGCGCCGATTCGGCGAAAGACTTCTTCCGCGTCGTGGCGGGAACGCCGCGATCCCAGGCCGCGACGATGGTGCTCAAGCCCGGCCAGGCGACCGGCGGCGAGGACAACGTCCATGCCGCCGCGGATCAGTGGCTCTACGTGATCGCCGGCCGCGGCGAGGCCACCGTGGAGCGCCGCACGGTCGGGCTCGAACACGGGCACCTCTTGCTCATCGAGGCCGGCGAGCACCACGAGATCCGCAATACCGGTGAGGAGCCGCTCGTGACCGTCAACGTCTACGCCCCGCCGGAATACTAAGCGCCGGACTCCCGCGGGCGGCCCCGATTCCGACGGCACCGCGTTTCGCCTCGTGTGGTATAGTAGGGATTAGGATGGATAAGGGAGGATGACGGCCGCCATGCGTAAGGTCCAGATCACCATCGACGACGAAACGGCACGGCGACTCGCATCGCTGGCCGGCCCCCGCGCCGGCAACAAGAGTTTCGTCGTGCGTGAAGCCGTCCGCCGGATGGCGGAGCAGGAAGGATTCGAACAGTATCTGGATTGGCTCGAGCAGCAGCCGAAAGCGCGTCTTGGTCTGGAGCGCGGGCTGCGCGATGAACGGGAGGGCCGGACGGTCTCGCACCCAGACGCGCTGCGGCGTCTTCGCAAACCTCGTCCTCGGTCCCGATAGTCCACGGCGGTGAGGGACGTTCGCTGGACCGAGAGCGCGCTTGCGACGGTCACGTCACTCAGCCGAGCCGAACAGCAGGCGCTGCTGGACCGTCTCGAACTCAGCCGTGAATTCCCCGAAATGTATCCGGCGCGACGACGAGGACGCTTCGCCGGCCTTCGCTACTTCGTCGTGAATCGTCGCTGGCTGATCTACTACCTGGCAGACACCGGCCGTCTCGTGGTCATCGCCATTATCCCGGCGTTGGCGCGGCCCGTCTGAACCGACACGGCGAGGCGCGGTACCCGACACACCGTCAATGCGGTCCCCCGCCACCCGGCGCGCCCTCGTACGGCAGACCGGCGAGTTCCCGCAGCGCCCGCTCCACGTACACCCGAGTCATCTTCTTGCGGTAGCCGATCGTCAGATCGGCGTTGTCGAGCGGCCGCGACGGCTGGGACGCGGCCTGCGCGGCCTGCGCCAGCAGTTCGTCGGTCGGGCGCTGCCCGCGCAGGAGCGACGCCGCCTGCGGGGCCTCCACGGGATGCGAGGCGACGCCGCCGAGCACGATACGCGCATCCGCGACGCGGCCGTCCGGGTCGAAGCGGAGCGCGGCCGCGACGCCCAGGATCGGGAAGTCAAACGAGCCGCGGCGGCGCAGTTTCCAATACGTCGAACGCCATCCGTCGGCGGGCGGCAGGATCACTTCGACCAGCAACTCTTCCGGTGATTTGGCGAGATACTGCATCCCGTCGTCGCGGTAGAACGCGGCGGCCGGGATGGTGCGCTCGCCGCCCGGCCCAACGATCCGAAGCTGCGCGCCGAGCGCCATGGCGGCGGGCGCGGTGTCGGTGGACGAGATCGCCCAGCAGCGCGGGCTGCCCGGCGCCACCAGGCAGATGTCGCCGTCTTTCTTCATGCAGAAGCCGATCGACTTGCGCCAGTGATACGTCTGATTGTAGTAGTTGCACCGCGTGTCGACACAGAGGTTGCCGCCGATCGTGCCCATGTTGCGAAGCGGCGGCGTGCTGACCGCGCCGGCCGCGAGGGCCAGCGCGCGGTAGCCACCCGCCACACCGGGATCGCCGACGAGACGGGTCAGCGTCACGCACGCCCCCACCGTCATGCCGCGGCCGGGATCGCCGCCGACCCGGTGTAGCTCGGGAATCGCCCGCAGCCCCACGAGCGTCTTCGGCTCGAACTGCCGGCGCTTCATATTTGGGTAGAGATCGGTGCCGCCGGCGACCGGCATGCCGTCGGGGGCTGTCTCGCCCAAGAACCCGATCGCCTTTTCGAGGGTGCGCGGCGCGAGGTAGGTGAACGGCGGAAGGCGCAGCATCAGCGATCCTCCCCGTCCTCGGCATCCGGGCCGGTCGCGTCCCACGCCGCATCATCGGGACGAGGGGGACGCGCGTCGTCGAGATCCGCGCCTGTGTGCAGGCGCCACACCGGGCCCTGCGCTCCGCCGGCGACGACGGCGCCGGGGCGCCACGGCTGTTCCCACCCGGCCGGCGGCTCCACGACCAGCGGCGCACGGAACGCGAACGCGGGGACGCCGCGCGGCCCGATCCGTCCCGGGCCTCCCTTCGCGCGCTGCTCCAGCGCCGCGAGGACCTTATCCGGGGAGATCGGAATCTCGTCGATCCGCACGCCGACCGCATCGTAGACGGCGTTGGCGACGGCGGGGATGACCGGCAGCAGCGGCCCCTGCCCGGCTTCCTTCGCGCCGAAGGGGCCCTCGGGATCGTCGGTCTCGACGAGGATCGTGTCGACCGGCGGCATCTCGAGAAACGTCGGGCTCTTATACTCGAGCATCGAGGGAATTTTGTGCAGTCCCTTGCGGAAGATCTGCTCCTCCATCAGGGCTTCGCCGAGCGCCATGTACACGCTGCCCTCGATCTGCCCGATCACCAGCGTCTCGTTGATCGCGCGCCCGATGTCGTGGGCGATCCAGACCCGCTCTACCCGCACGTCGCCGGTCGCGCGATCGACGTGGACCTCGACGGCGGCGGCCGAGAACGAGTAGGCCGGCGACGGCCCGACGCCCGACCCTTTGTACGGGCCCGCGAGCCGCGGCGGCCGGTACGAGCCCACCGTGGTGAGCGTGCCGAACATCGCCTCGGCCAGCGCCGCCGCCTCGTCGAACGACACGCCGCGGGACGGGTCGGCGGCCGCGTGGATGCGGTGGTCGCCGACGACGAGCTCGTCCCGGTCGATTTCGAGGTGCTCGGAGACCGCGGCGCAGAGGAGGTCGCGCGCCTTGGTCGCGGCCGCGAGCGCGGCGTTGCCGGCCATGAACGTCACGCGGCTGCTGTACGAGCCGAGGTCGATCGGCGTGAGATCGGTGTCCGCGGTGACAAGACTGATCTGGGGCGGATCGAGGCCGAGCACCTCCGCGGTGATGCCGGCGAGGACGGAGTCGCTCCCCTGTCCGATGTCGATCGCGCCGCAGTACACAGTGACGCCGCCGCCGCGGTCGACCCGCAGCTGCACCTCGCTGTGCGGCATGTCGTTCCAGTAGATCGGCAGGCCCGCCCCGCTGAGGTACGTGCTCACGGCCAGTCCGATGCCGCGGCCGGCCGGAAGGCGGCCGTGCTTCTCGTGAAATCCGCTCGCCGCGACGACGCGCTCGACGCACTCCCGCAGGCCGTTGCTCGTGATCCGAAGGTGGTTCACCGTGCGCGTGAACGGCGCGGTGGCGTTGACGAGCCGGATCGCCGCGGGGTCCATGCCGAGGTCTTCGGCCAGCTTGTCCATCTGGATCTCGATGCCGAAGCGCGGCTGGGGCGTCCCGTGGCCCCGCTTCGGTCCGCACGGGGGCTTGTTGGTCCAAAACCGCGCCCCCTCAAACTTGTACGCCGGAATGCGGTAGGTGACGGTCTGGAGCGCGCCGGTGTAGTAAGTCGTCGCGATGCCGTACGATCCGTACGCACCGCCGTCGAGGAACGTCCGGATGTGGCAGGCCGTGATCCGCCCGTCGCGGCGGACGCCGGTGCGGATCCACATCAGCACCGGGTGCCGGCCGCGGTGCGCGTAGAACACCTCTTCGCGGGTGAGCGTGATCTTCACCGGCCGCCCGGTCAGGAGCGCCAGTTTGGCGGCGCAGATCTCGTGGCTGAACGGGTCGCTCTTGCCGCCGAAGCCGCCGCCGACCGGGGTGGCGATGACGCGAATGGCGCTCATCGGCAGGCCCAACACCTTGCTCAGCGCCCGGTGCACGTAGTGCGGCGTCTGCGAGGACGTCCAGAGGGTCACGCGGCCCGCGGCATCGCGTTGCGCGACGGCGCTGTGCTGCTCCATCGGCAGATGCGTGTTGCCCTCGAAGAAGAACACGTCCTCGCGCACGTGCTCCGCCGCCGCGAAACCCGCGGCCATGTCGCCGAACTCCAGCGAGACGTTCTTGTGAACGTTCGGGCCGGGGCCGTCGCCGTAGTCCTGGACCCGCGCCGGAGCCGAGTCGGACGCCGCCTCGTCGATCGACATGATCGGCGTCAGGGGCTCGTACTCGACGTCGATGGCCTCGCACGCCCGCGCCGCGGTCTCCTCGTCCACCGCGGCGACCGCGGCGATGGGATCGCCGACGTAGCGGACCTTGTCTACACATAGGGTCTCTTCGTCCTGGCTGCTCGGCATGATGCCGAATTTCACCGGCAGGTCGGCTCCGGTGATGACGGCGTGCACGCCGGGGATGGCGCGGGCGCGGCTCGTGTCGAGCCGGCGGATGCGCGCGTGCGGCAGATGGCTCCGCAGCAGGCGGCCGTGGAGCATGCGGGGCAGGAACAGGTCGTCGGCGTAGACCGTCTGTCCGGTCGTCTTGCCGGGCCCGTCCACGCGCCGCCAGGGATGGCCGATGATGCGCAATTTGCCGTTGCCCGCCATCAGCGCGCCGCTCCGTCGCGCAGGCGCTGCGCCGCCAGCTCGACCGCCTCGAGGATCTTCAAGTACCCCGTGCAGCGGCACAGATTGCCGGCGAGCCAGGACGCCACGTCTTCGCGCGCGGGCGCGGGATTGCGCTCGAGCAGTGCCTTCGCCGCGAGCACGATGCCGGGCGTGCAGTATCCGCACTGCGCCGCCCCCAACTCCGCGAACGCGGCCTGCAGTGGATGGGGTCCGTCGGCCGCGGCCACCCCTTCAATCGTCGTGATCTCGCTGTCCTGGACGTCGACGGGCAGCGTGAGGCAGCTCAGCACCGGGTCTCCGTCGACGAGGACCGTGCACGTCCCGCACTCACCCAGTTCGCACCCGTGCTTCGTTCCGGTCAATCCCAGATCTTCACGGAGCACTTCGAGGAGGGTCTTGTGGACGGGGGCGATGAGGTCGCGCGTCTCGCCATTGACCCGGAGGGCCAGCGCGGTCTTCACGGCGCGTCCTCCTGCGTGCCGTGTTCGCGCGACTGGCGCAGGGCCCCGGCCAGACCCCGCGCCGACGCGAGCAGCGCCGGTACCCATCCACGCAGCGTCACGATCGAGACACGCGAGGCGACCGCGATAATGGAATACGCGCCGATCAAACCCTGCCGGCCGGGACGGCCGGTGAGCACGGGAACCGACACCGCCCGGATGCCATCTTGAAACTCCATGTCGTCGAGCGCGAATCCCGCCCGCCGGACCTTGTCGAGTTCCCGGTCCCACCGATCCGCCTGGATGATCGACTGCCCGGTAAACGCGGGAAGCGTGGCGGGCCGCGTCCGGGGCGCGGGATCGAAGGCCTCGAGGACCTTGGCCACCGCGCCGGCGTGGACGGGCATGTGGAACCCGGGCGGAGCAGAGACCTTCAATCGCTGCGGCGACTCTTCGCTGGCGACGATCACCGAGCCCTCGCCGTCCGGGATATGCAGCGCCACGGTCTCGGCGCTGAGCCGGCCGAGGTGGACGAGATGCGGCCGGGCCAGGATGCCGAGGTCGTCCGGATCCTGCGCCGCCCGTCCGAGTGTGACCAGCGCCGATCCAAGCCGGTAGCGCCGCGTCATCGGATCCCGCTCGACAAGATCGAACGCGCTCAGCGTGCCGAGAATCCCGTGCGCCGTGCTCTTGTATATCCCGACCGTGCGCGCGAGGTCCGTCAGCGTCGCCTCGCGCCGGCCGGCCAGCGCGCGGAGAATCCCGGCGGCGCGCGCGACGGCGGGTACGGAGCGCGGGATAAGACGCACGGCGGCATCCGATGGCACGATGTAATCCCTCCTTGGCCCGCCGGCGCGTCGCTGGACAGACCGCGGCCGCTCAGGCAATGGTTCGGTAGAACGAACAGACGTTCTATTGATAAAACTACTCCGCGGCCCCGGTCAACCCCTGCCGCACGGTTTTTCGCCCCCCGGGAACCGGCCGGCTGACCTCGGCGCTGTGAACCAATAATCGGGCGAGTAACCGATGGCCCCGAAGACCGGGGTCCGGTATCCTAGACTTACAGTAGGACGAATACCCGGGAGGCTCGACCGAGTCTCCGCGGGCGACATCGGGGGGAGAGCAATGCGTAGAATCTGGGCAAGCACCGGCGCGCTACTGGCAGTGATCGTCTTCACCGTCGCGTCGGGCGCGATCGCCGGCACCCCGGCACCCAATCGCACCGAACTCACCCGCAGTTACGATCTGCCCTACCGGATCGCGCAGGTGCCGGCGTCCACGGCGATGGAAGCCACGATGCTGGCCCTCCTCAATCAATCGCGCGAGGCGGCGGGGCTCTCGCCGCTGAAGGCCAACCCTGCCCTCCGCGGCGTCGCCAGGCTCCACGGTTCCGACATGTTTGCCAACGGGTACCTTTCGCACCAGTCCCGGGACGGCCGTCTGCCGCTCGCTCGCGTGGAGGCGGCGGGGCTGTCGCCGTGGCACGTTGGCGAGAATCTCGCCTATGCGCAGGACGTCCGGGAGGCCCACCAGCTGCTGCTGAACAGCCCGGGGCATCGCGCGAACATCCTCTCGCCGGTCTACCGTTGGATCGGCATCGGAGTCATGGACGGCGGCCAGCACGGCGTGATCGTCGTCGAGGACTTCACCGACTAGAGACGGCCCGTATGCGGGCGGCACGCTCGCCCGCTCCGTTCGAAGGCGAAGGTAAATAGCGATGGCCCGCGCGGGCAATTCCCGCGCGGGCCATCGTGTCGTTCAAACGACCCTCGAGTGCGCTACGCCCTCCGGAAACCGCGCACCAGGAACACGAGCCCGAGGGCGCCGAGCAGCAAGCCGACCCAGCGTCCGCCGGAGATCAGCATGGCCCATGCCGCGGAGAGTCCGGTAAAGGGCAGGGTCCGCGGACCGATCTGCTGAGCGCCGAGCACCATCCGCTGCCCCGGGGCCGTCGGCGCTACGGCGGTCTGCTCGGCGCCGAGTGGCGGGACCGTCGGTGGAGCGATTGCCGCGGGTGCGGGCGCGACGCCGCCACCCGCAGCACCGGCTGCGCCTGGAGCGCCGGCCGCCGCCCCTGCGGGCGCGGCTTCGGCGCCGCTGGCACCCGGCGTCGCCGCACCGGCGCCGCTTCTCGGTGTCTCGGAGGCCGTCGCCGCGTGAGCCGGACCTGCGCCTGTACTCACGCCGGTGCTAGTCCCGGCGCCGAGCTCGAGCTTGTCATCGCCGCCGGCACCGCGACCCTTTGCACCTGTATGCATGTTCGACCTAAGGTCACCCATCGTATCGCCGTTCTTCCCGGCGTCGGGGCTTGATGTTTCCTTGTGGCTCCCGACATCGGCCCCACCGCCACCACCGCCGCCCTTGTCCACGTCACCGTGACCGCCGTTGGCGGCGTCGTGGTGTCCGCCGTCGGCGTCATGTCCGCCATGACCACTGCCACCGTCATGACCACCACTGTCAAGGGCGAAGACGATCGTGCCGGGCATGGTGAGCGCCATCAGAGCCGCGGCCACCATAAGAATGCGTGCGAGGTTGGATCGACCGAGTCTCATACCCTACCTCCTTGTCATCGTGTCTACATTCGCGGCGTCGCCTAACGCGGGCCGCGCGTCGATCATGAGGCGTGCTCGAGCGCTGAAGGGAGGCGTGCAGGCCAGCAACACGAGCCGGCGGACGCCAGGATGGGAGCGAATCGCGTCGAGGTCCAGCGGCGAGATAACCGCCGACCTGTCGACGCGCCATTGCTGCATCGCGGTGCCCTGGCGCAACAGGATGACATCCCCCGGCTTGAGTGCATCGAGGTGCCGGAACGGCGCACCGTACGTCGTCCGATGCCCGGCGACCACGGCGGTCCCGTCTTCTCCCGGCGAGACGTCGCCCAGCGCCGCGGTAAACGGCACCTGTCCGGCGCCGTAGTGGCGGAGCGTCGGCGTGTTGACGCCGCTCAGCACCACCGGCTCCAGCATGTGCACCACGAGTTGAACCCCAATGCGTGGGATCTCGAGGAGATAACCGCCGCGACCCGGCGTGATGATGCCGGCCGACCGAGGTGTGCCGCGGGGCACGTGCGCCGCGATCCACCGCGCCGTCTCGGCCCGGTGGATCCCCGCCACGTAGGCGTCCAGTGCGTTGATCGCGAGTGTCGGGCCGAAGGCGCACACAGCGCCCAATGCCATCAGTACAAGCGCGATGCCCGTCGTCGAACGCTGCTTATTCCGGTACCTTCTCTCGGATGTGCCCACGGCACTCCCTCGGCCGCGCGGCACACAGGAACGGGGCTTCGTTACGAAGTCGAGTCCTGGGCCGTGCGGATGATCGCCGCGCCCGATGGCCACGGGGTCCACTCGCATGCCATCGTGCGCGTACTGGAATCCGGCACGGTCCTTGCGATTGCTCTGGACCGGTGCAGTTGACTCAGTTGGTCATTCCACGTACGGTCACGTTCGTAACACGGGCTCCGCCAAGTTTCGCGTCGCCCAAAGGTACCATCGGGTATGCGGCGGGTGTGCGGAAGGGGACCAGCGCTCTCGGCAAGCAGCGGACGCATTACCCGAATCGCTTGCGTGTAAAAAGCACGTAAAAAGCAATAACGCAGCGCGCGCCGATAGCGCCGCGCACAGGAACGGCGACCTTGTTACCGAAAACTAGGCCTTGGGGCCGTGTGGGAGATCAACGTGCCGGTGGCGACGGGGTCCAACTCGCACGCCAACGTGCGCGCACTGGATCCTGCACGGTCCTTCGGCAATTCCTCGGACGGTGTGCAACGGGGTCCTACTCGCGCGCCCTTGGTGCGAGTGTGGATCCTGGCACGGTCCTTCAGGTTCCGCCGGACTACTGCAGAGTATTTCTGATCCTTTTGTTTCACTTGCAGGGAAGTTCGTAACTGGAATTTGCTGCGTTTTCGAAAGAAATTTTTTGGCCGTTCCGCGCTGGACGGCCGCCGAGTCTTGCGACGCTCAACGCCCTACCACGCGAAGGGGAGCGGCGCGCGGCCGCTCCCCTCTGTCGTCTTCGGCGCTTATCGGCTTACTGCACCTGGTGCAGGTTCTCCCACCGCGCGACATCCGCCAGCAGGCTACCGGAGTTCATCGCGGATACGGACGAGCCCCGTGCCGCGATCGAAAACGCGCCGACGTTAGCAACCGCGATATTACCCGTGTACGCGCACGATCCGGCGCCGCATGAGAACGTACCGGTCGCGAAGGTCGCATCCTTCGCCGTCATCGTGAACGTGCCGCTACACGACGCCGAACAGTTGCCGCTCGTCACTCTCGCCGAGCTGCCGCTCCCAGACGACGACGCACTCACCCAGGTCAGAGACGCGTTTTTCTTCGCGGCCCACACTCTTTCGAGCGCGCGCGAACAGACGCCCTACAACCGGACCCGTGGAAGCATCGTCGCGGGCAAACGGTGAATAGACTCTGTGGTGCCGGGCGTGTGACCCGCCCGGCACCACAGACAAGCGGAGTGTTTCGGCCTTGCGGCTGTCAACTAGTGCTTGTCGCCACCGTGGCCACCGTCGTGATCAGCGCCGTGACCGCCCCCGCCCCGATCAAACCGCGCGGCGTCGGACACCGTGTGACCAACGTTACCTCCGGCTGCCGCGAGAGCTGCCTTGTTTCCGCCTGACCAGTGCGCGACCGTGGAAACCCACGCGCCGTGCGTCGAGAAACCGGTGGCGGAGGTAATTGCGCCCGTCCTGCTGTTGGTCGTGAAGTTGAAGCTCCGCGTTGAGCCGGCGACCGTCCCGGTGTAGCTGCAGGAGCCTCCCGAGCAGGAGTACGTACCGGTCGCGAATGTAGCGCCGGCGACGGTCATGGTCCACGCCCCGCCGCTCGAGGTCACCGTACCGGTCACACCGCCAATCGTGGTCGTCCCGTTGAGGGTCCCCGTGGACGTTATCGTGCCCGAAACCGGCAGGGTCGAACTCGGTTCCGCCAGAACGGCTGCCGGCATGGCCACGAGCGTCACCAGCAGGCCCACAACAAAGAGATGTCGCATCCTATTCCTCCTGGTTGCGCCAGTCTTCTGAGGTGCCCAGGTAATGTTTGCCCTACTTTTTCCTGCGCCCATCGACCGCGCCGCGCGGCGTCGATAGCCTCGCGGGTGCGCCGGCGGCCGCTCTCTGGGAGGGTTTGTCCGAAGACGTGCGTAACTCGAACGCATCTCGGTTCCGGCCTGAGGGATGCCGTTCCGCCGTACGGGACGACATCGCCTGTGCCGGCCGACTGGGCGGCTGGCCAACATGAAATTCAAGCCGGCGATGGACGGTGATACGGTGGCTGCCGAAACGAACGGGCGGCGGATCCAGCGGCCGAAGGGCATCGACGAGAAGACCTTCGCCAGGGCGGTTCGCGAGTTCACTGCGATCGTCGGCGACCGCAACGTCTCCCTCTCGCCTGCCGAGCTCGTCCCCTACGCCCACGACGTCATCATGGTCCCGCCGATCTGGCCCTCCGCGGTCGTACGCCCCGGGTCTGTCGCGGAGGTCCAGCGGGTCGTGCGCGCCGCGAACCGCCTGCGGATTCCGCTGTGGCCGACGAGCACCGGGAAGAACATCGCCTACGGCCGCCAGATGGCGGTGGAGCCCGGCAACGTCGTCCTCGACCTGGGACGGATGAATCGCATTCTCGAGGTCAACGAGAAGCTCGCGTACGCGGTCGTCGAGCCCGGCGTCACCTACGCGCAGCTGTACAAGCACCTGCGCGACCACGACCTGCCCCTGTGGCTCGATCCGCCGGCCACCGCGCCGGGGGCCGGCCCGCTCGGCAACACCGTGGAGCGCGGCGTCGGCTACACGCCGTACGGCGAGCACTTCCTCTTCTCGTGCGGGATGGAGGTCGTGCTGCCGGACGGCCGCCTCTTGCGGACGGGCTCCGGTGCGCTGCCGGGATCGCGGACGTGGCACATCTTCAAGTGGGGATACGGGCCGTACCTCGACGGGCTGTTCACGGCGAGCAACTACGGGATCGTCACGCGGCTCGGCATCTGGCTCATGCCGGAGCCGCCCGCCTATCAGCCGATTCTCATGACGTGCGACCGCGAGGACGACATCGTCGCCATTATGGACTTCCTCCGGCCGCTCAAGGTGTCGCACCTGCTCCCGAGCGCGGTCGTCGTCGCGCACGCGCTGCTCGCGATCGCCGCGGAGGCGGAGTACCCGCGCGACCTGACCGGCGGCACCCGCCCCGTGCCGGAAGACTGGATCCGGGACCATGCGCGCACGCGGATGCTCGGCATGTGGAACATCGCGGGGTGCCTGTACGGCTCCCCGCCGGTCGTGAACGAACTGGCGGACACGGTGCGGCGGCGCGCCGCGGCCGATCTGCCGCAGGCCACGCTGCTCGACGTGGAGGCGGCGCGGCAGAGTCCGTACTGGGACCACAAAGTCCGGAACATGACGGGCGTGCCGTCGATGGTCGAGTACAGCCGCCTCTCCTGGCGCGGCGGCGGGAACGCCTTTGTTGCGCCGGTCGTGCCGCTCTTCGGCGAGGAAGCCCGCAAACACATGGAGATCGCGCGGCCGATCTTCTGGAAGCACGGGTTCGACTACATCGGCGAGTTCATCGCGGCCTCCCGCGACCAGCATCACGTCATGATGCTCCTGCATAAGCAGCCCGACGAGATGCCGCAGGCGATGGCCTGCTATCGTGAGCTCACGGATGCGTTTTGCGACGGCGGCTATCTGCCGTACCGGACCAACGTCGCGTTCATGGACCACACGATGCGCCGCCTCGATCCGGTGTTTCAGGCGGTGTGCAGCCAGATCAAGCGCGCCCTCGATCCCAACGAGATTCTCGCGCCGGGCAAGAACGGCATCCGCGGCACCGCCCCCCGGCCCACCCGGACCGCGCGCACTCCCGCGACCGGATCCGCCCGCCGGGCCGCTGGGCTGAGACGGGCGCCCGTCCGCGCCTCACGTTCGGGGACGGGCCGCCGCCGGGGTGGCGCCCGATGAGCCGGCGCCGGGCGAAGACGCCGAAGACACCGGCGCGCCGGCCGGGACACCGCGCGGCCGCCGCGCCCGTACGCGGCGAGCCCCAACCGTCGGTACGCGGGGCCGATCTGCGCGCGGAGATCGAGGCGAAGGGCGTCAACCTGTACGAGTGCTACACGTGCCGGCTCTGCACCGAGGAAACGCAGCGGGGGATCCTGACGCTCACCGAGCCGTACCGCAAGGCCTACGGGGAGACCGAGTGGCGGCGCGACGTGTTCAACGAGCCCGTGTGCCCCACCTGGGACTACTACCGCCACGAAGCCTACACCGCGTACGGCCGCGCCATGCTCGCGCGCGATCTCGCCGACGGGTTGGAAGTGGCCCCGGACGACCGCCGCATGCAGGAGGTCGTGTACACGTGCCTCCTCTGCAACGGCTGCCAGGAGCTCTGCTTCTCCCGCAACCGCGTGCCGCTGATGAAGGAGTTCATGACGCTGCCGCGCGAGGTGTGGGACCTTCACGGCATCCTGCTGGCGGAGCGGAAGTGGCTGTTCGACCGGCACGGATGGGAAGTCGTCCCGGAGGGCCTCCGCACGCTCGCGCAGCGCCTGCTGGGCGGGGGGACGGCGACCGGCGATCCGAAATCACACGCCACACGGTGGATCGAAGCCACCGGCACCGAGATCGTCGATCTGAGTCGGGGCGGCCGGACGGACGTGCTGCTGCTGCTCGACGCCCGTGCGCCCTACGACCGTACACTCTGGCCGGCGCTCGCCGCGGCCGTCCGGCTGATCCGCGCCGCGGGCCTCACGGTGGGCACGCTCGGTGTCGAGGAGATTTCCACCGCGATGCCGGTACTCGCCGCCGGCGACGTGCGCGGGTACCTCGATCTCAACCGCGCCGCGATCGAGAAGATCACGCGGATGACCGACGGCGGCCGCATCGGACGCGCGGTCACCGTAGACGACACGGGCTACCAGGCGTGGACTGCCCCGCCGAAGCATTACGGCCCGCCGCAGCGGCCCAGGTTCGCGTTTACGCACATCGTGCCGTTTCTCGCGGATCTCCTCGGCGAAGGGCGGCTGTCCCTTGAGCGGCCGGTAGACGAGGAGGTCGTGCTGCTCGACGGCTGCCACCTCGGCCGGTACGGCAAGGTGCTCGATCCGCCGCGCGACATCCTCGCCCGGGTGCCGGGCCTGCAGGTCCGCGAGGCCCACCTCCGCCGCGAGTACCTCTACTGCTGCGGCGCCGCGGCGGGCGCGCCGGAAGCCTTCCCGGAGCAGGCGACGTGGTGGGGACGCAAGCGCCTCCGGCAGGCGGCCGAGGTGCTGACCTCCGGCCGCACGGTGGTCACGACGTCGCTCCTGTGCGGCGCGCACCTCCGCCGCATCGCCGCGGCGGACGGCGGCCTCGAGGTCAAGGATCTGACCGAGATCGCCGCGGCGGCACTACCGTAAACACTGCGCGAGAATCACACGGGACACAGGGGGTGACACGAATGACAGGCAGGTGGACGTGGCGGCCGGCAGTAGCCGGACTCGCTGTGGCCGTGGCGGCGGCGATGCTGGCGCCGGCGGCGCCGGTCGCGGGCCAGGGCGCGCCGATCAGAATCGCGGCGATCTTCGCCGTCACGGGGCCGGGCAGTTCGCTCGGCAAGCCGGAGCAAGATACAGCGCGCATGCTGCAGACCCAATGGGCCGCCGCGGGCGGTATCGGCGGCCGGCCGGTGCAGGTCATCACGTACGACACCGAGAGCGATCCGACGAAGGCGGTCCTGCTCATCAAGAAGGCCGTCACCGAGGACAACGTCCTCGCGGTCGTGGGCGGGACGACCAGCCCCGAGTCCCAGGCGATGGCCGACTACGCGATGCAGGCCGAGGTGCCGCTCATGTCGGTCGCGGCCAGCACGACGCTGACCGTGCCGACCAGGCGGTGGGTGTTCCAGATGCCGCAGCGCAACGCGCTCGCCGCGCAGAAGGCGGTCGAGTACCTCGCCGCCACCGGCGTCAAGACGGTCGCGTTCCTGTACCGGAACGACGATTTCGGGCAGGACGGGCTCGTGGGCATACGGACCTTCGGGCGGCCCCACGGCATAACGATCGTCGACACTGAGCCGTTCGCGGCCACGGACACCGATCTGAGCGCTCAGGTCGTCCGCGCGCGGGCCAAGAACCCCGGCGCGATGGTGGTGTGGAGTACCCCGCCGACGGCGTCGATCGCCGCGAAGAACATCCGGCAGCTCGGCATGCGCGTCCCGATCGTGGAGAGTCACGGCGTCGCGAACCGGGCGTTCATCCAGCTCGCGGGCCCCGCCGCCGACGGTGTGGTCTTCCCGTCGGGCAAGCTGCTCGTCGCCGGCCAGCTGTCCCCGAGTGACCCGCAGAAGCCGCTCCTCGAGAAGTACGCGCGCGACTTCGACGCCGCGAACCGCTACACCGCGAACACGTTCGGCGGCCATGCCTTCGACGGGTTGACGATGCTGGCGGATGCGATCCGGCACGCCGGCACGGACCGCGGCAAGATCCGCGACTACGTCGAGCACCTGCGCGGCTTTATCGGCACGGGCGGCGTGTTCAACATGTCGCCGGAGAACCACAACGGCCTCGTGCCGTCGGACATGGTGCTGGTCGTGATCAAGAACGACAACTGGGCGATCTGGAAGTAGCGGAGGACGGGGACGGCCCTCGGGCCGTCCCCTCCATCGTGCTCGACCTGCTCCCGCAGCTCCTCCTCACCGGCCTGACGATCGGCAGCATCTACGCCCTCGTCGCGATCGGCTTTGTCATCATCTACAACATCACCGGCATTCTCAATTTCGCGCAGGGTGAGTTCCCGATGATCGGCGCGATGCTCTGCGCGGCGATGCTCGCGGCGCACGTCCCGCTCGCGCCGGCCGCGGCCGTCGCGGTGGCGGGGACCTGCGTAGTCGGGGCGCTGATGGAGCGGCTCGCCATCGAGCCGGCGTTCGGCGGCCACCCGCTCACGCTCATCATCATCACCTTCGGCGTCTCCATGGCGTTCCGGGGCCTGGCGCTGCTGCTGTGGGGCGCCGATCCCTACGCGCTGCCGGAGTTCACGCCCGGCGCGCCGCTCGCCGTGCTCACGGGCGTGCTCGGGCGCCAGGCGATGTGGGCGATCGGGCTGTCCGTCGTCGTCGTCGGGGCGCTCTTCGCGTTCTTCGCGCGCACGCTGCCCGGCGCGGCGGTGCGCGCCTGCGCCGACAACCCGTTCGCCAGCCGGCTCGTCGGCATCAGCCCGCGGCGGATGGCGCTGTTCGCCTTCACCGTCGCCGCCGGCGTCGGGGCGGTCGGCGGCATCGTGATCGCGCCGATCACCGGCGTCACCTACGATATGGGCCTCGGGCTCGGCTTGAAGGGTTTCGTCGCGGCCGTGATCGGCGGGCTGACGAACGCGCCCGCCGCCGTGCTCGGCGGCTATGTCGTCGGCATGATCGAATCGCTCGTCACCGGGTACCTCGTGCCCGGCTACGGCAGCGCCATCACGTTCGCGCTGCTGCTGGTCGTCCTCTCGCTTCAGCGCGAGGGACTGCTGCAAGGCGCCGGACGGAGGCAGGTGTGAGCCGCGATCTCGCGGGCCTCGCCGCCCTCGCCGGGGCCCTCGCGGTCGTGCCGGCGCTGGCGCCGTCAACCTACGTCATGGCGCTCTGCAACATCATCGGCCTCTATGCGATCGTAACGGTCGGGCTCGTGCTGCTGGGGACGAGCGGCCAGGTGTCGCTCGGCCAGGCGGCGTTCTACGGCATCGGCGCCTACGCGTCGGCGCTGCTCAGCCGGGATCTCGGCTGGTCGCCGTGGCTCGCGATGCCGTGCGCGGTCGGGCTCGTCGCGGCGACCGCCTACGCCGTAGGGTTGCCGGCGCTGCGGCTGGCGGACGTCTTCTTCGTCCTCGCCACGCTCGGCGTCGGGATCATCGTGAACGTGCTGATGGTCCAGCTCGATCCACTCACGGGCGGCGCGAGCGGGCTGCGCGACATCCCCGGGCTCGCGCTCGGCGGCCGCCGCCTCACTACCGACCGGGACTATTACTACGTCATCTGGACCGCCGCGATCGCGGCGCTTCTGTTGGCCCGCAACCTCACCGGCCACCGCACCGGCCGGGCGCTCCGCGCGATCCTGGGCAGCGAGGTCGGCGCGGCGGCCCTCGGCATCGACGTGTCGCGGTACAAGATGCGCGTGTTCGTGCTGAGCGCCGCCTACGCCGGCGCGGCCGGCGCCCTGTACGCGCATTACATCCGGTTCATTTCGCCGTCGCCGTTCGCGCTCTACGCCTCGCTGTTCTTCCTCATCATGGCGGTGGTCGGCGGCCTGACGAACGTCTGGGGCGGCCTGTTCGGCGCGGCCGCCGTGACGCTGCTGGATCAGTTCGTCCGGGCGGAGATGCCGCGCATCTTCCCCCGCGTCGGCGGTGAGTACCAGACGGCGATCTACGGCATCGTCCTGGTGCTGATCATGATCTTCTTCCCCTCCGGGATCGTGCGCGGCGGGCTGGACCTCCGCCGCCTCCTCGGCGGCGGCCGGCACCCCGCCACGACGCCCGGCGCTGCCGGGGCGGAACCCGCGGACGGCGCGCGCGCATGACGGAGACTCTCCTCGCCGTGAAGGGCCTGACGCGCCGGTTCGGCGGCGTGACCGCGCTCGAGGACGTCTCGTTCGGCGTCGCGCCGGCCGAGATCGTCGCGATCATCGGACCGAACGGCGCCGGCAAGACGACGCTGTTCAATGTGATGACCGGATTCCTCGCGCCGAGCGCGGGGACCGTCCGCTACCGCGGACGGCCGCTCACCGGCCTCCCGCCGTCGCGGATCGCCGCGGCCGGCGTGGTGCGGACGTTCCAAAACCACGTGGTTTTCGGCGAGATGACGGTGCTGGAAAACGTCATGGTCGGCTGTCACCGCTGGACGCGAACCGGGTTGCTCGAAGACGCGCTCGCCCTCCCGTCCGTCCGGCGTGAGGATGGAGAGGTGACGGCGGCCGCGCGCGCCGTGCTCGATCTCGTCGGCCTCGGGCCGCAGGCGAACGATCCGGCGCGAGACCTGCCGGTCGGACGGCAGCGCCTCCTCGAGATCGCCCGGGCGCTCGCCGCGCGCCCGGACGTGCTCCTCCTCGACGAAGCTGCGGCCGGCCTCACCGCGGAGGAGACGCGGCACCTCGTGCGGCTGGTGGGACGCCTGCGCGACGCCGGGGTCACGTTCCTTGTGATCGAGCACAACATGGACGTGGTGATGGAGGCGGCCGACCGGGTGATCGTGCTGGACTACGGCAAGAAGATCGCGGAGGGCCGGCCGGCCGACGTGCAGCGCGATCCCCGCGTGATCGCGGCCTATCTCGGAGACGACGCCGACGCGCTTCCGCCCCGCGACGGCCGGCCCGCGAGCGTGTCGCCGTGACAGCCCAGACCTCCGCCGTGCACGCGGACGTCTCCGGCGCCGGGGACGCGCTCCTCGCCGTGTCGGGGCTCGTCACCCGGCGGGGTGGCGCAGCGATCCTCCACGGGATCGATCTGGAGATCCTGCCCGGGGAGATCCTCGCGCTGATCGGGCCAAACGGCGCCGGCAAGTCGACGCTGCTCGGGACGATCGCCGGCGTGTACCCACCCTCCGCGGGACGGATCACGCTCGCCGGCGAGCGGCTGGACGGCCGGGCCGCGGAGGAGATTGTCGCGCGCGGCGTGGCCCTCGTTCCGGAGCACCGGCAAATCTTTTCCACGCTGACCGTCCGTGAGAACCTCCTCCTGGGCGCCTACCACCGGTATTGGCGAGACCGACGCCGGCTCTGGATGGATCTCGCCGGCCCGCTCGCGATGTTCCCGCGGCTCGCCGAGATGCCGCGGCAGGCCGGCGGGAATCTGAGCGGCGGCGAGCAGCAGATGCTGGCGATCGCGCGGGGGTTGATGTCCCGGCCGCGGGTGCTGCTCCTCGACGAGCCGTCGCTCGGCCTCGCTCCGCGGCTGGTGCGCGAGATCATGCAGACCCTGACGACGCTGCGCCTGCGCGAGCGCCTCACGGTGTTGCTCGTCGAGCAAAACGTCAAGGCGGCGCTGTCGATCGCCGATCGCGTCTGCGTCATGGAGCGCGGCCGCATCGTGCTGCGCGGACGGCCGGACGAGTTGATGGCTCACCCGGATGTGCGCTCGGCCTACCTCGGCAAGGGATATGAGGTGACGGGATGAACGCGCGGGTCCTCGTAATCGGGTGCGGCGCGGTCGGCGGCATCTTCGCCGCCCGGCTCGCCCGGGTATGCGAGGTGGCGGTGCTCGACACGTGGGCGGCGCACGTGGAAGCAATTGCCGCCCGGGGCCTGCGCGTCGCGGTGCGCGCGGGATCGGTCGACGAGACGATCGAAGCCCGGCCGGCCCAGGTAGCGTCGGCTCCAGCGGCGCTTTCAACCGGCCGGCCCTTCACCCATGTCCTCGTGGCCGTCAAAGGTCCCCACACGCACGCCGCGGTGACCGGGGCGCGGGCGCTCCTCGACGGCGCTGTGGTCCTCACCGTGCAAAACGGCCTCGGCAACGCCGAGACGGTCGCAGCGGCCTGCCGGGGAGCGGTCTGCCACGGCGTCACGATGAACGCCGGCGAGGTGACGGCCCCCGGAGAGATCGGGCAGGCGGAAATCGGCCCCACCTGGCTCGGCCCGCACCGTGCGGATCTATCGCAGGCGCAGGGGTGGAGCGATCTGCTCGTCCAGGCGGGGTTGGAGAGTCGCGTCCTGCCCGACCCGCGCGGGGTGATCTGGAGCAAGCTGATCTTCAACGCGGCCGTGAACCCGCTGCCGGTCGTGACGGGACTCCGCCTTGCCGACGTCTACGCGCACCCCGACGCGTACGCGCTGCTGCGCGCGCTGGTCGAGGAGGGCAAGACCGTGGCGGCGGCGCGCGGGATCGTCCTCCCGGTCAATCCGATGACGGTGATCGACGAGCACCGCGCCCTCGGATCCCGCCACACCCATCAGGGTTCGATGAAGCAGGACATCGACCGCGGACGCCCCACCGAAATCGAGACGCTCACCGGCGCGCTGATCGCCGAGGCGGACCGGGCGGGCGTCCCGGTGCCCGCGCTGCGAACCGTGTACCGGCTCGTCAAAGCGATCGAGACGGCCGCGATCACCGCGCACGCGCCGGCGGAGGCCCGCGGATGACGCGGGCCGCGCGGCCGGGACCGGCCAGACGCGCGCGCCGGACCGGTCCGCGGACGGCGGATGTCCGCCGTTCCCAGCGTGCCGAGACCGACCGGCGCGTTTCCGCGCCGGGCAAGCGCCGCTACGTCGTCACGGCCGTGGCCCGCGCGCTCGGGATCCTCGAGAACGTTGACGGCGGCGTCCGCGGCACCGGGATCACCGAACTCAGCCACCGTCTCGGGTTGGGCAAGAGCACCGTCCACCGGCTCTGCGCGACGCTCGAGCACCACGGCTACCTCGTCCGCGATCCCGGCACCGGCCGGTACCGCCTGAGCCTGCGCGTCTTCCAGATCGGCAGCCACGCGCTCGACGGGCTCGACCTGCCCGCCCGCGCGATGCCGGCGCTCGAGGCGCTGGGCGCGGCGACCGAAGAGACCGTCCACCTCGCGGTGCTCGACGGCGCCGAGGTGATCTTCATCGGCAAAGTGGAGAGCCCCCGGCCGCTCCGCCTGCACTCCCAGGTCGGGCGGCGCTGCCCCGCGCACTGCACGGCCGTCGGCAAGGTGCTGCTCGCCTATGCCGGATCGGCGCAGCGCGCGCTCGTGGCCGCACGGCCGCTCAAGCGCTATACGCCGAAGACCATCACGTCCGCGCCCGCGCTCGAGCGCGAACTCGACGAGGTGCGCCGGCGCGGCTATGCCGTGGACGAGGAAGAGTTCGAGGACGGCATCCGCTGCATCGCCGCGCCGGTCCGCGACTATCGGGGCCGCGTCGTCGCGGCGCTGAGCGTCGCGGTCCCGGCCGGCCGGCTGCCGCGCGCGCGCACCGCCTCCCTCGTCGAGCAGGTCCTCGACACCGCCCGCCTCGTCTCCGAAGCGCTTGGGCACCGTGCGGCGCCGGACGGCCGCGGCAAGGAGGCGCCGGCATGACCCCGTCTGCGCGGGGCGGGACGGCCCCGTCTGCGCGGCGCGGCGCGATCCGCGACGTGGCGTGGCTCATCGGCGGCAAGACCGGTGAAGGCGTCGACTCGGCCGGCGAGATCTTCGCGCGCGCCGCCGCGCGCGCCGGCGCGGACGTGCACACGTTCCGGCTCTTTCCCCCGATCATCAAGGGCGGGCCGACCTCCTACGAGGTTCGGGCCGCCGATCGCCCGGTCCATGCGCGCGCCGACGCCCTCAACTGCGTGATCGCGCTCGACGATGACACGGCAGTTCGCCACGGCCCGGCGCTTCGCCCCGGCGGGCTCCTGCTGACTGATCCCGGCCGGACCGGACCGGCGCGGAGCGACGGCGCCGCGGGTGGGAGCAACGGCGCGACCGTGTGTCCGGTGCCGTTCACCGCGCTCGCGCGCGAGCTCGGCGATCCGATCATGAAGAACATCGTCGCACTCGGGGTCTCCGCGCGGCTGCTGGGCCTCGACGTCGCGGTGATGCGGGAGACCGTGCGCCGGCGGTTCGACGACAAGAGCGCACGCGTGCAGGAACAGAACACCGCCGCCGTCGACGCCGGCTGGCGCCATGCTGACGCGCATCTCGCGGCGCATACGCTCGCGACCGGCATGCCGGGGGCGCGCGACGCCGGCGCATCCCGACGGCTAGTCCCGCGCCAGCGGGGCGCCGCCCGCAGTGCCGGCGCGCCCGGCCAGGGCCGCTGGCTGCTCTCGGGCAACGACGCGATCGCGCTCGGGGCGCTCGCGGCGGGGTGCCGGCTCTATGCCAGTTATCCGATCACGCCGGCGAGCGACATCCTCGAGTGGATGGCGGCGCACCTGCCGGCCGTCGGCGGGGCCGCGATCCAGACCGAGGACGAAATCGCCGCGCTCGGCCTCGTCATCGGGGCCGGGTACGCCGGCGTGCGCGCGATGACCGCCACGAGCGGGCCGGGTCTGTCGCTGATGACCGAGACGATGGGCCTCGCCGGCATGGCGGAGATACCGGCCGTGATCGTGGCGGCCCAGCGGCCCGGCCCGAGCGCCGGCATGCCGACAAAGCACGAGCAGAGTGACCTGCTCCACATGGTGTATGCGTCGCACGGCGAATTTCCGCGCATCGTGCTGACGCCAGGCACGCTCGACGAGTGCTTCACCGACACGGCGCTCGCGTTCAACCTCGCGGAGCGCTTCCAGTGTCCGGTCATTGTCGCCGCCGATCAGGACCTGGTGCTGGCCCGCTCGACTGCGGCGCGGCTGCCGCTCGACGAGGTCCGCATCGACCGCGGCGAGCGCCTGAGCGACGCGGACGCGGCCGGCCGCGGCGGGACCTACGAACGGTACGCGCTCACCGCAAGCGGCGTCTCGCCCCGCGCGGTGCCGGGCCAGGCGGGCGTGCGGTTCCTCAGCAGCGGCGACGCGCACGACCCTCGCGGCGTCATCGACCTGGAAGACCCGAACATCCGCCGCGCGATGGTGGACAAGCGCCTGCGCAAGACCGGCGACGTTTGGCGGCACGCCGCGGGCACGGCCGCCGACGGTGACGGCGACGTGCTGGTGATCTCGCTCGGGTCGCCCTGCGGGCCGATCCGCGAAGCCCTGGCCCGTCTCCGTCGAGGCGGCGTTGCGGCGCGCTTCCTGCAGATCCGGTGCCTCTGGCCGTTCCCGGCGCATGAGGTCGCCCCGGAGATCGCCCGGGCGCGCCGCGTCGTGGTGGTCGAGCACAACGCCACCGGACAGGTCGCGACGCTGGTGCGCAGTTACGTCGGCGGGCACGACAAGATGACGGGTCTCCGGCGCTATGACGGTCTGCCGTTCCGGCCGGCCGACATCGAAGCGGGCATCCGGGCCGCGGCCGAGCGGCCGGCACGCCGGCGGCGGCGCGCCGCGCGCTCGCGGAGGTAACGGCGATGGCCACTGTCCTGACCCACAAAGATTTCGCCGCCGAGCGGGTCACCTGGTGCCCCGGCTGCGGGGACTTCGCGGTGCTGCGCGCGCTCCAGGAAGCGTGCGCGCATCTTGCGCTGGCCCCCCACCGCGTCGTCCTTGTCTCCGGCATCGGCTGCTCCGGCAAGATCGCGTCCTACATGGGGACCTACGGCTTCCACACCCATCACGGACGGACGCTGCCGGTGGCGACCGGCATCAAGCTCGCCAACCGCGATCTCACGGTCATCGCCGCGGCGGGCGACGGCGACGGCTACGGCATCGGGCTCAACCATTTGATTCACGCGATTCGCCGCGACGTCGACCTCACGTACGTCGTCATGGACAACGGCGTTTACGGCAACACCAAAGGACAGACGTCGCCCACCACGGCGGCCGGGGTCCGCACACCCTCCTCGCCCCTCGGCGCGGTCGACGAGCCGGTCCACCCGCTGCGCCTCGCGCTCGCCGCCGGCGCGACGTACCTCGCGCAGGGGTCGAGCGGCGACCCTGTGCAGCTCACGCGACTCGTCGAGGGGGGCATCGCGCACCGCGGATTCGCGCTCATCAACGTGATCAGCCCGTGCCCGACCTACGACCGGGTCCGCACCTACGCCTGGTGGCGGGAACGCCTCCAGAACATCGACGAAGACGCCTCCCACGATCCCGGCGATGCGCGGCGGGCGTGGGAGATCGCGGCGAGCCGGGACACGGAGGTCGTGGGCCTCCTCTACCGGGCGCCCGGGCGCGCGCTCGACGAGCGGCTGCCCGGGTTTGCGGCGTCGCCGCTGGCCGGCGAGACGCTCCGGCCGGATCGGGACCGCGTGCGGCGGATCCTCGAGGACGAGTACACGCTGTGAAGACCGCCGACCGCGCGTTCTACGTCGATCCGACGCTCGAGACGATGCCGCGCGAGGACCTCGCGGCCTACCAGTGGCAGCGCTTCGGGCGTCTCGTCCCGGCCGTGGCCGCGCATAACCCGTTCTACCGCGCGAAGTGGCGCGCCGCGGGCGTGGACGACGCCCCCGCGATCGGGGACTGGGACGCGTTCCGGCGGCTCCCGTTCACGACGAAAGCCGAGCTCAGCCGCGATCAAGAAGCACACCCGCCCTACGGCAGCGACCTGACGTTTCCGCTCGAGCACTACGTGCGCGTCCATCAAACGTCCGGGACGACGGGCCGGCCGCTGCGGTGGCTCGACACGGCGGAGTCCTGGGACTGGTGGCAGCGGTGCTGGCTGTTCGTGTACCGCGCCGCCGGCGTCGGGCCGGGCGACCGCGTCTTCTTCGCGTTCTCGTTTGGGCCGTTCATCGGCTTCTGGGCCGCGTTCGACACGGCCCGCCGGATCGGCGCGCTCGCCATCCCCGGCGGCGGCCTCGACTCCACCCTGCGCATCCGGCTGCTCGAGGAGAGCCGGGCGACCGTGCTCGTCTGCACGCCGTCGTACGCGCTGCGGCTCGCCGAGGTCGCGCGCGTCGCGGGGGTGGACGCGGCGCGCCTCGGGATCCGCGTCACCATCCACGCGGGCGAGCCCGGCGCCAGCATCCCAGCCACCCGCCGGCGGATCGAAGCGGCGTGGGGCGCCCGCTGCATCGACCACACCGGGCTGACGGAAGTGGGCGCGACCGGCTTCACGTGCCAGGCCGGCGAGCTGCACCTCAACGAAAGCGAGTTCATCGCCGAGGTGGTCGATCCCGCGACCGGTGCCCCCGCCCCCGGCGGCGAGGGCGAGTTGGTCCTCACGAACCTCGGCCGCGAGGGATCGCCGGCCGTCCGGTACCGGACCGGCGACCGCGTGCGCCTCACGCTCGAGCGCTGCGCGTGCGGGCGGACGTTTGGCCGGCTCGCAGGAGGCATCCTCGGGCGCGCCGACGACATGCTCGTTGTGCGCGGGGTCAACGTCTTTCCGAGCGTCATCGAGGACGTCGTACGGCGGTTCGACTGCGTCGACGAGTTCCGCATCGAGGTGCATCGCGAGCGCGAGATGCTGGACGTCCGCGTGATCGTGGAGATCGACGGCGACCGGTACCCTGCCGATCAGGTCGCCGAGACGCTGGCGGACTTACGAGGGCGCCTGCGGGCCGCCTGCGGCATCCGGATCGACGCGGATGTGGCCGCGGGCGGCACGCTGCCGCGGTGGGAGCTTAAGGCGAGGCGGGTCGTCCGCATCGACGGCCCGGCGCGCTAGCCTCCGTGACATTTTACGTGCTGCAGGCGCTGAACGGCTGCGCCTACGGCATGCTGCTGTTCCTCCTCGCCGCGGGGCTCTCGCTCATCTTCGGCCTCATGGAGATCGTGAACCTCGCCCACGGCGGATTCTACCTGCTCGGGGCGTACGTGGGGCTGTCCCTCGTGCGGTGGACCGGGTCGTTCTGGCTCGCGCTCGTGGTCGCGCCGCTCGTCACCGCCGGCGCCGGGTTCCTGCTCGAATGGCCGCTCCTGCGCCCGCTGTACCGGCGCACGCATCTCGATCAGATTCTGCTGACCTTCGGATTCGCGTTCGTCCTCACGGACGTCACCCGCTGGTTGTGGGGGGCCGACGTGCAGTCGATGCCCGCGCCTCCCGGCCTCGACCGCTCGGTCGCGATCCTCGGCACGCTGTTTCCCGCCTACCGCCTCTTCGTGATCGGCGCAGGTGCGGCGCTCGCGTTCGGGCTCTGGATCGGACTGGCGCGGTCCCGCCTGGGGGCGATCGTCCGCGCCGGCGTCGCCAACCGCGAGATGACTCAGGCGCTCGGCATCGACATCGCCGCGGTCTTCACCGGCGTCTTCGTCTTCGGCGCGGGGCTGGCGGGACTGGCCGGCGTCGCGGCGACGCCCATCCTCGGCGTCTTCCCCGGCGTCGACTTCGAGATTCTGATCGTCACCCTGATCGTGGTCGTCGTGGGCGGCCTCGGCACGCTCGGCGGTGCTTTCTGGGCCAGCCTGCTCGTCGGCGAGGCGGAGACCTTCGGCAAGGTGCTGCTTCCGCAGGCCGCGCTCGTGGTGATTTATCTCGTCATGGCCGCGGTGCTCCTCGCGCGGCCCGGCGGGCTCTTCGGGGCGCGCCAGCGATGAGCGTCACGCGCCCGCGACGGCGCGTGCCGGCGGACCCGCCGCCGGCCACGATGTCATCAACGCCGCTCGTGGCGCTCGGCGCGGTCATGGCGCTGACGCTCGTTGCCCTGCCGGCCGCCGGCTCCCGCTTTGCCGTGGCGACGGCCACCGAGATCCTGGTCTTCGCGGTCTTCGCGATGAGTCTCGACGTGCTGGTGGGCTACACCGGCCTCGTCTCGCTCGGCCACGCCGCGTTCTTCGGCATCGCGGCGTATGTCGTCGCGCTTTTGGGCACGGCGGGCATCGCGCACCTCACCGTGACGCTGCCCGCGGGGGTCGCCGCGGGGACGGCGGCCGCGGCGATCATCGGCCTGTTCGCCCTGCGCACGACGGGCGTCTACTTTCTCATGTTGACGCTGGCGTTCGCGCAGATGGCGTTCGCCGTCGCCCATCAGTGGGCGGCCCTCACCGGCGGCACCAACGGGCTCTCGGGCATTCCGCGGCCCGTGCTGCCGGGCCTCGATCTCGCCGGCGCCGTGCCCTTCTACTATCTCGTGCTCGCGGTCGCGGGCCTGACCGCCGCGGCGCTCGCGCGGATCGTCGCGTCGCCCTTCGGGGCCGCGCTCGCCGGCGTGCGCGAGAACGAGCCCCGCATGCGGGCGATGGGCTACGACACATTTCGGTTGAAGCTCGCCGCCTTCGTTATCGCCGGCGCGGCCGCGTCGGTGAGCGGCGCGCTGTACGCCTACTACAACGGCTTCGTCTCACCGGACGCGTTGTACTGGACGACGTCCGGCCAGGTGCTCGTCATGGTGCTGCTCGGCGGCGCGGGCACCCTCGCGGGACCGGCGGCGGGGGCGGCCACGGTCCTGCTGTTGCAGAATCTCGCGAGTTCGTACACCGAGCGCTGGACGCTGATCCTCGGCGCGGCCTTCATTCTCGTCGTGCTGGCGGCGCCGCGCGGACTGGCGGGCCTGTGGGCCTCCGTCCGGCGCCCGCCGTCGTCCGAAGGCACGGTGCCGTGACCGTGGACGCGGTGCTCTCCATCGAACACGTCAGCCGTCAGTTCGGCGGAGTACTGGCGCTCGACGACGTCTCCCTGTCCGTCGCGGCCGGCGAGCGGCACGCTGTGATCGGTCCGAACGGCGCTGGCAAGACGACGCTGTTCAACGTGGTCAGCGGCGAGCTCGCGCCGACCGCGGGAACCGTGCGGCTGTTGAACCGGCCGGCCACGGGGCTGCCGCCGCACGCGATCGCGCGGCGGGGACTCGCGCGGACGTTCCAGCGCAACAACCTTCTGCTGCGCCTCACCGCGCTCGAAAACGTCCGGCTCGCGGTACAGGCCGGCACCGCCGCAACGCGGCGGCTCTTCACCGCGGTGCGGCGGCTGCCCGAACTGGAAGACGGCGCCCGGGAGGTTCTCCGGCAGATGGATCTCGGCGACCGCGCCGCGGTTCCGGCCCACGCGCTGTCGTACGGCGAACAGCGGCAATTGGAGGTCGCGATCGCGCTCGCCGCGCGGCCGCGGGTGCTGCTGCTCGACGAGCCGACGTCGGGCATGTCGCCCGCGGAGACGGCGCGCATGAGCGGGCTGCTCGGCCGCCTCGCCCGCGCCCAGACGGTCGTCATCATCGAGCACGACATGGATGTCGTCTTCGCCCTCGCCGACCGGATCACGGTCCTGTACCTCGGCCGCGTGATCGCCTCGGGGACTCCCGACGCGGTGCGCGCGGACGCGCGGGTGCAGGAGGTCTACCTCGGCACCGGGGAGGGCCTCGACCTATGACGGCGGCCGCGGGCGGGACGCCCGGCCCGGCGCCGGCGCCGCTGCTCGAACTCGACGGCGTCCACACGTACTACGGCGACTCGCACATCCTGCAGGGCGTGAGCCTGCGCGTGCTTCCGGGCCACGTGACCTGCCTCATCGGCCGCAACGGCGCGGGCAAGACGACCACCGTCCGGACGGTCATGGGGTTTTCGCCCCCGCGCGGCGGCCGCGTCGTCTATGCCGGCCGGCCGATCACGGGGGCGCCGCCGCACCGGGTGGCGAGGCTCGGCGTGGCGCTCGTCCCGCAGGGCCGCGGGATCTTTCCGGAGCTCACGGTCGGGGAGCACCTTGCGCTCGCGTACCGCCCCGGCGGCTGGACCGCGGCGCAAACGGCGGCGCGGTTTCCGGCGCTCGCGGCGCGCGAACGGCAGCGCGCCGGCGTGCTCTCCGGCGGCGAGCAGCAGATGCTCGCGATTGCGCGGGCGCTGGCGATGGCACCGCGGCTCGTCCTGCTCGACGAGCCGAGCGACGGCCTCGCGCCGCGCTTCGTCGCGGCTGTCCGCGACATGCTGCGGGAGATGCGCGCGGCGGGCCTGGGCATTCTGCTGGTCGAGCAGAACCTCGCGCTCGCCCGCGCCGTGGCCGACCGGCTGTACGTCCTCAACAAGGGCCGCGTCGTGTTCGAGGGCACGCCCGCCGAGCTCGACGCCTCGCCCGAGGTGAGACGGCAGTACCTCGGCGTATAGTCCTTCATTAATATGGCCACGCCCATCTCGATCAACGGCGACCGGCTCTGGTCCAGCCTCATGACCATGGCCGAGATCGGCAAAACGCCCGGGGGCGGGGTCCGCCGCCTTGCCCTCAGCGACGAGGACCGCGCGGCCCGCGACCGCCTGGCGGAGTGGCTCGGCGCGGCAGGCCTCACGGTCCGGATCGACGACATCGGCAACATGTACGGCCGCCGAGACGGCGCGGAGTCCGGGGCGGCGCCGGTCGTATTCGGGTCGCACCTCGATACCGTCCCCACCGGCGGCCGGTTCGACGGCGTGCTGGGCGTGGTCGGCGCGCTCGAGGTGATCCGCGCGCTCGACGACGCGGGAGTCCGGACGCGCGCGCCCCTCGAGATCGTGAACTGGACCAACGAGGAAGGCGCGCGATTCGCACCGGCAATGCTCGCCAGCGGCGTCGTCTCGGGCCGGTTTACGCGCGAGGAGGCCTATGCCGCGCGCGATCCCGGGGGCCAGACGTTCGGCGACGAACTGGCGCGCATTGGCTACCGGGGAGAGACGGCGCACCGCCTCGGCGACTGCGCAGCCTACTTAGAGCTGCATGTCGAGCAAGGACCCGTGCTGGAGCGCGCGCGCAGCCAGATCGGCGTGGTCGAGGGCATCGAAGGCATCTCCTGGAACCGCATCGAGGTAACGGGCCACGCCGCGCACGCCGGCCCGACGCCCATGCCGGACCGCCGCGACGCCCTCGTGGCGGCCTCGCGACTCGTTCTGCTGCTGCGGGACGGCGCGGACCGGCAGCCCGGTGTCCGGACCACGGTCGGCCGCCTCGACGTGTCCCCCAACACCATCAATGTCGTCCCCGGTCGCGTCGAGATGACGCTCGATGTGCGCTCGCCGCGCGACGACCGGCTGGAGGCGGCGCTCGTCGCGGCGGATCGCGCCTGCGGCCGCGTGGCGGAGTTGGACCGCGTCGAGGTGCGGCGCGAAGAGTTCTGGCGCAGCCCGGTGACGCCGTTCTCGCCGAAGGTGATTGCGGCCGTGGCCGGCGCCGCGAAGGGCCGGGGCTTCAGCGCGGCGCGCCTATGGGCCGGCGCCGGCCACGACGCCAAATACATGGCGGACCGCTTCCCCACCGGCATGATCTTCGTTCCCAGCAAAGACGGCCTCAGTCACAACGAGGCGGAATGGACGCCACCGGAGGACTGCGCGCGCGGCGCTGCGGTGCTGCTCGACGCCGTGCTCGCGCTCGCCGGGACCGCGTAAGCGCTCCGGAGGAAAACGCGGCCGCCGCGACGAGAAGGTCCACTCGGGTCATCCGCTTCTTCATGCCGCCGGTCGTCACCGGCACCGTCGTCGCCGTGATCGGCCTCGCGCTCGCGAACCCCGCGTGGGCGAGTTATTCCAAGGACCTGTTCACCGCGACCGTGACCGTGCTGGCCGCGGCGATCGCGAGCGTGTACCTGCGCGGGTTCCTCCGCCTCCTGCCGATCCTCACGGGCATCGTCGTCGGCTACGTGGTTGCCCTGCTCGATCCCGCCTGCGCGGCGGCGACCGCGGGGTGCCACGTCAACCTCGGGCTCGTATCGGGCGCCGCGTGGTTCGGCCACCCGCAGTTCAGCTTCCCGCCGCAGTTCACCCCCCGGGCGATCAGTCTCTTCTGGTTCATCCCGATCGTGCTGGTGGCCGAGAACGCCGGCCACGTGTACGCGATCAGCGGCCTCATGAAGCGCGACCTCAGCGGTTACCTCGGCCGGACGTTCATGGGGGACGGCCTCGGGACGATGCTGAGCGCGCTCTTCGGCGGCACGGGCGAGACCACGTACGCGGAAAACATCGGGGTCATGGGCGTGACGCGCGTGTTCTCGATCCCGGTCGACGTCGTCGCCGCGGTGGTGGCCATCCTGCTGGGATTTGTGCCGAAGTTCGGCGGGTTGGTCAGCAGCATTCCCGCGAGCGTCCTCGGCGGCATCGAACTGTATCTGTTCGGCCTGATCGCCGCGATCGGCGGCAAGATCTGGGTGGACGGCCGCGTCGATTTCTCGAACCGGGCCAACCTGGCGACCGTTGCCATTCCGCTGATCCTGGCCGCGAGCGGCGCCGACATCAAGGCCGGCGCCTCCTTTGAGATCAACAACCTCGGCCTGGGCGCCCTTGGGGCGATCGTGCTCTACCAGATCCTGCGGCCCGGCGCCGGGATCCCGAACGAACCGGTCGCGACGGCGGACGCCTAGGACGCCGGAATCGACTCGTCGATTCTGCTACTGAAGAATATCAAATTTGAGTCTGCTGAGTATCATTTCTGATATAATGATTTCATGAACGATACCATTTTTGGCCCTGCCATAAGGACGCGCTCGCTAGTAGCAATAGCGCGACTCCAACGCACCTACATCGCTGAAGTCGCCAAAATACTGAACCGCCGGCCACTCGCCGTCCGGCGGGCTGTTGCGTCACTCGAGCGCGCTGGTGTGATCGTCACTACCCGGCTAGGCAATACCCGCATCCTCGAACTAAACCCGCGGTTCCCCGCGAAGAACGAACTGTACGCCCTTCTCCTTCGATTGAGTGACACGCCCGATTACGCGGATCTGTGGCCCAAGGTACGTCGTCGGCCGCGCGCCATCGGTAAACCCTTGTGAATCTCACCGGGTTGTCCCTGGCAGAGCTAGCCGCTGTGGTGAGCGGGCACCTGAAATCTCACGGTGTGGAAGTTGTCGTGGTTGGAGGCAGCGCGATTACCCTGCATGTGCCGGACGTGTACACATCGATGGATGTCGACTTTGCCGCCACCTCCGGCCTCGATCATCGTCGAATCACCATCGCACTCGAGCAACTTGGGTTCCGACGGGATGGACGCGTCTTCACTCATCCGGAGACCCCATATGCAATCGACTTTGTCACAGATAGACCCATCATCGATCAGCGACCAGTCTACGATTTTGCGGAGATCCGCACTGCGAACGGCACCGTCCGTGTGCTCCATCTTGAGGATGCGATTGCGGATCGCGTCGCCGCGTTCCTGTATTGGAGCGATTCGCAGTCCCTCGACGTCGCGGAACGATCTGCAACCGCCGCGCGAGATCGTCTCACATGGGAACGCGTTGCCGCTTCGCTGGGAAAGCTCGACACGACGCTGCCGGACACCGTACAAAGAATGGATCTAGCGCGCCGACGCCTCCACCGTGCCCTGAGCGGCACTTAGCAACTCAGATAGCCCCGTAGAAGTGGTGGTACTGCCAGGCCGCGTCGCGTTGTAGCTGCTCCTCCGCCCAGGTCGCGTTCTCGAATCGCGCCGGCGACAACGCCGATAGATCGATCGGCGGTCTGCCGTCCACGATCCACGCCGCGAGCGCCTCCCCGAGCGCGGGCGAGATCGATAGGCCGGCGACGTTGCAGCCGCTCGCAAAGAAGAAGCCGTGCGCGGCCGGGGCCGGGCCGAGAATGTGCTCGCCGTCGCCCGTCATCGTCGGAATCCCGCCCCGGTGCTCGCGGACCTTCGCCGTGGACAGTACCGGCATCTGGACCCTGACCTCGGCCGCGGCGCGCCGGAGCACGTCCGCGTCGAGCGGCGTATCCTTGACGTCGAACCGCGGCCCCAGCGCCTCCATGTCGAAGAAGCGCGGGCCGTCCTCGAACACCCCCCAGAGTAGGCCGCCGTCGCACGGACGCACGTAAACCGCCGCGTCCATGATGCGGATCATCGGCAGGTCCGGACGCACCCCGTCGATCCGGGCGGTGACGAAGAGTTGATGCCGCGTCGGGACGAGGGGGATCCGAAGCCCGCTCGCCTCGGCCATCTGGCGCGTCCACGCGCCGGCGGCGTCCACCACGACGGACGTCGGGATCGTCCCGCGGTCGGTGTCGACGCCGGTGACCTTCCCCGCCTCGGTGACGACGCGCGTCACCGTCGTGTCCGGCAGCAACACCGCCCCGCGCGCCTCGGCGCCGCGGGCAAATCCGATTGCGACCTGGGCCGGATTGAAATAGAGATCGTCGCCGACGCGCATCGCGGCCGTGATCCCGTCGTCGATCAAGAACGGGTGCAGCCGGTGGGCCTCCGCCGGTGAAATCTCCTCGACGTCGAGGCCCATGCGCCGGCCCCGCGCCAGATCGCCGGCGATGACGGAGACGTCTTCCGGCCGGCGCGCGATCTTGAGACTACCCGGCTGGACCCAGTCCAGCGGCTGCCCCGTCTCTTCGGTAAACCGCCTCAGGTGGTCGCTCGCGGTCTTGACGAGCGAGATCATCACGTCGCTCTTGCGGGCGCAGCTGACGAAGCCGGCGGCACGCGGCGACGTCTGCGAGGCGATCTCGTGCTTGTCGAGCAGCACCACGCTCCGCCGGCCGGACGCCGCGAGATAGAACGCGGTGGCGGCCCCCAGGCCGCCGGAGCCAATGACCACGACGTCCGCCCGGCCGATCATCGGCGCTCCAACGCCACGTCGACCATGGCGTCAAAGGCGGCCTGCCCGGCGGAGAACTCGAAGACGTCCACGGCCTCGTCGGGAATGGACGCGACGCCGGACGTAAGATCGTTCAACCCCGTCCACCCGTCACGCATCCACACCGTCGCCTCCGGCACGTCGGCGGTGACCTGCGCGCGGGCCCGAAACTCGCCGCGCTCGTTGAAGATGCGGATCGCGGCGCCGTCCTCGAGTCCGCGCGCGGCGGCGTCGGCCGGTGAGATCCATAGGAGCGGCTCCGGATCGAGCCGCGCGAGGGTCGGCAGCGCGCGGCCGTGATCGTAGAAGCCGTGGAACTGGGTGAGCGTGCGGCCCTGCCGGAAGGCCAGCGGGTACCGCCCGGACGACGGCAGCGGCGTGTACTCCGGCAGGGCCGGCAGACCGAGCGACTTCGCGCGCGCCGAGTAAAACTCGACCTTTCCCGACGGCGTCGGAAAGACGAGATCGGGATGCGCGACGTGCGAGATGTTGAGCGCCCGCATCCCGCCCTCGGCGCGCAGCGCGCGCACCGTCGCGTGCCCGGTCGCCGGGTGGCCGAGAATCGCGTCGATCGGCCCGTCATCCGTCTCCCACGGCCAAAACTCCGCCACGCCGAGGCGCCCCGCGAGATCCCGGAGGATCCGCGCGAGCGGGCGCGCCTCGCCGGCCGGCTCTAGGATCTGCGGCATCAGGTAGAGGTGGGTGTTGGTGCTCTTGCAGCCAATATCTTCCAGCCACGACGTCCCCGGCAGCACGACGTCGGCAAAGCGCCGTGCGGTATCGTTCATGAACAGGTCGTGGCTGACGACGAGACCGGTCCGGTCAAAGCCGCGCGCCACCGCCGCCGCATCCGCGAACGAGGAGAGCATGTCGGTGCCGAAGAGGCCGAGCACATCGATGCGCCCGTCGAGGAGCGCCTCCGTGATCCGCGGCATCTGGTTCGGGATGTAGCGCCCGGGCGGGCGGCGTTCCGGGGCGGCGATGCTCGACAGCGCCTGCCCGTGCGACGAGCTCCCGTGCCGCGGTCCGAACCCCGCGCCGGGCCGGCCGAGGCTGCCGGTGAGCGCGGGCAGGCACGCGACGGCCCGGCCGCCCTGCCAGCCGTTCGCGCCCTTGTGCATCGAACTGCCGCCGATCACGATCATCGCGGGCCGCACCGCGGCATACCGCCGCGCCAGCGCGACGATGCGATCCGCGGCCACCCCCGTCTCCGCCGCCGCCCAGGCCGGCGGGCATGCCCGGACGTGCGCGGCGAGCTCGTCGAAGCCGACGGTGTAGCGCGCGACGAACTCGCGGTCGTAAAGATCCTCGCCGATGATCACGTGCGCGAGGCCGAGCGCGAGGGCCGCGTCCGTCCCAGGACGGATCAGGAAGACCTCGTCCGACTGCGCCGCCGCCTCGGTGCGCCGGACGTCGATCGTCACGACGCCGGCGCCGCGCCGCCGGGCCGCCGCGAGGTGGCGGCCGGTGTTCGGCTGGCTCGCCAGGTTCGCGCCCCAGAGAAGAATGAGCTCCGCGTGTGCGCCCATGTCTTCTTTCGTGCTGGTCTCGATGGGCCCGGTGAGACCGATCCCGAAAGCGCCGAGGCCCCAACAAATAATGCTCGCGTTCCACCACTGGCAGCCGTAGAAGTTGGCAAACCGGCGCAGGAGCTGCCCGCCGATGCGGACGCCGTAGTTGTTGGCGTTGTTGCCGTGGCCCTGCCACAGCGCCACTGCCTCGCGGCCCGCCTCCCGCATCCGCGCGCTGATGCGGTCGAGCGCCTCGTCCCAGGTCGCCTGCCGCCAGGCGTCGTCCGTCCGGCGGTCGCGGATCATCGGCGCCAGAAGCCGCCGGGGGTTGCCGATGATCTCCTGCGACGCCTGCCCGCGGACGCAGAGGAACCCGCGGCTGTCCGGGTTGTCGGGATCGCCGCGCACGCCGGCGAGCCGCCCGTCCTCCACGTCCACGAGCATCCCGCAGAGCGTGGGATGGCAATTCATCGGACACATCGTGCGAATCGTCGCCCGCGTCAACTCGCCCGCCAGCCTTCCCGATGCCGGAAGAACCCGGTGTTGCCGATCTTGAATACGTGCTCTTCCTCGTAGGCCGGACACTGCTCCGCCTGCGCCGCGGGGACGCTCAGGTGGACCGCGGATTCCGTGATCCGGGCGACCAGAGCCGCCGGCGCCATCCGGGGCGACGACCACAGATGATGCCGGAATCCGACCCCGTCGAAGATGTCGAGATCGGGATCGCCCAGCGCGTGCGTCACGTGCCCCACCGTGGTACCGTCCGACGCGACGACCGGCATCCCGGTGGCGATCATCCGCCAGGACACGCTGTCGTCGGCGTCGCCGCCGCGCCGGGGCTGATTGCGGGAATCCGCCATGTGGATTGCTTCGCTACTCGACCGTCAGCGTCATCCCGTCCTCCGCGCTCTCCCACGGCGAACGGTCGCGGTGCGCCAGCATCTCCTCGCCCATGTGGGTCAGGACGATCCGCCGGCTGCGCAGCTCGCCCTTGTGTTCCAGGAGCGTCCCGAGATCGAGGTGGTTCGGCAGCCGCCGGTCGTACGCGTTGCACTCGAGGAGCAGCAGGTCGGCGCCGTCCGCGGCCCGGACCAGGCCGGGCGCCCACTGCGTGTCGCCCGAGTAGGCGATCGTACGGCCGCCGCACTCGATGCGCAGCGACGTGGGCGGCGCGCCGCACGGGTGAACAACTTCGTACGGCGTGACGACGAGTCCGGCGATCCGGTTCGGCGTCTCGAGGGCGTATTCGGTCACCTCGACCGGAAAGCGCAGCGTCATCGCGGACGAGCCGGGAAAGAGCACCTCCATCATGTCGCGGAGGCGCGCCCGCGTGCCGGGCGGTCCGGCCACGAGCAGCGGCCGGGTCCGCCGCACCGTGAAATGCGCGTCGAGCATGAAGAACGGCAGCCCGCCCATGTGATCGCCGTGGAGGTGACTCAGCAGGACGAGATCGACGGCGCTCCGGTCGACGTCCCAGCGGCGCATCGCCACCGTCGCGGTGGCGCCGCAGTCGACGAGAAACCGCGTGCCGTCCGCGGAGACGAAAAAGCACGTCTGGAACCGCCCGCCGCTCCCGAAGGCGTCTCCGCACCCAAGCACGCGAATGTGGACGGGCATCCGACGGCGGCGGGCGGCTATCGCTTCCGGTATTGACTCAACAGCCGGTCGGCCTGCTGCTGCGCGTCGCGCAGCGCGGCCTGGAGCGTCTTGCGCCCGGTCAGCGCCGCCTGCAGGCTGTTGGAGTACATGTTCTGGATCTCGCCGCCGTTGTGCGTCGAGAGTTCGGCCTGCGCGTACTGCAGTTGATCGCGGGCCGTGAGGGCCTGGGGAAACTTCTCCGTGTAATCCCTGTACAACTTGATGTTGAACGCCGACTTCCGCACCGCGACGTAGCCGGAGGCCTCGCTCCAGCGCGCGGCCTGCTGCGGCGCGGTCATCCACTGGACGAACTCCCAGGCGGCCCGCTGGCGCTCCGGCGGGATGCCCCGAAAGATGTACAGGTTGCCGCCGCCCGTCGGCGTCCCGTACCGCGTGTCCGCCGGCATGAACGCGGTCCCGAACTTGAACGAGGCGTTGCTTCGAATGAACGTCAGGCTGCCGGTCGAGTGGTAGATCATCGCGTACCGTCCGGCGACAAACTCCGTCGGCAGCGTCTCCCACGTGACGATACCGCGCGGCTCGACCTTGAGATCCGCCAAGCGCAGCCAGAACTGCAGCGCGCGCCGCGTCTGGGGGGTGTCGAAGTACGTTTCGGTCCCTTCGGGGTTGGCGATCCGCGCCTGTCCGGCTTCCGCCGCAAACCCCTGGAAGAGCCAGTACGTGAACCCCGACGTCGGGATCCCGACCCCCCACTGCGTGACCGTGCCGCCCGCGTCGCGCACGGTCAGCTTCTGGGCGGCTTGTTCGAGCTCGGTCCAGTCCTTCGGCGGCTTCGCCGGATCGAGCCCGGCCCGCTGGAAGGCGTCTTGGTTGTAGTAGAGCACGATCGTGCTGCGCTGAAACGGGATCGAGTATGTCGTCGCGGCGGTCCGCGAGTTCAACCAGAACGCGTCGAAGAAGTCGGTCCGGAAGCGCTCGCCCCCCGATGCCTGGATGAACGCGTCGAGCGGGATGATCGCATTGAGGTCGAGGAGGGTGAACAGGTCGGTGCTGAGGAGCACCGCAACGTCCGGCGGGCTGCCGGCCATCACCGCGGTCTGCGTCTTCGTCATCGTCTCATAGTAGCCGCCGGAGAAGATCGGGGTCACGTGAGTGCCGGGGTGGACCCGGTTGAAATCGGAGACCATCCCCTCCATCACCCTGGCCAGCGGCCCCGACACCCCGACCGGGTAGTAGAACTTGAGGTCGAGCGCGGCGCCCGCGGGTCGCGGCGAGGTCAGCGGGGCGGCGACGGTGACGGCCAGCGCCAGTACGAGCAGCCCAAGGGTCCAACGTTTCATTTCAGCGTATCCCTCCCGTGGAACGAGTCGCGACCCCCGGGCGTCATGTTCAGGTCAGCGAAACGCTTCTCCTCTCCAAGTCCGTACCAAACATGACGGGGCCGGGACGGCGTCCCGGCCCCGCCGCGCGCGATTCGAGGCGGGCTACTGTACGATCACGGTGCCGCGCATGCCCTCGGGCACGTGCACGACGCACCAGTACGTGTACGTCCCGGGCTTCGAGAACGTGAGTGAGTATTGCGTGGGGCCCGGCGGATTGGCCGCGAAGAGGATCCCGGAGTTGTAGTAGGTGTTTCCCGTGTGCCGCGGTCCACCCGCCGGTGCGAGGACCTTGGGATTGACCCAGATTTTCGGCGGACCCTGCGCCCCTTGTTCCAGTAGGAGCCACTGCGGCACCTCGCCGGTCCCCTGGAACGTGACGGTGTGAATCTCAAAAGTGTCCTGCATCACCCACCGGACCGTGCTGCCGGCTTTGACCTTCAACGGCCCGGGCGCAAATCGGAACAGCGAAATGTGCGCCTGCTGGTCGCTCACCATCGGCGCGGTATAGATCGTGCCGGACGGCGAAACTTTCCACGCGGCCAAGAGGCGCTTGCCCGCCGCGAGCGAGTCGGCCCACTCCGCGGCGGCCGCCTTGTCAACTTCGCCCTGGGTCATCGGCGCCTTCCCCACCGCCTGCACGATCACGGTGCCCTCCATGCCCGGATGCAGCAGGCAAAGATACGTGTACCGGCCGGGCTTGGTAAAGGTCAGCGTGTACGTCTTCCCGGCCGCCTGGATGATGCCCGAACTCGCCATACCGGTGCCGTCGTAGGTCTTGCCGCCCTGCGGGAACGCCACGGAGGGAGTGACCAGGACGCGCTGGTCCGGCTGCGGCGTAAAGGGCAGCGGGGGCTTCGCTCCCGAGAGGAATGATACCGTGTGCTCAAGCACCACATTCTTCGTCCACGTGATCGTGTCGCCCACATTGATCGTGATCGTGCGCGGATAGAAGTCCTGGCCCTGAAGCGCGTGGTCCGGCGTGTCGGCGCCCACCAGCACTTTCCACGTCGTACCGGCGGGTTGCGCGCGCCCTGGAAGCGAGAGCGCGGCGGCGGAGAGCGCGAAGACGAGCACCATCACTGTGACGCGACGAATCAGCCTAAGCATGATCCCTCCCTGCGATGTGGGTTGCGTGGTGCCGGTCCCATCCCGGCAGGCGCCGGGCGGGCCAAGTCCTCCGGGTTCGCGGAGGCAATTTCAACTCCTGCCCGCACCCATCCGGAGCTGCCGCGCCTGCGGGTTCAACGCGATGCTGAGCCCGTCGCCGACGATGTTCAACAACAGCACGAGCAGGAAGATCGCGGCACCGGGGAAGGTCGGCACCCACCACGCCGTCGTCGCGTACTGCAGCCCGTTCGTGAGCATCCCACCCAGGCTGATGACGTTGGGATCGCCGACGCCGAGAAAGCTGAGCGACGCTTCACTCAAGATCCCGTAGGACGTCAGCAGCGCCATCATCGCCAGCACGGGCGGCAGCGCGTTCGGCAGGATCTCCCGGAACACGATCCGGCGATTGGAGGCGCCGACGGCCCGGGCGCTCTCCACGAATTCGGTCGTCTTCAAGGAGAGAACCTCCGCGCGCGCGATGCGCGCGATCTGGGGCCACCCGGTAAATCCCAGCAGGATGATCACGCTGAAGAGGCGTCCGCCGAACAAGTACGCCACCAGCAGCGCCAGGAAGAACCCGGGCAGGATCAACAGCGCGTCGGCCACGCGCATCAGCAGGTGTTCGCCCCACCCGCCGTAGTAGCCGGCCACGAGCCCGACAATGAGGCCTGCCGACATCGCGATGCCCGCGACGGACAACCCGACGAGGAACGACGCCCGGATGCCGTACACGACCCGCGTCATCACGTCGCGGCCGAGGTAATCCGATCCGAGCGGATGCGCGGATGACATTGGCATGAGCGTGTCCGCGGACATCACGTTGGGATGGAGCGGCAGGATGGAGCGTGCGAACACCGCGCCGAGAGCCAGGACGAGCAGCAGGCCCAGCGCCGCCGCGGGCAGGCGCTGACGGCTCAGCGCCCGCCAGACGTACCGGACGCGCCGGGCCCGGTCCCCGAGGGGTCCGGACGGGGCGGCTTCCGCGCGGACGGTCGCGGCGTTCCGCATCACTGATATCGGATCCGCGGATCGATGACGGCGTACACGAGGTCGACCGCGAGGTTCGCCAGCACCACCCCGGTGCCGACGATCAGGAAGAAGCCCAGCACGACGGGGTAGTCGTGCGCGAGAATCGCGGTGAAGATGATGCGGCCGGTGCCCGGCCACGCGAAGACGATCTCCGTCATAACGGCGCCGGCGAACATCGTGCCGAGCTGCAGGCCGAGGACGGTGATCACGGATCGCATCGCGTTGCGCAGCGCGTGCCGGTAGAACACCTTGAATTCGGACAGCCCCTTCATACGCGCCGTCATGAGGTAGTACTTGCGCGACTCCTCGAGAATCGACGCGCGGGTCAGGCGGGTGAAGGCCGCCGAGTACCACCACGCGAGGACGGCGAGCGGCAGCACCATGTGCCAGGCGACGTCCAGGATTCGTGCCAGGCCGCCTCCCGAGGCGCCAAGGGTCGCCATGCCCTGCGTCGGGAACCAGTGAAGCGTGTTCGCGAAGACAACGATGAAGATGACGCTCAGCCAGAACGGCGGCGTCGCGTAGCTCACCAGCGAGAGGGCCCCGATCGCAAAGTCCGTGCCCGAGCCGGCGCGCCGCGCCGCGGTCGTGCCGAGAAAGATGCCGCACAGCACAGCGATCAGCAGGCTGGGCAGCATCAGCAGCAGCGTCCGCGGCAGCGACGCCGAGAGAATCGCGCTGACCGGCTGGAAGTTGATCTGGGAAAACCCCAGATCGCCCCGGACGACGTTGGCCATGTAGGAGAGATACTGCGCCCACAGCGGCCGGTCGAGCCCCCACGCGTGCCGGATGCCGTCGAGGACCTGGGCGCTCACCGCCTGGCCGCCGTAGAGATAGGTCACAGGGTCGCCCGGCGCCACGTGGATCAGCACGAAGGCCGTACTGATGACCAGGCCGATCAAGATCAGGCTCTGCAGCAGCCTACCGGCGACGTATCGGTATGCCAAGGCACCCCGCCCCTGGCGCGGGCGTCACATCACCGGCGCGCCGGCGTCCCCCACGCCTCGACGATCTCCGAAGAGCGGGTTGGGATCGCCAGACGGCGGAGGAACCGCATCGCGTCGTCATGATACTGCGGCTCCATTGGGCCGACGCAATCCTCAGGTACGACCGGAAAGAACCCGACGTTCACGGCGTGCCACGCGGTCGGCAGGATGCCGACCTCCGTTGCAATGCCCGTGTGAATGATGGTCCGGACGCGGTTGAGGCGCAGGAAGAGCTCAAGCGGCGTGCCGAGGAAGGCATCGACCCGCGGTTTCCGGATGATAATCTCGCCCGGGTTTGGCTTCAACTCGTCGATCGTCGCCCAGCCCGGCGTGTCCTCGACCAAGGCGTCGATGACCCACCGCTGCGCCGGATCCATCAGGCGCTTGTAATCTGACCGGATCCGGACGTCGGTGAGGCTGCCGAAATCCGGCTGGTTGGTGTACTGCGTGTACATGACCTTGACGCCTGCCCCGCGCGCGTCGTCGAGAAAGCGCACGAGCGGCGGAAGGATGCGGGTCACGTCGATGCGGCGGCCGGCGCGATCGTACACGCCGCCCGCGCCGGTGTTGTCCTTCTGCATGTCATGCACGATCACCACGGTGTGCCGCGGCGCGACGATCTCCGCGAGCGTCTCGGGGATCTCCCGTCCGTGAAACGTCAGCACGGTCTCCTCCTTACCCGGCGCTCGTCCGGGCGCCCTCGGCGGACTCCATCGTCCCGGTCAGCGAGTCGACGCTGCGCAGTCCCGTCACGTAGCGGTACCACAGGTCGATGCCGTTGGCGGTGTAGAGCGGAATGATGGGCACCTCCTGATGCGCGATCGTCTGGATCTGCGAGTAGAACGGCCGCCGCTTGGCCCGGTCGGTGGTCGCCTTCGCCTGCAGGATCAGGTCCGTCGCCTGGGCGTTGGTCCACACGGAAAAATTCGTGCCGCCGGGCTGCGCGTTGCGGGCGCTGATGTACTCGCAAATGGCGGACGGATCCATCTGCTTGGAGATGAACAGCGTCCAGATGCAGCCCGCGGTGTCCTGACGCCGGATCCGCCCGATGTACTCGCCGTAGGTGTAGGCCTTGATGTCCGCGGAGATCCCGACGGCGGCCAGCATCTCCTTGAGCGCCTCGGACAGCTTGACGCGAAACCCCTCGGTCGCGAGGATCGTCACCGGAAAGCGCGTACCGCCCCGGCGCGGCAGTCCGGCCTCGTCCAGCAGCGCGTTCGCCTTCGCGACGCTGAAGTCGTACGGCCGGATGTGGGTATCGGATGCCCACTTGAGGGCGGGGGTGTCCGGGATGATCGATTCCAACGGCCTGCCGAACCCAAACAGCAGGGTCTTCACGATGAACGCCTTGTCGATCGCATGGGCGACCGCCTGCCGCACCTTCACGTTGTTGAACGGCGGCTTCGACGTGTTCATGAACAGATTCTGCGCCCAGTTCTGTTCGAATTCGGTCGCCGCGATCGCGGCGGGGTTGGCGTTGACGATCCGCCGCATCTGATCGTAGGGCGGGCCGCCGGGAATGCCCTGCGAGAGCACCGCGTCGAGCCCGTGGTTCAGGAACGACAGGAGACCCGTCGACGCGTCCGGCGCCACCTTGAAAAACACCTGATCCATGAACGGCTTGGGCTTGCGGAAGTAGTCGGGGTTGCGCGTGAACGCGATGTGATCGCCGTGCTCCCATTCGGTGAGGATGAACGGACCCGACCCGACCGGCATGCGCAGGTACTTATTGGTGCGCGGGTCGCCGCCGGCCCACAGGTGCGCCGGCAGGATGCCGAGCGGCGAGACGAGCGGCATCATCAGCACGTTCGGACCGTCGAACCGCAAGACCACCGTGGACTTGTTCGGCGTCTCCACGGTCTTCAGGTTCGAGAGGAAGCTGCCGAGCGTGGACGCGTACTTTGTGTCGATGAGCATCTCGTACGTGAACTTCACGTCGTCGGCGGTCAGCTCGTGGCCGTCGCTGAATTTCACGCCGGGGATGAGGTTGAAGGTGAAGGTATCGGCCTTGTCGCTGACCGTCCACGAGCGCGCGAGCCCGGGAATGAGCTGTCCCCGCGGGTCGACGTCGGTGAGGCCGTTGTACACGAGGCGCTGGGTTTCCGGCCAGTTCGTCGACTCCAGAACCGGATTGAAGCCGACCGCCGGCTCGCTCTGTAGGATTCGCAGCACCTTCGGCGCCGCCCCGTAGGCCGGCCCGCGCTCGGCAAACCAGGCGAGCGGCACCGACGCCGCCGCGGCGGCCCGCATGAAGTTCCGTCTCGTCATCCCTTTGCGATCCATGCCGTATCCCCCCGTCCCATCTACTCGCGGGCGGCCCGATCGGCCGCGGACTTGATCTGCTGCGTGCGCTCCGGACCCAGCACCGGTTCGACACTGGTCGACGTTCCGCCGATGGCGAAGATGTTGATCGCCGGTTCGCCCGTCGCGCGCAGGATGTACCGAAACCCTTTGGGCAGGTAGATCTGCTCGCCTTCGCGGACGACGGTGTCGCCGCGCTCGCCCGTACCGCCCTCCCAGAGCAACCGGATGCTTCCCCGGGCCACGAAGAACGATTCTTCGGTCTTTCCCTCCCACTTGAGGTCGGCCATGTCCGCCTCGTGATGGCAGACGCCCATCTTCATCCCTTCGCTTCCCACGGTCTCCCGGCAGACGTTGTACCGGGTGTGCATGCCCTTCACGAGCTCCATCGCGGGGATGTCGTTGGCGCTCAACTTGACAACTTTTGGCATCGCCGTCCGCTCCTTTCGCCGATTACCGCTTCTGTCGATCCGGCCCGATCAGGCCGCCAATGCCCCAGTTCTCGCGCTTCACGTCCTCGATGATCACGTGCACCGAATCCGGGGGATTGCCGGTGACCCTCGCCACGACGTCGGTGACCCCCCGCACAATTTCGCGCTTCTGATCGAGCGAGCGCCCCTCGTACATCTCGACCCTGACAATCGGCATGCGCTAGCCTCCTGTCGTTGAAACGTGTGCCTGCCCTGTCTGGCCCAGGACCTCCTGCCGCACCCGCGGCAGCACCTCGCTGACGAACCTCGTCAACACCTCGCCGATAGGGTGCCCCGGAGCGGCGTGGGGCCGGATGATCAGCCGCGACACGCCCGGCCGGAGCGCGGGGGTGAGCTGCGCCGCGACGTGCCCCGGGTCGCCGGCCAGCACCATGCGGTCCACGGCTTCCCGCGGCAGCAGGTGCCCCGCGTCGGCGGCGCGCCGGAGATCTCCGCCCGCGGCGATGCGCACGAACTCCTCCGGCAGCGCCACACCGAGGCGCTCAAGATAGTCCCAGTGACCGTAACTCGCCGCCACGCGCGCGGCGACGCGCCGCCGCATGACGGCCTCCGCTACGGCCTGATCGTCGCTGATGCACGCTTCGAACCGCAGTGCAATGTCGACCTCGTCGAGCGAACGTCCCGCTTTTCCGGCGCCCCGCCGGACACCGTCGAGGTAGAAGTCCACCGCGGACGGCAGCGCCGTGTTCGGGATCATGATGCCGTCCGCCACCTCGCCGGCCAGCTCCGTGATCCGCGCCCCCTGCGTGGCAAAATAAATCGGCACGTGCGTGCGGACCGGGCGAAACTGCAGCTTGCCGGCAGCGAGGGACACGATCTTCCCGTCGACCGTTACTTCTTCTCCGCGGAGGAGACGCCGGACGACATCGACGGTCTCGCGAAGCGCCGCCACGGGTTGCACCGCGCGGATCCCCAATTCGCGGAATCCTGTCGAGCCGACACCGAGGCCGAGGAGCGCCCGCCCGCCGCTCAGTTCATCCAGTGTGGCGATGGTCGACGCGGTGACGGCGGGATGGCGGGAGTACGGATCAGTCACCCCCGGACCGAGATGAACCCGCCGGGTAGCGGCGGCGATCGCCGCGAGACCGAGATAACATTCACGGAACAAACGGATGTCCGTGTACCAGACCTGATCGTATCCGAGATCCTCGCAGAGCCGGCCCAGGTCGGCCAGTTCGTGCGCCGGGTACTCGGCGTTGAGCAGCACACCCAGCTTCATCCGCCTCTGCTCCTCTCGCGTCGCGGCGACGGGCAGACACTCACCCAACGGGCGTCACTCGGGACAATCGTTGAGTTCCAATCACCCAACTCGTTTCCCTGTCTAACGCAGGGCACGGGGACACACGTCATACCGCCGTGGGACGGCGGTATCGCGGTGTTTAACTGCGGCTACGAGGAGAAACGAGAGGTCAGCGGAACAGATCGTGCGCGGGGTCGCGGAGCAGCGCGGCGCCGCCGGCATCCCCCGCGCCTTCGCCCAGCCCGAGGCCGCGGATGAGGACGACGGGGATGGCCTCCGCACACTGGCCCTGCACGAGGGTCGCCGCGCCGGCCAGTTCGTCGGCGACGGCTTCGGTCGACGTGCGGAGCGTGTAGCCGTACAGGTCGGGCCGGCCGACCAGACTCACCACCGGCTCGAGCCCCGCGGCGCCGATGCAGACGCCGACCGCCCCCTCGCGATGCGGCCGCCCGTGGCTGTCGTTGATGAGCACGGCAACCGGGACGTCGAACGCGGCGCGAAGCGCGTCCCGGATCGCGCGCGCGGAGGCGTCGGGATCCCTCGGCAGCAGACTGACGACGTCGGGCCCCAGCCCGACGTTGCTGTGGTCGACGCCGGCGTTCGCGCAGACGAATCCGAGCCGGTGCTCGGTGATCAACACGCCCTGCTGCGCCCGCACGACCCGCGTGGACTCGCGCAGCACCACTTCGACAAGGCGCGGGTCTTTCTCGATCGTCTGCGCGATCCGCACCGCCTCGGGGCCGGGCCGCACCTCGGCGAGGTCGACGACGCTGCCCTCCGCCTTGCTGACGACCTTCTGCGCGACGACGAGCGCGTCACCGGCCGCCGGCATGAGATTGGCGGACCGCAGGCTGCGGACGATCACCGCCGGCAGGTCCGTCCCGGGACTGATCTCCGGGAAGGCCGGAACCGCGACGAGCGTTACCTGGGCCATGCGCGGCCCACGGTGCGGCGGATGGTCATGCCTGGGGCGTCATCACGCCCGGGAGGCGAGGCGCCGGAGCGCCGGGAGCACTTCCTCGCCGACACGCCTGATGGTGGCGCTCTGGTCCACCGAGGTCACCTGGATAGTCACGATGTCCGCGCCGGTCTCGACGAGCGGCCGGTAGACCTCCACCAGTTCTTCGGTGGAGCGCGCCCACGCGTACTTTCCGATGATCTCGCGCCTGTCCATCGCGTCGGCGCGCTCCCGGAGCACGGCCGGATCCACTTCCTCGAGCCGGCCCTCGACGCGCAGCCCGCGCCACGCCGCGAGCGCCTGCCAGGCCTCGTCTTCGTCGCGGGCGAGGATCGACCACCGCTGCGCGACGAGCGTCGGCTTGGGCCGCCCGGCTTGGCGTGCGGCGTCCAGGCACGGATCGATAACCTGCTCCCGCGCCTCCGCCGGGACTTTCACGCTCACGATCAGACCGTCGGCGACACGCCCCGCCAGTTTCGCGGCCAGCGGCGCCCCGGCCGACATCCAGATCGGCACGCGGTGAAGCGGCGGGCTGTACAGCCGTGCCTTGTGCGTCTGGTAGAACTCGCCCGTGAAGTCGAGTTTCTCGCCGTCCAAGAGACGGCGCATGATCGTCGTCGCCTCGGCCATCCGGGCGCGCCGCTCCTTGTGCCCCGGGAACTCCCAGCCGAGCGGACGCTCGTTGATGCCCTCGCCGCTGCCGACGCCGAGGGCGAAGCGGCCGCCGGACAGCCGGTCCGTCGTGGCCGCGGCCTGCGCGACCAGTGCGGGATGATAGCGGAACAGCGGACACGTGACCTGGGTCGCGAGGCGCACGCGCGTCGTGCGCACGGCGGCCGCGCCGAGCCAGCCCCACACGAACGGCGCCGCCGACGCATCGTCGACCCAGGGGTGAAAGTGATCGGAGACCGCCAGCGCGTCGAACCCGGCCGCCTCCGCCTGCACCGCGTGCTCGAGCAGCAGCTCGGGCTGGAACTGCTCCGTGCCGCAGAAATAAGCGAACTCGGGCATTCCATCCTCCCCTACGCCGGCACGGCGGTCGCGACCGTATATCCGTCCAGGCGGAGATACCGGCGCGCCACATCACCCATCTGCTCGGGTGTGACGGCGGCGATCAACGCCGGGAACCGCGTCAGATAATCGAGCCCCAACTCGAACAACTCCAACTCGAGAAGCGCCTGCGCGATCCCGCCGTCCGTCTCGAGGCGCAGCGCGAGCGATCCGGTCACGTAGTCGCGGGCGTCGCGCAGTTCGTCCCCGCGCGTGGGTTCTCGGTGGAACCCCTCGATCTCGCGCAAAATGCCGTCGATCGCGCGCACGACGTTGGCCGGATTGACGCCGGCGCGCACGGCCCACGGTCCGCCGAAGAAGCCGGCCTGCGCCTGGCTGTAGACGTAATAGGCGAGCCCTTCCTCGTCCCGCACGCGGGCGCCGAGCCGGCCCATCAGGCCGAGGCGGCCGAGGATCAGGTCCGCCATCATCCCTGGGTAGTAGTCCGGACTCGTCCGGGCGAAGCCGGGTGCCCCGAGCACGATGTCGGCCTGCGTCTTGCCTGGGAGCTCAACCTGACGCCGCTGCACCGCGGCGGCCGGACCGGCCGCCGGCACCGGCGGGAGCACGGGCGCGGGGCGCGGGGTCCATCCCTCGAACGCGCGGGTGAGCCGATCGATGGTCCAACTGGCCGCGACGTCGCCGACCACGGTGACCACCAGGCCGTCGGGCCGGTACCGCTGGCGGTGGAACGCGGCGAGATCGTCGCGCGTCACCGCGGCGACCGTCTCCTCCTCACCCTCGGCGGTGCGGTGGTGCGGGTGCCCCGCCGGATACGCGGCCGCGCGGAACGCCTTGTCCGCCGCGGCGCGGGTGTCGTGGCGGGATTCGCGGATGGCCGTGATGATCTTCGCGCGCTGTTTCTCGACCTCGTCGGACGGGAACGTCGGCTGCGTCAGGACTTCCGTCAGAAGATCCAGCACGTGCCCGGCGTCCTCGGCAAGACAGCGCGCCGAGAAGCCGGCGCCCTCGATATCCGCGGACACGCCGACGCTCGCACCGATGGAATCCAATTCCAGGGCGAGGGCCTGCGAGGTATGCCGGGCGGTGCCGCGCGTCAGCATCGAGGCGGCCAGCAACGCGAGTCCGTCCCGTCCCGGCGGATCCGCGCGGACGCCGGCCGGCAGGTATCCCCGCACGGTCACGGCGGGATGCGCGTGGCTTTCCTGCACGAGCACCACGGCGCCGTTCGGCAGCTGTCGCCGTGTGACGGTCTCCGGAGTAATGGCGACGGTGCGGACGCCCCCCTCACGCATCCGGCGTCACCCCGGCAGTCGCGGCGGGCGCGGGTCTCCCGTCTTCGCGGGACGACTCCACCGGGAGATACCAGCCGACGGTGCGGTTGCGCTCGTCGAACACACGCGCGGCCGCGTCCTGGATCGCCCGCGGGGTCACCGCCGCGAGGCGGTCCTCGAACTGCTCGAGAAACGCGCCGCCCGCGACGATCTCCGTGCTGCCGAGCAGCACCGCCTGCCCCGTCACGCCGTCCGCCGCGTACACCCACTGCGCGCGGGCCTGCTTGCGGACCTTCTCCAGCTCATCGGCGTCGATCGGCTCCTCGGCAAGCCGGGCGAGTTCGGCCAGCACCGCCGCCTCGGCCCGGTCCGGCCGCACGTCGGGACGCAGGGTGAGCCCCACGTCAAAGAGCGTCGGGTCGATCGCCGGACGGTACGAACTTCCCGCGTCAACGGCGAGCTGCGTCTCGACGAGCGCGCGGTACAGCCGGCTGCTGCGCACACCGAGTCCGTCGCCGCCGAACACTCCGGGCCCCTTGAATCCCGACAACACCCCGTCGGCGATCAGGAGCGGAAAGAAGTCCGGGTGCGCGACCGGCGGCGCGTGGAAGACGATTTGCGCCACCGGCACCGCCCCGCCCGGACGCTTGAGCGTCACGCGCCGCTCGCCCTCCTGGGGCGGCTCGACCCCGCGAATGGACGGCGCCGGCGCGCCGGACGGAATCGGTTCGAACGCCGTCCGGATCTGTTCGAGGAGCGCCTGCGCGTCGAAATCCCCGACCGCGACGACAATCGCGTTGCGCGGTGTGTAATAGGTGCGGTAGTGCCGCAGCAGATCGTCGCGGGTGATGGCGAGGAGGTCGCTCTTGTAACCGATCACGGCGTGCCGGTACGGGTGGACCCTGTACGCCGCCCCCTCGACTTCCTCGTAGAGCGCGAACTCCGGGCTGTTCTCCGCGCCCTCGCGCTCGGAGATGATGACGGTGCGCTCGCTCTCGACCTCGTCGGGATCGACCACCGTATTGACCATCCGGTCCGACTCGATGCGGATGCCGAGGCCGATATGCTCGGCCGGCAAGGTCTCGAAGTACGCGGTGAAGTCCTTCCACGTAAAGCCGTTCCAGGTGCCGCCGTGCCGGTTGATGAGACGCGACAGTTCGCCTTTGCCGAGCGTGGGGGTCCCCTTGAACAGCATGTGCTCGACCCAGTGCGAGATGCCGGTGATGCCCGGTACTTCGTTGCGGCTGCCGACCCGGTACCACGCCCAAAACGTCGCCACCGGCGCGGTATGAACCTCGCGCAGCAACACCAGAAGCCCGTTCGACAGGGTTGCGCGAACGGTTGGCGTCATGCTCACATTCTTCCCCGGCCCGACCACGCCCGCGGCCGCTGCAATTTCATGGCCCGCGGCGGAGTCGCGGGCATCAGCCCGCCTTTTTGACGGCGGCCTCGACGTCCTCGTAGGGAGGTTCCTGTCCGGGCTTGTCGCTCAGCCACGTGTACACAACCTTCCCGTTCTTGTCGATCACAAAGACCGAGCGCTTCGAGATGCCGTCGAGCAGGCCGAGAAACGCGGGATCGTACACCCCGAAGGCCTTCATCGCCTGGTGGTTGAAATCGCTCAGCAGCGGAAACGTGAGGCTGTTGGCCTTCGCGAACTCGTTGAGCACGAACGGCGTGTCGGCGCTGATGCCGTACACCTGGGCGCTCAGCGATGAGAACCGGCTCAGATCGTCGCGAAAATGGCACATCTCCTTCGTACACGTGCCGGTGAACGCCGCGGGAAAGAACGCGAACACCGTCGTCTTGCCGCGCAACTCGCTCACCTTGACCGGCTTGCGCTCGCCGTTCACGAGAACAGCTTCCGGCGCCTGCTGCCCAACTTCGATGGCCATGCCCGCCTCCTACGCTGAACGTGTCGATGCCGTGCGTATCCACTCCCGTGCGTGAACCATGGTACCACTTGGCCCGGAACGGTTGCGGCGGCGGCGCGATGCCCGGGGCCGCCGGCGGAGGTCCTCGATCGCCTGCGGAAACACCCGGTCGACCTGCGCGGTGATCGCGTCCACGGCGGTCTCCTTCTGGTGCAGATGGGGGTGCAGGAGTGGTTTGGCGGGCGCGCGTCCGTTCCCTGGCGCCGCCGCAGGAGGTGTCCGCGCCGGACGGAAATTTCGGGCCATGGAGACCCACAGCCTGATCGGTTCGCTCTCCAACGCCTTCGGCGTGTCGGGGTTCGAGGACGACGTCCGCCGGATGATCGAGGCGCTCGTCGCCCCTTGGGCCGACGACGTCCGCACCGATGTGCTCGGCAACCTGCTCGTGACCCGCCGCGGCGGCGGGGCCTCCGGACGGCCAGTCCCCCCTCGCGGGGGAGCACAGCCGGGCCGGACCGTCATGCTGGACGCCCACATGGACGAGATCGGATTCATCATCACGCACGTCGAGAACGACGGCTTTCTACGGTTCACGACCCTCGGCGGCTGGGACGTGCGCCTGCTGCTGGCGCACGCCGTGACGATCCGGACGCGCGACGGGGCGCTGGTGCGCGGCGTCGTAGGCAGCCTGCCGCCCCACATTCTCAGCGGGGACGAGCGGGAGCGGCCGGTGCCGCTCGACGCATTGTACCTCGATATCGGCGCGGGGTCTGCGGAAGAGGTGGCGCAGCGCGGCGTGCGCATCGGCGACCCGGCGACGATCGCGTATCCGTGCGAGCACCTCCCCGGCGGCCTGATCATGGGGAAGGCCCTCGACGACCGCGCCGGATGCGCGGTGCTGATCAAAACGCTCGAAGCCCTCGCCGGCTCCCCCCTCGACGGGACGTTCGTCTGCGCCTTTACGATTGGGGAAGAGACCGGGCTCCGCGGGGCACGGACCGCGGCGTATCAGATCGAGCCCGACGTGGCCCTCGCGATCGAGGGCACCATCGCCGCGGACCTGCCCGGGGTGCCCGGACCGAAGCGGGTCACGAGCCTCGGCCGGGGGCCCGCCATCACGATCGCGGACCGGTCACTCATCGTGCGCCCGCAGCTCGTGCACGCGCTCGAGCGGGTGGCCGAGGCGCACAGCATCCCCTACCAGCACAAGCGGCCGGCCTACGGCGGGACGGACGCCGGCGCGATCCACACGAGCCGCGGCGGGGTGCTCGCCGGCTCCGTTTCGGTCCCGTGCCGGTACATCCACTCGCCGCTCAGCCTCCTGCGCCTCAGCGACTTCGACGCGACGGTGCGCCTGGTCACCGAGTTCGTCCGCGAGGCGCCGCGGCTGTTCGAATAGGCGGGAGGCTTCCATCATTCAACCCACACACGACATCATCGTCGTAGGAGGGGGCCTGGGCGGGGCGGCCTTCGCCAGGACGATGGCCGAGCACGGCGCTCGCGTGCTCGTCCTGGAGCGAGAGACGCAATTCAAGGATCGCGTCCGCTGCCGGCGCCCGTGGACACCGTGCGCGTCTCCCGTACCGAGTTTGGTCGCAGCGTGCTCATGTTCCCGCAGGGACGTGGTCGCGTCCGCACCTATCTGGTCTATCAGTACGGTGACCATCGGTTACAAGGCGATGCCGACGTGTCGGGTTTCGTAGCAGCCGTAGTACGGGCGGGCGCCCCCGAAGACTTCTTTTCCGACGCGAGACCGGCAGGCCCGCTCGCCACCTTCGATGGCGCGGATACCTGGGTGGACCATCCGTATCGAGACGGCATTGCGCTGATCGGAGATGCGGCCGCGGCCAACGATCCTTCCCACGGCGATGGCATGTCCCTGACCCTCCGGGACGTCCGGGTCCTGCGGGACGTGCTGCGCACCAGCCATGACTGGGACGCGGCCGGCCACGCCTATGCGGCCGAGCACGATCGACACTATGGCGTGATTCACACCGTGGCTGGATGGTATAGTGAACTCTTCTACGATTTGACACCAGAGGGCGACGCGCGCCGAACGCGTGCGCTTCCCCTGATCCAGCAGGACCGGACGCGAGTCCCCGACCATCTCGTTGGTGGACCGGACCTTCCGCTCGACGAGACCACGCGGCGGCGATTCTTCGGCGAAGAGTAGCGACGGGGGACGAACGGGTCTTAGCCCGCCATCGCGTGCACGAAGACGAATCTCGCCACGCCTTGGTCTACGCGGGCTGCTCCGGAAGGGGCGGCCCGCCCGGGAGATCGTTTTGGCCGGCCTGCTCGAGGAGGCGGGCCATTTCGCTGTACGCCTGCCGTTCCTCTTCGAGAACGAGGTTGGTGATCTGGAGCCAATGACGGTGCATCTCGGACGTCTCGCTCACAAGGCCGGAGAGGACGGCCGCGACGGACGCGCGGTCTCCTCCCGCGATCGCGGACGCGGCCTGTTCGCGCAGTTCGCGCCGCCGGCCCATGAACTGTGTGACCTGGATGCCAAACTCCTTCAGCACCCGGCGCGCCTCCAACTCTTCCATCGGCACCCCTCCGCTCCGCGTGAAGCGCCTGGTGCAACGGACCGCACGCTCCGCCGAAAATTCCCTTCACCCGCCGCGAAACCCTGGGTGACGCGGCCCGCCGCCGCGACGATGCTATACTCGAGCCGTGATCGGGGTGATTCTCGCGGGCGGCGAGAGCCGGCGCATGGGCCGCGACAAAGCCTTCCTTCCGTTCGGCGGTACGACGCTGGTCGAGCGGGTGGCGTCACGGCTGCGCGAGGCCTGTACGGACGTGCTCGTCGTGGCGAACACGCCGGAACCGTACCAAGCCCTCGGGCTGCGGACGGTACCGGATGCGCTGCCGGAGCGGCGATCGCTCGTGGGCATTTACACAGGGATTCTCCACGGCGGCGGTCCCGTGTTCGTGTGCGGCTGCGACATGCCGTTTCTCTGTCCGCCGCTGATCAGGCACATGGGGGCGCTCGCCGAATCGGCGGACGTGGTGATCCCGCGTGTGAAAGACTACGAACCCCTGCACGCGGTGTACACACCGGCCTGCCTTGACCCCATTCACAGGGTGCTCGCCGCGGGCGGCCGGAACGCCGATCTTCTCGACTACACCCACGCACGCGTCCTCACGGCCGATGAGCTCCGGCGGTTCGATCCCGACCTTCAATCGCTCCGGAACATCAATACACCCGAGGACTACGCCGCGGCGCTCGGTACCTGATACCGCAACCCCGGCCCAACCCTCACCATACGGCTGAAACATGCGGGTACGCGTGCATTCGCTCGTCCTTGCTGACAACTTGTGCGCCCAACACCAGCGCCGTCGCGACGATCATGCGGTCCGCTGGATCCGGGTGAAAGGACCCCGGAAGCCGCACCGCCCGCAGCGCGACCCTGCTATCAACTGGCACGAATTCGAGAAACGGCAATGCCTGGGAAGCTGCCACCCAATCGTCCACGCCGGTGGTCAGCTCCAGTCGGCCCCGATCGACAAGCATGGCGATTTCCCAGACACTGATACATGAGACGTACAGTTGCCGCTGCCGGATCGCTTCTTCGATAGCGGCCTGGGCGCGTCGTGAAAGCTGTTGTGGATCGGCAGCCCACCAAATCCACGCGTGCGTGTCGAGAACAGTCACTTCAACACGTCCCACGCATCTATGCCGACAGGCTCCATGGGTTGCTTATACGAAATGACCGACCCGCGCAATGCGCGGAGCAACTCGTCGGCGTCAGGATGGTATGGCGTCACCTTGATCACCGGCCGACCATGGTCTGTGACGATCAGTGCTCGTCCGCTCTCCTCAATTTCGCGAAAGTACTGGAGCGCACGCGCTTTAAATTGTGATTTCGACACGGCTTTGTCCATCAATCCGCCCTTTGTTCTGAGTGACGACCATGGTCAGTGTACATGGTCATATCCAAAATATCAAGCCTTACTCGATTAAAATGAGGATTTCATCGCCGATGGGTCAGCGACTCAGGATCCCAGGAACGCTACAGTGACTCCGTTACGGGGATTGGCCCGTGACCCGGCGCAATTCGCCCAGCGTCTTGCCGAGCGCATCGATCTCCTTACCGTACGTTGGGAAGTCCCCCGCCCTCAGCGCGGCCTGCGCGCGGGCGTAATGCACGTTCGCCTCGGCGACGAGAGCGGCGACGCGATTGCGAGCGGGCGCCCCGGACGCGGGCGGGTTGGCCGGACTCGTCCCCGGCGGAGTGGGCGCTACGGCGGCCGGCTGGATGCCGAAGATGCGCGCAATGGCATCTTCGAGCGTCGGCTCCATCGCGATCCGCGCGGCGTAGGCGACGATGACCCGCTTGAGTTCGGGCAGCGCGCTGCCCTGCGCCTGCAGGTACAGCGGCTCGATGTACAGGAGCGAATCGGCGATCGGCACGACGAGCAGGTTGCCGCGGATCACCGAGGAGCCCTGCTGGTTCCACAGGGTCAGCTGGCTGCTGATGGTGGGATCCTGGTTGATCCGCGCCTCGATCTGCATCGGCCCGAACACGGTCGTGTCCTTCGGGAACCGGTAGACCAGCAGGCGGCCGTAATTGGGCGGGTCGCTGCGCGCCGCCATCCAGGCCACCATGTTGTCCTTACCGGACGGCGTGAACGGGAGAATCAGGGCGAACTCCTCTCCGCGCGCCGGATCCAGTTTCAAGTTCACATAGTAGGGCTCGACCGGCTGCGGCGATCCGCCGAACAGCTCAGACGGGATGCCCCAGAGGTCCTCACGGTTGTAGAAGACGCGCGGGTCTTTCATATGGAAGGTCGCGTAGACGTCGGCCTGGACATTGAACAGGTCGACGGGGTAGCGGACGTGCGCGGCCAGCGCCGGCGGCATCTCGCCGAAGGGCCGCAGCAGGCCCGGGTAGATGCGGTCGTACGTGCGGAGCAGCGGGTCGACCGCATCGATCGCGTAGAGCCGGACCGTGCCGTCGTAGGCGTCCACGACCGCCTTGACTGAGTTGCGGATGTAGTTGAGGCCGCTCGTGGGGCGGGCGTACGGGTACCTCGCCGTCGTCGTGTAGCCGTCCACGATCCAGAACAGCCGGCCGTCCGCCAGCACGAGATAGGGGTCGCGGTCGAGCTTCAAGAACGGCGCGACCCGGGCCACGCGGTCGCGGACGTCGCGGTGGAACAGCACGCGGCTCACCGGGGTGATGTCGTTGCTCAATAACAGTGACATCGCGCCGAACCGCGACGCGAAGGCGAACCGGGCGAGCGGCGCCGTGAGCGGCACGCCGCCGCGGCCGGCGTACGTCGTGTACACGTTCTGATCGCCCTGCGCGTAGTCCAGTTCCTTGTTCCGGGTGTTGACGACCACGTACGGGGTCGTGACCAGGCTGTAGTACAGCTGCGGGCGGGTCACGGTCAGCCCGACCGGGCTCTGCGGCGGGATATCTTTAATGTAGAACTCCGGCAGCCCCTCGGCGGAAATCCGGTTCACCGGCGTCATCACGAGCCCGAACCCGTGCGTGAAGACGAGGTGCTCGTTCACCCAGGTGCGGGCCTGGTCGGGCAGGCGGTTCGCGTCGAGCTCGCGCGCCGAGAGCATCACCTGCTGCAGCTGGCCGCCGATATGGTAGCGGTCGATGCCGACGTCCGTGAACGTATAGTAGAGCCGCAGGCTCTGCAGCTGCGCGTACGTGCGTAGGAGCGGCCGGTAGTCCCATAGGCGCACGCTGTCCAGCACGGTGCGGTTGGCCTGCAGCGCGGCCGGCGTCAGGTTCACCGCCGCCGGAAACGACTGCGCCTCGACCGTGTCGAGACCGTATGCGCGCAGCGTCGAGGCGATGCTGTTGCGGATGTACGGCTGCTCACGGTCCAGCTCGTTGGGCGCGACCTCGACCTGCTGGACGAACGCCGGATAGAACACCGTGCCGCCGATCCACACGACGAGCAGGACGACGAGTGCTGCGATCGCGGGGCGGATCGTCCGCGCCCGCGTGGACGCGAGCAGCAGGAGGCCCGTCACCGCGGACAGCACGGCGAGCCCGCTGAGCACCGGGAGCGTCGCGTGCAGGTCGGTGTACCCCGCACCGTACACCGCCCCGTGCGGAGAGTACAAGATGCCGTAGCGGTCCAGCCAGAAGCCGAACCCGCGCAGCAGCACGAGCAGGCCCGCCAGCACGCTCAGGTGGACACGAACGCCCCGGGGTATTGCCCACACACCGCGGATGGCGAGCGGCACCAGGTCGAGATAGTACGCGACGGCCGACCCGAGGAGGGCCACGAAGAGCCACGCGAACAGCCAGCCGTACACGGCCTCGTAGGCCGGGAGCGTAAACACGTAGAATACCACGTCGCGTCCGAACACGGGATCGCGAACGCCGAACGGCGCCTGGTGCAGATAGGCCTGGAAGACCGGCCAGGACTCGGCGCCGCCGAGTCCGGCCACCACCGCCACGGCTCCCGTGAGAAGCACGGCCAGGCGGCCGGGCGAGAGACCGGCGACGATGCGCCGGTAGGTCCTGGTCCCGCCCACCGGCCGCAGCTCGACCACGCGCGCGATCGGCCGGAGGCGCAGCAGCGGACGCGCGTTCAGATACAAGATCAGGAACACCGAGATCGCCGCGGCCGCGGCCACCAGCGCGCTCGACACGAAGGGAACCCAGAACACCTTGAGATAGCCGACCTCGCCGAACCAGAGCCACTCCGTGTACCAGCGCGCGGCCGTCGGATAGAGCAGAAACACCGCGACGAGCAGAGCGAGCAGCCACTGCCGCGGCCTCACGGCACGCTCCCTTCCCTCGCCCGCAACGCATGGTACAATACCGGACGGAGGGTGCCATGATCACACGCGATCAGGTTATCGAGATATTGAAGACCTGCTTCGATCCGGAGATCCCCGTCAACATCTGGGACCTCGGGCTCGTCTACGACATCACGATCGCAGAGGACGTCGTGCACATCAAGATGACGCTGACGGCGGTCGGGTGCTCGCTCGGCCCGCAGATGATCTCCGAGATCGAATCCAAGCTGCTCGGGCTCGACGGGATCGAAGATGCCAAGGTGGAGATGGTCTGGAATCCGCCGTGGTCGCCCGAGCGTCTCAGCGACGACGGACGGTTGTCGCTGCAGGCCATGGGGTTCCCCGTCTAGCGGCCGCACGACCCGTCGCATGACGTCCGGTCCCGAACCCGCGCAGGTCGTCGTCGCCGACGACGACCTCTTATTTTCGTCGCGCATCTCGGCGGCGCTCACAGCACTCGGATACCGGCCCGTCGTTGCGCGCTCGGAGGCGGCGCTCTGGGAAGCCATGCGCGCGGCGCCGCGCGCGGCGATCGTCAATCTGGCCCTCCGCCGATTCGACGCCGCCGAGGCGATCCGGGGCCTCAAGACGGACGTGGCCACCCGCGGGATTCCGCTGCTGGGGTTCTGCGGGCACCGCGACGTCGAACGGGCGCGCGCGGCCAAGACCGCGGGGTGCGACGCGGTGACGACCAACGGCGTGGTGGCCGCGGATCTCCAACGCGTCCTCGCAGCACTTCTCGAATCCGTCCGTCCCCCGGCGGGCACGGCGTAGATTATTCCAAGAATTCGCGGCACGGCGGGTGCATTCGGGTCACGGAGAGACGCCTCCTGTATTTCACCGCGCCGTGCAGTATGCTAACGGCATCCAAAGAGTGCGCGCTGATGAGGAGGCGGGACCGATGGACACACCCGGCCCTATACAAGAACACACGCCGCGCGAGGAGACCGCGACCCTCGCGGGCGGATGCTTCTGGTGCCTCGAGGCGGTGTACGCGGATCTCGACGGCGTCCTGCGCGTCGAGTCCGGCTACGCCGGCGGAACGGTGCCGAACCCTTCCTACCAGCAGGTCTGCGCCGGAACGACCGGACACGCCGAGGTCGTCCAGATCACCTTCGATCCGCGGATGCTCTCGTTCCGCGACCTGCTCGAGGTGTTCTTCGACATCCACGACCCCACGACGCTCAACCGTCAGGGCAACGACATCGGCACGCAGTACCGGTCCGCGATCTTCTATCACTCCCCGGAGCAGAAGGCCACGGCGGAGCAGACGATCCGGGAACTGACCGAGGCGCGGCGGTGGGCCAACCCGATCGTCACCGAGGTGGCGCCGCTCCGCACGTTCTACAAGGCCGAGCCGTACCACCAAGAATACTACGCGCACAATCCGTTTCAGCCGTACTGTCAGGCGGTGGTCGGGCCGAAGGTCGCGAAGTTCCGCAAGCACTACCGCGAGCGCCTCAAGAAGACGGCGGCTACCTAGATCCGGGCGGAGCCCTCCGGCTCCCCTTCTATCCTACCGGCGGCCGGCGGTCCGCCCACGGGAAGGCGCCCTCGAACGCGGCCGCGGCCGTGAGCACGCGGGCGTCCTGCTGCCAGCCCGCGACGATCTGGAGACCCACCGGCAGGCCCTCGTCTGTGAAGCCGCACGGCACCGTGATCGCCGGGTACGCGCTGAAGTTGAACGCGAATGTCGGCAGCAGCATGTCGATGTGCTGCGCGATCCGGCGGCCCGCGATTTCCGCCGGCATTGGCGCGTCGAGCGGCGTTGCCGCGACGGCGGTGGTTGGCAGCAGCAGCAGATCGTAGCCCTCGAAGAACCGCCGCAGGCGCTGGTGGTAGGCTGTGCGCTCCACCTCCGCCCGGCCGATGTCGGCCGGCGTCAGGCTGCGGCCCAGGTCGAGACGGCGCACGAGGATCGGATCCATCTGGTCGCGCCACCGATCGAGGTACTTGCCGACGGTCGCGATCCGGACCGCGGCGTTGAGCGCGAGGAACGGCTCGGTGATGCTCCCGATCTCGGGCGAGGCGGGCTCCACCCGCGCGCCGAGTTCGGCAAACCGCTTCGCCGCCGCTTCGCAGACCGCGGCCACACCGCGGTCGACCGCCGCGGCGCCGCCGAGGTCCGGGGTCCAGGCCGCGCGCAGTCCGCGGACCTGCGCCCCGTCGGCGAGCCGGGCCCAGTCCTCGCCCGTGTGCGGCAGCGCGAGCGGATCGCGGGGATCCGGCCCGGTCATCACCGAGAACATCAGCGCCGCGTCGGCCACGGTGCGGGTGATCGGCCCGTTCATCGACATCGCGTTCCAGCCCGCCGCGTTGGGATAGCGCGCCACCCGTCCCTGCGACGGCTTGAAGCCGACGATCCCGCACCAGGCGGCCGGCTGCCGGATCGACCCCGCGAGGTCGCTGCCCTCCGCGAGCGGACCGAGGCCGCTGGCCACGGCCGCGGCCGCCCCGCCGCTCGAACCGCCCGCCGACCGGTCGCGCGCCCACGGATTGCGGGTCGCCCCGAAGATCCGGTTGTCGGTGAACGGCTTGCATCCAAATTCGGGCGTGTTGGTCTTGCCCGTCAGGATGGCCCCGGCGGCGCGCAGCCGCTCGACGAGCAGGGCGTCTTCTTCCGGCACCTGGTGCTCGAAGATCTTGGACCCCATCGTGGTCCGGATCCCGCGCGTCGGGGTGAGATCCTTGAGGGAGTACGGCACGCCGTGGAGCGGTCCGAGATTCGCGCCGCGCGCAACGGCCTGCTCGGCCGCGCGCGCGGCCTCACGCGCCTGCTCCGCCGTCACCGTGCAGTACGCGTTGACCGCGGGATTGACCCGGTCGATCCGCTCGAGCACGGCGTCGACCACCTCGACCGGCGAGGCCGCCTTACGGCGAATCAGGCCGGCGAGGTCGCGCGCCGAGGTCCAGCAGAGTTCCGCGCTCATTTTTCGACTTTCGACGGCGTGCCGTACGTGTAGAACGTCTCCGGCAGGCGTCCCCCAAACCAGATGCTGCTTTTCTCCAGATCGGCTTCGTTCGCGACGTCCCACACGACCGTTTTCCACTCCGGGTCGAAGATGAGGTATCCCACGTCGCCGAACAACTCGATCCGCGTGCCGCCCGGTTCCCGCGTGTACATGAACAAGCCCTGGGTCGTGCCGTGCTTGCCCGGACCCGCTTCGATCGGCACCTCGTAGTCTGCGCAGAGGTCGGCCAGATCGATGAGGTGCTGCGGGTACGAGTACCAGTAGGCGATGTGGTGGAGGCGGGCGGCGGCGCCGGTGCCGTCGCGCATCACGGCGATCTCATGCGTCAGCGCGCTCACGCTGAGCCAGGCGCCGATCTCGACCCCCTGCTCGCCGATCTTCTGCTCCCGCAGCCGGAAGCCGAGCACTTCCATAAAGAAGCGCCGGACCTCCGGTACGCTGCGCGCCATCAGGTTGACGTGATCGAGCCGGCGGGCGGGCACCCCGCGCAGCGGCCGTTTCTGCGGGCGGTTCCGCAGCTGGCTGCGCTGCCCGGGCGGCGCCTGATAGTACTCGACCTCCCAGAGCGCTTCCATCGGATGTCCGTCGGGGGTGACGAACCGGAACGACGGCCCGTGGCCGCGATCGCCGTCGCTCCACCCGCGGCCGAGCCCGGCGGCGTCGACCCGCCGCGCGAGCGTCGCGAGCGCCTCCGCCGAGGGCGTCCGCCAGGCGATGTGTCCGAGCCCCGGCCCCTCGGCTTCCGTGAGCTTGAGCGTGTGGTGGTAGAAATCTTCGTACGCCCGCAGGTAGATCGACTTGCCGTCGCGGGCGCTCTCCTCGAGTCCCAGCAGATCGTGGAAGAACCACAGGCTCTCGTCGAGGCGCGGGGTCAGCAGCTCCACGTGTGCCAGCTGCGCGATGAGCGGTGCGGTCCCGTCCATAGGCGTGTGTTCGGCACACAGCGCGCCTCTACCCCTGTGAAGCAGGAGAGATCCGCCGCCACGCCAAAGACGGGGCGGCATCATGGCCAGCGCAACGGGGCCCTATCGGGCCGACCACGTGGGCAGCCTGCTCCGGCCGCCGGAACTCCTCGGAGCACGGGCCGCGGGCGCCCCGGCGGACCGCCTTCGCGAGCTCGAAGACCGGCACATCCTCCGCGTGCTTGGGCGCCAGCGCGAATGTGGCCTGACCATCTTCACCGACGGCGAGCTGCGGCGCCGGAACTTCATGAGCGATCTCCTCGACGCGGTCGACGGCTTCGATACCGGCGACGCCGTGGCCCGGATGTGGAGCAGCGCGAAGCCCGCCGCGGCGTCCGCGGTGAGCAGCGTAACGGGCATCGCGACGGCCCGGTTGAAGCAGCGGCGGCGGCTGACCGCGCACGAACTGCCGTTTCTCAACGCGCACAGCCCCGGGTCCGTCAAGATCACCCTGCCGAGCGCCAATCAGTTCCCGGCGATCGCCTTCAAGCGCGGCGTCACCGACCGCGTGTATCCCGATCATTCCGCGCTGCTGTGGGACATCGTGCCGATCATCAACGCGGAGATCCGCGCGCTCGCGGCGGACGGCGTGCCCTACGTGCAGATCGACGCGCCGCGGTACAGCTACTACATCGATCCGAAGTGGCGCGACTACGTCCGCAAGGAGATGGGCGTTGAGCCCGAGGCCGCTCTCGACGAAGCCGTCCGGGCCGACAACGCCTCGCTCGAAGGCGCGCGGCGGCCCGGCGTCACACTCGCGATGCACCTCTGCCGCGGCAACAACCGGAGCCAGTGGTACGCGGAAGGCGGCTACGATCTGATCGCGGAGCGGCTGTTCGGCGGGCTCGCGGTCGATCGGTTCCTGCTCGAGTACGACGACGAGCGGTCGGGCACGTTCGAGCCGCTGCGCTTCGTTCCCGCGGGCAAGACGGTGGTCCTCGGCCTCGTCAGCAGCAAGCGGCCGCGCCTCGAAGCGAGGCAGGATCTGATCCGGCGCATCGAGGAAGCCGCGCGGTACGTGCCGCTCGACCGCCTGGCGCTGAGCCCGCAGTGCGGCTTCGCATCCACCATGGAAGGGAATTTGCTCACGGAAGACGATCAGTGGGCCAAACTGCGGCTCGTCGCGGACGTCGCGCGGGACGTGTGGCGCTGAAATCCGGGGCCCCCGAGAATTCGCATCGGTTCAGCGAATTCTTGGGGTGGAGACGGATCGTACACGCTGGGGGGTGGCAGATGCGGAGTTTGCTGGTTGCGCTTGCGATCGTGTCACTCGCCGTCGGCATTCCCACGACAGGAACGGTCGGGGCGCCGGCGGCGATCGCCAAACTCGGGAGCGTCATCCCGCTGACCGGCCGGTACGCCGGCGGCGGCGCCCAGGTCCGCGCGGGGTATGAGCTCGCGGTCGAGGACATCAATCGGGCGGGCGGCGCCCAGGTCGGCGGGCAGCGCGCGCAGCTGCAGCTGTCCGTCCTCGACGATGAGTCCGACCCGACCAAAACGGTGACCCGGATCGAGACGCTGGCCGGCCAGGGTGTGGTGGCACTGCTCGGCGGCTTCGCGAGCGACATGCACGCCGCCGCCGCGCCGGTGGCCGAGAAGGACAAGATCCCCTACTGCGGCGTGGCGTTCGCCCTGCACGCGATCCACGAGCACGGCTTCCGCTACCTCTTCTCGCCGTTCCCGAAGTCCCCGGAGATCGGGCCTGAAACGTACCGGATGCTCAACGCCAGCATCGCCGCCGACCAGCGTCCGCGCCGCGTCGCAATCTTCCAGGAGCGGACCGACTGGGGCCAGGAGATGGGCAACGTCTGGACCTCGCGGTCCCGCGAGTACGGGTACCAGATCGTCCTGCGGGCGCAGTACACGCCCCTCTCGCGCGACTTTTCCGACATCATCCTGCGCGCCAAGAGCGCCGGCGCCGACGCCGTCTTCGCGCTGCCGAACCCGCCGGACGGCATCACGTTGATCCGGCAGATGAAGGAGCTCGACTTCAACCCGAAGGCCATCGTCATGGTCCGGGCGGCCGACGTGCCGAGCTGGGCCCAGGCCCTGGGCAAGGACGGCGACGACGTACTGTTGGCGCCGGGCTGGCACCACGATCTGAAGTTCCCCGGCGTGGCGGCGCTCAACGCGGAGCACGAACAGCGCTTCCACCGGCCGGCGGACGTGATCGTCGGCCCCGCGTACGCCTGCGTGCAGATCGTGGCCAACGCGATCGGCCGCGCGGGCCGGCTCGACGCGGGCGCGATCCGCGACGCGATGGCGGCGACGAACATGGAGACCGTGATGGGCCCCGTGCGGTTCAGGCCGGACGGTACCGGCATTGTAACCACGGTCTGGGTCCAATGGCAGGCCGCGAAGCAGGAACTGGTGTGGCCGAAGGACCTCGGCGGCACGCGCCTGGTCTACCCGGCCCCGCCCTGGCGTGCCCGGTAGTACGGGGCTGCTCGAAGCGCGCGGTCTCGCCAAAACCTTTGGCGGACTGCGGGCGGTCAACGATCTCTCGTTTACCGTTCGGGCCGGGGAGATTCTCGGACTCCTCGGCCCGAACGGCTCCGGCAAGACCACCGTCTTCAATTTAATAGCCGGGACCGTGCCGGCCGACCGCGGCGCCGTGTACCTCGATGGCCGCGACATCACGGCCCTCCCGCCGCACCGGCGGGCCGCGCTCGGGATCGCCCGGACCTTTCAACTGGTACGCGCGCTGGCCGGCCTCTCGGTGCTCGATAACGTGCTCACCGCGCGTCTCTACGGACGGGTGCGCGCCGCGGCCCTCCGCGAGGCGCGGGCCGAGGCGCTCGAATGCCTCGAGTTCGTCGGCCTCGCCGGCCACGCCGCGCGGCCGGCGGGCACGCTCGCGCTCGCCGAGCGCAAGAATCTCGAGGTCGCCCGCGCGCTGGCCGCGGGGCCGCGCCTGCTGCTGCTCGACGAACCGGCCGCCGGCCTCAACGCGACGGAGGTCGGCACCTTGCTCACGCTGCTCCGGAAGATCCGCGCGGGCGGCATCACGATTGTGATCGTGGAGCACAACGTCGGCGCGATGCGGAACCTCTGTGACCGGGTCGTCGTCCTCAACGCCGGTCGTAAGATCGCCGAAGGCCTTCCCCACGAGACGTTCGATCACGCCGCCGTGATCGAGGTGTACCTTGGCCGCGCGTGATCCCCTCCCCGCGCCGCGCGGCGGGCGGCCGGTGATGGCACGCCGGTGATCCTCGCCCAGAGCGCGGTCTTCGGACTGCTGATCGGCGGACTCTACGGACTCGCGGCGGTCGGCCTGACGCTCGTCTTCGGCGTCCTCAAGATGCTGAACGTCGCCCATGGGGAACTCATCATGCTCGGCGGGTACGCGGCCTTCTGGCTCTTCACGCTCTGGCACGTCGATCCGTTCGTCTCGGTGCTGCCGGCGGGCGCGGCGCTCTTCCTCGTCGGGATCGTCCTCTTCCGGACGCTGTTCGGCCGTCTGCTTCGGGCCGCCGAAGAGATCAAGCTCAAGAACTCGATCCTGCTCGGGTTCGGCCTCGCCCTCGTGCTCCAGACGATCGCCATCGCCGCCTGGACCGGCGACGAGCGGGCCGTGACGGCATCGTATGCGGGCGCGGTGCTGCCGGTCGCCGGGATCGTCATTCCGCTCGCACGGCTCGGGGCGCTCGCGGTCGCGTTTGTCACCGTCGCGCTGCTGCACGTGTTTCTGCATCACACCTATCCCGGCAAGGCGATCCGGGCGACGGCGGACGATGTCGATGCGGCGTCCCTCGCGGGGATCCCCGTCCCCACCGTCTTCCTGACGGCGTTCGGGTTGGGCAGCGCGCTCGCCGGCGTCGCCGGCACGCTCGCCACGGTCACCGACGCCGTGAGCCCGTCGATCGGCCTCGCCTGGACCCTCAAGGCCCTCATCGTCGTGGTGCTCGGCGGGCTCGGCAGCGTCGCCGGCGCCTTCGTCGCCGGATGCGGCCTCGGGGTCGTCGAGTCCGTCAGCGGCATCGTCCTCGGGAACGCCTATCGCGAGGTCATGGGGCTCGTCCTGTTCCTCGCCGTCCTCGCGGTCCGGCCGCACGGCCTGTTCGCGCGCGGATAACCGAAATGCGGCCTGCCCTTCCGTCCGTCGTCCTCGGGGCCGCCGCGCTCGCCGCGGCCGCGCTGCTGCCGGAAATGACCGCGAGCCGGGCGCTCCTGTCTTGGACGCTCCTCGTGCTGCTCTATATCGCGCTCGCACAGTCGTGGAACGTACTCGGCGGGTTCAGCGGCCAGGTGAACCTCGGGCATGCCGCGCTCTTTGGCGTCGGCGCGCTGACGACGCGCCTCTTGTGGACGCACGGCGCGCCGATCGCGGTGGCGCTGCCGGCCGGAACCGCGCTCGCCGCGGTGACGGGCGTCGTGATCGGCGCCCCGGCCCTGCGTCTCCGGGGCCCGTACTTTGCGATCGGCACGCTGGCCGTCGCCGAAATCCTCCGCATCACGGCCGGGAACATCCTGCCGGACATCGCGGCCCTCCCGCCGCGGGCCCTCGCCGCCTACACGCTCGTGCCGCGCTACTACCTGGCGCTCGGCCTCGCGGTGGTGACCACGGCGGTCGCGGTGTGGATCGCGCACTCCCGCTTCGGGCGCGGTCTGGTCGCCGTGCGGGAGGACGAGGACGTCGCCGAAAGCATCGGTGTCAACGCCTACGGCCACACGCTGGTGGCGTTCGTCCTCAGCAGCGCCCTGGCCGGCGCGGCGGGCGGCGTGTTTGCCTACTACCACGTCGGCTTCTATCCGAGCTTCGCCTTCAGCCCGCTGTGGACGTTCGACCCGCTGCTGATCGTCTATCTCGGCGGCGTCGGCACGGTGGCGGGACCGATCGTCGGCGCGGTCGTCTTCCTCGCGCTGCGGGAGGCGCTCGCGCTGCGGCTCGGCGAACTCCACCTGTTGATCTTCGGGGCGCTCTTCATCGCGATCGTGCTTGCGCTGCCGGGCGGCATCGTGCAGGCGGTGCGCGATCTGATCGGCCGGCCCCGCGCCATGCGCACGACGGAGGTGAGACCCGCGTCATGACGGACGATCGCGCCGGCGGACCCGCCGCCGGCAACCATGAAATCAACGTGTCGCTGCGCCACTGTTTGGCGACGCTGGCCTACCGGGCCGGCAAGGCGGTTCGAGATGCCCCGCCGGGATTCTCTGAGCTTCACCTGACGGAGCCGACGGCGATGACGCCCGGGCGCATTCTCGAGCACATGGGCGACCTCATGGAGTGGGCGCTCTCGATGGCGCAGGGCCGCGAGACGTGGCCCAAAGGCACGCCCCGCGCGTGGGACGTCGAGGTGGAACGGTTCTTCGGCGCGCTCGCCGCCTTCGACGCGTATCTGGCCTCGCCCGCGCCGCTCCAAGCACCGGCGGAACGGCTGTTCCAGGGCCCGATCGCGGATGCGCTGACGCACGTCGGGCAGCTGGCCACGCGCCGACGGATGGCGGGGGCGCCGGTGCGGGGCGAAAATTACTTCGTCGCCGACATCGCCGTCGGCCGCGTCGGTTTGGAGCAGGCGCCGCCGGTGCGAGAGTCGGCCGTGGTGCCGCCGAAGAACCCGGCGGGGTCAGGCGGGACAGACGGTTAGGCGCATCTCCGTCGCGGGCGCGGGCCGCCCGCCGTCGATCAGTGCGAACTCAGCAGGCGCGGCTCACCCCACAGCGCCGACACGACGGTCTGGCTTCCGGCCGGAACGCCGTTTGCCTCCACGTCGAGCAGCAGCGTGCGCGCGCCCTTAAGCGGGATCGTCACCGGCACCGGCGGGTCGCCGGCGCGGACCGCGCGGCCCGGGAAGGCGACCTGCCCGTCGACAAACGCGCGGAAGACCACGCGGACGGACGCCGGCGTGGTATCGGGAACACCGATCGTCGCCACGAACGAGTCGTACCGGCCGCCGAGGTCGTAGGTCACGTTCGCGTGGCCGTTAGACGGGAACACAACGAGGCCGCCCCGGACGACCATCGCGCCGACGGTCACGGGTTTGGACACGTACGCGAAGTCGTAGAGGTCAGGCTCGCCGCTCACGACGACCAAGTCCGCGAGCGTGCCCTTCCCGCGGCCCGGCACCGGCGGGATCGCGGACGGCGGGACGCGGGACGGCGCCGAGGCCTGGGGACCGTGGGGCAGGTTCGGCGCCAGGGTGCGCACGTCTCCGTCGTCGGGCACGGTCGTCTGCGCCGCCCCGACGATCTGCGCCGTCGTGGTGCTGACGAGTTTTGCCGTGATCCGCACGCGGTCGTCGAGCCCCGTGATGCTGCCGGTCACGAGCACGTCGGCCCCGGCCAGCTGGCCGAGTTTCTGCACAGTCCCCGGTTCGGTCACGCCGACCACTGACAGCTTCTGTTCCGCGATGATGCGGGCCAGATGCTGCCGGTCCACCACGTGGAGACTCGCGTCGGCGAGGACGAGGCGCGCGGACAGTTCCTCGGCCAGATACCGTCCGAGATCGGCCACCTGACCGTCGATCTGCGCGAAGTCGACGACCGCGATCCGCTTCTTGCCGAGCTTCTGGACCGCCGGCACAATCTGCCGGGTGAGATCTTGAATGCCCTCGTCGAGCCCCGCCGGCGCGGCGGCAAGACGCGGCGGCGCCACGGCGAGCAGCGCGAACGGCACGAGCACGGCCAGCCTCAGCAGCTTCTGTCTCACGATTCTCCTCCGCTCACCGTGACTCCAGTACGACCCGGTTGGCCTCGGCCGCGACGGCGCGCAGGCCGAGCGCCTCGAGCCTCGGCACGAGCGTGCGCATCGGGAAACTCGACGTGACGTCGATGACGCCGACACCGCCGTCGTACCGGCGGAGGTAGGCGCGGCCGTCCACGCCGCGGATCTCGCGCATCCGCGCCACGAGCGTCGAGACCCGGCCGAGATCCCGCGCGAACACGACGACCTGAACGCTGCGGTTGCCGCGGATCAGCGTGGCGTATTCGCGCGCGACGTCCCAGACGAGACGGGCGCCGGCGCGCTCCCCCGCGGTCCGGCTCGCCTGCCGCATCGCCGCGTCCGGCGTGACGTGGAGCGCCGGGCTCCTGAACACGCCGGCAAAAAGCGTCTGCCCCGTCGCGCCGACCACAACGCGCAGGCGCAGCGCGGCCTCCGCCGATTCCGACGTTTCGGTGTCGATGCGGACCTGCCCAAGCGGGGCGGCGTCCACGGTACCGGCGATAACGATGTCCGCCGCGGCGCGCGTCGAGGTGAGCACCGTCCGCCGCCGGTCGGTGTCGGTGGCCAGCGCGGCGACGGCGGCGTCCAGCGCGGCCGTGCGCTGCACGACCTGATACCCGGCGCCGGCAAACTGCGCGGCCAGCGCGGTCTCCGCCTGTCCCGCGTACGGATCCGGACCGGCGACGCCGACGGCGACCGTCGGTCTGTCCATCATGCCGAGCAGCACCGCGAGCGCCTCGCGCGCGTCGGGGCTCCCGGCCGGGACCGCGGTCGCGCGGACGTGCAGGCGGTAGAGCGGCCCGTCGACGCGCTCGCCGGTGACCTCGAGCGCCGTCAGGTATCCGGTGCCGCCGGCGGAGACTTCATCGATCAGGACCTGAAAGTTGCGCGTCTGCGTGCGGGAATGGACCCGTACTTCCGCCGTCTCGAGCGCCCGACGGTAGGCATCGAGCAACGCCTCGTCGCGGGCGCGCGCGAGATCGCCCGCGACGATGGACGCCACCCCGTCGGCCTCAACCGCCCGCGGCGCGTTTGGGTCCGCGGGGACCTGCGCGCGCGCGGGGACCGCGGCCGCGGCCAGCGCGGCCGCGGTCACGATGACGGCGAGGGCGCGGCGCGCCTTCACGGTTGGAGGACGATGTCGACCTGCAGCCGTTCCAGGAACCTACCGCCGGAATTCGCCTCGCGAATTCTCGCCGCGTCGTCGGGACTGATCACGATGTCGGTCTTGAAGTTCGAAAGCGGCGGGCCGCTTACGCCGATCGCGTTCACGACGAGCGGACGCGCGCCGCCGCGGACCGCGCCGTTCATCGACGACGCGTACCCGACGATCCCCTGGCGATTGGCCACGTCCGCATCGAACTCACCGGGCCGCCACCAGCCGCGGCCGTAGACGACCTGCCCGTCCGGCGTGAGAATGGCCGGACTCATCGAGCGATCCAGGTGCACCCCGCGCACCACGACGACGAGACCGGTGAATCCACCGGGCTGTGACGGAGGCTGCGGCAGCCGCGGCCCCGGGCGCACCATCGGCTCCGGCCGCGGGCCGGGAGGCCCGGGCGGCGCGTTCATGATGTGGGGCAGCACGACCTGTCCCAGTCCCGCCGGGCCGTACATCGGCATCTGCATCACGATCTCGTAGCGCCCGTCGGGATGCTGGCGCTCTTCGAGAATGCTGGCGTTCCGGATCACGCCCTGCACCTGGGCCTCGACCGAATCCCACTTGACGCCGGCCTGCTCCACCGCCGTCTTGGACCGGACCGTGACCTCGAGCGACGCTTCCAGCAGATTCCGGTAGGCGTCGACCACGGCGGCGCGCCTCGCCATCACGAGCGCCTGCGCGGCCGAGTCCGCGCCGCGCGGCTCGATCCCGAAGCCCTGCGCCTTGATGACGGCGGCATCCCAGTTGGTCCACGAGTTCTGTCCGAGGTGCTCGACCGGCCCGACGCCGGCGCCGATCGCACCGATCGGCGTCATGACGATGAGAGCACCGGCGAGTGCTGCGAGTACTGGCGACCGCATAGCTCCCCCTCCTGTTTGAGCGTGACTCATCTGCACCATTGACTCCAGGTTCCGTCGTGACACCGGCGGTAGGAACCGTACGTGTAGGCGGGGGCCTTGGCATACGGCCCGACGTACGGCCGGTACGCCGGCTGCTGATACGCGCCGGTGTACGGCGACGAGTTCTGGTACGTGTACGGGTAGCGGTAGAGCGAGCCGTTCGCCGCGCGAACCAGCAGATACACGAGTCCGCCGATCAGCACGGTGCCCAGTATGACGCTGGCCGCGGACGGCGCGGGCGCATATGACGGCGGCGCGGGCGTGTAGGGTACGGGCGTATACGATGGTACGGGCGTGTACGACGGGATGGGTATAGGTATGTACGCCGGCGGCGGGGATGTGGGCGCATACGGTGGAACGGACGCCGGCGCCGTCGGGTACGACGGCACGGTGGTGGCTGTTACGTCGAGCCGCACGAGGACGATCTGTCCGCCGCGCGGCATGAGCCAGGCGGTGGCGGGAGATCCCACGTACGAGGACAGCCCGCAGAACGGCGTGACCGCACCGTTCACGTGGATGATGCTGCCGAGCGTCGACTGCACCAGCGACGAGGTGCCGGCGCCCGCGAGCGTCACCTGCTGACTGTCGCAGTCAACCGCCTGTACCGCGGTCTGAGTTTGAACGATGGAATCGGTGGGACCGGATTGGGCGTCGCCGGTTCCGGCGAGGCCGAGGCACGAAACGAGAACGATGATGCCAAGAACGAACGCACGCCGCACGATTATCCCCCCGCGTAATTGCGCGACAACGACGTTCCGCACACGTACAACCGATCGGCGACGTTCTCCTCCTTATGAAGATTGTGAAGCGAAAATTGCGCACGCTCCTCGCGTGCGCCCCGGTCGACGGAGCAGTCTCGGTGGAGCAATGACGGAAGTCTTGGAGCCGGACACGCGATCCGCTTGGAGCGACGCGCGATCGCCCTCCGAGAGATGCAAGCGCCGGGGGCGGCCGGGAAGTTCCCGGCCGGCTAGATGACGTTGAGCTCGACCAGGCGCCGACCCTGAACGAGACGTTCGAACGCGAGGGGGCTCAGATCGAGGGTGCGGTAGCCGCCGTCGACGATCCACTCGGCGATCCCGCGGCCGACGGCCGGCGACTGCTGCAGCCCGTGGCCGCTGAAGCCGTTCGCAAAGAGCACGTTCTCGACCGACGGGTGCGGCCCGACGATGCCATTGTGGTCGACCGTGTTGAGTTCGTAGTACCCGGCCCAGCTTTTGAGGATCTTGACCGCCTCGAACGCGGGGACACGGGCGGCGAGCACCGGCCAGATCCGGTCCGAGAAGAGCCGCTCGTCGACCTCGTCGAGCGGCGCATCGTCCGGATCCGGTTCGCCCTTGCGCGGCGGGACCCCGGTGAGAAAGTTCGGGCCGTCCGCCCGAAACCACACCCCCGAGGGGTCGATGACCAGCGGGCACCCCGGCAGCACCGTCCGGCAGGCGAAGAGAAACACGCAGCGCCGGCGCGCGCGCACCGGCAGGTCGATATCGAGCATCGCCGCGACATGCGCCGCCCACGGTCCCGCCGCGTTGACGGCCACGTCGCACGGGACCGCCGAGCCGTCCGCGAGGGTCACGGCCGTGACGCGGCGGCCGGTCCGCGCGAAGCCGGTGGCGGCCAGCGCCACGTAGGTGACGCCGAGGGCCAGGGCTTTGCGCCGGAACGCCTGCAGCAGCGCGTAGCCGTCGAACCAGCCCTCGCCCGAGAGACCGAGGGAGGCGGCGGCGATGCCCTGGACGTTCATCCAGGGGAACCGTTCCGCGAGACCGGCCGGCGTGAGCAGCGCCACGTCGACGCCGTGCTCGCGCTGGACGCGATGGTTCTGCTCGAGCACCGGCACGCCCGCCGGCGTCGCAAGGAAAAGGTACCCGGGCTCGGACAGCCCGACGTCGGGCCGCTCGTCGCCCACCGCGAGGTATTCTCCGAGATGGCGCAGGAAGTCGAGGCCGAAGCGCGAGATCTCGATGTTGACCGGCGTTGAGAACTGCTGGCGAATCGCGCTCGCCGAGAGCGCCGAGGACGCGTAGCGGTAGCTCGGATCCCGCTCGATCACCACCACGTCGCCGCGAAACCGCGGGTGGCTCGCCAGGAAGTAGGCGATCGAGCTCCCGACGGCGCCTCCCCCGACAATCGCGACGCGCTGTGCCATGAACGGAACCGCGCTACGGCGTGTCCTTGATCTCGACGCGCGTGATCGTGACGGGTTGAAGCGGCCGGTCGTTTGGATCACGCGGCATGCGCGCGATCCGCTTCACGAGTTCCACGGACCGCTCGTCGCATTGGCCGAAGATCGTGTAGCCCGTGCCCTTCGGGACGATCCGACCGCCGCGCCGGCAGCCGGCGTCCGCGAGGCACGGATTGAGAAGCGGCAGCGGGGCTTCGGTGATGAAGAACTGCGAGCCGTTGGTGTTGGGACCGGCGTTTGCCATGGCGAGGCGTCCCGGCCGGTCGAAGAGCAGATCGGCATGGAGTTCATCCTCGAAGCGGTAGCCCGGGCCGCCCGTGCCGGTGCCGAGCGGATCCCCGCCCTGGATCACGAACCCCGGAATGACCCGGTGAAAAATAATCCCGTCGAAGTATGGACGGTTGTGCTGGACCTTGCCGGTCCGCGGATCGACCCACTCCTTCTTGCCGGTCGCGAGGCCGATGAAGTTGCCGGCCGCCTTCGGCGCCTTGTCGGGAAACAGTTCGCAGCGGAGTTCCCCGAGCGTAGTATGAATGATGGCGATCGGATGGATCGGACCTTTCGCGGCGGCCTCCGCCGCCGCAACCAAGGCCACGAGGGCGAGCGCCGCCAGCAGAACCGGCAGCGGGAACATTTCGTACGATGCGCGAGTGAGCATGATTATCTCTTTCCTACGGCGGCGGGGCCGTTCCTTCCCCGCGAAGACGGGACCGCGGCGGGAGAAGCCCCAGTGCCGCGGCAAACATAGGACCGTGGAGACGACGATGCCGCCGCGCCGGACACCGTGGCACAAGGTGCTGCTGCCAGGGATCGCCGTGATTGCCGTATACCTGGCGATCGTCGCGGCGGTACCGACGGCGCCGCACGGCCGCGTGCTGTACGACGGACTGGTGCCGCAGCCGCCGTACCGCTGGGTGCATCCGCCCGGCGGACGCCAGGGCGACAACGAACAGCCGAAGCCGTATACGACCTTTCTGCCGTTCACGGCCGGCGGCTCGGTGCCCGCGGAGTTCGCGACCGACGACCTCCAGGCTACGATCACCCTGCCCGCGAACGTCGTCGAGCCGCGGCCGGGTGAGGCGAAGGCGCGCGTCACGCTCACGCCGCTCGATCCCGAGACGCTCGCTCCGCCGCCTTCAGGACGCCGCTTCGACGGCAACGCGTACCGCATCGAGGCGGTCTACGACGCGTCCGGGGCGCCCGTGAAGCTGCGCGGCCCTGTGACGGTCGTGCTCCGATACGCGGCGCATGCCACGACGATCTTGCGGCTCGAGAAGACCAGCGACAAGGCGGCGTGGGTCCGGCTTCCCACCACGGTCTACACCGGCTCCCAGGAAACCCTGGCCCACAGCGACACGCTCGGCGTCTTCGTCGTCTCCAACCCGTAGACTCGCCGCTCGGTCACCGCCGTCCGGCCTTGACAGGGCATCCTCCGGCCCGCTATCGTGTCTCAAGTAAACGACAATCATTTTCATAAGCAAATTAATACCGAAAGCAACTCAGTATCCGAAGGGGAGGTGCAAGGTGTCGCGCGACCGTCTCAGCGCCCTTCTCCGAGGCGCCGGCCTGCGGGTCACGCCGCAGCGCGTGGCCGTCCTCGAAACACTCGCCACCGGCCGCCATCTCGCCACCTGCCAGAACGTCTGGCAGCGAGCGCACCGCAAGGTAGGCGGGCTCGGCCTCGTCACCGCCTACCGCATCCTGGAGCGCATGCGAAAGACGGGGCTCGTCGAGCAGGTCGACATCCGCGGCGTCGCCCACTTCGGGTTGGCGGACCGCCATCACGACCACACGATCTGTCAGCGCTGCGGGGCGATCGAGGCGACCGACGGATGCCTCCTGGACTCACTCGCCGGCAAGCGGCTGCGCGGCACAGGCTTCCTCGTGCAGGGACATCGGCTCGATCTGTTGGGGATGTGTCAGGCGTGCCAGCGGGCGGGCTGACGGGAGGAACACGGTGAGATCGATACTGGTCGCGGTAGCAGTGGCAACACTTACGCTCGGGATGATCGCGCCTGCCGCGCCGCAGCCGTTCTCGGACGTCCCTGGACCACACTGGGCCGCCGAGGCCATCGCCCGACTCGCTGCAAAGGGGCTGGTCGAGGGCTACGCCGACGGCACGTTCAAGGGCGACCGGGCGATGACCCGGTACGAGATGGCCGAGGTTGTCGCGCGTATGCTGGCCCGGATCGAGAGTTTGGTCAATGCGCCGCGGCCGTCCGGCGCCACGCCCGAGGTGACCCGGGACGATCTCGACCTCCTGCTTCGGCTCGTCGATGAGCTCCGCTCCGAACTGGCCGATAAGCGGGTGCGCATCCCGCCGCTCGAAGAGGAGATTCACGCGCTGCGCAGCCGCGTCAGCAACGTCAAGATCACCGGCCTCTTTCGGTTCCGGTACGACGAGGCGCGCAACGCGTCGGGCGTCCCCATCCCGGGGAACGGCAACCCCACCACGGGAGCGACGAGCGCTGGCGCAAGCCCGCTCGTCGCGCTGCCGGGTCTGTGGTTGAAGCTCGAACTCGACGCGTTCGTCGCCAACAACATCCACATGATCCTCGCGTTGGATACGGGCGGCATCAACGGCGGCTACAACATCTTCAACAGCAGTTCGTACGGCCCCCCGCCCGGCACGGCGATGCCGCAGGGGCAGTTCGCCAACATCGACAACATGTTTCTCGACTGGAAGAACGCGTGGGGCACCCCGCTCGAGTTCTGGCTCGGCCGGTTCGGTGGGAATACCGGCGCGCCGAGCGGCGCGGCCTCCAGCGCGACTCTCGGCGCCACGTTCGGCACCCATCCTATTCAATTCGGTCCATTCGGCCTGTTGATGAACACGACCGGCGACACGTGGGCGGACTCGACGGGCAACAGCGGATTCAACATTGTGGACGGCCTGGCCGTCTTCGGCCACTGGCCACAAGCGTTTGACCTCCAAGTCCAAGGTGTTGTGACGCGGGTGGTGGGCAACACCGGCGGCCGCACGTATTTCTCTGGTGAGGACGCGTTCGGTCTGGACGCCAACGTGCTGCTCATTCCGGGACTGCGCGCAGGCGCGTACACCGTCGCCAATAACATCGTCAATCCCGCCGGTATCGGCGCGGCCGCGGGGCCCGCGCCGAACGGTCCGCTGTGGCATATATATGGGCCCGGCGGCGGTTCGATGAACCCCGGCACCACCAACTGCCCAGTGGCCGCGGGATCGGGCATCCAGTGTCCGGCGAGCGGCAGCGGCCTCGGCGAATATCTGCAGTGGGACGTCGTGCACGCCGTCCATCTGGACGCCGAGGTCGCCCAATGGCGAGACGCCGTGCATGCAACCACCGATACCGCTATCAGCTGAACCTCACGCTGGACATGGGGGCACTTACGAAAGTCGGGCACAACTGGTCGCTTCAGGCCGGCTATCTCAACTTCGGGCAGAATTTCTATCCACCGTACGGCGGCGCCGAAGCAGATATCAACATGGCCGACCTCCTCTACCCCGGCAACGTACAGGGCGTCCTCGCCACGACGTCTTTCAACCCGGTCAAAAACAACGACGCATGGACGCTCTACGCGACATTCTTCGGCGGCAACCACGTTTCCAACGGGCAGGGCCTGAGCGAGTACGAGGCGGGCGTCGAGTACACATTCGCGCCGCAGGCGCAGGTCGTCTTCCTCATCCGAAATTTGTCGATCAATAGCATGATGCAGATGCAGATCCAGCTCTACCGCACGGACGTCAACTACACGTTTTGATCTCTTTGATGGAGGGCACCGATGACACATCTCATCCGCCGTCGCGCACTGCTTCGAGGGGCGGCCGGACTTGCGCCGTTCGTGCTGTTGAACTTGCGGACCGGAGGGCTGATCCCTGCCGCCGCAGCGCCGGCCCGCATTCCGGTGGTCGCCGGGGAGAATTTCTACGGCGACGTGGTCGGCCAGATCGCCGGCGACCACGTCACACTAACGAGCATCATCAGCGATCCGAACGCGGATCCGCACGAGTACGAGAGCAGCACCCGCGACATGGCCGCGATCGCCCGGGCGCGCCTCGTCATCATCAACGGCATGGGCTACGATGGGTTCATGCCGAAGCTGCTGCGCGCGACGCCGAATCCCGCGCGCGAGGTCATGGACGTCAGCAAGCTCGCGGGCAAGAAGGAAGGCGACAACTGGCACATCTGGTACGACCCCACGGTGATGCCCAAGTTCGCACGCGCGGTCACGGACTTCTTCGTTCGCATCGACGCCGCCAACGCGCGGTCCTACCAGAACTGGCTGCTGCTGTTCGAGACCTCGTACAAGCCGTTCACGAACAAGGTCGCGGCGATGCGCGCGCGGTTCGCCGGGACGCCGGTCGGCGCGACCGAACCCATCTTCGAGAACATGGCCGCGCCGCTCGACTTCAAGATCCTCACGTCCAAAGAGTTCCAGAAGGCCGTCGAGGAGGGCGAAGATCCGCCGGCCAGGGCCGTCGCGGAGATGGAGGATCAGCTCCGCAAGCACGAGATTAAGGTGCTGGTCTACAACGTGCAGACGGTGAGTCCGGTGACGGAGCGCATCAGAAAGGACGCCGGCCGGTTGGGCATCCCGGTCGTCGGCGTCTCCGAGACGCTTCCGCCGGGTCTCAGCTATCAGCGCTGGATGCTCAAACAATTGGACGAGCTCGAACAAGCTCTGAGCAAAACGCCGTGAAGAGCGCCGGGGCAGGAGGCCGCCCGGCCGGAGGTCCTGCGCTAGACGGGGCGATCGCCGCTCAATCGGCGACGCTCGCGTTCGGGGCGCGCCGGCTCTGGGAGGCGCTCACCTTCACGGTGCCGCGCGGCGAGTTTCTCGTCGTGCTCGGCCCGAACGGTGCCGGCAAGACCTCCCTGCTGCGCGTCCTGCTCGGGCTGCAGCGGCTGACGTCCGGATCGGTGCTCATCGACGGCCGCCCTCCCCGCCGCGGCGATCCCCGCATCGGATACGTCGCCCAGTATCGCGCCATCGACCCCGATCTGCCCGTGCTGGGCCGGGATCTGGTCGGGTTTGGGCTGGACGGGCATCGCTGGGGCGGCGGCCTGCGCAGCCGCGCGTCGGCCGCGCGCATCGAAGAAGCGCTGGATCTCGTCGGCGCGCGGTCGTACGCGGACACGCCGGTCGGCCGTCTCTCGGGAGGAGAGCAGCAGCGGCTCCGGATCGCGCAGGCGCTGGTCTCGGGCCCTGGCCTTCTCCTCTGCGACGAGCCGCTGCAGAGCCTCGACCTCCACTACCAGCGCGTCGTCGTCGAACAGATCGCGGATTGGAACCGCCGGCGTGGGGCGACGGTAATTTTTGTCACGCACGACATCAACCCAGTGCTGCCGGCGGTGAACCGCGTGCTGCTGCTGGCCCGGCGCCGCTGGGCGCTCGGCGCGGTGGACGAAGTGCTGACCGCGGAGACGCTCAGCCGGCTCTACGACGCGCCGGTCGACGTCCTCCGCCACGAGGGCCGGCTGCTGATCGTCGGGGCCGATCTCGGCGCCCACGAGCACGAGACGGTGCTCGACGCCGGCGATCACGCATGACGTCGCTCTGGCAGTACGCGTTCGTGCACAACGCGCTGCTCGCCGGCGCCATCACCGCGATTGTGGCCGGCTGCGTCGCCCCGTTTGTCACCCTCCGCAACATGGGGTTCGGGGTGCACGGGCTGGCGGAAGTGTCGTTCGCCGGCGCCGCCGGCGCGGTGCTCCTGCGACTGCCGATCGAACTCGGCGTGCTCGGAGCCAGCTTTCTCGCCGCCCTCGGCTTTGGCGCGCTCGGCGTCCGTCTTCGCGAACGCGACCTGGCGATCGGCAGCGTGCTGGCGTTCTCGACCGGGTGCGGCGTGCTGTTCCTCACGCTGTACCATACGTACTCGACCGAAGCGTTTAGCATTCTCTTCGGTTCGATTCTCGCCGTCGGCACGGACGACGTCATCCGGTCGGCGGCCGTGGGCGCGGTGGCGCTCGCAGCCCTGGCCGTCATCGGCCGGCCGCTGCGGTTCGCGAGCATCGATCCCGAGGTCGCCGACGCGCGGGGTGTGCCGGTCCGGCTCCTCTCGACGCTCTTCCTGCTCGTCCTTGCGCTCGCGGTAACGGTGACCGTCCAGGTCATCGGGGTGCTCCTGGTCCTCACCCTGCTCATCGCCCCGGCCGGAACCGCCCAGCGCCTCACCCTGCACCCCGTGCGCGTCATGCTCTACAGCACGTTGATCGCCCTCGGCGCGACGCTCGGCGGGATCGTATGCGCCGTGTACACCTCCCTGCCCGTCAGCTTCTTCGTGCCGACCTTCAGTCTCGGCGCATACCTTGTCGCGCGGTGGCTCGGCCCGGTCCAACGAGGGATGCCGGGCGCGCGCGCAACCCACTAGATGGTCGACCCGAAACCCCGTTTTTGGGGGCCCTGGTCTTCACAACATCCGCATAATGTTTGCGTCTCAGGTGGGAAAAACAAATGCTGGGCGGAGTTAAGCGAGAGGAGGTAGGACAATGCTTCTTGCGCTGCTTCTGCTCGCCGGACTGGCGATGTGGGCAACTGGTCACCTGATCCTTCAGTAACGCGACTATAAGGAACCGAGAAAGGGCCCGCGGCGCTTCACAGCGCCGCGGGCTTCGGTTTTTGTCAGGGTAACCCCCGGAGACCGCGGTTCCCGATCACCTCACCTCGGCCGTCCGGCGGTCGCCTCGTCAACCGAGTTGAACAGCGGTAGTGCCGCGTCGAGTCCCGCCACTTCGATCAGACGGCGGATCGTTGAACCGGCCGGGGCGACGACCGCGATCCGGCAGCGCGAGGACGCGAGCCGCTGCTGCGCGCGGAGCAGCGCGCGGACGCCCTGGCTGTCGAAGTACGACACGCGTTCGAGGGCGATTACGACGAGCCCCGACGCCGTCGCCGCGACGCGCTCCAGGACTTCGATAAACCGGTCGACGTTGGAGAGATCCAGGTCGCCGGTAGGCGCCAAGATCGGCGTGCCGTCCTCGAGGCGCACCTCAAACGGGGAGCGCGCCGCGTCCTGCGACGGCGCCTGCCGGCTGTGCTCGTGCACTTCGATGAACGGCGCCTGATGGGCCGCCTCTTCGCCCTGGGGCGGCGCCGCCGGAGCCTGATCCTCCGCCGTCGGCGGGGCCGGGACAGCCGCGGCTTCGCGGGACGGGACGGCCGGCGCCCGGTGGGGCGCCCAGGCGAGTGGCGGCGTGGCGGAGCCGGACGCGGAGGAGGCGCTCATGACGGCGTGCGCGGGCTGGAGCCGGACCGTCAGCCGCACGGTCGTGCCCTTCTCGCCCGTGACGACGTGGACACCGTCCGTCAGCGCCCGCATCAGGTTGAACCCGCGGCCGCCGGGGTTGTTCGGCCGGTCCGGCCGCCACCGGCCGGTGTCCTCGATCTCGATCCGCAGGACGGAGTCTTCGCGGTACGCGCGCAGATGCATCGAGCCCGACTCCGCGCCGTAGGCATGTTCGACGACGTTGTTGACGGCTTCGCCGACCGCGACGTTGAGATCGAACGCGCGCCGCTGGTCCAGCCCGATGCCGGCGGAGAGCTGCTGCACCGCCTGCCGCACGAGCCGCAGGCTCGAGGGTTCGGCCGGCAGCGTGACGTCCAGCCGGTCGACGGGGCCGGGCGCGAGCGCGAGTGCCACGATCGCAATGTCGTCGCGCGCCTGCGTGCCGGACAGCATGCGGTCGAGAATCCGGTGCGCCGGGTCCGGCGACGAGGCGCTCTGCTCCGCCTGGACGGCCGCGATGAGCGCGGCGTGCCCGGCCGCGGCGTCCCGGCCGAATTCGATGAGGCCGTCGGTGTAGAGAACGAGCAGCGCGCCGGGCGCGAGCTGCACCGTCCAGGTCGGCAGCGACGAGCCGTCGAGGAATCCCAGCGGGAGGCCGCCCGACGTGAGCGTCACGACCCGGGCCCCGTCGGCGACGATCGGCGCCGGATGCCCGGCCACCGCGTACGTGAACGACAGTCCTAGCGGATCGAACAGGCCCACGATCGCCGTGGTCATCCCTTCCTGGCGGTTCAGGGCCAGCACGTGATTGGCGAGCGCGAGGACCTTGGCCGGCTCGTGGCCCTCCAGCGCGGCCGTCCGAATCGCCTGGCGGACCTGGCCCATAATCACGGCGGCCTGGAGGCCGTGGCCGACCACGTCTCCGATCGCGACGCAGAGACGGCCGTCCGGCAGCCGGAACACATCGTACCAGTCGCCGCCGACGTCCGACGCCCGCGTGGCCGCCATATACGCGGCATCGACGCGGATGCCCGGCACCTGCGGGACGTCCGCGGGCAGCAGCGCGCGCTGCAGGGTGGTGGCAACCTGGTGCTCGCGCGCGTACAGTCGCGCCCGTTCGACCGCCTGCGCGCTCTGCTGTCCCGTGCTGAGCATGAATTCCAGTTCCTCGGGCGCAAAGCGGCGCTCCTCGACAAAGTTCATGTACATTCCGCCGATCGCCCGGCCGTGGAGCATCAGCGGCACCGCGGCCCGCGCGCCGCGCCGCACCGGGTCGCTCGGCGGCTCGGCCTCGTGATAGCGGGTCCGAAACACCTCCCACGACGGAAACGACACCACGCGCTCGGTGCGCATCGCCTCGACGAGCGGCAGGATCTGCTCCGGCTCGCGCCACCAGCGATCCGTCAACTCGGGAGAGTATCCCCGCGCGGCGACGAGCGCGAGCCGATCGCTGTCGTCGCCGGCGAGACACAGTACGGCGGCACCCGCGCCGAGCTCGTCGGCGACCTGCCGCAGCGTGAGATCGCCGACCTGTTCGGGGGTGAGCGCCTCGGACAGCGCCGCCGTGAACGCCTGCAGCCGCCCGATCCGGCGGGCCGCCAGCTCGGCCGTCCGCCGGGCCAGCGCTTCCGCCTCGTGAAGGCGCGCGTTGTCGACGGCCAGCGCGGCCCGGTGCGCAACCTGTTCGGCGAAGGCGAGATCGTCGGGACCGTACCGCCGGCCCGATTCCGCGGTGACGAGGCTCATGGCGCCGATGACGCGGCCTCGCGCGGTCAGCGGCACCGACACGGAGGACCGCAGACCCAGGGCGCGGAGTGTCACCAGCACGTCGGGGTCGGAGACCGCCTGGATCAGCAACTCGTCCGGGATCTCCGCGTACAGCTCCGGCCGGCCGGTCTCAATGATCCGCCGCCGGCTTTCGCGCACGCGCGGATCCGTCGCGGTCCGCTCTTGCAGCTCTCTCGCGAGCGCCACCTTCGCGGGGTCCCGGTGCACGACCGTAATGCTCTGCAGTTCGCCGGCGTCGTCGACGATGTCGATGGAGCACCAGTCCGCGAGGCGGGGCACGACGAGCGCCGCCAGGCTCTGCAGCAGGCTCTCGACCGAGAGCGACGAGGCGAACAGATCTCCCCCTTCGATGAGAAACTGCTGCTCCCGCTCGGTGCGTTTGCGCTCCGAGATGTCCCGGGCGATGCTGGACGCGCCGACGACCCGGCCGAACGGGTCCCTGATCGGCGAAATCGTCAGCGCGACGTCGATCAGGGCGCCGTCCTTCTTCATCCGGACGCTCTCGTAGCGCTCGATGCGTTCGCCGCGCGCCAGCCGCGCCAGGATCTCCGGAACCTCGTTGATCCGGTCCGGAGCCGCCAGCATCACGACCGGACGGCCGATCACCTCGGCCGCGGCATAGCCGTACATGCGCTCCGCGCCGGCGTTCCACGTCAGGATCGTCCCATCGAGCGATTTGCTGAAGATCGCGTCGTCCGAGGATTCGACGATCGCCGCGAGCCCTTCCGAGGCGGCCGTCTGCCGTCGTAGGCGCGCCATCGCCTCGCTCAGCCCGACGGTGCTCGCCGCGAACAGCACTCCGAAGATGATCAGGCCGGCGTCGACGGATGCCTGGCGGGCGGGCCCGAGGAGGATGTACCAGGCGCCGACCAAACTCACGGCGGTGCCGAGCAGGCCGGGCCCGCGGCCGCCCACGAAGGCGATGAGCGCGACCACGGGCAGATAGAGAAAGGTGAACGCGCGCGACGGGTACCACTCGTGCAGCACGAGCACCACGACGCTCGTCCCCAACGAGAAGACCAGCGCGACGATCATCGCCCTGGCGGCGGACGCCCTAGTATGTCCTCGCGACGGCAGACCTTTCAGCATCGCTCCGGTCCCGCACGGTTCTCCCCGGCGCAGAGGGCTCCCTGCCCTGGGCGCGCGGCGGTCGTTTCACTCAGAATGTACCAAGAACCGAGCTTTTCCTGACCCGCAGGGCGGGACGGCCGGTCCACGCGCGCCGCGTTTTCCGGGGTAACATCTCAGCGACGACGATCTCGACAAGATCGCCGGCAACTACGACATGCTCGTCGGGAAGATCCAGGAGCGCTATGGCAATACCCGGGAAGATATCGAGCGTCGGCTCGACAAGCTGTCCCGAGAGCACGCCGCGTAGGCGCGGCGGGGGAGGACTCCGGTGGCCGAGCAGCGGACCACTCCGAACAACGGGCGCACAGCGCGAACGAACACCGGCGAGAAATCACCGGCGAAGACTTTCGCGTACGAGATGGCGTTCGATAGCCGGTTTCAGGGACGACGCTGGAAGGACGTCGAGGCGGGTCTGCGAGCCGAATATCCGAAATGGCTCGCGGAGCATCAGCTCGCCGGCGAGGCCAGCGCGGCATGGGACCGGGTAAAGGACGAGGTTCGCGAGGCCTGGGAGGCCGCGCTGGACGTGGAGCGCGTCGAGGCCGATCCATTGACCGGCCGGTGGGACGAACGTGCGCCGGAGTACCGGCGGATGTGGGAGAGCCGCTCCGGTGTCGCGGGCGGCCGGTGGGAAGACGCCGAGCCCGCCTACCGGTACGCTCACACGATGGCCATGGACCCGCTCTACCTCGACCGTCCCTGGGACGACGTCGCGCCGGGACTCGAGGCCGGGTTCCCAACGTGGGCGGCGTCGCACGGGTACCGGATCGCCGAGGGCGAGAACCTGTGGGAGCGCCTGCGCGACACCGTCCGGGAGGCGTGGGATCACATCAAACACCGGCGCTCCGCGTAGCCTCGCGCGATTGACCGTTTGCCCACGGGAGGCGAGGGCCCACCGGCGATCCGGAGAAGAACACTACGTTGAGACGCCGAGCGACGGCGGAGGGACCTCGTATGACAACAAGAGAGGGCGAGACGAAAGCCGGAGCACCGGCCCATGCACATCTTACCAGCCGGCTCGCGCCTCCGGATCCGTCCGGCCTGCCCGAGCCCGTGCGCCGGACCTTGGAAGAAGAAACGCAGCGGTTCGGCACTCCGCTGAACACGACGCAGGTGTGGACGCACCACCCGGCGCTGCTGGCCGCGTATAAGGCCTGGAGTAAGGCGATGAGCGAGGCCGCGTTGATTCCCGCGGACCTCAAATATCTCGTCTACGTCCGGGTGGCATCCCTGAACGGCTGTCCCTTCTGAGTGGACATCAACACCGCCTCGGGTCAGGCGGCCGGAATCGACGACGAGAAGTTCGCGCACCTCGCCGAGTACGCGACGAGCCCGCTGTTCACGCCGCTCGAGCGAACGGTCCTCGCCTACGCGGACGGGATGACGATCTCCGGGCAGGACACGACCGACGAGTTGTTCGCGGATCTGCGCGGGCACTTCTCGCCCGAGGAAATGGTGGAACTGACCGCGCACGTCGCGTTCGAGAACTTCCGCAGCCGGTTCAACCACGCGTTTCGGATCGAAGCGCAGGGCTTCTGCAGGCTGCCGCGATAGACCCGGCGGGCTCACGGTCGCCGACAGGGACCGCGCCGTGCTTGGCCAACCTTCCATGGGACATGAACACGAGAATGAACGTCTCTGAGGTGAATCAGTGATGCGACGTGTCGCAACGGCGGTTCTCCTCCTGGCCCTTCTCGCGGGCATGCCCGCCGTCGGCGAGATGCGCCCGATCGTCGTCGGAGCCGTCTACCCGGCCGACGGTCCGCAGGCGGGACCCGGGGGCGGCCTCGACGAGTACCACGGCCTCCTCCTGGCGGCCGCCTACGTAAACGGCCGCGGCGGCATCAACGGCCGCTCGGTCCAGATTCGCCTGGCCTCCGCGCCGTCGTCCGACGCGGCGCCCGGGGCCGTCGAGCAGCTGGCGGAGAGCGGGATGACGGCGATCGTCGGCACCTACGGCAGCGTCATCGCGCGCCCGGCGGCGGAGACCGCCGCGCACCTCGGGCTCGTGTATTGGGAAACCGGCGCCGTCGGCGAGATCCCCACGCAGGCAGAACCCGGGCGGCATTTCTTCCGCGTCGCGCCGGCCGGCGGGGTCCTCGGCCGGCAGGCCGTCGCCTTCGTCCGCGACCGTCTGGCGCCGCGGCTCCACCGGCCCGCCCCGCTTCGATACACGGTCGCCTACGTGGACGATGCGTTCGGCCGGTCGGAGGCGCAGGGGGAGATCGCCGAGATCCGGCGGTCCGGTCTGCCGCTCGCCGCGACCCTGCCCTTCAATCCGTGGCACGCCGACTACGCCGGCCTGACCGCGCGCATCGCCGCATCGCGCACGGACGTGCTGATCGTGGGCGCGTACATGGAGAACGCGGTGGCGCTCCGTCAGGCGATCCTCCGGGCGCACGTCCCGCTCGCGGTCAACATCGGCGGATGCTCCGCCTATATCATGCCGGAGTTCGGCCGGCGCCTCGGCGCCGGCGCGGTCGGCGTGTTCTCCGCCGATAAGACCGGCGATCTGCTGCCCACGCGCGCGCTCACACCGGGGGCGGCCGACGCGCTGCTCTGGGCGCGCCGCGAGTTCCAGCGGCGCTACGGCCACCCCCTGTGGGAACCGGCGCTCTCAGGATTCACCGGCGGAATCGCGCTGTTCCAGGACGTCCTGCCGCATGCCAAGGACCTTTCGTCGGCCGGGATCGCAGCCGCCGCCCGCCGCGCAGATGTGCCCGCCGGAGCGCTGCCGAACGGCGCCGGCCTCGCCTTCGGCGCGCCGGGCACGGCCGACGCCGGAGAGAACCTCCGTGCCGCCAGCGTGATTTGGGAGTGGATCGCACCGAACACGCGGGCGCTCGTATGGCCTCCGGAATTTGCGACGCACGCGGTGGTCCTCCCGTGAGCGCGGTCTCGCAGTCTAACCTCGTCGAATACAACCGGCAGATCGCCCGTTGGACGCGGCTGTCGGGCAGCGTCGAGGAGCGGAACGCGGCCGCATACGCCGAGGAACAGCTCCGCGCGGCCGGCTACCAGACCCGCATCATGATGCACGACGCGTACATCAGCCTGCCGGGCGCGGCGGCGCTTCAGGTGACGCAGCCGGCGCCGCGCGACGTGTTCTGCATCACCCACTCCATGGGCCGGTCCACAGGACCGGGGGGCGTCGCCGCGGATCTCGTCGACGTCGGGAAAGGCCGGCCCGAGGACTACGCGCGCGCCGGGTTTAATTTCATGGTTGCCGGCGGCGGGTCCGCCGGCACGGCGGGGAAGATCGCGCTGGTGGACGACCTCGCTACGCCGGAGCAGGCCGTGTTGGGATCGCGGCTCGGCGTGGCCGCTCTCATCTTCGTGAGCGGCCGCCACGCGCATGAGATGTGCGTCTCGCCGGTGTGGGGCAATCCGGCGCCGACTACCGCCGGCACGCTGCCGACGATTCCGATGATCTCCGTCCACCAGGAGGACGGCCAGGCGCTGCGCCGCCTCTGCGGCGACGGACGCGTCGCGGTGCGCTTTACGGCGGACGTGCGGACCGGGTGGACGCAGACCCCGATCGTCCTCGCCGATCTCGCGGCGGGCCATCCCGAAGCCGAGCCGGAAATGTTCGTCCTCTTCTCAGGGCACCTCGACGGCTGGCATCTCGGCGCGATGGACAACGGCAGCGCGAACGCGACCACGCTCGAGGTCGCCCGCGTGATGGCCGCGCGGCGCGGCGCCTGGCGGCGCGGACTGCGCGTCGCGATGTGGTCCGGCCATTCGCACGGCCGGTACTCCTCGTCGGCCTGGTACGCGGACAATCACTGGGTCGATCTTGTTGAGCACTGCGTCGCGCACGTCAACATCGATTCCGTCGGGGCCGCCGGCGCGGACCGCTTCGTCACCAACTCCATGCCGGAGACCGCGGGGCTGGGCGTGTGGGCGGTGCGGGAGATCGCCGGCGCCGCGCTCACCGCGAAGCGCGTCGGGCGGGACTCCGATCAGTCGTTCCTCGGCATCGGGATCCCGTCGCTCTTCGGCTCGCTGTCGCACCAGGACGACGGCAGCCTCGGCTGGTGGTGGCACACGCCGCACGACACCCTCGACAAGATCGATCTGGAGCGGCTCGTGCGCGACGCCAAGATCTTCGAGCTCACCCTCGACCGGCTGCTGACCGATGCGGTTCTTCCGCTCGACTACGCCGCCGCGGCCGCGGACCTGCGAGGCCAGCTGCAGGCGCTGGCCTCGGAGGCGGGATCGTCGTTCGACCTGACGCCGGTCATATCGGCTGCGGGACGCCTCGAGGCACTGTGCGGCCGGTTGGCGCAGGCGGCCCGCGGCGCCACCGGGGCGGCAGCGCGGCGAGTTAACGCCTGCGGACGCCTGCTGGACCGGACCCTGATCCCCGCGACATATACCGCGGCCGGCCGGTACGCGCATGATCCGGCGCTCGACAATGAGTTCCTGCCGCGCCTCGCGGCGGTCCGCCGGCTTGCCGCCCTGCCCCCAGACGGCGACGAGGCCAGGTTCCTACGCGTCGATCTCGTCCGCGGCCGCAACGCGGTCCTCGACGCGGTGCAGACCGCCTGCCGGATCGTGGACGACTGCCTGACGGCCGTCTCGTAAAGTCCGCTTAGCCCTCGACGGCCTCCCGCGCCTGTTCGAGCGTCCAGGCGAGGCGGTTCTGGCCGCGGGTCAGGTGCGCGCGCAGGATGCCTTCCTGCGCCGCGTTGCCCGCCGCCCGGGAGGCGCCGAGGGCGGGCGCGAGATCCGGCAGCGGCGCCACGTTGACCGCCGGATCGTGCCAGAACGCCGGCATGCGGCTGTAGTTCACCGGAATGAGCAGACGTCCGAGCCGGCGCTGCGCCGCGTTGAACCGACGCACCGCGGCCGTCTTGGCGGTGCCCCGCCCCGGGGCCTTGGCGTAAAACGTTTCAAGCCCGGCGTGAAGGGCGTCGAGCGCCGCGCGCGCGGGGCTAAAATCGAACTGGTCGCCGGCCGCCTTCTGGTACTTGTCGAGCGTCTCGCGAAACTCGGCCGCGGTCTGCGTCCAGTCGAACGGGTGGACGGGTGCCTGAAGCACCCGCAGCACGGACGCGGCGTACACGCGCATGTCGCGGAGCAGGTTGTCCTTGTCCGCGATCTCCATGAGATCGTCCTCGGTGTGCCACGCGATGTTGCCGCCGCAGCCGCCGACCGCATAGTACTGCTTGGCCGCGCGGTCCTCTTCCGACATCGTCGAGCTCAGCATATAGAACGACGATAGCCCGATGTCGTTGAACGAATAGTCGCCGGCGCGCGGCGGCCGCTCCGGCTGCGGCGTGATGCCGGCCACCGCCCGGATCGCCGCGTCCACAAGCGGCACGGTCTCGCTCATCGCGGTCAGATGGTTGAACGTCGTCGCCCAGCGGCAGCCCGGCGAATCGCAGTTGACCTGCGCCACGCCGTGACGGGCGAGGTCGAGCCCGTGCGCGTCGCTGTACCAGGTCGAGCCGGCGTAGCGGCCGTGGGAATGGCCGGACCACCACGCGATCCGCAGCGTGCGTGCGAGGCGGCGGCGGTGCCGCCAGAAGACGCGCGCGAGCTCGAGCATCGTCGCGTCCCCCGTCGCGTTGTCGCCGACGCCGAAATGCCAGCCGTCGAGGTGTCCGTGGAGCAGGACGAACTCTTCCGGCGCCTGGCGGCCGGGGATCTCCGCGACCAGCACCGGGATCCTCCGCCATCCGGTGTCGAGCTGGGTGGCGACGGACGCGCGGGCCTCCTGCTGCGCCGCGCGGATCAGCGCCGCTCCGTCGGGGTGGTTGACGGCGACGACCGGAATCGACGGCTGCCGCGGCGAGGCGTCGAGATCGGGCGTGCCCCAGATCGTCGTGCAGATGCCCTCGTGGATGTTCTCGCCGGGATTGACGAAGATGCCGGCGAGGGCCCCGGCCGCCATCAGGTCCTTGACCTTGCCGGGCGACGCCATCCCTTCGGTGAGGACGATCTTGCCCGCGACGCGGGCGCCCCCGAACTCGACGCCGGTCGAGAAGACGTCGTACGCGCTCTCGCCGCCGGTCCCGCGCACGTAGACGAGCTCTCCGGTCACGTCCTGTCCGCCGGTCGAGACCGACATCGCGGGGGTCTTGGCCCGGTAGGCGGCGCCGTTGCACCGCACGGTCGAGGGGCCCGGGATCGAAATGAAGCACATCGGCTCGTGCAGCCGGTGCGGCACGCCCCATTTCTCGAGGTGGCGCATCAGGATCTCGAACGCGCGCCGCTCTTCGGGCGATCCGGACAGGCGCGTCAATTTCGAGAAATCCTCGACGACCCGCCACGGAACTTTCAGCGAAACGCCGTCGAGCAGGCGCCCTTCGAGCGCCGCATCAGTCCACCCCGTGATTTCCGCCGCACGACTCATCCCCCGCCCCCTTCCTAGACATCACTCTCTCGACCGCCACGCCCCGCCCCGCCCCGCTAGACAGGGTACCTCGGATCGAGCGCGTCCCGCAGCGCGTCGCCGAGAAAATTGTACGCCAGCACCGTGAAGAGGATCAGAAAGCCCGGGTAGACCGGCAGCAGCGGATTCTCCCACACGTACGCCTGCGCGTTGCTGAGCATGTTGCCCCAGCTCGCCTGCGGCGCCTGGATGCCGAGCCCAAGGTAGCTCAGCGCCGACTCCAGCAGGATCGCATTCGCGACGCCGAACGTCGCCGCGACGATGATCGACGGCGCGGCCTGCGGGACGATGTGCCGGAGGAGGATCCGCGCGGAGCGCGCGCCGAGCGCCTGCGCCGCGAGGACGAAGTCCAGACCGCGGTACCGCAGCACGTCGCCGCGGACAATGCGGGCCACGACCATCCAGCTCGTGACGCCGATCGCGGCGAGGATGTTGCGGAAACTCGAACCGAACACCGCCACGACGATCAGGACGAGAAAGAAGTACGGGATCGCCATCATCCCGTCGGTGAAGCGCATCAGCGCGCCGTCGACCCAGCCACCGAGATACCCGCCGAGGCTGCCGACGCACGCGCCGATCACGATCGCGATGACCATCGCGATGAGGCCGACCGTCATCGTCGTGCGGGCGCCGGCGATCACACGCGCGAGCACGTCCCGGCCGTTCTCATCGGTCCCGAGCCAGTGCGCCGCCGACGGGCGCGCGTTGGCGTTCATGATGTCCACGGCGTTGGGCGGATACGGGGTGATGAGCGGGCCGCCGGCCGCGACGGCGTACATGAGCAGCAGGAACGCCGCGGACGCGACCGCCACCGCGTTCGCGCGGAAGCGCCGCCACGCCAAGCCTAGCCCAGCCGGATGCGGGGATCGACGTAGCCGTACGCGAGGTCGGTCAGCAGGCTGCTGCCCACCGCGAACACCGCGACGGCGAGCGTCGCGCCGAGCACCACGGGGTAATCGCGGGTCGCGGCGGACTGCACCGCGAGCTGTCCCATCCCGGGCCAGGAGAACACCGTCTCGGTGATCGCCGTCGCGCTCACCGCCCGCGGCAGGTACACGCCGACGATCGTGATCACGGGGATCAGCGCGTTGCGCAGCGCGTGCCGGAACAACACCGTCGCGGCGGGGAGGCCCTTCGCGTGCGCGGTCCGGACATAGTCCTCGCCCAATGCGCCGATCATCGCGGAGCGGGTGTAGCGGGTGACCTCCGCGAGGTTGGCGATCGTGAGCACGAACACCGGCATCAGCAGGTGCCGCAGCCGGTCCGCGACGGAAAATGGCGCGCCGATCTGGTACATGCCGCCGGCCGGCAGCGCCTTGAGCTGCACGGAGAACACCACGATCAGCACGATCCCGAGCCAAAAGACCGGGGTGGAGATCCCCATGAAGCTGACGCCGGCGATCGCGCGGTCGACCGCCGTATTGCGGTAGGTCGCGCTCAGCACGCCGAGCGGAATCGCGAACACGATGGCGAGGCCCAGCGCCGCCCCCGTCAGCAGCAGGGTGTTGGGGAGGCGCGTTCCGACCAGCCTCAGCACCGGCTCGACCGTATTGTAGCTGCGGCCGAAGTCGCCCCGCACCGCCGCCCGCAGCCACCGGACGTACTGCACCGGCAGCGGATCGTCGAGGCCGAGATTGGCCCGAAACCGCGCGATCTGCTCGCGGCCGAGGTCGGGATTTTGTAACATTGCGGGCCCGCCGGGCGCCGTGTGGATGAGCACGAACGTGATGACGCTCACGATCCACAGCAGCACGATCGCCTGCGCGAGCCTGCGCAGCACATACCCTGCCATCGAACGGTGGCCGGTCCGCGGAGGACCGCGGGCCGGCCCGTCATCCCGCGCCGAGCGGGGCCGTTCGCCCCGCGTCAGACGGGGTCAGGAGCGGACCCAGACCTTGGTCATCCACGTCAACGCGTCGCGGTAGCCGATCAGCGGCAGCCCCTGCGTGCGCGTGTTCATCGCCTGCAGCTCCGGCGGGTAGTACAGGTAGATCACCGGCACGTCCTTGGCGATCACCGTCTGGATGTCGTGGTACATGGCGATCCGCTTCTTCTCGTCGGGCTCGGTCCGCGCCGCGATCAGCATCCGGTCCAGGGCCGCGTTCTTGTACGACCACCAGTTGTTGGACGACTCGCTGTAGTAGTGGTCGTACAGGTCCGCGTTGGGCGGCGTGATCCACCATTCCATCAGCAGGTCGTACTCGCGGTCGTGGTACTTCTTGAGGTGCACGGGCCAGTCGATGATGTCCAGCGTGACGGCCGCGCCCAGCTTCTGATACTGCTGCTGCGCGTAGGTAATGACCTGCTCCATCACCGGATAGCCTTTCGGCCCGTTGAAGAGCAGCGTGAACTTCTCGCCCTTTGCGTTGGCGAGGACGCCGTCCGGCCCTTTCCGCCAGCCGGCCTCCGCGAGGAGGCTCTGCGCCTTCTCCAGGCTGTAGGGGTAGACTTCGACCTTGGCGTTGTAGTAGGGGCCCAGCAGCGGGTTGATCGGCCCGGTGGCCACGCGGCCGTCGCCCTTCAGGATGTTCTTGACGATCGCCTGCTTGTCGATGGCGTACGAGAGCGCCTGGCGCACGCGCGCGTCGGCGAACTTCGGCCGCTCGTGGTTGATGGCGAAGAAATAGTAATTGACCTGCGGGGCCCGCCGCACCTCGAGGTTCGGCACGCCCTGCACCGCGGCGAGCTGCGGCGGATCGATCACGGTGAAGTCGATGTCGCCCGACTTGAGCTGCGCGAGCCGCGCGTTGCCGTCCGGGATCACCTTGAAGACGATGCCGTCCAGCAGCGGCGCCCCGCCGTAGTACTTCTTGTTCGCCTCCACCTCGAGATGGCTGTCCTGCGCGAACGCCTTGAACTTAAACGGGCCGCTGCCAATCGGATGCTGAATGAACGCGACCGGTTGGTTGAGGTCCTGGCCGTCCAGCAGATGCTTCGGGACGATCGCGATGTTGTACCCGAGCATCACGGGCAGCGACGCGTAGGGCGCCTTGAGCGTCATCCGCACGGTCGCGGCGTCGACCACCGTCACCTGCGAAATCGCGGAGACGACCCCGGCCATGCCGGCGTTCACCTTCGGATTGAGCTGGGCGTCGATCGTGAACTTCACGTCGTCCGCGGTCACCGGCTGACCGTCGTGCCACCTCGCTCCGCGCCGCAGCTTGAACGTGTACTCCGTGAGCGACGCGTTCGCGGTCCAGGACTCGGCGAGATCCGGCACGACCAGGATCGCGCCGCCCCGCAGCTCGTATTTGACGAGCGTGCTGAACAGCGTCTTGTCGACGAGGATGTCGACGAGCTTGCCCGGGATGGTGATGGGATACGCCGTCGGGTTCCCGGGGATCGCCATCCGCCAGACGCCGCCGCGGGTGCCCGCCGCGTGCGCAGGGAACGGGTCGAACGCGCCGGCGAGACCAACGCCGGCGCCGGCGAGGGCGGCGAGGCGGAGGAGCTCCCGGCGGCTGACGCGCATCGTGCTGTGCCGGCGATCAGCGGGCCTCTCGTCACTCTTCATCGACGGACCTCCTGAGGAACGGGCGGTACGTGCAGGGATGAGCAGATTCGGTGCGCGCCGGCCCCGCCCCTCCGCTGTGGGGCGGACAGAGGACTCCGCGGCGTCCGGTCGCGAACCCCCAGGGACGCTTCCGCGTTACATGACCATCAGCGGCGTTCCACGAACAACGAGAACGGACAAGGGAGGCACAGTCGCATGAAGCACTCTGGCTCACGGTCTGCGCTTTCTCGCCGCAAGTTTCTGCAGGCGGCCGGACTCAGCGCCGCCGCCCTAGGATCGGGCGCCGCGGGCGTCCGCGATCTGCTGCGCCCCGGACGTGCCGCGGCGGCCGGCGTGGGCCCCCAGACCCTGGTCGTGGCCCAGGATACATCCGTGCAGACGTTCGACCCCAATATCGTGTACGACAACACCGTCCGCATCACGCGCGGCGTGTACGAGAGTCTGGTGACCCTCAAGGGGGGGAGCGCGCGGGTGGTGCCCGGGCTCGCGAGCTCATGGCAGAGCACGCCGGACGCCAAGCACTGGACCTTCAAGCTCCGGTCGGGCGTTAAGTTCCACGACGGTACCTCCCTCACGTCGGCCGCGGTCAAGAGCACGGTCGAACGGCTCATCAAGATCAACCGCGGGATGGGCTACGCGTACAAGGGCGTCGTCGACACGATCGATACGCCGGATCCCCTGACGGTCCGGTTCAACCTGACCGGTCCCGACGCCGCGTTCCTCTCGAAGCTGGCGGCGGTCTCGGGCGCGTTGATCGTCAGTCCCGCCGCGGTCAGCGCCCACACGTCGGGCACGGACATGGGCCAGGGCTGGTTCGCATCGAACGAAGCCGGCACGGGCCCCTACAGGATCGCGGCCTACGACAAGGGCGCCGGCCAGGTGGTGTTGTCGGCGTTCCCCGACTACTGGGGCGGATGGCAGGGCAACCACGTGAAGACGGTCATCTTCAAGATTACGCCCGAAGCCTCGACGCAGCGGCTGATGCTCGAGCGCCAGGACGCCGACATCCTCACGGTCGTGGCGCCCGACATCATCGACGCGCTGGCCAAGGAGCCCGGCATCAAGGTGGCGTCGTTCCAGACGCAGCGCATCTTCTACATCGCGATGCACTGCCAGCGCGCCCCGCTCAACGACGTGAAGATCCGGCAGGCGCTCTCCTACGCCTTCGACTATGAGGGCGCGAAGAGCCTGATTTTCAACGGCAACCTGGCGCCGCTGTACGGTCCGCTGCCGCAGAGCGACCCTTCCCACCTCGAGCCGTCCGACAAACCGTACAAGTTCGACATGGCGAAGGCCAAGCAGCTGCTGAGCGAATCGAGCCGCCCGAACGGCGGCTTCACGCTGAGCCTGTTCCTCTTCCAGGGCGATCCGACGTTCCAGAAGGCGGCGGAGATCTTCCAGAACCAGCTCAAGACCCTCAACATCAACGTGACCATCCAGTCGATGACCTCGTCCGTCCTGCTGGACAAGGCGGGGAAGCCGGAGACCGCGCCGGACCTGCTGCCGGTGCGCAACTACCCGGACTACGCCGACCCGTCGGCGATGCTCGACGCGACGTTCGGCCGCGACGGGTGGGGTACGGCGGGATGGAACTTCAGCTTCTACGCGAACGACAAGGTCGAGTCGCTGATGAAGCAGGCGAACCAGATCACGAACCAGTCGCAGCGGATCGCCTTGTTCCGCGACGCGCAGAAGATCGTCGTCCAGGAAGCCGGGGCCGTGTTCATCGGCACGCTGATCAACCGGGTCCCGATGCGCGCGAACGTCCAGGGTTACAGCTACAACCCGTGGCTGGGCAACACGTTCGACGTGTACGGCATCTCGAAAGCGTAGAAATCTGTCCTAGTCCCCGGAGGGGGATTGGCTGCTTACGCGCTGAGAAGGCTCGCCCTGATCCCGCCCTTGCTGATCGGGGTGAGCCTTCTTCTTTTCATTCTGACGCATCTGATCCCGGCCGATCCGGCCAAACTCATTGCGGGTGAGCACGCCGGACCGGAACAGGTCGCGGCGGTCCGCCACGCCTTCGGGTTGGACCGCCCGCTCCCCGAGCAGTATCTGATCTACATTGGAAAACTCGCCCGCGGCAATCTCGGTGTGTCGATGCTGACCAACGCCCCCGTGCTGAGCGACCTGCTCCAGTACTTTCCGGCCACGATCGAACTGACGGCCGCGGCGATGCTGCTCACCGTCGTGCTCGGCGTGCCGCTCGGCATCCTCTCCGCGGTCCGCGCCGGCAGCCCGATCGATCTTATCGCGCAGGTCCTCAGCGTCAGCGGGCTGTCGTTTCCGATCTTTTTCTTCGGCATTCTGCTGCAGCTCATCTTCGTCCGGAGCCTCGGCTGGTTTCCGCTGGCCGGCCGGCTCGCGATCGTCGCGACGCCGCCGCATCATATCACCGGCCTCTACGTGGTCGACAGCCTGCTCACCGGGAACTTTGGCGACTTCGGAAGCGCCGTGAGCCATCTCGCGCTGCCGAGCCTGACGCTCGCGCTCACATCGCTGGCGCCGACGGTCCGGATCACCCGATCCACGATGCTCGAGGCGCTGTCGCAGGACTACATCCGGACGGCCTGGGCCAAGGGCCTCGTGTCGACGCGGGTGTTTGTGCATCACGGCCTGCGGAACGCCCTCATCCCCGTCGTCACGGTGCTGGGGCTGTACACGAGCGGTCTGCTCGGCGGCGTGTTCCTGGTGGAGTTGATCTTCAACTGGCCCGGCGTCGGACTCTACAGCGTCAACGCGATCACGGCGTTCGACTACTCCGCGATCATGGGCACGTCGCTGCTGCTGACCTTCACGTTCGTGCTGGTCAATCTCGGCGTCGACCTGCTGTATGCTGTCATCGACCCGCGTATCCGCTACTAGCCTCACGCCGCGGCGCGGCACGAGCTATCTGCGCCGCTCGTTCCGGCTGCTCGCCCGCATCCCGTCGGCGTGGATCGGCATCACGATCGTGGGGCTGCTGGTCGTCGCCGCGCTGGCCGGCCCCGCCGCGGCGCCGTACGATCCGTTTCACATCTCGGCCGCCGACAAACTCCGGCCGCCGTCGCCCGCCCATTGGTTCGGGACGGACGATCTCGGCCGCGATCTGCTGAGCCGCGTCCTCACCGGCGCGCGCATCTCGCTCGCAGTCGGCGTGGTCGTGCTCGTGCTTGCCATGGTGGTCGGCGTCGGACTCGGGCTGATCGCCGGCTACTGGGGCGGGTGGATGGACGAGGTCCTGATGCGAACCACCGACGTGTTTCTCGCGTTCCCGCGGCTGGTGCTCGCGATCGCGATCGCGGCGACCCTCGGGCCGGGCCTGTCCAACAGCGTGGTCGCGATCGCGCTGTCGTGGTGGCCCTGGTACACCCGGCTGGTCCGCGGGCAGATCCTGTCGCTGCGGGAACAGGAGTACGTCCTCGCCGCCGTCTCGCTCGGCGCGGGACGGCCCCGCATTCTGCTTCAGCACCTGCTGCCGAACGTCGGCAGCACGGTGGTGATCCAGGCGTCGATCGACATCGGGTTCGCGATCCTGGCGGCCGCGAGCCTCAGCTTCATCGGGCTCGGCGCCCAGCCGCCCACGCCCGAGTGGGGCGCGATCATCGCGCAGGCGCGCAGCTATATGATCGACGCGTGGTGGTACCCGACGTTCCCGGGCCTGGCGATCTTCCTTGCGGTCCTCGGCTTCAATCTGCTCGGGAACGCGGTCCGCGACGCGTTCGACCCCCGCCTGCGGTCGGTCACGTAGTCAGTTCCGCCCTCGCCGGCCGCCGCCGGATCCCGGCCCGCCGCGCGGCCCGTCGAAGATCGCACTGAGGGTATCGAGCAGCAGACGCGCCGCGGTGCGTGCCGTGACCTCCGCCCAGTCGTACGGCGGCGACACCTCGACGAGATCGAGGCCGACGATGCGGCAGCGGCGCGCGATCGCCCGTACCGCGTCGCGCATCTCCGGGAACGTGAGGCCGCCGGGTTCCGGCGTGCCGGTGCCGGGGGATGCGGCAATGTCGAGCCCGTCGATATCCAGCGTGAGATAGCACCGCGCGCCGGCCGGCACGGAGGCGGCCGCGGCCCGCGGCCCGCCCCGGCGCAGCGCCGAGGCGCCGACCGTCCGGAGGCCGTACCGGTGTGCCGCGTCGAGCGTGTCCGTATACTTCTGCAGGCTCCGCAGGCCGATCTGTGAAATCCCGGTCACGAACGGCAGCTCCGACGCGCGCCGCATGACGTTCCCGTGGCCAAATCGCACCCCGTGCCGCTCGTCGTTGAAATCCTGGTGGCTGTCGAACTGCACGATGTGCAGCGGTCCCCGCCCGGCGAACGCCCGGATCGCAGGGTACGTCACCGCATGGTCGCCGCCGACCATCACCGGCAGGCTCCCCGCGTCCAGAATGGCGCGCACGCCCGCGGTGATGCGGTCGAGATTGGCGGTCAGCTCAGTCGGCGCGATCCGCACGTCGCCCCAATCGGCCATGGAGACGCCGCGGAGGATCCACCGCTCACTGTCGAGGTCGTACCAACCCTCAGGAGGCCGCGAAGCGGCCGGAGGTCCCTGGGCCTGCGGCGCGGGCCAAAGATCCGCAGACGGGACGGCCGGCAGGGCGCCCTTGGAACCCGCGGCCGTCTCGCGCGCCTCATCACGCGCGTACTGCCACCATGCCGACGCCGCGCGGATGGCGTCAGGACCGAAGCGGGCCCCGGGCCGGAGCGTGGTCCCGAGGTCGAACGGCGCGCCGAGAAACGCCACGTCCGACCGCGCCGCCGCCGTCTCGTCGCGCGGCGGGGCGCCGAAGAAGGTGTGATGCCGCACCCGAAGTCCGGACGGGACGCCGCCGTTCGCAGCCGCGGCATTCGCGGCCGCGGGACGCGGGGACCGGGAGCCTGGACGCGCGCGCCGGGACGTCATTTCGGATAGATGATCGGCGTCATGAACGCTTCGCTCTCCTTCACAACGCGGCTCCATAGGACATTTGACATATCTTTATGGAAAGACCTCTCCAGACGACGGTCTCGTGGGAGGCACGAACGTGCGACTTGGAGAGATGCCCTGGACGGAGGTCCGCGAGGCGATCGCCCGCGGAGTCACGGCGGTCGTCGTGCTGGGATCGATCGAGGAACACGGGCCGCACTGCCCGGGCGGCGACTATATCATCGTCGACGAGATCGCCGCGCGGGCCGCCGATCTCTCAGGCGACGTCGTCACGCCGACGCTGCCGTTCGGGTACTCGGAGTACTTCCGCAACTTTCCGGGTACGATCACGCTTCGCTCCGAGACGCTCGCGGCCGTGCTGACCGACACGATCGACAGCCTGCTGCTGCACAAGTTTCCCCGCATCGCCATCGTGAACGGCCACGCCGGCAACGCCGGCACCGTGGAGCTCGTGGCGCGGCGCTACCGGCGCTCGCACGGTCTGGTGATTCCCTCGATCGCGCCGTTCCAGATCATTCAGGCCCCGGACGTGATCGAGCGGGTGTACGGCGGCAAGGTGGATCTCGGACACGGCGGCGAGCCCATCGGCTCGCTCATGATGTATTTGCGGCCGGAGCGCGTGCAGATCCAGCGGGCCGGCGCCTTCGGCCGGCGGCAGGTCTTCGGCCGTCCGAGCGACGGCCTCGGGGCAATCACGGTGAACGGCGTCCGCGTCGCGGTGCCCCTCGACATGGAAGACGTGACGCCGCCGACGGGCAGCCTGTCGGATCCCAGGCTGGGCAGCGCCGAACGCGGCCGGCAGCTCCTGGAGCACGCGGTCCAGGCCTGCGCGGGATTCCTCAAGTGGTTCCGGACGATCGACCCCCGCGTCAGCCCGCAGTGAGCTCCTCAAAATCGCTGAACAGCGCGTCCGGATCCAGCGGCCCGGCAATCAATTTCTGCGCGAACTGCTCGTCGCAGAAGGCGGCGACCATCGTCCGGTTCTCCCTGTAGCCGTACGGCCTGTAGTCGGGGCCCATCAACGCCGACTGTTCCTCGAGGTCCGCCAGCAGCCACGGACTCGTCTCGTGCAGCACGCGGTGGTGGTGCTCGGACACCTCACGCGCCCGCACGAAAGCGCGGAAGATCGCTCTCACCGCCGCGGGATGCCGTTCCGCGAAGGGGCGCCGCAGCACGACCAGGTGATGCCCCGGATAGATGCGCGTCTGCCGGTAGTATTCGCGCTCCACGCTCCGGTAGTCCGGGTACAGCCGCCGGATGCGGGAGTCCGGGTCGCCGAATCCGCGCGGCGGCCACGGGCACATCAGCGCGTCGAGCTCGCCGGCGAGCAGCAGCTCGCCCAGCGGCCGTCCGCCCGGCGTTGCCGCGACCCCCGCCGGGAGCGCGCGGGTGTCCGCGGGCTCGTCGCCCGGGTTGACCGGGCCGACGAACCAGCGAATGCCGTCGAGTGGCACGCCCGCGGCGCGAATGATCGCCCGGCTCCAGGTGTTGCCGCTGGCGCCCCACGTGTCGGTCCCCACCCGCTTGCCCCGCAGGTGTGAGACATCGGCCATATCGCTGTCCCGGCGGATGAAGAAACACCGGTGCCGGAACTCCCGCATGATGAACACCGGCAGCCCCACGAGCGACCGGTCGCCCGCGGCGATCCGGCGGAGGTACTGGCTGAACGACGCCTCGCCGCCGTCGATGGTCTCATCGCCGGCAAACCGGCGCAGCGCGTCAAAGTCAAGCAGCAGCCGGAGGTCGACGCCGTCCGCGGTAACGTCGTCAAGGGCGAGCGGCGTCACGTAGTCGTAGTCGCGCGTTGCGATCGTGACCTTCGTCCCTGCCGTCGGCATCGCGGCCTCCCTCAGCCTGACTCGGGTCCCGCCGCCGGGCGCGCCGCGGCGGCCCGGATCGCTTCCATCAGCGCCACCGAGCGGCGCACTTCAACCACACCGTCGGTTCCCGGCGTCCTGCCGCCGGCCGCGGCGGCCAGCTCGTGCAGCATGGAGATCACGGGCGCGTCGAGCCACGGCCGCAGCGCGGTCACGGGTCCGTACACGCCGACGGCGGTCGCGGCGGGCTCGAGTCGAACGGCCCCCCGCCCCCCGATCACTTCGATTTCGATCTCGCCTTCGGCGGCCGCCGGGACGGACGGCGGCAGGCAGCGGGCGATCTCGATCGTGGCAATGAGATCGTTCTCGAACCGGATGATGCAGACGGCCGTGTCCGGAGTTCCGGATCCGAAGAGCGCGTCCACCTGCGCGTGCACCCGTGACGGCTGGGCGGGCGTGGCGGCGACGATGAAGTCGAGAAGATCCCAGCCGGCCTCCTCGAGCACCGCGCGCTGCGCCGAGCGGTCGCCGTTGCCCGTCATCGGAAGCCGTACCGACCCGAACAACGAGTGCAGCGGACCGAGTTCGTCCCCACCGATCAGCCGCAGCGCCTCGCGGCCGGCCGGCGAATGACGAATCGCGCCGCCGGCGAGGAGGACACCACGTCCGCCCGCCGCGGCCCCGGCGAGACGATTTACTTCTTCCGTGCGTGTGGCCGTAGGCGCCGCGCAGAAGACAATCTTCCCGGCTCCAAGCGCCGCTTCCGCCGCCACGGTGGCCCCGGCGGTTTCGCTCAGGACAAGAACCGCCGGAATCCCGGGATCGCGGGCGACCGCCTCCCAATCGCGCGCAAACGGCGCCTCGATGCGGACCGCCATCTCTCGAATCACGGACAGATCGGTACCGCCCGGACTCGCGGCCCAGCGCGCGATGCGAACGTCGCCGAGTGGCGCCTGGTGGTCGGCGAGGGCCGCGGCGTGCCTGCCCGCGCCGATGATGCCGATCGCAACGGGCGGGGCCGCTCGCCCCGCGCCGTCCCGCCCCGCGGAGACGGGGTCAGACGGGGCCGCTCGCCCCGCGTCAGACGGGGTCACGCCCGCACCTCGCTCGCGCCGCCGGCGTTAGTTTCATGGTTGCCGGCCGCTCTAATTTCATGGTGGCCCGCCGCGAAGTCGGCGGGCGGGCGGCCGGCGGATGCCGGTGCCAGCGACACGACGCGTCCGGCGCGCGCGGACTCAACCGCCGCCAGCGCCAGCCGCAGCGCCGCGCGGGCTTCCTCGGGCGGCATCGGCAGCGACGCGCCGGTCCGCACGGTGTCGATGAATGCCGCGTGCTCCCGGTCGTAGGCGGTCTGATTGTGCAACAAGATACGCCCGCTCTCCGGGTAATCCGCGCCGCCGTCGTGGAACCGGGTCAAGCTCACGAGCTCGTGGTCGCGCGCGCGGATCGCGCCGCGAACGCCGTACGCCTCGAACTGGTGAAACGCCGGGTAGCCCGCGGGCAGGCAGTTGCTGATCTCGCTCGAGCCGACCGCGCCGTTGGCGAATCGCGCCGTCCACGTCACGAAATCCGGCACGCCGCGGTTGCCCTCGATCGTGATCTTCTGCTCGGCGAAGACGGCGACGGGCTCCGCGCCGGCGAACCAGCGCAGCAGATCCGCCTCGTGGATGCCGTTGGTCAGCGCGGCGCCGACCGACACCGCCGGATCACCGGTCCAGTGCGCGCCGGTGTAATAGCCCGGCGTCCCCGCGCGCGCCCCCGCACGCCGCTCGTTCTCCCGGATGAGCCGCACCGCGCCGATCTCGCCGCGGTCGATCGTCCGGCGGATCTCCATGTACCGGCGGGTGAACCGGCGGCTGTGCCCGATCATGAGGTGTACGCCGGCACGCCGGCACGCGTCGATCATCGCGTCGGCGTCCTCGAGCGACGGCGCCATCGGCTTCTCGCAGAGGACGTGCTTCCCGGCCGCCGCGGCGGCCACGGTCCATTCCCGGTGCGCGGCCTCGGGCGTCGCGATCACGATCACCTCGACGTCGGGCCGATCGACAACTTGGCGGCCGTCGGTATACGGGTCCGCGCCCCAGGGTGCCGCGGCGGCCTGCGCGGCCTGCCGGTCCAGGTCGGCCGCGGCGACGAGCGTGACGCGATCACTCAAGTTTCGCATCGCCGGCAAGTGCGCGGAGCGCGCGATGCTCCCGCATCCGATCAGACCGACTTTCACCGGCGTCGTCACATCCCGCCCCCATTCGCGCGCGTGGCCTCGGCGCTTCCAGGCATCGGAATTCCGCCCGTCCGCACGGGCACCCTCCCCCGCGCGAGGCGGGGCCGGACGCGTTTCGCGGCGGTCCTTACTGTACGCGCTTGGCCTGACGGCGCTGCCAGTCCTCGGAGAAGAGATTGAAGTGCTGGCGCCGGAAGGGATGCGCGAGGACCACGTCCTCGTTGAACGTCACGCCGAGCCCTGGCCCTTCCGGCAGCGCGAAGTACCCGTCCGTGACGGCAGGCAGGCCGGACGCCGTCCCGGCCACGAACGGCTCGTCAAAATCGTTGAAGTATTCCTGGATCTTGAAGTTGGGCACGCACGCCGCGAGATGCAGGGCCGCGGCCGTGCTCACCGAGGCGCCCACGTTGTGCGGGGCGACCATGAGTCCGTGCGTCTCCGCCATCGCCGCGATCTTCTTGGTCTCGAGCAGCCCGCCACAGTGCGTCAGATCGGGCTGCGCGACGTCGACGGCGCCCTGCGCGAACAGATCGCGGAACGCCGCGCGCGTGTGCAGCCGCTCGCCCGTCGCGATCGGCAGCGTCGTGTGCGCCGCCACCCTCGCCAGCGCGGCCGGCTGGTCCGGCGGGACCGGCTCCTCGATCCAGCCGGGTGCCAGGCGCTCGAGATCGCGGGCCAGGGCGATCGCCTGCGCCGCGGTAAACCGGCCGTGCATTTCGACGAACAGCTCGACCTCCGGCCCGACGGCATCCCGGACCGCCTCGACGAGCGCGACCGACCTGCGATGCTCCTCGCGCGTGAGCTCACCGGCACCCGCGCCAAACGGATCGAACTTCATCGCCCGGTAGCCCCGCGCCACGACCCGGCGGGCGGCCTGCGCGAACTCATCCGGAGTGCGGGCGACCTGGTACCAGCCGTTCGCGTAGGCCTTGATCCGATCCTGACACCGCCCGCCGAGGAGCCGGTAGACAGGCTGGCCCACCGCCTTCCCGATGATGTCCCAGCACGCCATCTCGATCACGGCGATCGCCGTCATCTCGGTGGCGCCCGGCACTTCGTAGTCGTTGCGGGTGATGCGCAGCACGAGGTCCTCGATATTGAACGGGTCGCTGCCGAGAACGTAGCGGTGGGTGATCGCCTCCGCGTACGCGGCCACGGCCTCCTCGCGGTTGACCGGCCGCGCCTCGCCGATGCCCTCGAGCCCCTCGTCCGTCCGGACCCGGGCCAAGACGAAATTCCGCCACGCCGAGCCCATCACGTACACCTTGACGTCGCTGATCTTCACGAGCGCCTCCTCCCCGCGAACAGGGATTCGTTGGTGGTCGCCGGCCTTTATCGAAACTTTACAAACCGCGCATAACATTTGAAGGGTAGTGGTCCGACCATGGAGGTGCGATCGTGCGGATAGCTCGGTGGTGCGTACTGTGTGCAGCACTCTCGGCCATCGTGGCGTTCGGCGCCCAGCCGTCTCCCGCGGCGATGGGGATGGGGGAGGAGCTCAAGACCGCGATCACCCACTCCGGCTTCGCCGAGAAGTACGACACGACGAAGGAAGTCACCCTGCATCTTCACCACGTCATCAATTGTATCGTTGGGCCCGGCGACCCGCTGTTCGACAAGATGGCCGGCAATCCGTGCCAGGGGCAGGGTAAGGGCATCATGCCGGACATCAAGGCCGCGATGGGCCAGGATCAGGAGTACCAGGTGGCCTGGTGGCTCGCGCACCTCGCCGACCAGGCGATCAAGATGGGCAACCTTGCGCAGGCGAAGGCGGCCGCGCATATCATTAAGACCCAGCTGACCTCCATGTCGAAGATGTAGGTCGCGAACCGGAGACGCGCACGTCGCACGCACCGCGTGGGGCGGAGGGCCGGTGGCTCCTCCGCCCCGTTCGCTTTTGGACCCCACCCGTGCGGCTCCTTGAATCACGGCATAGCGGCATAATAGAGGCGGAACCAGCGTGTGGAGGTGAGTCATGGTGCGTCTGCGCAAAGACCTCGCCAAGATCGTCGCCCTGGAGCGGGTGGCCCGGGTCGCGACCGTGGGCCGGAACGGACGGCCGCACGTCGTGCCGGTCTGCCACGTGGCCGATAACGGACGCCTCTATTTCGCGACCGGCCGCGACAGCCTGAAGGTCCGGCACCTGCGGGCAAATCCGAACCTGGCCGTCGTCGTGGACGTGTACGCGGAAGACTGGAGCGTGCTCAAGGGCGTGATGATCCAAGGAACGGCCGCGTTCGTCGAGGGGGGACCCCGTTTTCGAACGATTCGCGACCTGCTCTATCGCAAGTACCCGCAGTACCCCGAAACGTCCGCGATCGGCGAGCGCGATTCCGTGATGATCGAGATCACGCCCCGCCACGTCACGTCCTGGTGATTCGAAGGGCACAACAAGGGACCGCCGCGCCCGGGAAGAAAAACGTGGGTGTGACCCCCCGCCTCGCGCCCGTTCCGTCCGGCCGCCCGACGTTTCTCGACGTGCCGCGGTGCACGGATCTGCGCACGCTCGAGGCCGATGTCGCCGTGATCGGCGTGCCGTTCGGCGTCCCCTACGACCTGCACACCGCCGCCGCTCAGAGCCTGCCGCCGGCGGCCATCCGCGAGCAATCCATGCGGTACGTCCCGTGGTACGCGACGCACTACGACTACGATTTCGACGGAGAGTTATTCGCCGGACGGACGGTGCGCATCGTCGACTGCGGCGACGTGGCCATGACCCCGGGCCGGTGGGACGAGAACTCGCGCGCCACGACCGCCGCGATCGCGGCGATCCTTGAGCGCGGCGCGGTGCCGTTCGTGATCGGGGGGGACGACTCCATCCCGATCCCTGTGTTGCGGGCCTACGCGGAGCAGAAGCCGATGTGCCTCGTGCAGATCGACGCGCACATCGATTGGCGCGACGAGCGCGACGGCATCCGCGACGGGCTCAGCAGCCCGATGCGCCGGGCGTCGGAGATGCCGTGGATCCGCGGCATGGCGCAGATCGGCATCCGCGGCTTCGGCAGCGCCCGCCGCGCCGAGTACGACAGCGCACGCGCCTACGGATCGGTGCTGATCGGCGCCGCCGACGTGCACCGGACCGGCGTGGACGCGGTGTTGGGCCGGATTCCGGCCGCGGACCGCTACTACGTGACGCTCGACATGGACGGCCTCGACCCCTCGATCGCACCGGCGGTGGCGAGCCCGGCGTTCGGCGGCCTCACGTACTATCAGGTCGCGAATGTGCTCCGGGGCATCGCGGCGAAGGGCCGGCTCACCGGCTTCGACGTCGTCGAAATCATGCCTGAGCGGGACGGCGGCGATCTCACGTCCCGGCTGGCCGCGCGGCTCATGCTCACGCTGCTTGGGGCGCTCGCGCATACAGGACAGATCGGATCCGCGGGCCGCTCTTGACGCCCGCACGGGAGGAAGTGCAAGCTCAGGCCGGACGGCCGGAATCTCGGAGGAGTAAACGATGAGCAAGGTGCGGGTGTTGGCGGGGACACGCAAAGGGGCGTTCGTCCTGGCGTCCGACGGGAAGCGCGACCGGTGGGACGTCAGCGGCCCCCATTTTGCCGGCTGGGAGATCTATCACGTCAAGGGCTCGCCCGCCGAACCAAACAGGCTGTACGCCTCGCAGTCCAGCAGCTGGTTCGGGCAGCAGATTCAACGGTCCGACGACGGCGGCAAGACCTGGGAGCCGGTCGGCAACCAGTTCACGTACGCCGGTGCGACCGGCACACACCAGTGGTACGACGGCACCCAGCATCCGTGGGAGTTTAAGCGCGTCTGGCACCTCGAGCCATCGCTGACCGACCCGGAGACCGTGTACGCGGGGGTCGAGGACGCCGCGCTGTTCCGCTCCGCCGACGGCGGGAAGACGTGGGAAGAACTTCCCGGCCTGCGCGGCCACGGCTCCGGGCCGGACTGGATGCCGGGCGCCGGCGGGATGTGCCTCCACACGATCCTGCTTGACCCGAGCGATGCGAAGCGGATGTACATCGCGATCTCGGCCGCCGGCGTCTTCCGCAGCGACGACGGGGCCAAGACCTGGCGGCCGGCGAACCGCGGCCTGCGCTCGGAGCAGATGCCCAATCCGACCGGGGAAGTCGGCCACTGCGTGCACCGGATTGCGATGCACCCGTCCAAGCCGCGGACGTTGTTCATGCAGAAGCACTGGGACGTGATGCGCAGCGACGACGGCGCCGATTCCTGGCACGAGGTCAGCGGCAACCTGCCGACCGACTTTGGATTCGTCGTTGACGTGCACGCGCACGAGCCGCAGACGATCTACGTGATCCCGATCAAAAGCGACTCCGAGCACTATCCGCCCGACGGGAAGCTGCGTGTGTACCGCAGCCGGACCGGCGGCAACGAGTGGGAGGCGCTGACGAAGGGCCTGCCGCAGCGGGATTGCTACGTCAACGTCCTGCGCGACGCGATGGCCGTCGACTCGCTCGACGCCTGCGGGCTGTACTTCGGCACGACCGGCGGGCAGGTGTACGCGTCGGCCGACGCCGGGGACACCTGGGCGCCCATCGTGCGCGATCTGCCGGCCGTGCTGTCCGTCGAGGTGCAGACCCTCGGATGATCCGGGTCGTCCTCCCGGCGCACCTCCGCACCCTCGCGAAGACCGGGCGCGAAGTCACGCTGGAGGTCGAGGGCCGGGTAACGCAGCGGTCGGTGCTCGACGCCCTCGAGGCGCGCTACCCGATGCTGCGCGGCACGGTCCGCGACCATGCCACGCGCAAGCGCCGGCCGCTCGTCCGGTTCTTCGCCTGCGAGCAGGATCTCTCGCACGAGTCGCCGGACGCCCCGCTCCCCGACGCGGTCGCGACGGGCGCCGAGCCGTACTTGATCGTAGGAGCCATCGCGGGCGGATAACCGGCGGCCAAGAGGAAACGGCCCAGAGCGCGCCGGAAATAGCCCGTGTGGAACAGCGGGCGCTCGGGAAGACCGGCCTGTCGGTTTCCGCCCTCGGCTTCGGCTGCGGTGCGGTCGGCGGTCTCTTGGTGCGCGGCGTCCACACCGAGCAGACCGCGGCGATCGCCCAGGCCATGGACGCCGGCATCACGTACTTCGATACCGCGCCGAGCTATGGAGACGGCCGCTCTGAGGAAAACCTCGGCCGGGTCCTGCGCGATCTCGGCGCCTGGCGCGACGTCGTGGTGGGCACGAAGGTCCGGCTTCACCCGTCCGACCTCGACGATCCCGCCGCGGCGATTCGGCGCTCGTGCGAAGCCAGCCTGCTCCGGCTCGGCCACGACTCGGTGGACCTCCTCCAACTCCACAACCCGATCGCCGAGAGCCGGGAGGCCGCGGCGTTGGTCTCCGGCAGCAGCCAGGCCCTCGCCGCCGACATCGTCCACGGCCCCGTCGCGGACGGCATGCGGGAGCTGGTCTCCCGCGGGCTCGTCCGCCACATCGGGATCACCGGGCTCGGGCAGACGGCGGCGGTGCACGCCACGGTGGCCTCCGGGGCGTTCGCGACGACACAGGCATATTTCAACGCCTTGAATCCCAGCGGCGGATATCCGGGCGCCGGAGGCGGCGAACAGGACTTCGCGGGATTGATCGGCATGGCCGCCGCGTCCGGCATGGGCGTGATCGCGATCCGGGTCATGGCGGCGGGTGCGCTGTCGGCCCAGGAGACCCGGCACGCCAACGCGGGAGACCCGGGACCGCAGCTGGCCACGGGCGCCGAGTTCGAACGCGACGTCGAGCGGGCGGCGGCGATTCGCCGGCTCGCGGTGGATATGGGCTACGACGGCCCGATGGAGTTGGCCCTGCGCTTCGCCCTCGCGACGCCGGGCATCTCAACCGTCCTGGTGGGCTACTCCGACCGGCCGCAGCTCGAAGACGCGCTCAAGTGGACGGAGCGCGGACCGGTCCCCAAGGACGTGACGGCACGCGTCGTGGAGCTGGCACGCGCGTCGTAGCCGGACGCGCGGCACCGCAGGCCGCCGGGTCGTCCGGTGGAGGGTCCCCGCTAGCCAAGACGCAGCGCGCGGGCCACCGCGCCGAGCGCCAGCCCGCCGATGTACGCCCAGCCGAACAAGCGATTGTGCACCAGCGAGACGCGATGATACCAGAGCGGCCAGCCGACGTACCCCGGCGGCGGCGTATCGGGCTTCGGCCGGCTCATCACCGCGAGCGCGCGGCCGGCCCGGGGGAGCGCCACCGCGGCGAGCACCGCGAACGGTGTGATCTGCCCGGTCACGACGAGAGCCGCGACGACGGCGTACATGGCGACGATCACCGCGCGATTGAGCGCGCGCGCCCGGCGGTCGCCCAGAACGACCGGCAGCGTCCGCTGGCCGTGGTCGCGGTCGAAGTCCGCCTGGTCGATGTGTTTGCCGACGAGAATGGACATCACGCCGAGCCCATACGGGATGGACGCGAGGAAGGCGGGCCCGGACAGCCGGCCGGCGATCACAAAGTAGCCGCCCCCCACCATGAGCGGACCCCAGACTAAGAACGCCGCGACCTCGCCCATGCCGATGGCCTTGAGCGGCGTCGGCGCCGCGTCGTAGAGGTACAGCAGCAGGAGGCCCGCCAGGGCGAAGCCCAGCGCGAGGGGGCCGCGGGTGGCCCAGAAGTACACGACGATCAACGTCCCGATGCCGGCGAGGATGCCGAGCCCGACGAGCAGGCTCTTCGCGTCGAGGACGCCGCTCGCAATGGGATGGATCGTGTACCGCAGGCGCGGCGAATCCGGCGTGTCATGGCCGCGCCGGTAGCCGAAGTAGTCATTGCTCAGGTTGCTGATCGCGTGCGCCGTGACAAACCCGACGAGGACCAGCAGGAACGCGACGGCGTCGAAGTGCCCGTCGGCCGCCGCGAGCAGTCCCGCGATGATCGCCGCCTGCGCGGAAATGACGAGGATGACGCTGCGGGCGGAAAACAGGAACCCGGCGACCGGGTCCAGCGCCGCGCGCGCCTCCGCGTGGGGCGGATAGAAGCCCACGAACGTCCGCAGCCACAGCCGCGGCCCGCGACTAACGCTTGCGTTGGGTGCTCCGCCGGCCATTACGACACCGCCCGTTCAGAGTGTCTTCAGAAACGTCCCGCGTCCGAGCCGACGGGGATCAGGGCTGCAACAAGTTCGTCGAGGCGCGGGAGATCTTCCAGCGATGTGAGGAGCGCAAGCGCCCGCTCGCTTTGCGCGGGCGAGAGCACCCGCCGGGCGCAGTCGCGGAACTTGGCGTGCAGCTCATCCCGGCTCAGCGGATTCTGATGCGCCCCGCGCGGATAGTCCACCCGCCGCTCCAGAACCGCCCCGCCTCGGCGGCGGATCTTGACCACCACGTAGCCCTCCTCGATCGCGTTGAAGACCACGGGGATGCTGGGATCCTCGACCGGACGCACGGCCCGGAGCAGCGTCTGCGCCTCGGGCCGCTGCACCATCTTGTCGGTGAACGTGTCGAGCGTCACCCGGCCGTCCAGCACCGCCGCGGCGACCACGTACGGCAGGCTGAACTTCCCCTCCAGACCGGTGCGCGGACGATCCCGCGTCACCGCGGCGAGGCCCCCGGCCGGCACCACGACCTCTGCCCCCTCGACGTCGCCCGCGCGCAGCTCGTGCGCGCGCGTCAGATCGAGGACCGCGTCCGCCGCCCGGTGGGTCGCATAGCAGCAGGGGTATCGCTTGACGTTCATCCCGGGCGAGAGCACGTCGTACGGATTGCCGAGCGTATCGCGAATGCCGTCGGTTGCCGCCTCCCCGTGCGAGAACATCGCGAAATAGCCGAGCGGCGCTTCCAGGATCGCCGTGTCGCCGGTCATACCCTTGCGCGCCAGACGCGCCGCGAGGACCCCGCAGCGCGCCGCGTGTCCCGGGTGGAACGGCTTCGTCATGGTCCCGAAGTTCTGGCGGCTGCCCGACGCTTCCGAGACCGCGATCGCCAGGGCGTGCTGCAGCGCTTCCGGCTCCAACCCGAACAACTTTCCGGCGGCCATCGCCGCCCCGAGGGTCCCGAGCGTGGACGTCGCGTGCCACCCGATGCGGTAATGCGCGTTCCCCATCGCCCGGCCAAGCTTCGTCATAACCTCCACGCCGAGCACATAGGCCTCGAGCAGCCGGCGGCCGGAGGCGCCCGCGCCTTGCGCCGCCGCGAGCGCGGCCGGCAGGATGACCACGCTCGGGTGGCCGATCATCGACGGGCTGACGTCGTCGTAGTCGAGCGCGTGCCCGCTCACCCCGTTGACGAACGCCGCGCCATCCATGGAGGTGCGAAGACGCGCGCCGAGCCGGTCGGCGATCGGCGAGGCGCCCTCCTCCGCGACCACCTCGGCGACGATGCGCGTCACCGGCTCCGAGGCGCCGGCGAGGATCACGGCCACCGTGTCGATGATCGCCGATTTAGCCGCATCCACCACAGCCGCCGGTGCATCGCCGATCGACGTCTGTGCGGTCCACTCCGCCACGTCCCCGGTCAGGCCCATGCGATGCCTCCCGTCTCGTTGCCGGCCGCTTACCCGGCCGGACGCCGCATGCCGTCCAGAAACAACCCGATCCCGGCGAGCCCGACCAGCGCCCCCGTCAGCATCCAGAATCGGGACCCGGTCATGAAACTTCCGGGCAGCACGCGGAGGCCCTGAAGAAACCACACCCCGCCGATCGCCACCATGACGGTACCGAGCGCGGCCTCTGCCCTGCGCATGTCCGCGCCTCCTTTCTCTTACCGCAAGGGGATATACGCGCCCTGGACGGCATTCCCATTCCCGCCGCGGGCGCCCGACGTAATGGTAGCGGACGGGGAGACGTCGCGGCGAACGCGAATCACCACGACATGATGAAGGGAGAGGCCTCGTGGCAAAACTGAAATTCGGAGTGTGGGTGCCCACGTACGCCTGGGCCGACGCGGGTCCCGAACGCCTCCAACGCCTGACGTCCTGCGTCCAAAAGTGCGAGCAGCACGGCTTCGACGTCTGGGTGATCGACCATCTGCTGACCGCGCCGGGCCTCTACGGCATGGCGTGGTTGGAGCCGCTCAACGCGCTCGCGTACGCCGCGGCGCTGACGACGCGCGTGCGGCTCGCCACCGGCATCCTGGTACTGCCGGTGCGGCATCCCGTGATGCTGGCGAAGGAGATCGCGACGCTCTGCCATCTCTCCGGCGGCCGGTTCGTCTTCGGGATCGGTCCGGGCTGGTACGCGCAGGAGTTCGCCGTGACCGGCTCCCGGATCGAGGAACGGGGCCGCCGCACCGACGAGATCCTCGAGGCGGTCACCCTGCTGCTCAGCCGGCCCCACGCGTCCTACAAGGGCCGGTACTACCAGTTCGACGATGTGACGATCGACCCGCGGCCGGCCACGCTGCCCGAGGTCTGGGCCTCCGGCGGGTCCCGCGTCCCCGACCCGGAGGAGCACGACGTCCCGTTCATGTCCAAGGCCGTCCTCACCCGCATCGTCCAGGCGGGGAATTGGCTCTCCCGCTGCTCCGGCACGCAGGAGTGGGTGAAGCGCGATTGGGGCCAGATCCAGGCGCACGCGCGGACGATGGGCAAGGATCCCGCGGCGGTCACCTTCGGGCACTGCAACTTCATCCATCTCGTGGAGAAGGCCGACCAGGCGCGGGCGTTGAGCGAATCGCGCGAGCCGTTTCTGCGCGTCATGGGCACGCACCGTTCGTACGACCACTTGCAGGAATGCTACATGATCGGCGGCATCGACCGGATCAACACGCGGATCGCCGATCTGGTCGGCGCGGGACTCACGTATTTGGTCCTCGGGCCGGTGACCGACGATCCGGCGCAGATCGACCTCCTCGCTCGGCACGTGGCGCCCAATTTTGCGTGAGCCGGAAGGCGCAGGGCGCCGCCGCCACCGATGAGCGGCCGATACGTCGGCGCAATCGTCCGCCGCCGCGAAGATCCGCGCCTGCTGACCGGCGACGGGCAGTACGTCGACGACATTCCGGCCGGCGGGTGCCTCCACGCGGCGGTGGTGCGCGCCTCACACGCGCACGCCCGGCTCGCGCGCGTGGACCTCGAGCGGGCCCGCCGCCATGCATCGGTCGTCGCCTGCTTCGCCTTCGCCGACCTCTCGGATACGCTCGTTCCTCTTCCCTCCGCCGGTCTCGCCCCGCCCGCCTTGGAGGCGCGCGTGCGCTTCCAGATGCGGACCGCGGCGCAGCTGCCGCTCGCCTCGACCCACGTGCGCTACGTCGGGGAGCCCATCGCGGCGATCCTGGCGGAGACGCGCGCGGCCGCGGAAGACGCCGCCGCCTTGATCGACGTCGCCTACGACCCCCTTCCGCCCATCACAGACGTCGTTCAAGGACTCGAGGCCGGCGCGCCGATCATCCACCCGGACTGGGGCGACAACGTGGCGGTGAGTTTCGGATTGCGCGTCGGCGATCCCGACGGCGCCTTCGCCGGGGCGCCGGTACGGGTGCGGGCGACATTGCGCGTCCCGCGCTCCGCCGGCATGCCGCTCGAGCCGCGCGGCGTCCTGGCGGTCCCCGACCGCAGGAACGCCGGCATCACCGTCTGGGCGTCCACCCAGGTCCCGCACCTCCTGCAGCGCGCGCTCACCGAGGCGCTGCGTCTGCCCGCGCACAAGATCCGGGTTGTCGCCCCCGACGTGGGCGGTGGATTCGGCACGAAGTGCTCGGTGTATCCGGAAGACGTCTTGATCCCCGTCGTGGCGGCGCGGCTCCGCCGCCCGGTGAAGTGGATCGAGACGCGCCGCGAGCACATGCAGAGCGCCACCCATTCGCGCGAGCAGCTCCACGAAGCCGAGATCGCGGCCGCCGCGGACGGCACGATCCTCGGGTTCCGGGACCGCCTGCTGCTCGATCAGGGCGCCTACAATCCGTGGGGCATCGTCCAGCCGTACAACACGGTGGCGCACATGCTCGGCCCCTACCGCATCCGGAACGCCGCGTTCGAGGCCCGGTCCGTCGTGACCAACAAGACGCCGCACGCCCCGTACCGCGGCGCCGGCCGTCCCGAAGCGGTCTTTGTCATGGAACGAATGCTCGACCTGCTCGCACGCCGGCTCGATGTGGATCCAGCGGAGCTGCGGCGCCGCAACACCATCCGCGGCGACGAGATGCCGTACGACGCCGGGTTCCCCTACCGCGACGGCAACCCGTGCGTGTACGACAGCGGGGACTTTGCGGCCGCGCTGGAGCGGGTGCTCGATCGCGTCGGGTACGACGCCTTCCGCCGCGGGCAGCCGGCGCTCCGCGCCCGGGGGGTCTACCGCGGCGTCGGGATCGCCGCCTACGTCGAGGGCACCGGCATCGGCCCCTACGAGAGCGCGGCCGTCCGCGTGGACGCGTCGGGCAAGGTGGTGGTCGCGACCGGCGCGTGCTCGCAAGGACAGGGCCATGAAACCACCTTTGCGCAGATCGCCGCCGACGCCCTCGGCGTCGCCATCGACGACATCACGGTCGTCGGCGGCGACACGCGCGAGCTGGCCGCCGGCGTCGGGACGTTTGCCAGCCGCAGCCTCGTCGTCGCCGGCAACGCGGTGGCCGGCGCGGCGCAGGATGTGCGGCGGAAGGTCGTCCGCGCCGCGGCGGCGCTGCTCGAGGCGGCGGAAAGCGATCTCGACGTGGAGGACGGCCGTGTCTTCGTGCGGGGCAGCCCGAGCCGCGGGCTAACGCTGGCCGGCGTCGTGCGGTCGAGCCTGCCCACGCTCCAGGGCGCGCGCGTGGCCGACCCGATCTTCGAAGCGTCGCGGTACGAGACGGTTCCCACGGTGACCTTCGCGAGCGCCGTGCACGCCGCCGTGGTGGAAGTCGATCCCGAGACCGGGGCCGTCGCCATCGTGCGATACGTCATCGCGCACGACTGCGGCCGAGTGGTCAATCCCCTCATCGTGGAAGGCCAGATCCACGGAGGCATCGCGCAGGGGATCGGCGGCGGAATGTCCGAGATCCTCGCCTACGACGCGGCGGGGCAGCTGCTCTCCGGCTCGCTCATGGACTACGCCGTGCCGAAGGCCCGCGATCTGCCGCGGTTCGAGACGATCCACCTCGAGTACCCGTCGCCCCGGAATCCCCTGGCCGTGAAGGGCGTCGGCGAGGGTGGGGCGATCGCGCCGCCTGCCGCGCTCGCCAACGCGGTGGAGGATGCGCTCGTGCCGTTCGGCGTCCAGATCACCGAAGGCCCGCTGACGCCGGAGCGGATCGTCGCCCTGATTTCGGCTGGCCGCGCGAGGACGTGACAACAAACTACACGAGGGAGGGAACGAGATGATCGCCACGCTCACGTTCGGGCGAACCGGGCACGAGAGCACGCGGACGATCTTCGGCGGGGCGGCGCTGGGGCGGGTCACGCAGGAGGAGGCCGACCGCGTCCTCGAGCTGCTCCTGCGCTACGGGGTCAACCACATCGACGTCGCCGCGAGCTACGGCGACGCGGAGCTGCGGATCGCGCCCTGGTTGAAGACCTACCGCGACCGGTTCTTCCTCGCCACCAAAACGGACGGGCGCACGTACGACGCGGCGAAGCGTGAGATCCATCGGTCGCTCGAGCGCATGGGCGTCGCGCGGATCGACCTCATTCAGCTGCACAGTCTCGCCGACCCGATCGAGTGGGATACCGCGCTCAGCCCGCGCGGCGCGATCGACGCCTGCGTCGAGGCGCGGGAACAGGGGTTGGTACGGTACATCGGGGTCACCGGGCACGGCACGCAGATCGCGGCGACCCACCTGCGCAGCCTGGAGCGGTTCGATTTCGACTCGGTGCTGCTGCCCTACAACTACGTGATGATGCAGGATGCCCACTACGCCGCGATGTTCGAGCGCGTCGCCACGACATGCCGAGACCGGAACGTCGCCGTGCAGACAATCAAGTCGATCGCGCGCCGCCCGTGGTGGGGCCGCGAGCGGACGCGCGCCACCTGGTATCAGCCGCTCGAAGACCAGCGCGACATCGACCTGGCGGTGCACTGGGTCCTTGCCCGCCCGGGCATCTTCCTCAACACCGCCGGCGACATCGCGCTTCTGCCGAAAGTGCTCGACGCGGCGGCCCGGGTGCCGGCGTCGCCGCCGGACGAGGCGGCCGTGCGCGAGGCGACGGCGCGACTCGAGATGCTGCCGTTGTTCGTCTAGCGCAGCCGCAAATGACCGACGCGATCGTGGCGCTCGAGCACGTAAGCCGGGGCTACGACGGTGGCCGTATCATCGCCCTGCGCGATGTGACGCTCGCCGTCGAACCTGGGGAGTTCGTGGCCGTCGTCGGTCCGAGCGGCAGCGGCAAGTCCACCCTGCTGCACCTGCTGTGCGGCCTCGACCGCCCCACCGCCGGTCGCGTGCTGTTCCGGGGCACGGAGCCGGCCACCCCCGTCGAGTGGACGAAGGTGCGCGCCCGGCACATCGGATTCGTGTTTCAGGCGTTCTATCTGTTCCCGACGTTGACCGCGCTCGAGAACGTGGAGGTCCCGATGTTCGGGGTCGTCGCGGACCGCACGGTGCGCCGGCGGCGGGCGTGCGATCTGCTCTGCCGTGTCGGGCTGGGCGGCCGGCTCGATCACCGGCCCGCGGAACTGTCCGGGGGCGAGCGCCAGCGCGTCGCGATCGCCCGGAGTCTAGCCAATGCGCCGATGGTGATCGGAGCCGACGAACCGACTGGCAACCTCGACTCCCGTGCCTCCGCGGAGGTACTCGACCTGCTCGAGGACATTCACCGGCGGGACGGCACGAGCCTGATCCTCGCCACCCACAACCGGGAGGTCGCGGCCCGCGCCACGCGCCTCGTCGAATTGGGCGACGGCCGCGTCGTCTCCGACCAATGCACTTCGTAAGCATCCCCGCGCGCAACCTCAGCCGCAGGCCGGTGCGCTCCATCTTGACCGCGCTCGGCGTGGCCATCGCCGTGGCGGGGTTCGTCGTCCTGACCGGGTTCTCACGGGGCATGGAACGCGCGTGGACCACGAGCCTGATTGAACGGGACGTTCAGATGACGGCCGTCCCGCGCGGCACGGTGGAGATCCTGACCGCGTCGATCGACGAGTCCGTGACCGCCCGCCTGGCCGCCGTCGCCGGAGTGCGCGACGCCTCGGCGGAACTCGCGGACATGGTCATGCTGCCGTCCGGCCAGCCGGTGCTGGTCGTGGGATGGCCGCCGGGAAGTTTTCTCTGGGCGACGCTGCGCCTCAGCGCGGGACGCCTGCCGGCCGCGATGCCGCCCGACGGCGTCGTGCTGGGACAGGGGCTCGCGGGCGCGCTGCGGCTCGGGCCCGGCGACACGCTCCATTTGCTCGGGGCCCCGCTCGCCGTCGGCGCTGTCTTTCGTCCGAGCGGCGTCATCAACAACAACATGGTCATCGTCCCGCTGCCCACACTGCAGCGGCTGCTCAACCGGCCGGGCAAAGTGACGGTGCTGGACCTGCGGCTCGCGCAGCCGGGAGATCCCGGGCAGGTCAACGTCGTTCGCGCCAGGCTCGCCGCCGCGTTTCCCGATCTCACCTTCACGGAGACCCGCTCGGTCGCGGACAACAACGATATCCTGCGGCTGATCCGGGCGATGGCCTGGGGCATCTCGCTCATTGCGCTCGCGATGGGGCTGTTCGCCGTGCTGAACACGCTGCTGATGTCCGTCACGGAGCGCGTGCGGGAGTTCGGCGTGCTGTCGGCGCTCGGCTGGAGTCCCGGCCGCGTCCTCGCGATGGTCGTGATCGAGGGGCTCGTGCTGTCCGTGGCGGGAAGCGCGGCCGGCATTGTGCTGGGCATCGGCGGCCTGCGGTGGCTCGCGCAGGCGCCGATGCTGCGCGGCATCGTGGAACCCGAGACCGGCGCGCGCCTTCTGGTCGAGGTCGCCGTGGTGACGCTGGTCCTCGGGGTCGCCGGCAGTCTGTACCCGGCGGCCCGCGCCGTGCGTATTCAGCCCGTGGACGCGCTGAAGTACGAGTAGGCGGACGGGGCCGTGCCGCCCCGCGTAGACGGGATCAGACGATCGCCGTGCCCGACAGACGCTCGTACCAGGCGGTGATGAAGGGATTGAAGTAGCGGTGGTGCACGACGATCGATCCGTGCACCACCGGATCGTCCGCGTCGGCCGATGCGACCTCGTGGATCGCAGCCCGGGGAAAGAACTGCGCGGCGACCGACGGCGTGCGCAGCGCCGCGAGCGTCGGCGAGGTCGGCACAAAGACGCCGTCCTCGTCTTCCGCGAACAGCACGAGCGCCGGACCGGAGAATATCGGCCCGTGGGCCGGCGGCCACGTCAGGGCCTTCAGGGCGAGCGCGCGCTCGTAGTAGCCGGTGACGGTGATCTCGTGTACGGCGGCCAGCACCTTCCCGATGATCATCGCGTTTCGGTGGTTGAGCAGCCGCGTCGCCCGCTCCCGGCGAAAGAGGCTGCCGAAGGCGCGGCGCGCGCGGGCCACCTCGCGCTCGATGCTGCCGTGGTGGTCGCTGAGGAAAAACATGCGGGCGGCGCGCTCGCGCATCGGCACCGGCCCGGCCCCGTCGTCGTTCAGCCGGACCATGTCCGCCGCGCAGAGAACGGGACTGACCATGACGACGCCGGCGATGCCGAGCCCGGGCGCGCCCCGCGCAGACGGGGCCACCCGCTCCTGAAGCAGCTTTGCGACCAAGCCCGAGCCAAAGCAGATGCTGAAGAGCACCGGCTGCTCCCCGCGCGCGTTGAGATGCCGGATGAGACCGCAGACCTGGGCGAAGAGCGCCTGAGTGCAAAACCGGTCCCGCGGGTAATTCACGTAATAGATGTCGCCGTACCGCGCCACCAGATCCCGCTGATACTCGATCGATTCGGTCGCATCCGGCAGGAACCCGGCGATCACGATCGTCGGCGTTCGGCCTGCGCCGGCCTGCCGGAAGATCTGGCTTTGCGCGCCGGTGCCGTGCGGCTCGTACGCCGGTGAAGCAATCGGTAAAGATACGCGCGGCACTCCGTACAAGAATGGAGCGATGGCGCCGCCACGGCCCGGACCTCGAGAGCGGCCCGCCTGGGACGGCGCCTGCGGAGGAAGCGCGGTCATCAGCCGGCAAGGCTGTTCGCCGGACCTCGGGCACGATCCTTCGCAACGCGGGATGCGCCGCTTCCTACCTGCCGCTCACGTCCGTTCGGAGTGTCCGACCAGCCTCAACGCGTCGTCAACCGTCGCGACGAGATCGGCCCCGCCGTCGAAGCGCAGGATCGAGAACAACTTGTGGGCTAAACGAAGCAACGAATTGAAAGGCGGACGCCCGATCAGGTAGCGGAGCGCGATCGGTCCCGAGTGGAAGCGGCGCAGGAGGCCTGCTGCGCCGCTTCTAATTTGAAGCAGAGTCGCGTCATCGGCCGGCCGGCCGGCGCCCCCGAAGGGAGAGAAGCATGGCATCTTCATTCGACGACCTTCCGGAGGATCTTCGGCAGAACGTGGACGGCGGGGACGGCATCCTGACCGTGCGCGGGAGCACACTGCACCGGAGCTGGAACAACATCCAGTACAAGACAGGACTGTCGGCGAAAAACGTCGGCGCCAGGCAGCTGTCCATGAACGTGGCGACGATTCCGCCCGGCGGCGTCGCCTACGCGCACATTCACGTCGGCTTCGAGCTCATGCTTTACATTCTCGAGGGGCGCGTCCGCCATGAGTACGGCCCGGACTGCGCGCTAAGCATCGACAACGAAGCGGGCGACTTCATCTTCATCGAGCCCGGGATTCCGCACGAAGTGCTCAACCTCAGCGACACCGAGCCGGTGGTCGCCGTGGTGGCGAGGTCGGACGCGTCGGAGTGGGAGAACATCGTCGCGTACGAGAGGCGGAAGTAGGCGCGGAGCCGTTCGTCTACCGCCGTGCGCCGGTTCCCACAATCAGCAGAACGATCCCTCCCGCGAGCAGCACGCCGCCCGCGACCGACGGGATCGGAATGGTCTTCTTTTCCTGCGTGGTGACCTGGAGGGGACCGACCTGCACCGTGGTTTGCTTCGCCGTGTAGGTGATCCCGCCGTACGCCAGGCCGACCAGGCCAAGCACGATGAGGACGATCCCGACAAGGGTGGCCGGTTTCATGTGCCCCATCATAGCAATCCGGCGGAAGGCGATGGGAGACCGGAGCGGCCATTTTACCGGCTGAAGTCGACCGCGGTGGTGTTGCCGCCGCTCACGACGACGCCGACGCGTTCGTCCGGCTCGGGCCGGTATCGCCCGGACAGCAGCGCGGCGAGGGCCGCGGCCCCGCCCGGTTCGGCCACGATTCGCACGGCCTTCCACAGCGCGTCCTGCGCGTCTCGAATGGCCTCATCGGTCACCAGTACGACGCGCTCGACGTGGCGCTGCGCGATCGGAAACATGAGCTCGCCGACGCGACGCGGCGCCAGCGAGTCCGCCGCGATGCCCCCCGCCTCGGCATCCACGGGCCGCCCGGCCGCCAGCGCCCGGAACAGCGTCGGGGAAGCCTCCGGCTCAACACCGACGACGGTCACGCCGCCGGCGTACCATGCCGCGATACCGCCGATCAGTCCGCCGCCGCCGACCGCCACCAGCAGCGTATCGAGGGAGGCCGCCTGCTCCTCGAGTTCGAGGGCGAGCGTCCCCTGGCCGAGCAGGGTCTCGACCTGGTCGAAGGCGTGGATCGGCAGCGCGCCGGTCCGGGCGACCCACTGCTCGCTGGCGGCCAGCGCGTCGGCATACCGTTCGCCGACCACGACGAGGTCCGCCCGGTACTGCCGGATCCGGTCGATCTTGGCCGGCGAGGAGATCGTCGGCACGAAGATCTTCGCAGGAACACCGGCCTTCATCGCAGCGTACGCGACCGCCGCTCCATGGTTGCCGCCGGAAGCCGCGGCGACCCCGGCCGGCGGTACCTCCCGCCCAAGAACGTTGGCGAACGCGCCGCGCGCCTTGAACGAACCGGAATGCTGGAATAACTCCAGCTTCAGCGTCATCCGGCTCGGCGGGAGCCCGAAATCCGCCCCGTCGACGTCGATCACCGGCGTCCGGCGAATGTGCGACTTGATCAACCCGTAGGTCGCCGCGATCCGCTCTCGACTGATGATATCGTCCGGGATCTCCGTCATCGGATCAACCGTGGCTCCTCACGATCTGCGCAGCCTGTTCAATACGGCCTCCGGCCTTGACATATCACTAGTAAATTAGCAAAGTTACTGGCGACGGTCTAATCACACATGAACGCTATGAACCAGACGGCCGCGCGCTTTGCGGATCTCGCCGAAGTTCTCGACGAGGTGCGCGGGACCGCCGCGACCTCCGCAAAGGTCCGCCGCCTCGCGCGGTACCTCGCGACCCTTTCCGACGACGACCTCCGGCGCGCCTGTACGTTCCTCGCCGGCCGGCCGTTTCCACCGGGCGACGGACGCCGCCTCGGCATGGGGTGGGCGGCGATCGTGCCGGTGCTCCGCGAGCTTACCCGCGCCCCCGACGCGGAGATGCAGGTCACCTATCGCGCCCACGGCGACCTCGGCGACGCCGCCGCCGCACTCCTCGCGCGGTACCCGCCGCCCCCCGCCCTCGACCGGCACCCACTCACCATCGCGGATGTGGGGCGGGAATTCGCCGCCATCGCCTCCGCGCAGGGGCCGGCCTCGCGCCGTGCCAAGACGGCGGCGCTGTCGTCCCTGCTCGGCGCCGCCTCTCCCCGCGAGGCGGCGTACTTGATCAAGATCATGACGTCCGATATGCGGATTGGCCTGCGGGAGGGCCTGCTGCTGCCCGCGATCGCCGCGGCCTTCGGACGCGACGCCGGGGCGGTGCGGCAGGCGGCGCTCCTCATCGCCGATCCCGGCGAGGTCGCGGTGCGGGCGCGTGCCGGCGCGTTGGAGCACGTGACACTGGTGCCGGGGCGTCCCTTCCGGTTCATGCTGGCCAGCCCCGTGGAGTCTCCGGCCGAGGCCTTCGACGATCGGGCGCGGACCCTGTGGGTCGAAGACAAGTACGACGGCATCCGGGTGCAGGCACACCGCACGGCCGGCGGCGTGGTCATCCTGTCCCGCACGTTCGACGACGTGACGGCCGCGTTTCCGGAACTGCCACCCGCGCTCGCCTCCCGTGCGGGCGCCTACATCCTCGACGGCGAGATCGTCGCCTGGCAGGACGCCCGCGCGCTCGCCTTCGGGCGGCTTCAGCAGCGGCTGCAGCGCCGGAACCCCGGCGCGCTTTTCCATGAGGTGCCCGTCGTGCTGGTGGCCTTCGACCTCGTCCATCTCGACGGCCGCGACCTGCTGGGCGCGCCGCTCGCGGACCGGCGCGCGCTCCTCGAAGGCCTCCACCTCCCCCCGCCGGTGCGGATCAGCACCGGAACGCCGGCGACCACGCCCGACGAACTCGCCAGACGGTTCGCCGAAGCCCGGGCCGCCGGCAACGAAGGCATCGTGATGAAGCGCCCGGACGCGCCGTACCAGCCCGGCCGGCGCGGCCGGCTCTGGACCAAGTGGAAGCCGGGCGTCGGCACCCTCGATGTGGTGGTGGTCGCCGCCGAATACGGACACGGCAAGCGCGCGGGCGTGCTCTCCGACTATACGTTCGCGGTCCGGGACGGTAATCGACTCGCGACGATCGGCAAGGCGTACTCCGGCCTGACGGACGCGGAGATCAAAGAGTTGACGGGGTGGTTTCTCGCGCACACAGTGGAGGACCGCGGGTTCGTCCGCACCGTCGAACCGGCCGTGGTGCTCGAGGTCGCGTTCGACGCGATCATGCGGAGCGACCGGCACAATTCCGGCTTCGCCCTGCGGTTCCCGCGGATCGCCCGGATTCGCAAGGACAAGCCGCCGGAAGAGATCAACACGCTGGACGACGTGCGGGAACTGTTCACCCGCCTTAGTTCCCGGCCGGACCCGCCCGCTCCGGAGTCAGACGCCAGCTGACGGCGTCCGGGCGGGCCGGCCGACTACGCGTCAGCCTCCAGCGCCTGCCGGATCGCGGCTGCGAACTGCTCCATGATCTGGTCCGCCTTGCGTTGAATGATGCCCTGACCGAGCGTGCCCAGTTTTCCGAGAACGGCCACGTCGGAAGCGAGGTGCACGGTGCAGGCGTCGCCGCGCGGCTCGAGCGACAGTTCGAGCATGACCCGCAGCGAGCTTCCCATCGCCGGATCCCGCCCGGCGGCCTGCGCCTTCAACCGGCGCCCCTCCTCAACTTCGAGGACCTGGATCTCGAGGGGAAATTTCACCGTGAACGGGCCCACGCGCTCGCCCACGACCGCCGCGTAGCGCTCGTGCGGAACCACCGTGCGCGCCTCGCGGCATCCCGGCAGACATCGCGCGACGCGCTCCACGTCCCACAAGAATTCCCAGACCTGCTCCGGCGACCGGCCGATCTCAATGTCTCTCGTGAAACGCATACGCCAACGATATCACGGCGGCCGACCGCCGCGAACCGGCCGTTCGGGCCTGCGGCGCGTGCCAGGACGTCCCCGCGTGAGACGGGGCGGGCAGGGAAGCTTCCGGCGGATCATCGAATCTACCGTGACGGAGATTCCACGCACCCAGCCAGCGCTCTATCATCCACAGGAACGCCAATGCCCCGGAGGTGGGAGATGCCGTTGTTCGTCCGGCGGGAGGACATTGCAAACGATACCGTCACAACGCAGTACACCAACATGTCCACCCAGATGGTGTATGGGAACGAGAGCTGCCTCATGCTCGCGACGCGCCCCGGGGGGTATCATTCGCACCCGCACAAGCACGATACGGAGCAGATGAACTACGTTACCAACGGGGAGATCTGGGTCTTCGTCGAGGACAAGTTCTTCCTGGTCAAGGCGGGCGACTACTACCGCATCCCGCGCAACGCGGTGCACTGGGGATGGATCACGTCCGACAAACCGTGCACGATTCTCGAAGTCTTCGCGCCGACGTACCTGGGCGGGACCCATCCAAACGCCGTCGGCCTGTACGCGGAAGACGAAAAGCCCGGCAAGCTCAAGGACATCCCGACCGAGGCGGTCTCGGACGACTACATGAAGGTCGAGCAGAAACTCCCGATCAAACGGTAGCTATCCGTCCCCGACCTGAGCGGTGAGCTCCGTACTGAGCGCCTCGGCCAACCCGTCGACGAGGGCGTGAAATTCCGGGGTGTGCCGGTCGTGGACGCCCCGCGGCCGCCGGAGGGGCACGGCAACGTTCGCGCGCAGCCGGCCCGGCCGGCGGGACATCAGCAGCACGCGGTCGGCGAGAAACACCGCTTCCTCGATCTGATGGGTCACGAAGAGCACGGTTTTCTTCCGGCGCAGCCAGATGCGCTGCAGTTCCACCTGCATCGATTCCCGCGTCAGCATGTCGAGCGCGCTGAACGGCTCGTCCATCAGCAGGACCTCGGGATCCACCGCGAGCGCGCGGGCCAGGTTCACGCGCTGGCGCATCCCCCCCGACAGCTGGTGGGGATAGGACTGCTCGAATCCGCCGAGGCCCACAAGATCCACGAGGTCCTGCACGATCCCGGTGATCTGCGTCCGGGCGTACCGGCGCACCTCCAGTCCGAAGGCGATGTTCGCCAGCACCGTGCGCCACGGAAACAGGGAGTCGCTCTGAAAGACCATCGCCACCCGCCGGTCCACGCCCGTGAGCGGCCGTCCGCCGATCGTGATACGGCCGCCGGTCGGCGTCTGCAGTCCCGCCATGCACCGCAGCACGGTCGTCTTGCCGCAGCCGCTCGGACCCACAAGGGCGACGAACTGTCCCTGCTCGACATCCAAGCTGATGTGGTCGAGGACGGTCAGCGGCGGCGCGCCGGTCCGCTCGAACGCGACCATGAGGTCGTCGATGCGCAGCTCGGTCGACATCGCTACACCACCGACTGCGTGCGCCACGGCGCCATCCTCCGCTCGAGCTGCCGCAAGACGCTGGTGACGACCACTCCCATCACGGCGAGAACCATGATCCCGACGAAGAGCAGCGGGGTGTTGAACACGGACGCCGCGTTCTGGATCATCAACCCGACGCCTTTGCTCGCTCCGCCGAACAGCTCGGCAACGAAGATGCCGATCACCCCGCGGCCCACACCGATCCGCGCCCCCGAAAGGATAAAGGAGAGCGACCACGGCACCATGACCTTCCGGAGAAGATCGAGGCGGCCGGCACCCATGCTCGTCGCTACTTCCAGCAGCGAGCGGTCTGTTGAGCGGATGCCGGCCACCGTGCCGATCGTCACGGGAAAGACCACGAGCAGCGCGATGATGATCGTCTTCGACCACAGCCCGATCCCGAACCAGATGATGAGCAGCGGCGTCAGCGCGACGAGCGGCGCGGTGTAGGCCGCGGAGACCCACGGATCGATGTACTCCGCGACCCGCGGGCTGGCGCCCAGCACCACCCCCAGCAGGACGCCGGCGGCGAAGCCGAGCGTGGACCCGACCGCGAAATACGAGAGGCTGATCCGGAGATTGTCGAATAGCTCGCCGCTGCGAATGACCTCGATCGAGGCGGTCAGGACCGCGGACGGCGGCGGGAGGAACAGCGGACTTCGCACCACGGCCACGGCGAAAAACTGCCACACGATGAGACCGATGATGCCGCTCACGGCGGCGCGGCCCCATTGGAGCGGCACCCGTCCGGCTCTCACCGCAGCTCCGGAATGAGAAACGTCTCACGCTCCACCACCGGGCGGTCGTCCAGCGCCAAGCGCGCGCCCCGAAAGCCGAGGTCGAGGTGGAGCTGCGTGCGGTTGCCCCCGCCGAGGTCGGCGTTCGAGCCGAAGGCGAGCGTCACCGCGCCGTAGACGCCGCGGACCTCCGCGCCCCGCGTGTGATAGTGCGCGTAGCGGTCGAGCGCGTCGTACCTGGCGCGATGATCGCATCCCCACCCGATGTGCGAGATCCGGTCCGCGTCGCCCCCCTGCCCTGTCTGCGCAGGACCTCCGGCCGCCTTCTGGGCCTGCGGCGCGGGCCAAAGATGCGCCTCCTGACCGCGGGCGAAATGATCCCGCAGGAGCACGACGTCGAGCCCCTCACCGTCCATCCGCGTGATCCGGCCGTGCTCCACCGTCAGGCGCACCGGACTCGATACGTACCGGTGCCCGATGAAATCGCCCGGCGTCAGCACGAGCGTGCCGCGCGCGGTGTCCTCGGCCGGCGCCTGCACCACCTGCGCCGTCGGCCAGTGATCCCAGCGGCCCGGCAAGTCCGCGAATCCGTACTGCATGAACACGGGCCGGTCGCCCCGATCCACCGACAGGTCCGTGCCGGCCGGGGTCGTCACCCGGAGCCGGCGGCTCGCCGCGAGCACCCGCGCCCCGCCCTCGACGCGCGCCTTGATCTCCTGCGTCGGGAACAGCCGCTGGAGCACCTCGATCGGCTCGCGCACGCGCAGCATGCGCGTCCCGTGCGAAAGCATCTCGACCTGCCGCTCGGAGTGCAGGAAGCCGATCGAAGTCAGATCGACGACGAAATCCATCCGCTGCATGAGGTCGATGATGTGCTCGTACGGCACCAGCTTTTCCGCCCGGCGGCGGGCCGCCATCTCCGGCGTGCCTTCGACAAAGGGCACGACGACCTGCGCGATCTCGGCGCCGATCTCGAGCGCCGCCCCGAAGCACGCGGCGACGTAGTGCGGGTTGGTCGAGGCGTCGGACACGATCAGCGCTTTTTCCGTTGGCCGCAGATTGCACAGCAGCAGTTCCTCGCGGAACAGCACCACCGCTTCCGCGCCGACGAGCGACGACAGCGGAAACTGGACCATGCTCAGTCTCCCTTCGCGGGCTCTCGGGTCGCCGCCCGCGATGCGAGCGCCGCGAGCACTTTCTCGGGGGTGATCGGGAGGGACGTGATGCGGGTCCCGATCGCGTCCGCCACCGCGTTCGCGATCGCCGCGGCGGTCGGGTTCATGCAGATCTCGCCCACGCCTTTCGCCCCGTAGGGGCCGCGCGGATCGCGGTGCTCCAGCAGCACCGTCGTCAGTTCCGGCATGTCGTCGGCGCGCGGCGTCCGGTAGTCGAACGCGAACGGGTTCATGACCCGGCCGTCCTCGCAGATCACTTCCTCGAGGAGCGCAAAGCCGAGCCCCATCACCATCCCGCCCTCCATCTGCCCTTCGACGATCAGCGGGTTGAGGGCGCGGCCGACGTCCTGCGCGTTGAGCAGCCGGAGCACGCGGACTTCGCCCGTGCCGGTGTCGACCTCGACCTCGGCCACTTGGCACGAGTACTCGAAGGTATTGTTGGCCTCGCCCTGGCCGTGCTCGTTCAACTCCGTCGTGTGTCCCTGGTGCACACCGGCCCCGTAGGGCTGCTCCCCCCGGCGGCGCATCGAGTGGTGGACAACGTCGGCGAAGGCGAGGGCCCGCGCCGGGGTGCCCCGGACGAACACCTTGCCGCCGGCGCAGTCGAGGTCCTGGGGATCGGCTTCGAGCATCTCCGCGGCAACGGCGATCAGCTTCTGCCGCAGATCGAGCGAAGCCGCCCGCACGGCGTTGCCGACGAAGTACGTCGTGCGGCTGGCCGACGCCCCAAGGTCTTGGGGCACGCCGTCCGTCGACTTCGCGGCAATCGCGATCGCGTCACGGGGCAGCCCGAGGGCTTCCGCGACCACCTGGCTCAACGCCGTGTCGATGCCCTGCCCGACGTCGGCGGCCCCGGTGATCAAGGTGACGGTGCCGTCGGGGTTGGCTTTAAGGAACGCCGCGCCCGTATCGGTGCCGTGCAGGGCCGGACCGCCGAGCCCGTGGTGGGCGGTGGCGATGCCGAGCCCCCGGAGGTGTCCATTCGAGCCCACGCCGTCCCCCGATTGCGCGGGGCCGCCCTCGCCCGACTGCGCGGGGCCGCGGGGTCGAGCCTCGCGGAGGGCCTGCCACCGCGACCGGAACTCGCTCGCCTCCGCGGCCGCGGCGATCACCTCGCGGACGTGCACGCTGTGCCGCGACGGATCGAGCAGCTGGCCGGTACAGTTGGTCCACCCGGGCCGCCACGCGTTGCGCAGCCGAATCTCCGCGGGGTCGAGGCCGAGCCGGGCCGCACCCTCGTCGAGCAGGCTCTCCCGCGCGAATGAGATCTGCGGGTTTCCGAAGCCGCGGAAGGACCCGCTCATGGTGTTGTGCGTGAACGCACACCGCGAGTGGACGGCCACGACGGGCACCGCGTACGGGCCTTCGAGGTGGATCGCGGCGTAGACCGAGATCATCGCGGACATCGAATTGTAGGCGCCGGTGTCGAGCCACAGCTCGCCGTCCGCGAACTGCAAGAGCCCGTCGCGGTCGAATCCCAGGGCGAGATCGATGTCGAACGGCGTCTTGCAGGTGGCCGCGAAGAACTCTTCTTCGCGCGTGTACACGAATTTCACGGGACGGCCGGTGCGCATCGCCAGCACCGCGCAGTACGGCTCCACGGTCACCTCGCCCTTGCCGCCGAAGTCGCCGCCGGTCGGCACAAAGACGATGTTGACGCGGTTCAACGGCACCTCGAGCAGTTGGGCCAACTGGGCCTGCGTGCGGAACGGCTTCCCCGTGGAGCACCACACCGTGACGCGCCCGATCGCGGGGTCGTACTCCGCCACCGCGGCGTGCGGCTCCATCGAAAAATGCTCGATGCGCTGGGTATGAAAGCGGTCCCGCACGACGACGTGTGATCGCGCCCGCGCCGCGGCCACGTCGCCCTTCACGAGACGGAAATGGGTGGCTTCGTTGCCCGGCGCCTCGACGAACCAGCGGCGCATCCAGGAGGCGACCGGGTAGCCCGCCTTGCCGGGATGCACCTGCGGCGCGCCGGGGGCGAGCGCCGCCTCGAGCGTGTACGCCGCCGGGCGCTCGTCGTAGGCGACGCGAATCAGCTCCGTCGCACGCTGCGCCGTCTCGACGTCCACGGCGGCCACGGCGGCGATCACGTCCCCGATGCACCGCACTTCGCCGCGGGCAAACAGGTGGCGCGCGGAGATGCTGGTGCCGGCCATCGGCATCGACGGCACGTCGGCGGCGGTGATGACCGCCTCGACACCGGGCAGCCGGAGCGCCTCCGAAATGTCTAACCCGGTGATGGCCGCCGGGGCCTGCTCGGCGTACAGAAGGCGACAGTGGAGCATGCCGGGCAGGCCCATGTCGGTCGCGTACGGCGCCCGGCCGGTCGCGAATGCCGCGGCGTCGAGGCGCGGCACCCGCGCACCGACCGGCGCGTGAGTGATCTGGGGGCGGGTCACCTCAACCGGCGTATTACTTGCCGACCTGCGCGAGCGCCGCGTTCAGGAAGGACAGGTCGAAGTATTTCCGAGGGTCCGCGCCCTTCGGAACCTGGCCTAATCCGGCCAGGATGTCGACGACGCCCTGCATCGACCGGGGGCTCGGCGCCAGATCCCAGCTGGTGAGGTACGTCTGCGTCCGATAGAACTGGTCATAGGTCTGACCCACCACCACCGGATCCAGGTGCCCGAGATCCGCGAGCATCTTCACCACTTCGTCCTTGTGGGCGGTATTCGCGGTGTAGCGGAACCCCATGATCAGAGCCTTCAGCGTCGCCACGGTGGCGTCGCGGTTTTTTGCCGCCCAGTTATCGTTGTCGATGACGCAGGCGAAGACGGCCGGGATATCAAACAGGCCGCCCAGGTCGGTCATCCCCTCCCGCCGGGCGATCAGGTTGAACGGCGCGGTCAGGATCGCCGCGTCGACCGCGCCCTTGCTGAGCGCCGCGTAGCGGGCCGGCAGGCCGCCGCCCGCGATCAGGTTGTACTCACCGTCCTTCAACCCGCCGTTGGTCATGAGCCGGCGGATGAGGGCCACGCTTGCCTCCGGCGCGACCGTCCAGTGCGAAATCGTCTTGCCCCTGAGGTCAGCGTACGACTTGATGCCGGACCGCGCGAACAAGTTGTAGGGGTAGCGGTCGGTGAGACAGGCGATCACTTTGACCGGGGCGCCGTGCGCATTGCCGTTGATGGCGATGCTCGCCTCAGGGATGCCGAGGTTGAGCGCGCCGCCGGCCGCGGCCCGGACCAGGTTGTCGTCCGGCCCGATGATGGTCCGGTCGAGCTTGACGCCCTCCTGCGCGAAAAAGCCCTTCTGCTCCGCCACCACGAGCGGAGCGTAATAGGTCGTCGACGGCACGCCGACGACGCCGAACCGCACCGTGTACTTGGTCTGGGGACTGGCCGTCCCCGTGAGGCCGGCCACCAGCACCGCCGCGAGCATCATCGCGATCCCACCGCGCGTCAACATGTGTCTTTTCATATCGCCTCCTCGATCGTTTCCGATTACTCCGCCCCGGCCGCCGCGAGCACGGCGTCGAGGATCTTCTTGTAGCCCGTGCAGCGGCAGATGTTGCCGTGCAGGTACTCTTTGATCTCGTCCACGGACGGCCGCGGGTGGTCGGCAAGGAGCGCCTTCGTGATCATGATCATCCCCGGCGTGCAGTACCCGCATTGCAGCGCCCCGGCGTCGACGAACGCCTGCTGGATGGGATGCAGCGTGCCGTGCTGCGCCAGGCCCTCGCACGTCTCAACCGCCTTGCCGTTGATCTCGAAGGCCAGATAGGTGCAGGCGCTCACGGGCAGACCGTCGACCAGCACCGTGCAGGCGCCGCAGACCTGGACATCACACGCCCGCTTGGCGGCCGTCAGCGCGAGGTCCTCGCGGAGGAAGTCAAGCAGCGTGCGGTGCGTGGGCACCGCGGCACGGACCCGCCGCCCGTTCACCTGCGCCTCGATGGCCACGGTCTGCACGGGCATGTCCTCGGCGTCAGGCGCCCGATCCTGTTGGATCATCCCCGTCCCCCCGCCAACACGTGCTCCCGGGCCGCGGACAAGGTGCGTTCCGTGAACACGCCGGCCAAGTGCCGTTTGTAGCCGGCCGAGCCGTAGAGGTCGTCCACCGGATCGCAGGCGCGGCGCACCGCCTCCGCCGCCTCGGCGGCCGCGCGCTCGAACGCGGAGCCCCGCAGCGGCACGCGGGCAAGGACGCGTTCCGCGTCCGCGACGCGGCGCGGGACGGGACCCACGCAGCCGACCGCCACGCGCGCTTCGCCCACACCGGCCCCGCCCGCCGACGGGATGAGCACCGCGCCGACGCCGACGGACGGCCGTTCGAAGAAGGCGAACTTGCGGTAGGCCGCGCCGGCCCCCGCCGGGAGCGCCGGGACGTCGATCTCCAGGAGAAGCTCATCGACGGCCAGGGCCGTCGTGTAGGCGTCCAGCAGCAAGTCGGCGATGCCGATGGTCCGCCGGCCGGCGGTGCCGCCGATGGTGGCCGTCGCGTTGTAGAGCAGCAGGACCGTCGCGAGATCGGAATGCGGCTCGGCAAAGGACAGGTTGCCGCCGACGGTGCCGACGGCCCGCACCCGGACGTTCGCCAAGTGCCGCTCCATCGTGGCCAGCATCGGATAGCGCCGGCCGATCACGTCCGAACGCTCGACCGCGCGGTGGGTGGCGGTGGCGCCGAGATGAAGATGGCCGCCGGCTTCGTCGAACGCGACCCCGTCCAATCCGATATGCTTGATGTTCACGAGATGGCGGTAGCGGAGCAGGCCCTGCTTCATCGCCAGCAGCAGCTCCGTGCCGCCGGCGTACACGCGTGCGTCGTCGCCGAGCCGGCGCAAAATACCCGACGCCTCCGGCACGGTCGTCGGATCGTGGAGCTGAAACGGCTGCAGCACGTTACCGCCTCCTCGCGGGGCGTCCCGAGGACGCCCCGCGTACGTGATTCGCGCCGGTTGAAGAGGCCTCCCTGTTCATCGCGCCAGGCGTGATGCGGCCTCAACGAAACACGCCAGCGGCGCCGATGCTATGCCGGCGCCGACCTGGCCCACGCCCGGCCGCCGGCCGGCGATCCCCGTGTTGAGGATCGGCCGGATCCCGCTCGCCACCACACGGTCGACGTCGATCCCGACCGGCGTGCCGCGGAAATCGAGCGCGGGGATCGTGAACGACGGATGCTCGCCCACGGTGATCTCGTACATCCGCCGCGTGTGCGCCACCATCTCGCCGGCCGTGCCGCCGATGAAGCCCGCGATCGCGGGCGCCGCCGCCATCGCAAACGCACCGATGCCGGCGACCTCGGACACGTAGGAGTCGCCCATCAACGGGACCCCGTCGACCTGGGTGAAGCCTTCGAACATCCGCGCCACCGGGGGATCGGGCGGCGCGGTGAGCCAGGCCGGCCCCAACCCCGCCACGCGCAGCCCGAACCGCGCCCCGTTGCCGGCCATCGCCGTCACGACGCTGCTGTGCGGGACGGTGCCGACGGCGTCGGTGAGCGCCTTGCTGTGCGCGATCGACAGATTAAGGAAGAAGTGATCGTTGCCGCCGATGAACTCGAGGCACTGCGCCGCCACCTCGCCGTCGACGGCGCGGCACAGATGCGGCGCGATCAGCCGGATGAAGAGCGCCGTGGCGGCCTTGTTGCGATTGTGCGCCTCGTCGCCGCGATGCAGCGCCTCCGCGACCATCCCGCGAAGGTCAATGGGACCGCTTCGCCGGAGGGCCGCCCCGAGCGACGGCGCCAGCACGTCCCGGATCCACGCGAGCCGGGCAAGCACCGGTTCGTCGTTCGCGCCGAACCGTAGCACGCGCCCGAGTCCCTCGTTGATCGTCGCGAAGGCGAGGTTGCCGTACATCTCGTTGCGCACCACCCAGACGGGCATCGTCGCGGAGACGACCCCGGCCATCGGCCCGACCATGCCGTGGTCGTGGGCCGGCGCGAACTGCACGCGCCCGTCCCGCGCCATCGCCGCCGCCTCGTCCAGCGTGCGGCACCGGCCGCTGTGGACCAGCGCGCCCTGCACGGCCGCCTGCATCGGCGGAACCATCTCGTCCCAGTCGAGCGGGGGACCGGCGTGCAGGACGAGATCCGGATGCATTCCCGGGACCACGTCCACGGCCGGCCGCACATCGATCAAAAACGGGTGGCCGCCGACGAGCCGCTCGAAGGCCGTGGCGTTGGCCGCGTGCCTCCGCTCGTCCACCGCGGCTGCCGGGGGCGCCTGCCGCTCTCTCATCGAGCCGCGGCTCCGGTCACCATCGCTACGACGCGCCGGTGCGCGGCGCCCGCTCGTGGATCGCCCGCAGCACCTTCTCCGGCGTGATGGGCAGCGATGTGACCCGCGCGCCGATGGCGTCCGCCACCGCGTTGGCGATCGCGGCCGCCGTGGGATCCATGCAGATCTCCCCGCAGCCCTTCGCGCCGTAGGGACCGATCGGATCGCGGTGCTCGAGCAGCACCGTCGTGAGCTCCGGCATGTCCTCGGCGCGCGGGACCCGGTAATCAAACGCGTAGGGGTTCAGAACCTGTCCGTCGCGGCAGACGACCTCTTCCAACAGCGCGAAGCCGAGTCCCATCACCATGCCGCCTTCGAGCTGGCCTTCGACGATGAGCGGGTTGACCGCGCGTCCGACCTCTTGGGCGTTGGTGAGTCGCAGCACGCGCACCTCACCGGTGTCGAGATCGACCTCGACCTCGGCCACCTGCGTCGAGTATTCGAAGCTCTGCAGTTCGCCCTGCCCCTGCTCGTTGAGGGGCACGCAGTGCCCGTGGTACACGCCGGTGCCGATCGGCTGCTCGCCGCGGTAGCGCATGGAGTGTCGCACGACCTCGGTCATCGTGAGCGCGCGCGCCGGCGTCCCGCGGACCGAGATCGTGCCGAGGCCCCATTCCAGGTCCTGGCGGTCCGCTTCCAGCATCTCCGCGGCGAGCGTGAGCAGCTTCTCCTTGAGGTTCGCCGAGGCCGCGCGCGTCGCATTGCCGACGGAATACATGGTCCGGCTGGCCGAGGCGCCCTGGTCGTGGGGCACGCCGTCGGTGACCTTCTTCGCGATCGCGATGACATCGGCCGGCACCCGCAGCTCTTCCCCCACGATCTGGCTCAGCGCCGTGTCGATGCCCTGCCCCACGTCGGCCGCGCCGGTGATCAGCATGACGGTCCCGTCGGGATTCGCCTTGACGAACGCCGTCGCGGTGTCCGTGCCGAACACCGCGGGCCCGCCGAGGCCGTGGTGTGCGGTGGCGATGCCGATCCCCCGCCGCGTTCGTCCGTCCGCCGCGTCGCGGGTGGCCCGGCGTGCTTCCCAGTCGCTGGCGCCGGCCGCGGCCGCGATCGTATCGCGAACGGTCACGCTGTGGCGCGCGGCGTGCAGGACCTGTCCCGTCACGGTCACGGCGCCGTCCCGCCAGGCGTTCCTGAGGCGGATCTCCACCGGGTCGAGCCCCAGCCGGGCGGCCGCCTCGTCGATCAGCCCCTCGCGCGCGAACGCGACCTGCGGGCTGCCGAAGCCCCGGAACGAGCCGCTCATCACGTTGTGTGTGAAGACGCACCGCGCGTCGACCGAGACGTTCGGCACGGCATAGGGCCCTTCGAGCAGAATCGACGCGAAGGCCGACACCATGGCCGACATCGAATTGTAGGCGCCGGTGTCGAGCCGCAGGTCGCCTTCGATGAAGCGGAAGAGGCCGTCGCGATCCGTCCCCAGCGTCAACCGGATGTCGAACGGCGTCTTGCACGTCGCGGCGAAGAACTCTTCCTCCCGGGTGTACACGCCCTTGACCGGCCGGCCGGTCTTCATCGAGAGGATGGCGCAGTACGGCTCGATCGTCACCTCGCCCTTGCCGCCGAAGTCGCCGCCCGTCGGGATGTAGACCGCGCTCACCCTATTCATGGGCAAATTCAAGATTTCGCCCATCTGGATAATCGTGCGGAAGGGTTTGCCGGTCGACGCCCACAGCGTGACGCGCTGCGTGGCCGGGTCGTAGTCCACGACCGCGGCGTGGGGCTCCATGGAGAAATGCTCCATGCGCTGCGTCCGGAAATGGCCGCCGACCACCACGTGCGCCGTCGCGCGCGCGGCGGCAACGTCGCCCTTTCGCAGATGGAAATGGGTCGAGACGTTGCCCGGTTCTGTGACCCGGTACCGTTTGAGCCACGGGGCGCTGTGGTACTCGGCCTTGCCGGGGTGAACGAGCGGTGCCCCCGCCTCGCAGGCGGCCTCGAGCGTATACGACGCGGGCAGATCCTCGTACGTGACCTCGATCAACTCGACGGCGCGCCGCGCGGTGTCGTCGTCGACGGCGGCGACCGCCGCGATCACGTCCGCGATCGTCCGGACCTCGTCTCGCGCGAACAAATGGCGCGCGGCGATGCTCATGCCCGTCGGAGACATCGGCGGCGCCTCCGCGGCCGTGACAACCGCGTGCACGCCCGGCAGCCGCGCCGCGGCGGCGGTATCGACGCGGGTGATCCGCGCCGGCGCCTGCTGCGCGTAGAGCAGCCGGCAGTAGAGCATGCCGGGCACCGCCATGTCCGTGGCGTAGCGGGCGCTCCCCAGGGCGAAGGCGGAGGCGTCGATCCGCGGCCTCCGCGTTCCCACCGCGGCATACGGCGGCCGGGGCGGCGCGGAAACGCGCGACTGCGGCGTCATAGGCTGCCGACTCCGTAACCCGTTGTGACGGTGGCCGCGGTGACAGGACGTGCGGTCGCGGCAGAGCGTCCGTGGAACGCTACGCTACGGTTTCGAGGGGTAGGCCGCCTCTCCTTTCCAACGTCCGCGGACTAGGGATTCCGGCGGCAGGTTCTCGAAAGAGCCTCGCGCAGTAAACCTGGCGGGAAGGGACCTGAGGACGATGCCGCAACAACAACGCGTGGCTCTCGTGACCGGCGCGGCGCGCGGCCTCGGCTGGGGAATCGCCCGGGCGTTTGGCCTCGCGGGCGCGAGGGTCGCCGTGACCGATATCAACGAGAAGGAGCTTGCGCGCTGCGGCCGAGACCTTGCTGCCGATGGCGTGGAGTTTCAAGTTTACCCCTCCGACGCCGCCGACCTCGCCGAGTGCACGCGCGTCGTCAAGGACGTCGTCGCTCGCTGGGGGCGGCTGGACGTCGTGGTGCACAACGCGATCTACATGCCGCTGATCACGTTCGAGGCCACCACGCCGGATGAATGGTCGCGCCAGATCGGCGTCGGCATCGGCGGACTGTTCAACTACGCGCACGCCGCGTGGAGTCACATGAAGGCGCAGGGCGGCGGCCACATCATCGGCATCGCGAGCGGCTCGAGCATCCGGGGTTACCGGGAGGAGATCGCGTACTGTACGATCAAGCACGGCGTCGAAGGATTCGTCAAAGCGCTTTCGCTCGAAGCCCGGGCTCACAATATCGCGCTCAACACCATCGGCCCCGGCAGGCGCATCAAGCCGACGCGCATGACGTGGGCCGAATATGACCGGGCGCCCGCGGAGCTAAAAACGAGTTGGGCGGACCCGGTCGAACTCGGCAAAGCCTGGGTGTGGCTCGCCGCTCAGCCGCCCGGCCGGTTCAACGGCTTTCGCTTTGACGCCGGGACGCTCGTCCAGACGCTCGCGCGGGAGGGAAACGACTTTGAGTTTGCGGCGGAAAAAGTTACGCTGTATCCCGACGATTTCCAGGCGCGCCAAGAATGGTACCGCGACCAGGCGGAGTAGCTGACCGTGGATACCATTTATGACGCGTTGAGCTGGCATGAAGTCCCGATTACCGCCCACGCCGCCGCGCGGCGCATTCCGCTCGTGTATGCCGAAGCCGGTACCGCCGGTCCGCGTGCGACGCTGATCGCCGGGACGCACGGCGACGAAGGACCCTGGTCCGCGCTGGCGATCAAGATGCTCTGCCGGCACCCCGCGGCGCAGCTTACGGGACGCCTGCGCGTGATCTTTACCGCAAACGCGCTCGCCGCCGAGGTCGAGCGTCGCAATGCCTGGATCGATTCCCCGAACTCTCTCGACCTGGATGCCCTCTTTCCCGGCAACAGCGAAGGATCGCACTCGGACCGCCTCGCGGCAGCCATTGCCCCGCTGGTCGCGGACAGCGACGCGGTCATCGATCTCCACGGCGGCGGCACCTGGTGTGTCAACGCGTTCGTCAAGCGCTTCGAGGGCTCCGAGCAACTGGCGGCCGATTTAGGCGCGCCCTTTATCAGCAAGGCTCCTGACAAGCGCGGCGGTCTCACGACGTACGCGCGATCACTCGGCATCAAGGTCGCCAACGCCGAGGTTGGCGGACGTTCGAGCAAAGAAATGTACTGGACCGAGCGCAACGCCAAGGGCCTCGAGCGCGCGCTCTTTAATTTGGGCGTCCTCGCGCTGGGCACCCCGCCGGCGCCGGCCGATAAAGCCGTCGATGTCGGCGCAACCAAACCGCTGCGCGCCAAGGTCGGCGGCATTTTCGTGCCCACGCTCCGCGAAGACGCGGTCGGCACCGTCGTCCCGATCGGCACCGAGCTGGGCAAGATCCTCGACCTGCACACTCTCGCCGAGCTGCAGGTGTTCACGGCGCCGTACGAACAGACCGCGATGATGCTCATGCGGCCCCAAATCTGCACCGTTGAGGGATCCGCCCTAGTCTATGTCCTCGCAGAACCAGCGTAGGAACTGGTCAGCCTATGAGGTCACGCCGCCCGCGGCCGACGCGACACCGGCTTCTTCCTTGAACCGCGTGAGGACGTACTTCAGGAAGCGCGCGAAGATCTCCCGGAATCCGGCTTCGATTTCCTCATCGGTGCCGTTCAGAATCAAGCGAAGCAGCTCGCGGTGCTCCTCGACCTTCGCGTCAAACTGATATACGCCGGCGATGCGCAAGTCACGAATGAGCTCGTAGGCGAAGAACCGGGTCGAAATATCGTTCAGGATTTCCGTGAGATGGCGGTTGCCGGAGAGCTCCCAGATCGTCCGGTGAAACTCCATGTCGGCGTTGGTGGACCGGGCGAGGTCGCGGGCGCCGGCCGCATCCTCGAGCGCGCTCAAGGCGCTCTCCAGACGCTTCTTCGCGCCGGGCGTGAGGGCGGCGCGGACCCTCTTCGCGGCGTGCGTTTCGAGGATCTCACGGACCTCCAGGATCTCCCGGATATCGTCCGGAGAGAGCCGGGCGACGAACGCGCCCTGATGCGCCTTGAGCTCGACGAGCCCGATGTTGGCGAGCAGCCACAGGGCCTCGCGCAGCGGAGCTCGACTCACCTGAAGCTGCTTTGCGATTGTCGATTCGACGATACGCTCCCCCGGCGCCAGGGTGCCGTCCAGGATCCAGGTCCTGAGGACCTCGAAAATCTTGTCGCGCAGGATCTCCCGTTGAATGGGCGTTTCCACCGTATTCACCCGTATTCACCGCTTTTGAGAGGAATCGGGCTTGACACTTACTACTGTCGACAATTATAATGCCGACTGTCAAGTTTGTGGAGCAGTTTCTGGTTTCTATTGTCCGAAATGCTAGGTTCCGCATAAAGGGGGGCGCGAAAATGGCAGATCGGGTGGGCGCGTCATCGCCAAAGCGATATAGCCGCAGAGGCTTACTGACAACGGCCGCGCGCGGTGCCATCGCCGCGGGCGTCGCCGCCACGTACGGCAGCCTCGCCCGCACTTCGCAGGCGGCGCCGGCGACGATCAATATCGGCGGCCTATACCCCGTCACCGGCGGTCTCGCTCAGATCGGTCAAGGCATCGTGAATGCCGCCAGGCTCGCGGTGCGGATGGTCAACGATGGGGGCGGGATCAAATCGCTCGGCGGCGCCCAGCTCAACCTCATTACCGCGGACATCCAGAGCGATCCCACCGTCACCCGCACCGAGACCGAACGGCTGATTACCAGCAACCGGCTGTCCGCGATTCACGGCTGCTACGCCAGTGCCTTGACGCTCATCGCGAGCGAGGTGGCCGAGCGGCACCAGATGCCGCTGCTCACCGGCTCCAGCACGGATCAGCTCAATCAAGGCGGCCGCCGGTTCACCTTTACGCCCTTTGCGCGCGCCTCGCAGTTCGCGAAATCGATCCTTCAGATGTCCAAATTGATCAGCAGCAAGCCGAGGGTGGCGGTCGTATTCGAGAACACCGCCTTCGGCACCGCGACCTCCAAGGGGTTGCAAGACCAGGCGGCGGGCGAGGGCGTGGAGATCGTCATGTACGAGCCGTACTCCGCCGGCTTTACCGATGCCACCCCGCTGGTAAACAAGGTCAGGGCCTCCGGCGCCGGCATGCTCTTCGCCGTGTCGTACCTGAACGACCTGATCCTCATCGTGCGCACGATGAAGCAGATGGGCGTCAACGTTCCGATCAACGGCGGCTCGGGCGGGTTCGTCCAGCCCGAGTTCTATAAGGGCGTCGGGAAGGACGCGGAGGGGCTGCTCGGCGTGGCGCACTGGAACCACGACATCGACGCCAACGCGCGGCGCGTCAACGATGCGTATCAAAAGGCCTACGGCGAATTCATCTTCGAGTACGCCGGCGGCCTCGTCGCCCAGACGTTCATGATCGCGAACGCGCTCGAGCGGGCCGCCTCGCCCGACCCGGTGAAGGTGCGGGATGCGCTTTCGACGCTGGACGTCTCGAGCGGCTACGCTGGGATGTGCCCCGGCGGCAAGGTGAAGTTCGACCAGACCGGCAAGAACATCTACGCGCATCCGGTAGGCGTCCAGTGGCAGCACGGTGATCTGGTGGCCGTGTTCCCGAAGGCGGACGCGCGCGCGCCCTTGATGAAGTAGCCGCGGCGACACCGCTATGACGGCCGTCGTCGCCCAGGCCGTGGTCAACGGTCTGCTGATCGGGGGCATCTACGCCCTCGTGAGCATCGGCGTCACGCTGATCTTCGGCGTGGTCAAGATCGTCAATTTCGCGCAGGGCGAGTTCGTGATGATCGGCATGTATATCAGCTACTTTCTGGCGACGCTCATCCGGCTCGACCCGGTGGCGTCGCTGGCCGTCTCGATGCCGGCGCTCTTCGTGTGCGGCGTCCTGCTGCAGAAGTTCGTGCTGCGGCGGGTCCTGGGGCTCGGCGACATGCCGCAGATCTTCCTGACCTTCGCGATCTCGCTGCTCCTCATGAACCTGGCGCTGCTGTTGTTTACCGCCGACTACCGGACCGTGCAGACCCCGTACACCTTTTCGGCCCTGCGCCTGGGGCCACTGTACCTCAGCGTGCCCCGCGTGATCGCGTTCGCACTGGCGATGCTGCTGAGCGCGGCGCTCGAGATCTTCCTCCGGACCACCGATCTCGGCAAAGCGATGCGGGCGGCCGCGCAGAACCGCGACGTCGCGATGCTGATGGGCGTCAACCCCGATCGAGTCTTCTCGGTCGCGGTGGGTCTCGCGCTGGCGCTCGCGGGCGCCGCCGGATCGCTCTTGATGCCATTCTATCCCGCCTATCCCACCGTCGGTCAGCAATTTACGTTGTTCGCGTTCGTGGCCGTCGTGCTGGGCACGCTCGGCAACGTCCGCGGCGCCTTGATCGCCGGCCTCATGATGGGCATGGCCGAGTCCCTCGGCGTCCAGTTCGTCGGCGCCGACTCAGGATTACTCGTGGTCTTCGCCATGCTGCTCCTCACCCTGGCCGTCCGGCCGGGCGGCCTCTACGGCGGGCAGACACGATAGCCGCCGGATGGCGTGCCTGGCACAAACTGGGCCTGGCGGCCGTCGCGCTGTCGCTGATCGCGCTGCCCGGAATCGTGTCGCACGCCTTTGCCATCGACATTTTCATCCGAGTGTTCCTCTTCGCGTTCATCGGGGTGGCCTGGAACCTGCTGGGCGGCTACGCGCAGCAGCTCTCGCTGGGACACGCCGCGTATTTCGGCCTCGGCGCGTACACTTCGACCCTCCTGTTGATCCGGGCCGGCGTCTCACCCTGGATCGGGATGGTCGCGGGGGGCGTGGTGGCCGCGCTGGCCAGTCTCCCGATCGGGGCCCTGTGCTTCCGGCTGCGCGGTCCGTACTTCGCCATCGCGACGATCGGCACGGCCCAGACGCTGATGCTGCTGTTTTTGAAGTTCCGCGATTTCGCCTGGGGCGCGGTCGGCACCACCATCCCCAATCTCGGCAACTCGCCCTGGATGATGCAGTTCGCAGCCAAGGCAGCGTACTACTACATCGCGCTGGGCCTGCTGGCACTCGGACTGGCGGTCACCTACTGGGTTGAGCGGTCGTGGATGGGCTATTACCTGGTGGCCGTCGGGGAAGATCAAGCCGCGGCCGAAGCGGTCGGCGTCAACGTCCCGCGGATCAAGCGCGACATCTACCTGATCAGCGCGTTTCTCACCGGCCTGGCCGGGACGTTTTACACGCAGTACATCTACTTCATCGATCCCAACACTGCGTTCAGCTTCAATATCTCCGTGGAGGCGGCGCTGGTCTCCATCGTGGGTGGAATCGGCACGCTGTGGGGACCGGTCCTCGGATCCGTGCTGCTGGAGCCGGCCTCGGCCCTTGCCCAGAGCTGGCTCGGCGGCGGCGCCCACGCGGGCGTCCAACTGGCGCTCTACGCGGTCATCCTGATCGTGGTCATTCTGTGGCGGCCGACCGGCCTGCTGGGCGCGCTCACGGCGGCCTACGACCGGATCGTCCGCGCCGCCCCGGCAGGAGGCCCCGCGTCAGACGGGACCGGTATCTTGGGGACGGGACCGACGGTCCGGAAGGGACTCCCTCTCGATGGCTGAGGCGCTGGTCGTCCGCGGACTCAGCAAGCGATTCGGCGGCCTGCGCGCCGTGCACGACCTCTCCTTTTCGGTGCCGGAAGGGCAGACCGTCGCGCTCATTGGGCCCAACGGCGCCGGCAAAACCACCAGCTTCAATCTCATTACCGGCTACTACCGGCCCGACGCGGGATCTGCCCTGGCGTTCGGCCAGGAGCTCGTCGGCCTCTACCCCTACGACGTCTGCGCCCGCGGCCTGGCCCGCACCTTCCAGGTGGCCCGCCCGTTCGGCCGGATGACGGTGCTCGCGAACGTGATGACCGGTGCCTTGCTGCGCGACAGGAGAGTGACGGCCGCCCGCGAGCGGGCACGCAAGGCGATCGACTTCGTCGGGCTGTCGGCCAAGGAGAACAGCCCGGCGCGAGAGCTGTCCACGATCGATCAGCGGCGGCTCGAGGTAGCGCGGGCGCTCGCGACGGAGCCTCGCCTGCTGCTGCTCGACGAGGCCATGGCGGGGCTGAACCACACGGAGATCGATCAAGCCGTCGGGTTGGTGAAGCAACTGTCCCAGCGGGGCCTGACGATCGTGATCGTCGAGCACGTCATGCGCGCGATCATGGCCGTGGCGCAGCACATCGTCGTGCTGGACCACGGCCAGAAGATCGCCGAAGGCAGCCCCAAGGAGGTCGCCGAGAACCCGGAGGTGATTCGTGCCTATCTGGGAAGCGGCGGCGCGCGCTAGCCGCCGATGTTAACGCTCACGGGCGTGACCGCCAGCTACGGGTCGGTGAAGGCCCTCGCCGGCGTCAGCATCGAGGTCGGCGAAGGCGAAGCCGTGGCCCTGCTGGGGGCCAACGGGGCCGGCAAAAGCACCACGCTGCGCACGATCTCCGGACTCATGCGCCTCGTCTCGGGCACTGTGACCTTTGGCGGAGTCAAGCTCGGCGCCCTGCCTCCCTATGAGATTGCCGAGTTGGGGATCGCCCACGTCCCCGAAGGCCGCCAGGTATTTCCCGAGATGACGGTGTTAGAAAATCTGGAGATGGGCGCATATATTCGAAGGGCCAAGGCCGAACGCGGCCGCACGCTGGACACCGTCTTCAGCCTCTTTCCCGTGCTGGCCGAACGCCGGACGCAGCTCGCCGGCACGCTGAGCGGTGGCGAACAGCAGATGCTCGCCGTCGGCCGCGGGCTGATGCTCCGGCCGCGCCTCTTGATGCTGGATGAGCCGTCGTTGGGACTGGCCCCGGTCGTAGCCGATGCCACCTTCGCCAAGATCGAGGAGATCCACGCGATGGGCATGGCGATTCTGCTGGTCGAGCAGAACGTGAGCCGCGCCCTGAGCCTGGTGCGGCGGGCCTACGTGCTTGAGAGCGGCAGGATCGTCATGCACGGCACCAGCGCCGAGCTGACCAACAACAAACAGGTGCAGGCCGCATATCTCGGCATCGACGTGCCGGCCGGGGACGCCGCGCAGCCGCGGTAGCGAGATCTCCTACGCGGGACGAAAGCTCTGAATGATCTGCAAAATCAACGGAAAGTTGTCGCGCACCTGTTCGGGGCGGTTGAGCGTTCCGCCGCTTAACCAAAACACCCGCGCCGGGCCTTGCGGCGGCGCGGTTCGTACGTACACTCGAATTTCATAGGTCTCGATGCCCTTGTCGGTGACCGTGTAGTAGATGTAGTAGGCGTCCTGGCCGGCGATCGTCGTCCGGCCCTGCTGAAGCGACCGGTAGGTCGGATGCGCCTCCCGGTACTTCGGCTCGATGCGTTGCGCGAACTCCTGCGCTGAGGCGTACGAGACGCCCTCGCCGACCGACACGTCCACATACCCGGCAGGGCTGACGCCGCTGTACACCGTACCGACGTCGGCGATGTGGACGGTCATCTTCCACGCGGCCGGATATTCGATCGAGAATCGGCCCTTCGGATCATAGAGGCGCTGCATCGCCGGGGGCTGCGCCGACACCGAGCGCCCCGCGGCGAACGCGGCAAGCGCGCATATGAGCACAACTGTTGTCCAGCGGAATCTCGCCGATCGCATCTGAGCCTCCCCCCTACCGGCAACTCCCACCGCTCAGACGCCGTGCCTGTGCTCCACCGCGGGAGGGTCGAGCACGGTGACCGGCGGGAGGGCACCGTCCCACCGCTCGATCTCGACCAGACACTGCTGGCCGCTGCACCCCTGCGCGAGCCGGGAGGTGCCTTTGTCGAACGTCAGGACGTTCGGGTTCCCATGCACGCACATCGACGCGGGATCTCGGGGGTCGAGCGGATCGTACCACGCGCCCGTGGAGAGCTGCGCCACCCCCCGACGAATCTCGCGGCTGATGACGGCGCCCGCCAGGCAGCTTCCGCGGCCGTTGTGCACGCGCACGATGTCCCCGTCCGAGATTCCGCGGTCGGCGGCGTCCTCGGGATGGAGACGAATCGGTTCCCGCCCGTTGATCTTCGCCGCCTGACTGAACTCCCCGATGTCCAACTGACTGTGCAGCCGTGTCCTCGGGTTGTTGGCGATCAAGACGAGCGGGAACCGGCGGGCGAGCGGCGAGCCCAGCCACTCCGCGGGCTCGAGCCACACCGGATGACCGGGGCAGTCCGGATAGTCGAAACTGTGGATCTTGGGTGAAAAGATCTCAATCCGGCCGCTCGGGGTGGCCAGCGGCGCGCGAACGGGATCCTGCCGGAACGCGGAAAAAAGCACCGCATCGTCCCGGCTGACCGGCAACTCGACGCTGCCGGCGCGCCAAAACTCGTCGAACGGCGGCGCCTGCGCCGAGGCCTCCCCCGCGGAGCCCCGCCATTCCTCGTAGAGATGCCTGATCCACTCCACGCCGGTGCGGCCCTCGGTGAATCGGTCGCCGGCCCCGAGCGTCGACGAGAGATCGGCAAAAATCTCATAGTCGTTTCGCGACGCCGCGTACGGAGGCACCGCCTGGTGCATGGCTATCAGGTAGCCGTCGTTGGACGAGGCGGCGATGTCGTCGCGCTCGAGCGTGATGGTGGACGGAAGGACGATATCGGCATGGCGCGCCGTGGCCGTCCAGAATGCCTCGTGCACCACGATCGTGTCCGGACGCTGAAACGCCCGGCGAAGCCGCCCGAGGTCCTGATGATGGTGAAACGGGTTGCCCCCGCACCAGTAGACGAGATAGATCCGCGGGTACCGCAGACGCTGGCCGTCGTAATCGTACTCGTCGCCCGGATGCAGCAGCATATCCGAAATCCGCGCCACGGGGATGAACGTCTCGATGGGGTTCGTGCCCTGCGAAAGCGTCGGCACCGCCCCCGAGCGCGGTACTCCCACGGCCTGCACCGAGCCGTACCCGAATCCGAACCCGCCTCCCGGCAGCCCGATCTGTCCGAGCATGGCCGCGAGCACGAGGCCCATCCAGGGCACCTGCTCGCCGTGGTCGGCACGCTGGAGCGACCAGCTCACCGTGATCAGCGTCCGGCACGCCGCCATCCGCCGGGCGAGCATGCGCAGCGTCTCCGCGGGCACCTGCGCCAAGGACGCGGCCCATTCGGGACTCTTCGGCCGGCCGTCGTCGAGACCGAGGACGTAGCGCTCGAATCGCGCGAACCCGACGCAGTAGCGTGCCAGAAAGTCACGATCGTGCAGGCGCTCCGTGATGAGCACGTGCGCGAGCGCCAGCATGACGGCCACGTCGGTGCCGGGCACCAGCGGGTGCCACTCGGCCTCGAGAAACTCCGGCAGGTCGTCCTTTAACGGGCTGAACTGCACGAACCGCACCTGCCGCCGGGCAGCCTCCCGGAGATGTCCCCGCACGGTGTGCCGCGTGACCCCGCCGGCGTTGACCGCCGCGTTCTTGAGGGGAATCCCGCCGAAGCAGACGACCAGCTGCGTGTTGGCCGTGATGACCGGCCAGGACGTCGCGGAGTAGAGCAGGTCGTCGTGCGTGCCGATGACGTACGGCAGGATGACGCGCGACGCGCCGAGGCTGTACGTCTGGACCGACCGCGTGTAGCCGCCGAGACAGTTGAGGAAGCGATGGACCTGGCTTTGGGCGTGATGGAATCGCCCGGCGCTGCCCCAGCCGTAGGACCCTCCGTAAATAGCCTGGGGACCGTGCCGGTCGATCACGCGCGTGAGCTCGTCCGCGAGCAATCGGATCGCCGTGGGCCAGCTGACGGGGACGAACGGCTCCGCGCCCCGGCCCTCGGCCGGCCCGGGACCGCGGTCCAGCCACCCCGCCCGGATCATCGGCTGCGGCACGCGCGTCCGGTGCCGCACGCCGCCGGGGATGTTGGCAAGCAGCGGCGACGGGTCGGGGTCCAGCGGGTGCGGGTGGACCGTCACGCGATCGCCGTCGCGCACGTCCGCGGTGAACGCGCCCCAATGGGAACTATGCGGACGCAATGCGGATGTCACGAAGTCGCCGCCATGCCGGAGGAATGCCGCGCGGTCCCCCGGCTTCCCTCCTGCTCGCCGGAGATTCGACGAGCGGCCACGAGTTCATAGGATCATCGCCTAAACCTGAATTTCCGATTTGACCACGCACCGAGAATCGCGGGGACGCGTCGAATATGTTTATTGAGGCATGCTTGCAGGACCAAAATGAAAATCCCGGCGAAAACAAAGGAGGCAAAATATGATAGACCACATTATTCTCACAGTCAGTGATTTCGAGCGTTCAGTCGCCTTTTACGCCAAGGCCCTGAAGCCACTTGGGATCACAAACTTTACAGATTACGAAGGCCAAGACGGACACCCCGATTTGAAGGGTTTTGGTGACGGCAAAAGAGCTTTTTTCTGGCTCAAAGAAGGAAAGCCCGATCCCCAAGCGGTGCATGTTGGATTTGTAGCCAAAGACCATGCTGAGGTAGATGCATTCTACAAAGCGGCTGTGGACGCCGGAGGCAAGAGCAAGGAAGCACCTCAAGCTCGGCCCGAATACTATCCTGGCTATTATGCGACATGGGTGCTCGATCCTGACGGCCACGATATCGAGGTCGTTCATAAAAGCTAAATTTGATTTTCATTGTGCTAATAGGTGCGTCAAGAGTTTCAAACTCGGGACGAGGTCCGCCAGTCAAGCCCATGAAAAGACCCTCGTCGCTGCTTCTGTTCAGGTGGGTAAGACTTTAAGGACAACCAGGTCGAGGGCGCCGCGTTGTGGGGATTGAGCGTGGCGTTGCACGACGGAACAGAGATCGTGAACGGCCAGCCGAACGTTGAATTGAACCTTTCTCGACTTACGGGGCATCCTTCCACCACCTCCCGAAGCCTTATCGATCACGTCTTGATAGTGCGGTTCAGACGCCGGGAAGTTCCCGAAAAAGAAAAAGCGCGCTAAAGCGTGCTGTACCGATGAGTAGTCAGGCTACTCGGCAAGGACGTGATGCACGAACGAGACCGCGATCGAGCCCTCACCCACCGCGGACGCCACCCGCTTGATGCTCCCGGCGCGCACATCGCCGACCGCAAAGACGCCGGGAATGCTCGCCTCCAGCAGATGCGGAGCCCGCGCGAGCGGCCAACCAACCTCGGTCAGGTCATCGCGGAAGAAATCCGTCCCAGTCTTGATAAAACCGTCTGCGTCGAGCGCGAGACAGCCGGTGACCCACCGCGTATTGGGAACGGCACCGAGCATGGCGAAGACGTGTTGGACGTCATGCTCCTCGATGCGTCCGGTCTGTGTGTCCCGCCACCGCACGCGCGCGAGATGCGCCTCGCCCTCGAGCGCCAGAATCTCGGTGTGTGGATGGACGAAAATGGTCCGACTCTCCTCAATCCGTCGGATGAGGTAGCGCGACATGCTCTGCGCCAACCCACTGGACCGCACGAGCATGTCAACGCGTCGCGCCGTCTGGGCGAGATAGACCGCGGCCTGTCCGGCCGAGTTGCCGCCGCCCACGACGATCACGTCTTCGCCCTGACATAACTGCGCCTCGACGAAGGTCGCGCCGTAGTACACGCTCGCACCTTCGAACCGCAGCGGTTGGGCGACGGAAAGCCGCCGATATTCGGCGCCGCTCGCCACGATGATCGTCCGCGCGGCAACGTGTGAGTCGTCGTCGAACTCGATGCGATACGGTCTGCGGTCGCAGGCCAGACGCGTCGCCGCCTTGGCAATGATGATCTGCGCCCCGAATTTCTGGGCCTGGAGGTAGGCGCGGTCCGCGAGTTCCTGTCCTGAGATACCGGCCGGAAAACCGAGATAATTCTCGATTTTCGAACTCGAGCCCGCCTGGCCGCCCGGGGCACTCATCTCGACCATCACGACGTCAAGCCCTTCCGACGCAGCGTACACGGCTGCCGCCAGTCCCGCCGGCCCGGCGCCCACGATGATCACGTCGCGCGTGTGCGTTTGGTCGATGGCCTCGTTGAATCCAAGGCACGCGGCAATCTCTCCGTTCGTCGGATTCCGCAGGACGACCGTGCCGCGGCAGATCACCACCGGGACATCCTCGACCCGCACGTGGAATCGGTCGAGCAGATCCTGAACGCTCGCGTCTCGATCGAGATCGACGTAGGCGTAGGGATGATCATTTCGCGTCAGGAATTCCTTGATGCGCAGCGTTCCGGGTGAATGCACCGAGCCGATGAGCACGACGTCGCCGACGCCGTGGGCCATGAGGTCGAGCCGCCGGAAGATGAACGCCCTGACAAACAGGTCGCTCAGTTCGCTGTCGGCCTGCACGAGAGACAGTAACTCGTCGCGGCCGACTTCGATCACTTCTCCCGATTCGGCGGCGCGCATGGTGACCAACACCTGACGGCCAGCCAGCGTGGTGACTTCGCCGCTGAACTGGCCGGGTCGAAGGTCGATCAGGAATTCTTCGCCGGCCGCGGACTCCCGAACGGCCTCGAGGCGGCCTGCCGTGACGACGAAGAACTGTATGGCCTGCTCTCCCGCTCTGAAGAGCACCTCGCCGGCATCGACCTTTCGGACCTTTCCATGCGATGCGACGCGCGCCATCTGCGCAGGCGTCAGCGTCGGGAATGTCGCATCGGCGCCCGCATGCAGCGCAATGGGCGTTCGCGATGGTGTGTCAGTCATGCAGGTGGCGCGGGGGGCGCTTGATCCGCCCAGCATGTTGAATCCGAGCCGCACCGTCACGGGTCACGCTTCTTTGCCGATGGCTGCGAACTCGACGTCCCCGAGGACGAGCCCCGCGGCAGAAATGTTTTCCTCTAGGTGGCTCACGGACGACGTGCCTGGAATCGGCAGCATCACGGGAGAGCGCTGCAGCAGCCACGCCAACGCGATCTGTCCAGGCGTCGCGCCGCGGCGTTTCGCCGCCTCGGCAATCGGCCCGTCGGACGCGGCCAATCGCCCCATCGCGAGCGGGAACCACGGAATAAAACCGAGCGCCTCACGCGAGCAATACTCAAGCACATCATCCCATTCGCGATCGGTGAGATTGTAGCGGTTCTGCACGGACACGATAGGAAGCACCTTGCGCGCGGCCTCGATTTGCTCGACCGACACTTCCGACAGGCCGACGTGGCGAATCTTCCCTTGACGGCGCAGTTCCAACAGCGTGCCGAATTGCTCCGCCGCCGGGACCTTTGGATCGATCCGATGCAGTTGATACAGGTCGATCCGCTCGAGGCGGAGGCGGCGCAAGCTCCCCTCTACAGCTTCGCGCAGGTGCTCCGGCCGGCCGTCTTCCACCCACCGGTCGGGGCCCGGGCGTTGGAAGCCGCCCTTGGTCGCAATCACCAATTCTGGGGGATACGGGTGCAATGCCTCGGCGATCAGGCGCTCGCTGACTTCCGGCCCGTAGGAATCGGCGGTGTCGATCAAGTTGACCCCCAGGTCAACAGCGCGCCGCAGCGCGGCGCGCCTCTTCCGGGTCTTTCGGCATGCCCCAGATGCCCTCGCCCGTGATGCGCATCGTACCAAAACCCAGGCGGTGTACGTTCAGGTCTCCGCCGAGCGGGAATGTCCCCGCGCGCGACGCATCGATCTTGGCGGCGGTCCTACCATCGCGCCCATCCACACTAGCCATAATCTCCTCCGTGTTCCACTTTGCCCTCAGAGCTGACAGCTCCATGCTGTCTGTTCAGCTACAGACGGCTAAACGGTGGTCGTTGGCCATCCCATTCCACCGAATTGACGATTACTTGGCTCGGAGTTGCCCTAACGCGCTCAGCCAGTTTTCCATGTGAAAAGTCCTGGCGATCTTGCCGTCTCTGATGGTCTGGATATCGATCGCCATGATCCGGAAGGTCTTGCCCGTGTGCGGCACGCCGAAGAGCTCGCCGGCGGGCGTGCCGGTTACCACGCCGCGCACGATCACACGATCTCCGGCGACCAGCACCTCCTTGATGTCGAACATCATGTCCGGAATAGAGTTGGCGAAATTGGAGACCACTTTGATCGACGTATCGCGGCCCCAGCATTCGCCCGGCAGATAGCCTGAACAGCACTCATAATCGGCGGTTAAGATCTGTTCCTGAATGGTTTTGACGTCGCCGCGCGTGGCGACATTGAACAGGCTGTACCAGGGCGCGATGATGGCGCGGGCCTGCTGTTCAGTGAACCCTTGCGACATACCGTTCCTCCTTCAGACCGGAGAACTACACAGCCGTCCGTCCGCCGTCCGCGGCGATGACCGCGCCGGTGACGTAGCTGGCCTTCGCGGAGGCCAAGAACGCGATGACGTCGGCGATCTCTTCGGCTTGCGCGGCGCGGTTGAGCAAAGTCGTTCTCCCCAACTTCTCGATCCGCTCGGGCGCCGCGCGCTCAACGCCATCAATCCCCAGGATCTCGTGGGCGAAACATTCCTCAGCGTCTCGGACACGGCTCCGGCGCTTCGCGTGGTCATCGACGCTTACCTGAAGCGATCCGGAATCGATATCACGCCGGTTTACGAGGTGGACCATCTTGCCATGGCAATGTCCTTGATAGCATCGACGCGCGGCGTCGCGCTCTTACCCGCCTATGCGGAGAACTTTCTTCCTCGGTCCGTGACGAGCCGTCCACTCCAGGGTGATGCGCCGACGATTGACCTGGTCGTGGGCTACAGAAAGGGGGACAGGTCTCCGGTCCTCAAGCTGCTCCTTTCAAGATTGGACGAACTGGTCGTTCGTGTCTCGAGGAAGGTACGTGCTACAGATCCGCGTCCGCGCTCCTCCCGCGGCCGCGGAGCGGCACAAGCAAAACCGCATCGCCGGGGGTCGGGGTAACTGGCATCATACGAGCTCCACGAAGACCTTGACGACTTCGGGGTCGAAGAACGTCCCCGCCTCCGCAAGGATATACGCCTTGGCCTTCGCATCCGGCCAAGCCGGACGGTAGGGGCGGTCTGATCGGAGCGCGTCCCAGACGTCCGCCACCGCGAAGATTCGCGCGGCCAGAGGGATCTGTTCACCTTTCATCCCGCGCGGGTATCCGGTCCCATCCCACTTCTCGTGGTGGAAATAGGGGATGTCGAGCACCGGCCGGAGGTACACGATCGGCGACAAAAGGTCATAGGCGATCTGCGGGTGCCGGCGCATGATCGCCCACTCGTCTTCAGTGAGCGGCCCGGGCTTGAGCAGAATGCTGTCGGGGATCGCCATCTTCCCGATGTCGTGAAGGAGAGCCCCGCGGCGGAACGCGGTGAGATCGGCGTCGGGCACGCTCATCGCGCGGGCGAGGCGGATCGTCATATCAACCACGCGCCTCGTATGGCCCTCCGTCTCCTGGTCCCGCAGGTCCAACGCGTGCGACCAGCCCTCGAGCGTCGTGTCGTATGCCAGCGATAGGTCGGCGTTGGAGCGCTGCAGGTCGTTGAATAGTCCCACGTTGTCGATCGCGATCGCCGCCTGACCGGCCAGGGTGGCCAGGAAGTCCAGCCACTCCTGATCGGGAGCGAACGGGGTGCGGCGAAAAATCTCGAGGATCCCTTTGACCTGCCCCTTGGCGATCAGCGGCACTGCCCAGTAGGCGACGAACCCCTCGCCGAGCAGCTCGGGCGTCTGTCCGAAATCACCCGGGTCCTTGGCGAGTTCGGGGACGTTCACAATGAGGCCGGTCAGCGCGGCGCGTCCGGCGTGGCCTTGTCCCAAGCGGAGGCGGCTGTGCCGGAGGGCGGCGCCGCGGAAACCCCTGCCCGCGGCATAATCGAATGTCAGCGTGTGCGGGTTGAACAGTAAGACACTTCCCGCTTCGACTCGGAGCTGCGCCGTAACCTTATCGAGGAAGACATCAAGGATGACGCGCAAATCGAGGCTGCTGGCGATGGCGGCATCGACGTCGCGCAGGGCCTGCAGCTGCAGAACGCGGCGATCCGCCTCTTCGAACAGGCGGGCGTTCTCCAGCGCGGCGGCGACCTGGCGGGCGTACGCCTGCAAGAACTCAACGCGCTCCGCGGTAAAGAAGCCGGGCTGGTCGCTGTGTAGTACGAGCACGCCAAAGGTCTTCGTCCGGCTGATCAGGGGAAACGCGCCGGCGCTCCGGACAGCTGCCACCGCCGCGCGCGATAACCAGGGGGGCGGGTTGAGCGGCGACCGTTCGGGAAGAGCCGGCGTGCCGGCGAGATCATCGAGGATCGCGGGAGCGCCCGTCCCGATCGCCAGAGCGGTCGCGTCCTTCGTGTCGCGCGCGCCCTCCCACCGCACGGCGGCATCGTACGGCGCGCTCGCATCGGACGGGGAGCAGGCCAGCAGCCGGATGGCGCCGTCGCCCTCCAGGCGCCCGAGCCACGCCAAACTTGCGGCAAAAGACTCGACGCATGTCGCGACGACCTCTTCCGCCAGCTGGCGCAGGTTCAGGGTCTCGGAGAGCCGCTGCGTGCTCGCGGAGAGCCGCGACAAGGTTTCAACCTGCCGCGTGATCTGTACTTCCGCCAGCTTCCGTTCGGTGATATCGCGATAGTTGGTGACGATCGCCTCCACACTCGGCTCGGCCAGGAGGTTGACGTCGACACGCTCGATCCAACGCCAGGACCCGTCCCTGTGCCGCATCCGGTACTCGGCCGTCGTGCGGCCCCCCGGTTGCTGAACGACATCTCGCAGCAGCCCCGCGGCCCGTTCGAGATCGTCGGAATGCACGAACTCGAACTGGCTGCGGCCCACGACCTCCGCACTGGAATAGCCGAGCACACGGCTGCTCGAAGGGCTGGCGTAGAGGATGGTGCCGTCGGCGGATACGAGCGCGATGGCATCGGAGCTGTTCTCCGTCAGTGCGCGAAACCGACGCTCGCTCTGCTGCAGAGCCGCCGCCTTGTGTGCCGTGATGTCCGTCGCAACCAGGCATGTCCCCTGCACCCCTCCCGCATACAACGGGCGCGCGGACAAGTAGACCGACACAGGGGTTCCGTCATCCGTGCAGAGCGTGCACTCGCCCATCGCACCTCCCTGCCCGGCGCGCTCCAACAGGCCTTGAACGTCGGACCCTTCCGCCGCGGCCACGAACTTCCGAAACGCGGATCCCCGTACCCGTTCGATGGGCGTGTTGACCATCTCGGCAAACCGCTGATTGCAGTACAGAATCGTCCCGCGCAGATCCAGGGCAACCGCGCCCTCATTCATCGCTTCGACAAAAACGCGGTACGGTTCGTCCGATCCGCGGAGCGTGAACACCTCTCCGCTCCGAGACCCCGTCCCGACGAGCGCGTCCGCCTGTCCGCTGCGGATGGCCTCCAGGGCATCCTCGGCCTCCGCGAGCCGCGCACGAACATCCTTGATGCCACCCGCGCGCCCCGCGCGGGTGAGCGGTCGCCGCGCGAATGTGATCTTCGCGCTTCCCGGCCTGCCCGCCCGAAGACCGATAGGGCGCATGGGGGCCACCGCTCAGCCTAGCGTGCGCGGGGTGATACCCAGCCCAACCAATACTCGGTCGAGGCTCGACAGGTCCCCGATGACCTTGCGAATCGGCTCGGGAAGCGTCCGCACGAGCGTGGGAATCGCCAGGATCTGATCTGTCCGCGCCAGGTTCGGATGTTCGAGAAGGTCCACCACCTCGAGATCGTACTGGCCTGCAAGGTGCGCCTCACAGAGTCTCGTGAGATTGGCGAGGGCGGCCAATGACTTCGGCGTGGATCCGGCGACGTACAGCCGCAGATGCCACCGCGCCGGTGTCACCTCAGGACCTTGCGCCCTCGACGAGCGCGCACCCCGGACGGCCTTGCCCGGCCGGCCCCTGCGTTTTACGCGACGAGCGCCTCGCAAGGTTCGGGCGGTCGTGGTCACCTCCCGTTCCTCCCCGCGCCGCGCCCGCCGTTGGAGTTGCGGGGCGCGGCGGCGATCCGCATGAGACCGATGCCCGCCCGCTCGTCCCGGCCGGCTTGTTCCAGGCCGGCCTGCACCGCGCCGACGTCCGTCAAGGCGTCTTCCTGCGCCCTCACTTCGGCCCGCAGAGCCGCGATCTGTGCCTCGAGCGCGGCGCGGTTTCGCTCGATCTCGCTGCGCTTCTGCGTGACGGATCGTGCGCGGACAACCTCGTCCGCCCGTTCGCGCGCCTCGGCGATCACCCGGGCCGATCCCGTCAGGGCCGCTCCCACCCCCACATAGACATCGACGAGCTGAATACCCGAATCCGTCAAGAGCATCTCCCGAATCTGGTTGGAGTGCGCCATCCCACGGGACTTGATGATGTACAGCCCGCGTGTACGCTCGCCGTTGGTCTCCAGATTGCGCAGGAGGATCCACGTGTCGATCATCGACGTAATGACTCCCTCGGATTGCCGTCCAGAGTACTCGCCATCCTGCTCCGGACTCAGGTCCGTGAAGAACGCGGTGATCTGCTGCTCCTTGAGAAAGTCGATCAGGCGCACGAGCATCGCGCTCGCATCTCCCTTCGTCCCCGCGCTCAGAAAATTCGTCACGGGATCCAGGATCACGACGCTCGGGCGTGTGGCCACCACGGTATCGAGCATCGCCATCAGATGGGCCTCGAGTCCGAAGATCGCCGGGCGAGACACGTGAAAGCGGAGACGGCCCTTGCGCACCCAAGGCGCGAGATCCATGCCGATCGAGCGCATGTTGCGCAGGATTTGGTCCTCCGACTCTTCCATCGCAAAAAAGAGCACCCGTTCCCCTCGCCGGCACGTCGCCTCCGCGAACGCCGCCCCGAGGCTCGTCTTCCCGCAGCCCGCTGACCCGGAGATGAGGACGGTGCTGCCGCGATAATACCCCCGCCCTTCCAGCATCGCGTCGAGACGCTCGACCCCGGTCGAGATGCGCCCGGTTGACGCCGCATAGGCCGGCTGAATGCCGGTCACGGGAAGAAGGGTGAGACCGTCGCGTCCGATCAGGAAGGGGTATTCGTTCGTCCCGTGGGCGGTTCCGCGATACTTCACGATGCGGAGACGATGCGTTGAGACCTGGTCGGCCACGCGGTGATCGAGCACGATCACGCAGTCGGCGACGTACTCCTCCAAACCCTGGCGCGTGAGCCTGCCGTCCCCCCGTTCCGCCGTGACGACGGCGGTGACGCCTTTGGCCTTCAGCCACCGAAACAACCGCCCCAACTCCGCCCGCAGCAGCGTAGGATTGGGCAAGGCCGAAAACAGCACTTCGAGCGTGTCCAGGACGACGCGCTTGGCGCCGATCGCATCGATCGCGCTGCCGAGCCGGATGAAGAGCCCTTCCAGATCGTACTCGCCGGCCTCCTGGAGCTCCAGCCGTCCGACCACGACGTGATCCAGAATGATCTTTTTTTGGGCGGCCAGTTTATTGAGATCATACCCGAGCGACGCGACGTTCTGAGTGAGCTCTTGGGCGGTCTCCTCAAAACTCACGTACACGCCGGGTTCGCCGTACTGCACGGCCCCGCGCACGAGAAACAGCATCCCCAAGAGCGTCTTGCCGCTCCCGGCGCCGCCGCAGACCAGCGTCGGACGCCCCTTGGGGAACCCGCCCCCGGTAATCGCATCGAGGCCGACGATGCCGGTGGGCGCTTTTTCGAAGACGCGCCGGCGATCAAGCTTCGCGCCCAGATTGATGGCATGGTTTCCGATTCGGCGTGTGCCGGCAGATCTCATAAAAGGAGACACTCCTGTGGCGTCTGGAATCAATTTGAAGGAGCGCATTCGCGGCTAGACGCCTCTTGAATATGACAGATGCGAGAGTAACAGGCTGTGCAAATTTGCACATGTTACGGAATCAAACGTAGATGACGGAACTAGTGCGGGTCGCGTCGAGAACAATATCAATCACCATCATCGTTGCGGTGGCTCTCAGCGGCACCTCGTAGCCGAGGGCCCGGGGAATCTGCCGGCTCGCATGATCGGTTCTTGACTCCAGCATTGCAATGCATTATATTGCAATGCAACACACTTAAAGACGGAGCCGAGCCCTATGGAAACCCAACTGACTCTTCGAATGCCCGCCGATTTGGCCACCAGGCTCGACCGGGTCGCGAAGCACACCAGGCGCAAGCGGTCAGAAGTGGTCCGATTGGCTTTGGAGCAATTCCTGAACCAGACTGATCTTGGGAGGCAACACCGGCCGATTGACTTGGTGCGCGATCTGCTTGGAACCATTGAAAGTGGTGTACCCGACTTGGGCCGGCATCACCGCGACCATCTCCTGAGACGGCTCCGGCGTTGACCGCTGAACTTCTGCTGGATACCGGGGCGTTCGTCGCCCTGGTCGACCGCAGCGAAAGAACGCACAAGGACTGCGTGGCCGTGCTGGAGCGATGGGCGGGTCCGATTCTTACCACGGAGGCCGTCCTCACAGAAACGCTCTACCTCGTCGGCCCGGCATGGCCGTCGCAGAAGGTCTGCTTGGAGTTCTTCCTCCGTGGCGCATTTCTAATGGTACCGTCTTCCCAAGACAGTCTCCGCCGCGTTGCGGATCTCATGGCAAAGTATCGCGATCTGCCCATGGACTATGCGGACGCCACGTTGGTGGCTCTGGCTGAAGAGATTCAAACCGACCAGGTGTTCACGTTGGATCACCGCGGATTTTCTACGTATCGAATGCACGGGAGAAAACCCTTTCACCTGATCCCCGACCGGTGAGTATACTCTCGCAGAGTTGGGATGGGCCCACAGGGTAGTTGCATTGGTGCCGGGAGGGATCTTGCGATTACCCCACCGCGAAAGGCCGTCCGACTCATAGGGTCTCGCGCGTCCCACTCGAGAATATGTCCTTGACATGTACGGTGGATGACCGTACATTGTTGGTGTACGGAGAATATCCGTACAAGAGCCGTCGGCCGCAAGGAGGCGTGGCATGCCCGCTCGGGCGACCCCGAAGAAAGATAATAAAGCTGATCGGATTGAGCTCCGGGCAAGCCCGCGGCAGACCGCGATTATTAGGCAAGCGGCCGAGACCAGGGGCAAGACCGTCAGTTCGTTCATGCTTGACGCAGCCTGCCTTGAGGCTCAGCGGGATCTCGCTGAGCGGCGTCTGTTCAGGCTAGACGAGGCTCAGTGGGGACGCTTCATCAAAGCCCTCGACCGCCCTACATCGGCGAAGCCACGTCTGCGCAAGTTGATGCAAACACCCAGTGCGCTTGAGTAGAAGTGTCCGGCGTCGAGTCCCTTACCGAGGCTCACGACACAACCGACTTCGACTGTGGCAAACTCGAACTAACCATCTGGCTCCGTCGATACGCTCTCGCAAATCATCGGGCGGGCGCCGCTCGGGTATTCGTCGTTCATCGGAACAATCGGGTGGTCGGTTACTACGCGCTTGCAGCGGCCAGCGTTGAGCCCGAGCAAGCGCCGGAAAGAGTCAAAAAGGGCCTCGCGAGGCACCCGATTCCGGTGATCCTTCTTGCCCGTCTGGCCGTGGATCGCCGGGAGCACGGGAAAGGGCTTGGGAGAGCTTTGCTGAAAGATGCCCTCATTCGTGCGGCGAGGGCGGCGGCAGAAATCGGCGCCCGAGCGGTTTTAGTTCACGCGAAAGACGAAGAGGCACGCGCGTTCTACGGGCACTTCGACTTCGAACCGTCCCCCACCGATCCGCTCCATCTTTTTCTTCTAATGAAGGATCTTCAAAGGATTGTCCCGCCCAAATCGAGGTGAGACAAAAAGCTTAGCGTCCGGACGTCAATATCCTCCCGAGAGCAGTCCGCTCACCGACGGGTCGCGTGCGATTTCGCGCAGACAGTCCCTCTTAACCCTGTCAGACTGGTTGTAATCTCTCGGCGGGGGCACGCCTGCACATCGGGGGCAGAAGGGGGGCTATGTGTAATGGCACAATCGTTCCCGGAAATCCTTCATACGCGGTTCGAGGACATACCGTCCGGCTCCATCCTTCACGTGCGCGGTGAGCTGGATCTCTCATCGGCTCCGTCTCTCCGAGCGGAACTCGTGCGCCTCCTCGATCGAGGACGCTCGGTCATCGTCGATTGCAGCGAACTCCAGTACCTGGACATGGCCGGTGTTCACGTGCTGGAGGACTGCCATCAGCGGGCGGCACACCGGGGCCAGCGTTTGGTGCTGGTCGGGTCCGTCCCGCTCGTCCATAAGATTCTCGCAATCATCAGACTCAACGAGCGCATGCCTGTCGTGGATGCCATAGGCGAGGCCCTTGAGCTCCTTGGGCAGGAGGTCGCCCGTGTCAGTGGCGGCATGACCAAATGACCGAACCTTCAAATCCCATTCAGCCGAGCATCCCGTACCATCGGGATGCGATCTGGAACGTCCGGGATCTGCGACTGTTTGAGACGCTGACGCCTTGGCAGCTGCGCAAACTAAAACCGCTTTTTGAGGTACGTCACTACCGGCAGGGTGACGTCCTGTTCCAGACGGGCGATACGGGGAACCTGCTCTATTTCATCGAGAAAGGGGCGATTAAGGTCAGCCTCATCTCGGCCGAGGGCGATGAGCGTATTTTGGACATTTTCAAGCCGGGGGACACCTTTGGCGAACTCTTCGTCAGTCAGGGGCACCAGCGAACAGCCACGGCTCAGGCGCTGTCGGCCGCGGTTGTGCGGACCCTGACGGAGGATGCGTTCAAGCGGATGATGCAAGCGGTGCCGGACGTGTGTCACTATTTCGTGCGTTCCCTCGTCGAGGACCAACGGCACATGCTCGTCCGTTTGGAAGCGGTGATGCACATGGGAGCCGGGCCTCGCTTGCTGACGTTTCTGCTGGACTTGGCTGAGCGTTGTGGCCGCCGAACAAACGGGTACTCAACGCTGGTGCCGGGCCGGATTACGCAGGAAGAGCTTGGCCGCATGGTGGGGCTCAACCGGACCACCGTCACGTTGCTCATCAATAGGTATCGCCGCAAGGGCGTCCTCGACGGCCGAAGGAATATCTTGCTGATCCATCCTACGCGCGCACGCGCGTTCCTCCAAAAGGCTGGGCTCACGCCCGCCTAACCCAATTCCGCCGCCTTCGTCTCGAGAGGGCGGGGCCTTTGTGCCGACGGGGAAAATGTTGCTCACATTGCAACAACATCTCTTCCGCGGCGATTATATCTTAATGTCTGGGAATAGTTTGTATTCCCGGAACCCCATGCCGGCGGGGAGGTGGGGCGGTGGAGAGAGCGGCGCGCGGCCGAAAACGGACTGAACTGCGGAAGCAGCGGGCACGGAAAGAGAGCACCCGCAAAGAAAAACTTGACCTCACGACACTGTTCACTCATACGAAAGGGATCACGTCGCTCGAGTATGAGGAACAACGCCCTGTCTTTTCGCAGGGGGACTCCGCCACCGCCGTGTTCTACATCCGCACCGGCCGGGTCAAAGTCACGGTCGTGTCCAAGCAGGGGAAGGAAGCGGTCGTCGCACTTCTCGAAGCCGGCGACTTCCTTGGTGAGGGCTGCTTCGTCGGCCAGCCCCTGCGAATGACGAGTGCGACCGCGATGATCCCCTGCACGCTCTGGAGAATCGAGAGGAACACGCTCTTGCGGCTCCTCCAGCTCAACCACGAATTTTCAGCTTTCTTTGTCACGCACCTACTGACGCGGACCATCCGTTTGGAGGCGGACCTCATTGATCATCTCTTCAATTCAGCCGAAAAACGGCTGGCGCGAGCCCTCCTGTTGCTGGCTCACGTCGGCGAGGCGCGGACGTTCCCGGTTGTGCCGAGGATCAGCCAGGCAACGCTCGCAGAGATGATCGGCACGAGACGAGAACGGGTAAGCTTCTTCATGAACAAATTCAGAAAACTCGGGCTACTCGACTACAATGGTGAGTTGCGAATTTACAGCTCGCTCCTGAGCGTCGTCCTAAATGACCAGTCCAATGAGTAAAACACGTAGATCAACCTGATCGCCGAAGTTCGGGGGCAACCTGCGGGCTCTTGAACCTAGACGGATGTGTGAATAGCGTTGGTGCCGGGAGGGGGACTTTGCGGTTACCCCACCCCCACGGCCACGGGTTCATAGGATCCTCGCCTAAGCGCCAAAAGAGCGAGTCATCGAGACGCCGTACCCGCTCGGCTTGACGCAGGCGCGGGGCTGGGGGGCCGGGTTTCCAGTCGTATCGCATGGGCACGACTGCAGGCAGTTGCAATTCTTCACATACTCGCCCTTCATGCGCCAAGCCGGCATAGATGACCTCCGCTTTGCGTCTTTGTTCACCGCGACGGGCTAGACGCTGCCCTACTGTGGCCGTATCATTCTGGCCTATTGGCGGGTTCCTTCCCCTTGCGGCCGGCGCGATCCTTGTGCAGCGAGAACCGTAGCGTGATAACGGAACGCGCCATGCACGGAATCCCAGGGACCAAGGTTGACTGCTGATCGGTTTGTGATATACTTGTCATACAAATAAAGCATGTGATGCACATGGGAAGAGAGAGCTATGTCTGTCCCCATCTCCATTCGCCTGCCAGAGGAAACGGCCAAGGCCCTCGACGCTGTGGCCTCGGCAACTGATCGGCCGAAAACGTATGTGGTGCTGCGGGCACTCGAGGCCTATCTCGCCGAGTACGCCGACTATCAGATCGCATTGGATCGTCTGCGGGACAAGGACGATCCCGTGATCTCCAGAACTGCCCTTCGCGCCCATTTTTCACGCAAGCGATAGGGGCGCCAGCCGACAAACATTGACACGATATAGCGTCAAACCTCATCGTACGCCATGGTGATCGAGTACAAAGCGTCAGTTCAGAAGGACCTTCGCCGGCTTGATTCTCCACAAGCCTTGCGCGTACTCGCGGCCATTGAGCGTGCGTTGAAGACTCAAGGGCGGAGTGGGGAACCGCTGAGCGGCCCGTTTGCCGGCCTGTTCAAGCTCAGAGTCGGCGATTATCGTGTGATTTACGCACGCACAGAAAGCAGGTATCTTGTTCTTCGCATTGCCCACCGCCGTGAAGTGTACCGAGGAAGGTAGCAGAAGCCATCAACTTGCGAGCCGTGGTGCCGGGAGGGGGATTTTGCGATTACCCCCACGACCGCGAGCGACTTGCCTCATCTCGTGACCACGACAGGAGAGCGCCTACTTAACCAGACTTTACGGGGCAACCCGGTGATCCGAACTCTGCCGGGCTGTAAGACAACGAATCGAGTATACGCTCGCCGACCGGTCCCGACCCGTGACAACGCGCCGAATCCGAAGGGGATTCGTGCCCTCACACGATCGACAAGCTCAAGCCAGCCCTTCAGCCGGGACCTAGGGGACGCCGTGCCTAACGCTCTAGAATTCGCAGTCTGTCTACACCGTGACGCTCCACCTCGGTTTCATACTTATCGACAAACGCACCTACCTTTTCGAATCTTTCCTCATGGCCCATACGACTGGCCGCATCACCGTAGGTTTCAGTAAAATCGCGGTCGGCGAGCCGGTCTACCAACCCGTCCCAAAATGCCGCATCATCATATTCGTCGATGAATGGTTGAAGTCGCTCGTGAGACTCCAGTGTGAGAAAGAATTGCGACAATCTTGAATCGAACTCCACGATATCTTCAAAACCGGATCTGTGCGCGACAGCCAGTAGGTACTGTTCGAGTTCCTCGAACTCCCGAATGTAATTTCCGGGCGTTCGGATTGCGTTGACCATCCAGTCCCCGAGATAAACGGCCTTGAGCAGCGTCTCAAATTGTGCTCGCGACAGGTCAATTTGCATGCGATCCCCCTCGTGAGCAGTCGAGTTGTGCCAGGTAGCATAATCGTTCGCCGACCTAGGCGTGGCGCGCGGTATGGAGCGAACGTTCCCGCGGTCCAGTGGAACGTCTGAATCGCGTAGGCGGCGCGTCAGCAATCCGGATGACGACTTTCTTACCTAGCACGTTCGCCGCGCGAGTAATGGTGCGTAGCGACACTGAGGTATTTCGGGGGTCCAGAAGGCGATCAAGCTGTGACCGACTGGTGCGAAGTTCTCTAGCCATGGCCTGCTTGGTCTTCTGGCGCTTCCTCATGGCTCGCTCAAATTGCCATGCGAGCACCCGTTTCACCGCGACCGACTCCATTTCGTCCCGGATGCCCTCTTCATCCAGGAAGCTCGCGAAGCTGGAACCACTGTGATCGAACGTCTTCTCGCGTTTCCGCGGTTTCATTTCAGTCCCCTTTCGTGCTGCCTCTTTCTAGCTCGCGCCAGCCGCAGATCCTCGTCGGGCGTCTTTCGCGCCTTCTTTATGAAACCCGTGTAGCAAAACCAAGTGTCCTACGGCATCGATATAGAAAAGGACGCGAGCGATGCGATTATGTTCAAGATCTGTCCGCACCTCATGAATGCCGCCACCAAGAGGCCGACAAACCGGCATGCCGACTGGCCATCCAAACTCGACGGTCGCGATGTCCGTGCCGATTCGCTTACGGTCTTCTGCATAGGGCAGACCTTTCAGCCATACCCGCACAGGCTCGACACCTGTTTCGGTCCGGAAGAAGATTGCCGGTATGCGTTTGCCTTCTGTACTCACGCGCTAAGGGCCACCGGATCCCCTCTGGACTCAACAACGCGTATGTACCACATAAGGTACACCATCGCGAAGCAAATGTAAAGGAGAGTAGGGCCTCAACCAAGGCTCTCTCGGGTGGGCGATTGTGGCTCAACCATGCCTGGGCGTCAAACACGAGCACGTGCTCGAGGGCTTGTGCCGTCGTTCACTTTGGCTGGTGCCGGGAGCCCGTCTCCAATGCAACCCAGCACGGTGATCGATTGCAGGATCGTCGCGTAAGGGCGCCAAACGCCGCTTCCCGGCATCGCCCCCGGTAGGACGCGAACGGCCGCGCGGAGAACGCTAGGCCATGTCCCGATTCATCGCTGCCACTGCCTTCGCCGGCCGCATCTACGTGCGCGGCATCCCCGACTGGGGACCCTGGGACCCAGCCAGGTTCGACCTCCGGGACGAGCGCGAGGTGGACCTCGCCATCGCAACCAGGACGGCGGATCGCAAGGTCACCACGATCAACGAGCTCCGACCAGGCGCTCCGAGACTCGCAGGGGCACCAGCCCGGCCTGCCCCGGGCGGCGCTCATCCTGTGGGTGCACGAGAGCCTGATCGATAGAGAAGGGGGATGAAAGGGCGATGGATCAGGAACCGCAAGCCGCAGCAGTTGACCAGCCCCCGGTCCCACCGGTCGCGCCAGTTCAGCGGCCCATTCACCCGGTGCCGAAGCCGGGCCAGAAAGAGGTGAGACGGGTAAAGACCACAGGTAAGAAATTAGCCCACAAGAGGGCGGCTCCGAAGAAGGCGGCCTCCAAGGCCACGGCGACCAAGCGCGAAGGTGGCGGGGGTTTGAAGCGTACACTCCCCCGGCGGAAGACATCGCTGCGGGCGCACAAGTGATCGGGCGCGATTGTTGACGCGGCGACTTCGCAAAGGGTGTGTCCTGTCCCCTCTCGCGGACCCCGCGGAGGCCTCGGCGTCCCGTTCTGTTGATTCTCTTTGAATCGTCAAAGGGCAACCTGCCCCCACTCTTTCGGTTGGTCCACCTACCCTGCATTTTGAAGTTGGTAGACGTGGGAAACGTCAAGACCGATCATGACGAGAGGACCGACCACGACGAATGCCTTGTCTTGATCCGGACCTCGTAGCGTCAGTCCTGCCTGCCCCATTGGGCAGGGCCCCGCAGGGGGACTGCCCGGCTCATAACCGGCGGATCCAGGTTCGACACCTGGCGGGACCACCAGATTTTCCAAAGGATTCTAGCGCGATGGGGTTCTCACAGACCGTGCTGAAGGTGGAGGTGGTGCTCCTGAACCTCACCCAAAAACGGGCACACTCCAGCTTTGATCGTTGGCGAAATTCACTCAGTCTCCCCGTATGACGAACCGCGGCCTTGAGGCGACGTGGGCTTATCACACCGGGACCAAACACTCCTCCACAAGCGTCCGCAGCGGCGGTCATTACTTGGACTGGAAAAACCAGCCCCTTCCCTTCAAAATATACTCTACTCTGGAGCCGATCCCGCTGCCGCACGAGATCCCGCCATCGGCCGCCACAGCGCTGGACGCCATTTCAGCTACGGGCGTCCCCACGGACGGCGACCACATCCCAGACCTCCGGACCCTGGCGCGGCTCCTCTACTTCTCGGCCGGCATCACCAAACGGCGGAAGTACCCTGGTGGGGAATCCTTCTTTCGGGCGGCGGCCTGCACCGGCGCGCTCTACCATATCGAACTGTACCTCGTTTGTGGGGAGCTAGTCGACTTGAAGGCGGGCGTGTATCACTTCGCCGTCCACGACTTCGCCCTACGGAAGCTGCGGCACGGTGACTTCCGGCGCGAGGTGGTGCACGCAGCGGCGGGCGAGCCCGCAGTGGCAGCGGCCCCTGCGATTCTCGCTTGCACCAGTACATACTGGCGAAACGCCTGGAAGTACCAAGCCCGGGCCTACCGGCACTGCTTCTGGGACAGCGGCACCATTCTGGCCAACCTGCTCGGGGTCGCGGCCGCGAGCGACATACCAGCGCGGGTGATCGGCGGTTTTGTGGACGGCGCTGTGAACCGCCTGCTGAACCTCGATGCGGAGCGCGAGGTGACTCTCATCCTCGTGCCGCTGGGGCGTGGCGGCACGCCTGCAGGACCGTCACCGGAGACCCACCCGCTGGTATTTGACATTAGCCCCCTGTCGAAGACGGAGGTAGAGTATCCGGAGATCCAAACCATGCATGCGGCCTCGTCGCTCGGGAGCGAGGAGGAAGTGGCCGCCTGGCGCGGCCGTCCGCCGAGGGCTGCGCTGCCTGACCCCACGGGACGCCTGTTCCCCCTTGGGCCCTTCAGCGAGCCGGAGCTGCCCCGCGAGCCGATTGAACGAGTCATCCTGGGGCGGGGCTCAGCTCGACGGTTCTCCCGGGAGCCTATCACTTTTGCCCAACTCTCCACAATACTCCACCGAGCCACCCGCGGACTCCCTGCTGATTTCCTTGAGCCTGTCGGCACGGCGCTCAGCGACCTCTACCTCATCGTTCACGCTGTGAGCGACCTTCCCCGCGGTGCCTACGTGTTTCGACGGGATCAGACCGCGCTCGAGCTGCTGAAAGAAGGTGACTTTCGGGCCCGGGCCGGCTATCTCGGCCTCGAACAGGCGCTGCCGGCCGACGCCAGTGTGGACGTCTTCTTCCTGGCGAACCTCCGGCCCATCCTTGAGCGGTTTGGCAACCGCGGCTATCGCGCCGTTCAGCTGGAGGCCGGGATTGTTGGGGGTAAGCTCTACCTCTGCAGCTACGCCCTCGGGCTTGGGGCCAGCGGCCTCACCTTCTACGACGACGACGTGACCGCGTTCTTCTCCCCCCACGCTGAAGGAAGGAGCACCATCTTTCTCGTGGCGTTGGGGGTACCGGCCAAGAGACACCGTTGAGTTAGTTCCGGACGCCAACGTGGGAAGGTGAATCCATGAGAGCAGCCGGGGCCATCGGCCAACAGCCCACCTGGCAAGATGCGCTCGCCGAGGCGACGTCCCAGATGCCGATTGTCCCGAGCGGTGAGACCATCGACCTGGCCTTTCTCTTCGCCAGTTCGGCCTATGCGGAGGAGTTTCCTGAGTTGGTCGCCAGTGCACGCCGAGCCACCCGGGCCCGTCGGCTCATCGGCTGCTCAAGCCAGGGAGTGATCGGCACGGGCCGGGAGGTGGAGGGCCAGCCCGCTCTCGCGCTCCTGACGTTTTCCCTGCCGGGAGCGGTGTTGCGCCCCGTTCGCCTCGCCCAGGGCACTCTCGAGCAGTGCCGCGGACCAGAAGCCTGGCACGAGATGACTCGTGTGTCGCCCGATGACGTCACCGCCTGGTTCCTGTTTGCCGACCCCTTCACCCTGGACGCCGAAGGTCTGCTGGTCGCGTGGTCGGAGGCCTATCCCGGCACCCCGATGGTGGGCGGAATGGCGTCCGGCGACCTCCGCCTCCGTTGCACCCATGTGTTTCTCGACGGTGAGGTGTACGACCGCGGCGCCGTCGCCATGGCCCTCGGGGGCACATATGGAGTGCGCACGATCGTCTCGCAGGGATGTACTCCAATCGGCAAGCCGTGGACTATCACGGGCGCGACCGGAAACGTGATCGAAACGATCGCCCTGCGCCCCGCCTACGAGGTGCTTGTGGAGACGGTGCACGCGTTGCCGCGGGAGGTGCAGCAGCGCGCCCGGGGCAACTTGTTCGTTGGTCTGGCCATGGACGAGTATCGCGAGGAGTTGCATCGCGGCGACTTCCTGATCCGCAACTTGCTGGGTGCCGATGCGGAGAGCGGCACCTTAACCGTGGGGGCGATTCCGCGGCCGGGGCAGACACTGCAGTTTCAGCTCCGGGACCACGTGACCGCCGACGAAGACCTGCGAGAATTGCTTGAGGCGGCGAAGACGGATCTGGGGGGACAGGAGCCTATCGGGGCGCTTTTGTGCTCCTGCAACGGTCGCGGTATCGGACTGTTCGGGACGCCCGACCATGACGCGTGGGCGGTAGCCGACCGGCTCGGACCCATTCCCCTGGCTGGCTTCTTCTGCAATGGCGAGGTCGGGCCGGTGGGTTCACGGAATTTCCTGCACGGATACACCGCAAGCATCGCCCTCGTGGTTCGCAAGTGAGCCTGCCGTGGGCGGGGACGTTTCCCGCCCCTTTGTGCGACTACGTGGAGAAGTTCAACGCCTGGCAGTACAGGGCGGCCGCCCACCACGAAGAGATGGTGGTGGTCTGGAACCGGGCGCAGAGCCACCTCTACCGCGGGCTGATGATCCTGGCTGCGGCGTTCGTTCACCTGGAACGCGGCAACCCCGAAGGCGCGCGGATCAAGTTCCGAAAGGCCCGCGCCCAGTTGGCGTCCCTCCGGCCGCACTACCTCGGCGTGGACGTGGCACAGATCGTCGAACGCATCGACCAGGCACTGACCACATTGGAGGACGTCACCCCTGGCCAGGTGGATTTGCCCGGCCTCGTCCCCGCGTTCTCTATCCGCCTCGATCCTGGCAGGGTGCGCGGCGACGAGGTAGAATTGCGAACAACCGAAACGCGCTAGTCCCCTTCACATTGGATCGCTCGACCGGTCCTCCCCGGCCCCCTCAGAGGAGGGCCAGGCAGCCCGAGCACTTCTAGATGGTGAGAAGGCGGTCGTTTTCCCTGTAGTCCACAGGACACTCTAGGCGCAAAACTCCTCACATTGCTCACATGCAGAATAACCGGCAGGACGACGCCGGATGTGGACGCCGCTAATCGACGCGCCGGGATTCCGGGGTCTTGTCGTAGAGGATGACGTTCAGGAGGGTACTGTGAATATTCAGTCCACCGTTGTAATGGATGAAGCCCAGCCGCCGAAACTTGTTCATGAAGTAGCTCACTCGCGACCGTGTCGTCCCCACGATGTCCGCGAGCGTCTCTTGGCTGATCTTCGGCACGATGGTTTCAGGTTTGCCGTCTTTGCCAAACTGCGCCAGCAGCAAGAGCGTCCGGGCCAGCCGCTTCTCGCTGTAATTGAACAGTTGGTCGACAAGGGCCTCTTCAACTCGAATGTTGCGGCTGAGCAAGTAGGCCATGAACTCCTCGGAGAACGTGCCGCGTTGGTGCAGCAGCTGGTTCATGGTTTTCTTTTCGATGCGAAGGCTCGAGCCATCGGTCATGTCGGTGGCCGCCGCCATCCGCAGGGGCTGCCCGGCGAGGCAGCCTTCCCCGATAAAATCGCCGGCGCCGATGATGGCCACTACCGCTTCCCTGCCCTGCTGGGATGTCACCGTCAGCTTGATCTTGCCTTCCCGAATGTAAAAGACGGCGTCCGCAGGATCACCTTGCGCGAAGAGAATGCGATTCTTGTGGTACTCGAGGATACGCTTGCCCTCGCTGAGCTGCTCGAGCACGCGTCGATGGGGGAACTGCGCCGGTTCTCTCTTTGCCATCGGTGCCCTCCCCCCCCACCGCTCGATGAGGTAAACTCGGGCGATCTCGCACAGGGGACGGCCGCTCGGGTCGCTGATGTTCTCCCTGAGGATGACCGTGCTCCCGGACCACGGTCTCAGCGGCGAAACGTTGACCGGGTGGCGGATCGGGCGCTCTATCGGGCGGGGAAGCAATGCCGCGACCGCGTCGAGATCGCGGCGGCCGCCTAGCGGCGCTACTTCTTCGAAAGCTCGCCCTCGAAGTGCCTCTCGACTTCTTCACGGCTCAGGAGGTTTTTGGCGTCGGTCAAGACGACCGAATAGACGACCTTGTTGCCTTCGGTCTGCGCCGTGATAAACGCGCAATCGTTCGGCAGCGCCTGGTGTGTGAATTTCACGCGTCTGCCGTCCGGAAGTGTTTTAATCCATTCTTCCTCGTGCATGTCGGAGGCCCTCAGGCGAGTCCGGTGTGATGTAGGCGCATGATGCCACAAAATCCCCCCGGTCCTATCAAATCATTCAACAGAAGTTACGCAGCAGCCATGATTTTGCCCTGTGCGGTGTGAGGCGATGGAAGCGCTCGAGATCGGCTCGATAAATCCGTGGACGATCAAGCTCATTGCCTCATCCTGGTCGATCCCGCGGCTCATGAGATTCCCGTCGTCAGCCGACGCGACCGAACTCGCCGGCCAGCCGGGGCGGCGCTGATGAGGCGCCAGCCGTGCGGGAGGAACGGTGCTTACGCTCCCCCCCCCGACGGCATGGTCTATGCTACTTGACTTCTACCTTAACGGTCGTATTCTTGGCTCGGTCCGACTTCGGCAGTCTTACTTCCAGCATTCCATCGTTGTAGGATGCTGTTGCCTCAGTCCCCTTCACCTCGGTGGGAAGAGGGACGGTCCGGACAAATGCTCCATATCGCAACTCTCGCCGATAATAGTTGCAGTCCTCCTGCGCTGCGTGCTTCGTCGACCCCTTAAGCGTGACGGCGTCGTTGGTAATGGTAATGTCCACGTGTTTCGGATCGACGTTGGGCAGCGCCGCCTTGATCACCACTTCATGCGCATTTTCGAACACCTCAACCGGCGGCTGCCACTCCATTTCAAGCCCGACGCTCTCGCGCGTCCACGACGCTGGCACAGCATTCAGGAGTCCACCTAGTTGGCGATGCATCTCTTGCAAGTCCTCATCAAAGATCGGCCTTCTCATGAAGAGCATGTTGTCACCTCCACGTTCCATGGGTTCACACCAACCCACCCCATAGCGAGTGTGGGTGCCGGTATCGATTTCATGGCGCGATACGCTGGACCGGCTCAGGGCTACCGACCCGGGCGCACCAACTAGTCGCGGCTGCGCTCCGTGATCACTGCACGTCCGCCACTCCGCTCCGAACTCGCCTCCACGCCGCCAACCCGTAATCGGCGCAGTAGAAAAGATAGCGTTCCACGACCTCCCGCACGAGGCCAAGATACTCACCCAGCACGGAGCTGTTCGCGCCGTCCGGCTGATCCCGTAACGCAGTCAATACCCGGTTCCGTTCATTGTCGATCGCCATGGTCGTCCTCCTCAAGACTTGCTCTGGTCCCATAGGTTGCGTTTGGGTACCTTCTCCTCCGAGGAGCCGACCGAGTGCCGGGGACATGGCCGTGGGCGTAAGGAAGGGGAAGCACTCTCAGTGTACGCTTGTTTGAGCGGAGAAGCGAAGCCGGCAAGGGACCTCATCGGTCTAGATCTGGGGGCTTACCTCCGCTGGCGCATGCTTCCAGCGCGCCAGCCCATGCCTGGGGGATGCGTCGAAGCGCAGCGAGGCTGCACGAAGGTGGCGGGTGATTCTAGAGGCAAGCAAAGCCATGCACGACCAGCGTCAGAACACCTCGAGGTGGCCGAGGTCACCCGAGGCTGCACTCTACCGGCTGGCGGATAGTCGGATACCCCTTGGCCGACGAAGTGCCTCCGAGGGCAACCTCATGCACGAGGGCGAGTCGGGCCGGTTCTTTGCCCGCGCGATCCGGTGAGCGGTTGCGTGCCGCCCAGCCGCCGTGGCTCAAAGGTCTCCGGCTACCCCTCCTCGCACCTGCTGCGTCCGCAGGTGAGTGCAGCAATGCGCCAGCATGAGAGGAACAGTTTTCGGGGACGGCGCCGGGGCGGTCCGAATGGCTCGTTTGGCCCTGAGGGGACGGGTAGGGGCCGACGCCGCGCCCGCCCGACCTGCCGCCCCGCCATCCCGTGTCTACGGTCCAGTCTACGGTACCGCGAGAGAGCTCTCGATCATCGAAGATTGTATTCCATCGGCGCCGGGTATGCGAATGCCCGTCGCCATTGACTGGACCTGCGTCGTTACCGGCGCGTTGCTCGGACTAACTTCTCCCAAACCTGTCCACAAGAATACGCGATGAGGGGCCAATACCTCGACTACCCGGAAACTACCTGGATTGGGTAGTGGCCCGACTTACGCGGCGATCGTAAGATCGAAGCGCAAGAGCGCGGCCCTGTGGCCGGGCCAACCCCGGGGACAGGCAAGTGACCGGGTGCGAATAATCAGCCGTCGGCCTACGTGGTCGGGCCACGGCCATGCCGGAGCAGGATTGACTCAGGAAGACCGAGGTGCTGCCATGCGGTACCGCTGCCCCTGCGGCCACAAAGCTGACGAAGTCCCCTCCGCGCCTGACCGCGAGATCGTGTCAGTGTATCACATCCACCATCGCGCCGATGTGCGTGGCCTCGCCGAGATCGTCTCCATGGAACTGATCCAGACCGCGGTCAGCTCACCCGAGCGCGAGCCTGAACTCGCGGGCGTCGCGGGGTAGTGTGCATGGCCGGCGACGACGCCTCGCAGACCGACGGTCGCGCCGATGTTGCGCTCAGGCTCATTCCTCTCGCCGACGAGCTCCAGCGACTCGGATATTCGTACGAAGCGTATCAGCTGCGGGAGGCGGCGGCACGGCTACTGCGGGGTCGTGACCGACGAGAAGAGGCGAGGGGGTCAATTTTATCGGAATCCGGTCCGACTCGCGCAGGGTAACAGAGATCGGACCAACCGCCCGACTGTCGCAGGCGGCCTGGACTTGCCCCGGTTTGGTGGACACCTTATCGTTAGAGGGGCCTGAGCCCCAGAGGGGAGTCCACAGTGCCAAAGTCGCGCCCGCCATATCCGCGGCAGTTCCGCGAGGAAGCCGTTCGTCTGGCT
>Ga0207416_1000071_pt1 | contig 183262 bp, 172 predicted proteins | sample PaiPotPPM11metaG_FD_184107 | JGI IMG/M metagenome (GOLD analysis project Ga0207416, IMG submission 184107) | Iron sulfur acid spring bacterial and archeal communities from Banff, Canada, to study Microbial Dark Matter (Phase II) - Paint Pots PPM... ... | reverse complement strand
CTGCCGGATTCTCGCCGACAAACTGGTTTTGCGGGGCGCAACACGTTGCACCGCTCGCGCCGCCGTAGCCGTATTCGTACAACCACCAGCGGAAAAACGTATATGCGTCGCGCGGTTGAAAAAATTCCGAAGTCTCGGCTGTAGCGCCGGACCACCCTTCGAGCGGTGTGAGGTCATCGAGGATCCACAGACCACGCCCGTGTGTCGCGGCGATGAGGTCGTGATCGCGCGGGTGGATCCGCAGATCATGCACAGAGACGGTAGGCATGTTCGTGCCAAGACGTTGCCAGTGCGCGCCGGCACTCGTGCTCATCCAGACCCCATGCTCTCCGCCAGCGTACAGCACTGCGGCGTTGCGAGGATCCTGCCGGACGACGTGGATGACCTCGTCAGCGGGCAGGTCTCCCACGACGGATTTCCAACTCGCGCCGTAATCGGATGTCGCATAGATATAGGGTGACTGGTCGCCGGAGAAACGGCGGTCAACGATAGCAAAGGCCGTGCTGGCGGCGTAGGGAGACGCCTCAATGCTCTCGACCCGACCAAATGAAGGAACGGCCGGCATCGTGACATTTTTCCAATGCACGCCGCCGTCGCGCGTAAGCTGCACCAGACCGTCGTCCGTCCCCACCCAGATGACGTTGCCATCCACGCTCGAAGGCGCGATATCCAAGATCGTGTCGTAGAACTCGGCGCCCGAAATGTCGGTGTTGATCGGCCCGCCGGCGACCTGTTGATGCGCCGGGTCGTTGAGCGTGAGGTCAGGGCTGATCTGCTGCCAGTGCCGGCCTAAATCTCTTGTCTTCCACACGACGTTGCCACCGTAATACGCAATGTGGGGATCGAAGTGTGAAAACGCAAGGGGCGCCTCCCAATTGAACCGGTACGGAAGGCCGGCAAGCGCGATCCCATTTGTGTCGCGAACCGACGGCGTCACATCCTGATTCTGGCGCGAGCGTTTGTCATAGATCGTCAGCTGGCCGTTGAGATCGCGTACGCCCACGACCCACACGAGATTAGGGTCGGCAGGATCGGGCCATATCCAGGAGCCATCGCTATCGTTGCCCACGTCGCGCCAATCGTGGTTAAGGATCCCCAGCGGGCTTAAGCTGTCGGATGGCCCGCAATAGGAGTCATTGTCCTGGAGCCCGCCGCACACGTTGTACGGAATTGCCATGTCATAGCCGAGGCGATAAATTTGCGAAATGCTGACATTCGCGCGCCAGTCCCAAGTCGTGCCGCCATCGAGACTGATGGGCGCACCGCCGTCGTTTGCGTTGATCATGCGCCGGCCGTCTGCGGCAATCCACAGGCCGTGGTGATCCTGATGCGTTTGAGCATCGACCGTGTGAATCGTTCGGCCGCCGTCGTACGACTCGACCAAATCTTCGGAGAGGAAGAAGACATGATTGGCATTGCGCGGGTCCACTTCAAGCCGGCTCATGTAGAAGGGACGCTGGTTAACGTACGAGTCACGCGTCATGAGCCGCCAATGATTGCCGCCGTCGCTTGAACGCCAAAGCGCACCCGCGCTGGATTGAATGAGCGCGTAGACAACGTGCGGATCGCTCGGTGCGACTGCGACGCCGATGCGCCCCATGACCCCGGCAGGTAATCCGTTTCCCTGCAAGCGGGTCCACGTGACGCCACCATCTCGTGAGCGATACAGCCCGTCACCCGGACCACCGCTCGTGAAGTTCCACGGCACCCGTCGAATCTGCCAGATTCCGGCGAACACGAGTTTCCCGCCGCGTGCATCCCATGCAAGATCGCTCGCGCCGCTTGAGGCTCCGACATAGAGCGTCTGTTGCCAGGTCTTGCCGCCGTCGGTCGTGCGATACACGCCACGCTCGCGGCTGTCTTTATATGGGTCGCCAAGAGCGCCGACGAGAACGACACCCGGATTGCGCCGATCGATGAGGATGCGAGCGATACTTGCGGAGTCGATGCCAGCGCGCTGCCACGACTTCCCACCGTCGATACTCTTCCACATACCATCGCCAAGCGTGATGTCATTTCTGGGCTTAGATTCGCCCGTGCCCACCCACACGATATTCTTGTCAGATGGCGCAATCGCGATGGCGCCGATCGAGGCCGTCGGCAGCTTCGCGAAAACATCATCCCACGTCACGCCGCCATTTGTCGTTCGCCACACACCGCCGCCGGCGGCGCCAAAATAGTAGAGCAACGGATCCGCATCGCTGCCGGCAACCGCGGCAACACGGCCGCCCGCGAGCGCCGGCCCGATGGATCGCCATCGCATCGCGTTAAATGTGTCGCCTTTGGTTGCGCCCGGCAAAAAAAATATGCCCGCGCACAGCAAGACGGGGCATATCGTTCGAAGCGCTTTAACTATCGGCAAAATTACAGCTCCATGACGCTGCGATAGAACCGGTCGAACTGGAATAGAAGCCCTTCCTGGTTTGCGTACGGACCAGGGGTGTACGACTTCGATTCAATGCCAAGCTGCGACAGTTCGCAAACGTGCCAGTCTTGTCGATTGGTCATATCCCAGAAATCGACCGCGTCACTCGGATCAAAACCTGCCGATGCGATAGTATCCGGCTGGAACAGCCACTGGCAGGTGATCATCGATCGGTTCACAGCGACTGGGGTTACGCGATGCACCATAACGTAATCGGGCTCGAGGCTCAACAGCATCGACGGGAAGATCGCGTAGTAATATACGTGATCGAGTTCTTCGCCTGCGACTTCGCCTATGGGCGGATAAGGCGACGTGCCGCTCATCGACATGCGCGAGCCTGACGTACGCATGGTCATGTACCCGCCGAGGTATGGCCCTTCGCCCAAGTCGTTGCGGCCGCTGTCGAAGGGCGTGAGCTTATCGAGTGCCGGATGAACGACCGGACAGTGGTAGCACTCCGAGTAGTTTTGGATGATGAGTTTCCAATTGCACTTGAGATCGTACGTGATGGTCTTTGCGACGCGTAGCTCGCCGATGTGCCATTTCGAAAAACGGCCAATCAGCGGCGCGAAGGCCTCTTCGAACGGCTCCGGTCGCGACGCTAAGTTGACAAAAACAAAACCTTCCCATGTCGCGAGCGCGGCTTCGTTCAGGGGATAGAGGCTTTTGTCAAAGTCGGCAACCCCATCCATATTGCGCGCTGCCATGAGCTGCCCGTCCAAGCCGTACGTCCACGCATGGTACGGACACATGATCGAGCCGGTAAACTTGCCGTGGTTCTCTTCGCAAATGCGTGTACCCCGGTGCCGGCACACGTTGTAAAAGGCGCGAAGTTTGCTGTCTTGTCCGCGGACGATGATAAGGCTCTCCTTACCCGGGTTGGCAAGGAAGTAGTCCCCCGCTTTCGGGACCTGCTCTTCGCGCCCGACGCATAACCAGCGCTGCGAAAATACCCGCTCTCCTTCGAGATCGAACACGTTGGCCGACGTGTAGTACTCGCGCGGCAGTGTGCGAGCTCCCTGGGGTACGCTTGTCTTCGTATAGACGGCCATGAACTCAACCTCTTTGTAGCAACGGACCTTTAGATCCGTTAACTCGTCGTTAACTCGTGACGTATCGTCAAGTATTTTCTCCAGCGCCGATTATTGCGCCTGTACTGTTCATACGATGTGGTGTTGACAAATCAGAATGCCGTGAAGTAAAATCTTGGAAGTAGATACCTCGTTAGGTGAGGCGTCTGCACAAAGAAACGCCGCTGCCCGGAAAGGTCGAGAGACCCCAATGGGCCACCAGGCACCGCCGAATCAAGGCGCTGCCTAAGCCGGCTGAGTTTCAAGAAACTCTATGTTGTGCAGTGCCAAAGCTCGACGGATGAGGGTCTCGGCCACAAGGCCGTCACGTTCATGACCGTCGCCTGCGAGGGGAGCAGGGGCGGTTTTTTAGTTTCGGTGGAGAGGGTGATGTGAACCGTGGATGGCAGTTATAGGTTATTTCTACTCAGGCCCGCACGTAAGGCATGTACCCTGCTGGTGCCACGGGTCGCACTTACATAGGATAATGTGTTATGAAGAAGTTTATCATTTTCGGTCCGCTGTCCGCGGCTCTGCACCGCACACCGTCAGGGCAATCGATGCCTTTTTGAATCCCTGCCCACCGCCACCGAGCCCATTTTGGGATCCGGCTCCGCGCACATTTAACGACAAACTATTCCTAGACTAGGCGGCGCTTCCCGGTCGTGGGAATTCCTGCGCTAATGCTCGCACTATACATGATGCATCGCTGGAAACGAACGAGCATCGTTGCGGCAGCTTTTTTTTTGAGCACGATATCCAGCATAGCGCTCGCGGATCCAATGCCAACTCCGTCGCCCTTGCCGCGACTTGGTTGGAGCAATTCGCTGGATGGATTTGCGTCGTTCGTCGATCAAGCTGCAGGTGGTCCCGGCATACGGCCGCCCGAAGGCCCTGGTTTTGCCGGCGTCAGCCCGCTCTCGCCCATGACGCCGTACGATACCTTTGCAAGTACGCCGAACACTCCAGGCATCGGTGGCGTCGCACAGTTGATTCTCATGACGCAGTACACGGGCAAGCGAATTGATGCATCGCTTCAGTCCGGCATCGGGCACACAACCGGCAGCGTCACCAACAACGTGTACTGGACAGAGCCGCTCATGCCGACGCTCAATCCACATTTGGGATCGCAGGCGCTTCCGTACTCCATTACTTTTCCTACCCACGCGGGGCAAGATGACGGTGCGAGCACGCGCGCGTCTATTCTCGGTGGATCAGTCGGCTCACACGACGGCGCTTGGCTTTTGCGCGGCGGCTGGTTCAACCTCAACCAGAGCGATGGCTTCGTGTTCACACAGCCTCCGTTAACGAGTCTCACGCCGGCGGTCACGCTGCAGACAGCTGAAAGTTTGGGCAACGGCGCCCCATCACTAGACGCTTGGCCGGCTATCGTGTCCACCTCGCCGCTGCAAGGCGTCGATCTGACGCTGCATGAGAAGTCGACGACACTCGAGATGACAAACGCGGCGCTGCCCTCGTTGCCTGGAACATCTGCCCGGATAACACTCGGTTCGATCGTTTTGGATCGCCGCGGCGGCACGCGCTTTTCGGGCGAGCTGCTGCATTTGGCGACAAGCGGCAACATCCTGAACACGACGGTATTTTTTGGCGCAAGCGCGCAGTTGAACGCAGGCCCACAAGGCGAGTTGCCGACGAGCCTGCTTGGCGGACAGTCTCAAACAATTGCCGGTCTGCGCGGCGCGTTTCATTGGACCGGCCCCTTTGACGGTCTCGTCGAAGTAGGCCGTGCTTGGTACGATGCCAACAATGTTCTCAAACCTGGCACGGCCGTACCGGGCGGCTACTATCACGTAACGCTCATACGCACATCTGGTCACGCGGTAACCTCGATCGAGGGGTTCAGATTCGAGCCGCGCTACGCCACAGCGTATTTGCCGTATGGTGTGCCTGAGAACATCTGGAGCGTCGCCTGGTCGTGGCCCGGCATCTGGCTCAAATCGACGTACCAGCTCGTTGATAACACAGTTACGGGCGCGAACCGGCAGGGCTATCGTTTGCGCTATACGCTCAGGGGCGGACCTTTTGAGGCTCGGGCGGCCTATGGATCCTATCAGCAAATCGAAACAGCGACGACTGATAATGTAACTCAGACCGGTTTCGTTGAGGGGTTCTTTCTGCCGCAACAGCCCGGAACCGGCACGCTCGGCCAGATGCATCAGTATGCCGCGTGGCTTGCGTGGCACCCTAAAGTTGCCGACCTGACGATTGATTACGTCGATGATACGATGCATCGCGATTTTCGGCCTGCGTTTCCTCAAGACGCGGTCTCGCTCAATGCACCACAGGTAGTTTTTGCAACCTCTAAGTCTTTGAACAGACAGACGTTAGTGTCACTGGGATACGGTCGCTTTGCGATGCGAGGATCGTGGGCGCAAGGCAGCCTCACAAACGTGAACTACGCGCAAAACGTCACCTTCGCCGGGGCACAGTTAGCCGAATCGCAAAACGCCGTCGTGCTCGTGCAGCTGCGCAGCATGGCCTTTAGTGGATTGCCGTCGATCGTCGGCGGCCCATCGCCCAACTACCACGGAACGATGATCATCCTCGACCAGCATTTTCACGTGTAGCGCAGCTAAATATACAGCGGCAAAGAGTACGTAGTGCTCACCCGCAAATTCGAACGTGCGGCCCGTGAAGAATTCCATGCGTGATCACGAGGACAAATCCGTGTTTGAGCTACCCCATCAATATCGGCAACGTTGTCTACCACGGTGCTGACGTTGAACTCGCTCACCCGCTCGCGCGCGCCACCTCTGTTAACGTAAAATACGGGGTGAGTGGTGCTTTTCCGAGAGCAGTCCCGCTCGCTGTTTCAGATCCGATAGTGCCGGTTCTTGTGGCTGGTCAACAGTTTCAAGGAATTCCTCTGCACACTGGATTGCTTGAGATAGTACACGAACCAAGTTTGGGATTGTGGTGGTCCGCCACGGCGGCATACCAGGGCGCAAACAATCAGCTGAACCGTCCACCGCACACCGTCTATGACGCAAGCGTTGGTTACGCACTCAGTCGCACGACAGCAGCGCTGACATGTTTAAATCTAGGGAATATTTTCGACAGCCTTTTTACGTTGCCCAAGGCAGGCGTGCCATACCCCGGAGCGAGCGGCCCAATTCCCACCAACGCGTACGCGCTGCCGCCACGTTCACTGACTCTGACGCTGACACATAACGTCTAACCTAGCTTAGACAGCGATGCTGTCGAGGGATTGTCGTCGGCTAGCGCAAACGCAGCGTCATCATCGTGGGATGATGGTGGAATCGGAAGACACAACGGACTTCCATGGAGCCGGAGGACGGGAAACTGCCTTCGGGATGCGCTCAAAGTCGGCGAACTCTCTGCAAACGAGCGTGACAACGCCGAGCCAAGCTCCTTCGGGAGAAGGTGTAGAGACTGGACGGGCGCGGCCTACGTCGTGAACTGCGCGATATGGTCAAGGCACAGTCCGGACCACAAACGGATGCGGTGGCGAAAGCCATAGTGGTGCGAAAATCCGTCGCCCGCGAGGGCGTCCGGGTTCGACTCCCGGTCATCCCACTTTGACTCCAAGCTCTAGGTTCTCAACCTATTAGGACTTAGGGCGGCATGGCGTCCATCGTGGCGAACGAAGCAAAGTATAAGCCGACCTGAAAGCCATGCAACACAAAACCTCTCAACCGGATTTTGACGTCTACCAAGGCATCACGTGGACTGAACGCGCACGGCATGGTGTATTTGGCGTTGCGCTTGACATGGGCGACCGCATCGGTAAGAAGAACCGCTTTTTAGACCTAGTTCATCAGACCGCCATTCGGCGAAGTCTTGAGACGACGCATCGCAGCTATCAGCGCGCTCTCGATTTTGGATGCGGGGGCGGCAGGCTGTTGCCGCTGCTGAAAGATTACGCCTCGGACGTGTACGCGGTCGACCGCACGCAAGCGTGCCTCGACCTAGCCCGGACGCAAAATGCAATTCCCGCTGAGCGACTCATCTGTTGGCGTGATGGTCCGGCACCGTTCGCCGACGGTTTTTTCGATCTTGTCCTGTGCGTATACGTGTTGTTGACCGGCGAGGCATTGGACACGTTGAGTCCGGAAATATCACGTCTATGCGCGCCCGGTGGTTATGCGATAGTGCTCGAGCAAGCAGACAACAGTCGCGGACTGACGCTGCAACATTACCGGAAGACATTCACACATTCGGGCTTCAGCCTCTCCTCCGTTCGACCGATACGGAGTTCGCGATCCCGCGCGATGAATCTCGCGCTGAAATCGTGGGCGCCAACGTGGCTGAGCGATGTCTCGGCGCATTGGGAGATAGCTCGCATGAAAGGTGCGAAGTTTGGTGACGAGACGCCGGGATATTTCGATTATCTCTTCGCACTCAAGAAAAATTGACGATATATCACTTTTGCAACGACACGTTCGGCACGCCGTTTCCACCGGTTTCCGCCGCCTTTGCAAAAAAGCACGGGGTGAAGATCGTTCGCGTGCTTTCGGTCAAGCCCGAAACCAGCACGCTGCGCTCGCTGGAGCTTGCTGTGAGACGGCCAGTGGGCGTTGCGCTGCGTCGCACTCGACGGCTTTTGGAAGGCGCCCCGCCCCACGGGGAGGATTTGCCTACCCTATACGTGACCAACGTTAACTCGCCAGATTTTCGAAATCTCATCAAAGCGGGTGATGCCGGCGTCATCACTGGTTTTAACCAAATTTTTTCCTCTGAGACCATCGAGAGGTTCAGGTCGTTCGCGAACTTGCATCCATCGATTTTGCCGCTCTACCGAGGGCCTGTACCCACATACTGGCAGCTGCGCAATGATGAGCAGCGTACAGGTTTTACTCTCCATAAAGTGGCTCCAAAAATCGATGCGGGCGAGCCACTGTATCAAAAGGTTGTTGCCGTTGACGGCGAGACGAGTCTCTTCGAACTAGCGCGGAAGGTTGCGCTCGCTGCGGTCCCCGTCTTCCGGCGCTACCTGCACTATATCGCATTCGGCGGCCGCTGGGTACCACGCTACGTCGACGCATATAAAGTGTATCGCACTCATCTCAACTACGCGTCGTTTCCGGAGCCTCAAGCAAAAAGTCACGGTTAGCGCCTCTAACCGGCTGGATAGATTTTCCAGCCGTTTTCTGCCGCCAGTTGCACGGCGAGGATCCCGGACGGCACGATCATAAATCCCGGTAATAGATTTTTCAGCCACTCATCCAAAATCAGCTTCTGATCGCGATCGCGACGCATCGCACAGTCCGCCGCGAAATACGTCAACGCGTGGTGACACACCATAAATGAGCCACCCCGCTTGAGTACAGCCTGGGCACTCCAATCCTGATACAACCCTTTGAGATCGTCCGGCGCAGCGCGGGGATCAAGATTCGAGACTGCCCGATAATAAACGTTGGTATCGGCCAGATCGAATCGCGGCCCTAGGCTATATTTGCGCCACATATCGTCGTTGAGGCTAAAGACAACTGCTGTGCCCGACAGAACCCCGAGAGTCGCAAGCTTGGCGCCGTTTGGGATCGAAAACTGGTAGCTGTTCATTGCGAATTGCATGTGCAGATACAAGGTGGCCGTGCTGGTTGAAGGTTGCACGGCTGCCGCTGTCGCGGGGAAAAGCTGCTTGTGTGGGTTGCCGGTGCGGATCTTTGCCATCATGCCGGCATAGTCGTATAAATCCGGTGTCAGCACAGGATAGGCGATGCGACCTAACCGTTGGTCTCGTCGAAGCGCGGCTCGGTCCCTGCAACCGGCCAGAGCAGCAGCCGAAGCCGCAAGCGCAGTTGCGCCAAGAAAGGCCTTGCGGGCAACTCGCTTGCCCTTATCCTTGCTCATTTGTCGCCCATGTACTCATCCCGCCGCATGTACTCATCCCGCCGCATTGTAGCAACGGACCTTCAGGTCCGTTAATGCTCCTATGGCATCCGCAAACCGGTGCGCAGCGCGCGGATGCATGCTCAAGAAAAGCGTCGGCTCGATGAGCTCGCACTCGATGACGAGCGGCTCCCGGGCAGCGTCGAGCACCAAGTCAACACGCGCGTACAACGCAGGGGTTGGGAGGGATTGCATCGCTTTCACGGCGACGGCTATTTCGGCACCGGTCGCCTCTGCGGGAGTTTCACCGGCCTCACCGGTCGGGAGCAAGGGTTGAAAGGCGGTCTTGCGCGCTGCGTGTGAATAGGTACCGTTCATGAACATGAGCGATCGCTCGCCGTAGTCCTGAACGGACTTCACGAACGGCTGCACCATCACGTCGTGTTCGAGAAGCAGCTCGTCAAGGTGCGCTTGGTCCTGTGCGCTGCCAGAGACCCGTCTGACTCCGTACGTCGATAGACCAATGGCAGGTTTTACCACCGCCTCAGGCCATCCCGCTCCGTCGAGCGTCTCGCGCAAGCTTGCTCGTGACTTTGCCTCAAACCATAAGGTCGGCACAACTGGAACGCCTTTGGAAGCCAGATCGCTCAGGTAACTCTTGTGAATATTCCAACGCACGAGCGCAAGCGGATTGTAGAGTGGGGCAACACGTGCGACCAACTCTGCCCATGCCAAAAACGCCTTGTGCCTGAGGTTGTAATCCCACGTTGAACGGATGATGACCGTGCCGGCGGCGGACCAATCAACGGCGGGCTCGTCCCACACGGCAACTGCCACCTCATATCCACGCTGGGTCAGGACGTCCACGGCGAGCCGGTCATCCGCATCGAGGTCCGGCATTCCCGAGTACGTGACGAAAGTGAAATCAGTCATCGGCTTTCATTAACATACGTTTGTATACGGCAAAAATTGGGGCGGCACGCGCGCCGCCCTGGGGTCTCAAGCTTTAAGTCCCACCGGACTTTTGCCGCCCGATTTCATATCACGCAGGCTGGGCAGCCTTCCCTGCCGTCGAGGCGCCCCAGAGCATGATAGCACCTGAGACGAGGTGCAGCCAGCGATCCCAACCGCCGATAGGCAAGAAGCTGTCGATTTTGGTTTCGATGGGGCCGACGAATCCGAGGACGCCGATGAGCAGCAGAATGATGCCAAAGAGGCGCAGATAGCGAGCTGCGCTTTCCTCTGTTCCCGCCATCAACAGCCCTGAGACCCCGATGACGACATGTACGATATTGTGCAGAAGGTTGATATAGAAGACTCCGAAGAGCGGCGCGGGGGTCATTCCAAACGTGCCGCCCGCAAACGGCAGAAATCCGACAACGCCAACAATGGTATAAATGATGCCGAATGCGAGCGCGATGGTCTTAGCCATGCTAAACCTCCAAACGGTCATGCCGGCGAGCATAACGCCCGCCGCAGGATTAAAGGATGTTTACGATAGGCGCGCGTGCCCACCTCTCGCCTGAGAATGAACCGGACCCGCAGTGCGGACCAGACGCTGGAAATTGTCGCGATCGACGTTCCCTCCGCTTGCAATGATGCCAACGCGCTTCCCATGCAGTGGGAGTTTCCGAGCAATTGCGGCAGCCAGCCCAACAGAACCGGACGGCTCCAAGACAAGTGCAGCGTGATCGAATGCCGCGCGCATCGCCGCTCGTATCTCGTCATCGGAAACCGTGAGGACGCCGTCAGCTAAGGCGTGAACGATCGGCCAGGTGAGTTCCCCCGGTGACGCTGATCGCAGGCCGTCTGCAATCGTTTCAGGGTCGGCGATGACCTGACGCTCGCCGCGTTCAAAGGAGATCTGCCAGTCGTTCCCAGCCGCAGGCTCGACGCCGTAGATGACGAGCTGCGGCTGCTCGTGTCGCGCAACAACCGAACAGCCCGAGAGCAACCCTCCGCCCCCGAGCGGCACGAGCAGCGCATCGAGGTTCGGGACTTCTTCAAACAGCTCGAGCGCTGCGGTTCCCTGGCCCGCCATGATCCGATAGTCATCGAAGGGCGGTATAAGGATAGCACGCGTTCTCGCGGAAATCTCGTGAGCAATTGCCTCGCGGTCTTGTGTTAGCCGGTCGTAGGTAATGACGGTCGCGCCGTATTCGCGCGTCGCCCGCAGTTTCGTCGCCGGTGCATCCGCCGGCATGACGATGGTGGCATCGATTCCGAGCAGCTTGGCTGCGAGAGCAACGCCTTGGGCGTGATTGCCGGATGAAAATGCGACGACGCCGCGACGGGCTTCGTCGGCCGATAATTGCGCCAGACGATTATATGCGCCGCGAAACTTGAAAGCGCCGCCTCGCTGGCTATTCTCACATTTGATAAAAAGCGCGTTGCCGGCCAGCATGTCGAGCCTGTCCGAGTGAACGACCGGCGTGCGTTGCGCGATGCCCTGCAAGCGCAGCGCGGCTGCGCGCACGTCGTCAATGGTCAGGGGGGATTTGAAGTTCGTCGTCTGCTCCAAGCTTTTCGATCGGCGGGCACACATTCTCTAAGTAGGGTGCGCCGCTGGCGGTATTAATGATGAGGACCCGCTCGCGCGGCCCGATCGTCCCCTGCTGGCGCGCTTGCGCGACGGCCGCGAGCGTTGCGGCACCTTCCAGCGACGCGAGCACACCTTCCTGTCGTGCGAGTCGCTCTTGATATTCAACAATCTCATCGTCGTCCACTGCGATTGCGCCGCCACCGGTTTCTTTGAGGATGCGCAGAATCAGGAAATCGCCGATTGCTTTCGGGACGTTAATGCCGAACGCTACTGTTGACGCGCCATCCCACGGCTGCGACACGTCTCGCTGCTCGCGGAACGCTTTGACGATAGGGGCGCAGCCCGACGATTGGACCGCAAAAAAACGCGGCAGCGCGGGACCGAGCAACCCAATTGCGTGAAGCTCGCGAAATGCTTTGTGCATGCCGATGAGCCCGACGCCGCCGCCTGTTGGATACACGATGACGTCGGGCACGTTCCACTCGAACTGCTCGGCAATCTCAAACCCTAAGGTTTTCTTGCCTTCAATGCGATATGGCTCTTTCAGCGTTGATACGTCGTACACGCCAGCCTTGGTACACGCGCGCGACACGAGCCGGCCTGCATCGTTGATCAACCCGTCAACGACGACGACCTTCGCACCGGCGAGCTGGCACTGAATGCGATACACGCTGGGAGCGAGCGCAGGCATGACGATGATTGCCTGCATTCCGGCTCGCGCGGCGTACAGGGACCACGCGCAGCCGGCGTTGCCGTTGGACGGCATGGCAAACTTTTGGACGCCCAGCTCGCGGGCGCGTGAGATCCCCACGGCAGCACCGCGAGCTTTGAAGCTGCCGGTCGGCAGCGCCCCTTCGTCTTTGCAATAAAGAGCAGTCAGTCCAACACTCTCTCCGGCGCGTCTCAATGGAAGAATTGGGGAGGCTTGCTCACCGAGTGAGACGATTGCGTCGTTGCGCCGAACTGGCAGAAGTTCCCGAAAATGCCATAGGTCAGGCGGGCGGAGAGCGAGTGACTCGCGGGTGAGAGATTTGGCGGCAGCTGCAAGATCGTAGCAGGCGAGGAGCGGCGCCCCGCACTCGCAGAGCTGCTGGACGCGGTCGGGATCGTAGGTGCGCGAGCAACGCGAGCAACCAAGTGTCGACAGCGCGCTTGTGGTCATAACTATCAGCGTACCTCGGTACGAGGGTATGTTTGGAAAAACCCAGAAACCGCCTCTTCCTGCACTGAAAGGTTAACCAACCCAAAGTTTGGCATGCCAGTTTCTGATCGCCGTATTTTAAAGTATCAGTCAATCGCCGTTGACATTCGCGATCGCATCGCTCGGGGATCGCTTAAGCCTGGGCAGCAGTTGCCTGCGTCGGCGAGCCTCGCGAAGCAATATGGCGTTGCGCTCATGACGGTGCGCCAAGCACTCGCTTTGCTGGAGCAAGAGGGCACGGTCGAAGCGCGCCACGGCGCGGGCACTTTCGTCGTTGATGGGCCGCGGCGCAATCAGAAGCGCTTCGGCAAAATACTCATCGTTGAAGATGACGAGACGCTGTGCGAGACAGTCGCCGCCGCGCTGCGCGACCACGGGCACAAGGTCGACGTGTCGCTGACCGGTCGCGACGCACTCGCTCGCCTCAAGTCCCGCGAGCCGTATGACGCGATCGTCCTCGATCTGCGTCTGCCGGACATGAACGGGCTCGAGATTGTCGAGCACATCAAAATCAACCGTCCGTCATTGGGCCTCATTGTCGCGAGTGGATATCTCGAGCAAGAAGATGTTCTTCGCACCGCAGAACGCTGGCCGATCATGATGCTGCGTAAGCCGTATGCCGCAAGCGATCTCATCGAGCGCCTCAACATGCTGCTGCAGCAGCGGCGCGACTACGTCCGCGTGTAACGAAAAACACCTTCACCGTTGAAAATTGTCGTCGCTGTCAAACAAGTGCCGGATACGAGTGCGGAAAAGACACTTGACCCGAAAACCAAACGTCTAAACCGCACCTCCATCGACAACGTCCTCAACCCATTCGATGAGTACGCAATCGAAGAAGCGTTGCGCCTCAGAGAGTCCATTGGCGGCAATACGACCGTCACCATCCTCACCATGGCACCCCAAAGCGGTACCGACATCGTGCGCAAGGCGCTTGGCATGGGCGCCGACAATGCGGCTATGGTGTCCGATGACACCATCGGCGGCACCGACACCATGGGAACCGCATACCTCCTTGCACTGGCGCTCAAGCATATCGGTTTCGACCTTGTGCTCAGCGGCACGCAAAGCACCGACGCCATCAACAGTGTCGTGCCGGCCGCCATCGCCGAGAATCTCGGCATCCCAGCGTTGACATATGCCAAGAAGCTCTCCGTGAAAGATGGCGCGGTCGAGATCCGGCGCGAAACGGAAACCGGTTACTGGCGTGTCACGTCGCAGCTGCCTGCGCTCGTGTCGGTCACCAAGAGCATTAACGAGCCGCGCTACCCGACGCTTAAGGGTATCATGGGCGCCAAGAAAAAGGAAATCACGATGCTCACCCTTGCCGCGATCGGCGCTGACACCGCGCGCGTCGGCGATGGGGGCGCAAAAACTCAGGTGGACGCGTTCGCGACGGTTGGTGCGCGAGCACGCGGCGAGGTCATTGCGACGTCGGACCCCCACGAAGGCGCGAAGAAGATCCTGGACTTTTTGATCTCAAAGAAGCTTATATAGATGAAGGCTGTACTCGCGTTCATCGAGCACAATGATGGCCAGGTCCGTCGCAGCGGACTCGAGCTTGCGACCAAGGCCGCGGACTTGGGGCGAGAGCTCGGAGTTCCAGCGAGTGCGGTGGTTCTCGGCAAGGGCGCGCAAGACGCAGCGCAAGCGCTGAAGACAACGCCCATTGACACCATGTATACTGGTGCAGACGTGCCGGTTGACGAGCATTTGGGCGACCCCGCCGTCGACGCGATAGAGGCATTGCTCAAACAGGTCGGGCCCGCCGCACTGCTCGTCCCCGCAACAAACGTCGGCAAAGATACCGGCGCGCGCACTGCGGTCCGGCTGGGCGCCGGAGTGATCACTGAGGCGAGCGACATCTCGGTGAAGGATGGCGCGCTCCTTGTGCAATCGCCGAAGTTCGGTGGATCAGTCACCAGTACGATCGGATTCAAAAGCTCGGAGTATCAAGTGATCGTCTGCCGCGCAAACAGCTTTGCTGCTCGCTCGGAGTCCGGCAAAGGCGATATCGTTGCGCTCCCGGCGCCACCGGCGAAGCAATACGCGACGCGCGTGGAGGAGAAGGTTGTCGAAGAGGCCGGGAAAATCTCGGTCGAAGAAGCCGGCATTGTGGTCTCGGGCGGCCGCGGCTTAGGCGGCCCAGAGCACTTCGACATCATCGAAGCTCTGGCAGATGCGCTCGGCGGCGCGGTCGGCGCCTCTCGCGCCGCAGTCGATGCGGGCTGGATTCCCCACGCGCATCAGGTAGGTCAAACGGGTAAGACCGTTACCCCACAGCTCTACATCGCGTGTGGGATTTCCGGCGCGATCCAGCACAAGGTGGGTATGCGCAGTGCAGGCATTATCGTTGCCATCAACAAGGATGGTAATGCGCCGATATTCGAATTCTGCGACCTTGGGGTCGTCGGTGACCTTTTCCAGATCGTTCCTGAACTCACCAAGCTTGTGAAGGAACGGAAAGGCACAGCTTAACCGTTATTAAACAGGAGAGAGAACGCACTTTGCCTCGTTACCTTGTCGCCGCCCTTTTCACGCTGCTCGTGCTTGCGGTTATCGCATTCGCGCCGCCGACCGGCGTTTCGGCGAAGCCGCGAGGTCCCGCGCCCAGCCCATCGCCGACCAATTCTCCTACACCCACGCCGGCGGAACGCATTGCCACGCTCAGCCAGACGGTCAAAGATAATCCCAACGACAAAAACGCGCAGGCCGAACTCGGCGAGCTGCTCGTGGAGACCGGCAGGGCGAGCGAAGGGCGCGATCATCTCGAAACCGCCATCCGCCTCGGCCAAAACGATGCGCAGGTGTGGTTCTTCGTCGGCCTGGCCGATCGCGAGCTTCAAGATCTGACCGATGCGATCTCAGCGTTCGAGCGGGCAGAAATTGTGGACCCAGGAAATCAAGCGGTGTTGTCGAGTCTCGTCGACGCCTATTTAGCCGTGGGTCGTCTTCAAGATGCGCGTCGCATCGCGAACCGCGCAATCAGTCTTCACCCCACAGAAGCGTTCGGATACGAAGCGCTGGGCACCGTGCAGTTAGATGAAGGCAAGTTTGACGACGGGCGCGCCTCGCTGAACAAGGCCATCTCTATCGACGCCAAAGACGTGCGCGCAAAGCTGTTGGTGGGCAGGTCGTACTTGGGACAAAAGAACCCCGATCCGGACAAGGCGCTGGCGCAGTACGAAGATATCCTCAAGGATGATCCAAAGAACACCGATGCGCTGGCCGGCAAAGCCGACGCACTATCGCGCAAGAACGACGTCGCTGGTGCGGTCGCCGTGCTGCAGCAGATCGTGAAGCTCCAACCCGACAGCGTCGAACCCGAAGACGACATTGCGCAGCTGTACCTGGACAAAAAAATGGTCGATCAAGGACGCGCGCAGTTCGCTCAGGCAATCAAAGATCATCCGAAAGCTTCCGAGCCGTGGGCGCTCCAGGCAGAATACGATCTGCGGCAAAAGAATTACACGCAATCCGAAAAGGAATTCGAACAAGCTCTCGCTCTTCAACCGCAAAATCTGACCTTGCTGTTCGAGTATGGTCGCCTCGAGCTCCTCGCGCTCAAACATTACACGAAAGCGCAAGATGCGTTCTCCCGACTCGTTAACGCGCAGCCAACCAATCCGGAAGCGATGTTTTGGCTTGGCCAGGCCTACGCCGCTGAGGGCCAGTGGGCGCAGGCCAAGGATGAATATCAGCAATCCTTCGAGTTGGCGCACACCTACCAAGGCTTGTTTAATCTCGGTTTGGCATACTTCAATCTCAACAACTACAAGCAGTCGCGCCAGATCTTCGAGGCACTCGCAGTGCACCAAGACAAAGCTCATCCCGATGCGCAACTGTGGTTCTTGTTGGGCGAGACCTACCGGCATTTAGGCGACAAGAAAAATGCAGCCGCCGCCTACAAACGCTATCTCACCTACGTGAGCAGCGGAGACGGGGCCAACAAAGCACGCTCATACATCAAGCAGCTCGGCGGGACGTAACCAAGTGATGCGGTTTTGGACACCAGTTGCGTCTAGCGAAACCAGGCAGTAGCTTGACTAACCATCGTTCGTAAACGTTCGTCTCGTGGCCACGCGGCTTCAGGGACGTGAACGTCGGCTGCGTGCTTGCCGAAGTCGTACGCAAGCGACGAACCGCTCGCGCGCAGGTTATCAAGGGAATACCCGCCCTCAAGGATGAGGGCTAGGCCAGCATTCTGGCTACTTGCCACATTGCCCAGTAAACCGCATAGCGCATCGACCGCGCGCGGCGCGACGGGCAGACCAGCAATCGGATCCCCGGCGAGAAAATCAAAGCCTGCCGAAACAATGATCGTGTTCGGGCGAAGTCGCGCGGCGACGACCGGCAATAGATTCGCCCACACCGCGACGAAGTCGTCAGTATCGGTCGAATGTGGAAGCGGAATGTCGATAACGAAGCCCGCGTCGGTGAGGCGCGACTCGTTGAATGCACCCGTTCCCGGATACGCGGGATACGCGTGCGTCGAGATAAACCCGAGCCCCTTGTGTCCGTGCTCGAGTGCGCTCTCCACCCACGCTTGCGTGCCGTTGCCGTGATGGTAGTCGAAATCGGCGATGAGCACATTGCCGCGCTCGCGCAGCGCCCATGCAGCCGCGATCGCGACGTTATTAAAGATGCAGAAACCCATTCCGCGGCTTGGCTCTGCGTGATGACCCGGAGGCCGTATCACTGCAAGCGACGGGTTGTCGAAGCGGCCTGCGCGCGCGGCCTCAACTGCTCCACCGGCCGCGACAAGAGCTATATCAAAGGAGTTGTGTGAGACAATTGTGTCACCGGTGGGCAGCTCGCCGACGGCGTCGCTTGGGAGCGAGTCGCAAACTCGTTTGACGATCGAAACATAGCGCTCCGGGTGCACCGCTGCAATCAACAACGCGTCGGCAGGTTGAGGCCGCTGGAACGACGCCCGCGGCGAGCCGCCGGCCTCGAGCCCTGCGACGAATGCCTCCAGCCGCTCGCCTCGTTCTGGGTGCCCCCTGCCAGTTTGGTGCTGCTCGTAAATAGGATCGAAAAAGACTCTAAGGATGGATCGATGCCCCGATCTTCGAGATCTCTTTGGTCGAAAGATCGCCGACGATCGTGAAATTGAGGCCGCCCGCGTTCCACGACGCGAGCGTTTGCCCAGAGACTTCAGCGTACTTGCCGCTCGCTGCGCCGATGTGGATGGGTTCGGCTTCGCCCTCATTGAAACGCGGCAGCTGCCCGGTTGCATTCTCAAACAGCGAGAACGTGCGCAATCCATCGCCGTAGACAAATTCGACGGTATTGACGCCGTCGTGCGAGGCCACGCCGCCTCGTTCAAGAGCGAAACCGTTCGGCAAGTAGTTGGGTGGGGCGAATTTGAAATCCAACGACTTGACGAGCTCGCTCGTGTTGGTGGTCGTCTTGGCGTAGCTCGCGCCCGAAACGAGCGTCATGCCGCTCGGCACCGTCAGGTTGAAGAGGTCTTGTGGCAAGCTGATTCCAACGCGAATGCTGTCGAAGCTGGACTTCGCGCCGACGCTGCCATCGGCCATGTAGTTCTCGCGACGTAAAATGAGTTTTGACCGATCGTCGACCCAAATGCGCTGCACCAGCGCTCCGGTGTGTTTGGAAACGAGTGACAAGGTCCTCGCGGTGCGCCCGGCCACGGAGCTTGTCGGACCAAGATCCACAGTATAGTTAGCTTCAACGCGCGTGACATCAACCGGCGCGAGAATGCCTGGTGCAGTGTTGTTCCAGTCGTAGCTATAGACTCGATTGCGTGAAGGCTCGTACCTGTACGTGAGCGACTCGTTGCTGACGATCATCCGGCCGTATGCGTCGGCCGGAGCAACGTACCAAATGCGCCATCTGTTCGGTGCCTTGTGTTCGATGTGCGCCACGGTCGACGCAGCATGATCGCCTTCATACACGACGGACGTCAGCGTGCCCGAATACGACACGGTGTCGTCAGCTCCAACCGCCTGCGCGTACAAAGCACGCCCATCGTTTGCAGCCATAGCAGTGGCGGGGACGACAACCGTCAGCGCCGCGCATTCCAAGAATAAGAAGAGGAAAGAAGAGCTAAGGAGCCGGTGCATTCGCGTTATCGCCGATAGTCGACGTGAGGAGGTACGCGTTCCAGGCGCGATCGCCCGATTGCGAATTCATCGTGTGCGCCACATGCTGGCGCACGAAATAGTCGGCCGACAGTTGCGTGGCATTGCTCGCGCTGTTGTTGCCGACATACGATGCGATGCCTGCCATCAGTACAATCGCCGCCGCAGCCGGCGCAAAAATAGCCGGCCGCAGCAACGCTCGCAGGTTAGGCACGAACCCCATGGTCCGTTCGCGGCGCACCGCTTGGCGGACACCCGCCAGAATCGAGGTTGGCATCTCAAGCTCGGTCGCAAACGCGGCACGCAGCGACTCCGTCACCACGCTGTTTGCTGCCATCTCTTCCCGGCAGTCCGCACAGGACTGCAGGTGTTCGTAAACGGCAGCATCAGCCGCGGCATCGAGCTCGCGGTGTTGGTAGTCGGTTACTAATTCACGGCAGTGTTGGCACGTCATATCAATAGAGTTCTCGCTAGAGAAGCCTTTCGCAATCCCCTCGTTTCAGGTAACGCACTGGCGAGGGGATTCGTTCCGCCAGACGGTAGGCGTCCCGTACTACAACATATCATAGGCCGAACCCCTGTCGCTGCTCCTCTTCTCGTTGCCGCGGGATTATTTTTCGCAGCTGCAGGCGCGCCCGGTGAAGCCGCGAGCGCACGGTGCCGATGGAGCACGCCATGATGTCGGCGATCTCTTGGTACGAGCGTTCCTCGATGTCGGCAAGCAGCACGACTGCCCGCTGGTCGGGCGTCAGCTGCCGGAGCGCGTTCTGGACGGCCGAGCTCAATTCGCGCTCGTGCAGCTGCTCGATCGGGTTGTGTTGCGCCGCATCCTTGGGCAGTTCGTGCGCCATGTTGTCGTCGGGGAGCTCCTGCAAGAAGACGCCTTTGCGCTTGCGTAGCTCGTCTCGGTGCAGGTTCGTGACAATGCGGTATATCCAAGAAAGGAAAGATGTGCCCGGTTGGAAGGAGCGCCAGGCGCGAAAGACTCGAATAAACGCATCCTGCGTTAGATCTCTGGCGTCCGGCTCGTTGCCCGCCAGCCGGTACGCATAGTTGTAGGTCTGCCGCCCGTACGTCGCCATAGCGTGCTCGAGGAACGCGGTTTGATCCTCGGTCGGCGGCTCGTCGTGGCGGCGAGGTCTGGCGGTCACTTTGGCGGGCTTTTAAGGGCTGAATCTCAATCCCTTGCGGCGGGTGCAACACTGAACGTCGACTTTCATCTCCACACAACCGAATCTGACGGTTTGCTCGATCCGTCCGCTTTGCTGCGGACCATTGCTTCGGTCGGAATGGACTATTTCTCGATCACCGATCACGACACGCTGGCCGTGCACGTGCGTCATGCGGAGCAGTTGAAGAAATTCGGACGCCGCGCCGTCGCAGGCATCGAAGTGAGCACGAACACGGGCGATCGGGAGGTTCATATTCTGGGCTACGGCATGACCGTCGGATCCAACGAATTGCGCGAGATTCTCTCTGATAGGGCAGCAGCACGGCGCAAGCGTGCGGAGCGTGTGGTCGACAAACTCGCGCGTGAAGGTGTGCGCATTTCCATGGCGGATGTTGGGCGTCATTGCGCGGGCGAAATGATTGGCCGTCCGCACATTGCGCGGGCACTCGTCGATGTTGGCGCTGCGCGTGACGTTGGCGACGCCTTTTCGCGGTATATCGGGTCTGGCTGCAGCGCGTACGTGCCGGTCACAACAGTCACGCCCGCCAAAGCGATTCGCGCGATAAACGACAGCGGCGGCGTCTCCGTGCTCGCACATCCAACGCGTAACGCAGCGGAAGAATTGATTGGTCAGCTTGTCAAAGAAGGGCTGCGCGGCATTGAGGCATTCTCAACGAGCCACACACCGCATGACAGCGAGCGCTTTCGCGCGCTCGCGCGCACGCACAAGCTTGTGATGACGGCTGGCACGGACTTCCACGCCCCGACCGACGCGAGTCCATATCCCGGTGTCGATGTCGCCGACGAGGACATCGCGGGTTTTCTGGAGCTCCTGAAACTGCTGTAGCAACGGACCTTTAGGTCCGTTAACGCCTACCGATCTAACGTGAGCGCTCAGCCGCCTCGACGACGCTCCGTAACAGCACAGCAGTTGTAACCGGACCCACTCCACCCGGGACCGGCGTCAGCAGCCCCGCCACCGGCAATATCGCGTCATAATCGACGTCACCAACAAAATGGCCGTTCAGGTAATTCGTGCCGACGTCGATGACGGTTGCGCCTCCCTTGACCATTTGGGCTGTGACGAAATGCGGTTTGCCGACTGCAGCAACGAGAATATCAGCCCGGCGAGTGATCTCAGGAAGCCCTTTCGTATGCGAGTGGCAGACTGTCACCGTCGCATTCTCCGCGATGAGCAAAAGCGCCACGGGTCTGCCCACGACTGCCGAGCGGCCCAAGACCACCGCGCGCGCCCCATCCAATGAGGGGACTCCTGGCTGGTGCAAAAGTTCCATAACGGCGGCTGCGGTAGCGGGGACCAAAAAGGTCTCACCAGCCACGAGCAACCCTTGATTATATGGATGGGCCCCATCGACGTCTTTGCGCGGGTCGATCTCCTCAGCGATGCGCTCCGCGTCGAGGCCCGGCGGGAGCGGGCGCTGCACCATCATCCCCTGGATGTGGGGATCGTCGACAATGTCGGCGACCGCGACAAGCACGTCATTGGTGGAAGCACCGGCAGGCAGTTTGCGGATGTCGATATTGACGCCAAGCGCACCGCCACTTTTAGCGATTTGTTCCGCGTAAAGCCGTCCGGGCTCATCACCCTCGAGCAACACAATCGCGCACGTAGGTATGATGTTGCGTTCGCGAAGTTTCGCCGCTCGCGTCTTCACTCGCTCGCGAATATCTTTCGCGACTGCGCGGCCGTCGAGCACCTGTGCAGGACTCACGTTCTAGTGTCCGCCGTTGGGTGTCAGCTTGCCGAGAATTACTTCACCAAGAAGGCTCACTTGCGCGAGCTGCGCATGGACGCGCTCCGTATGCCTGCGCGCGAGTGCGCGATCCTTGAGCGCGCCCGCATTGATCTCGACGTTGAGGGCGGCTCCGTGCGCCGCTGCCTGGGCGCACAGTGCGGCGCAGCCGACGTCGCTGAGGGCATTGTGGTTACCGACGTCGACCAGCTCGGCTGCAAGCTCGCTGATCTGTAGCGCAGCCGCGATGACCCGCAGCGGCGGATCGATGGCCTCCGCGAGCGCCGATTGAATGCGTGCGCTTCGCGCCGATTTTTCTGAGTCGCTCGACTTCGGCATGCGATACGCCGCGCTGACGCGATCGAAGGCCGCCGCATCTTCGTCCACGAGCTTGAGCAGCTCGTCGCTGAGCGTTTGCGCAGATTGCGCAACTTCCATGGATCGTTGCGCGACGGCGGCGTATTTCGGGGAGTTCGCGGTGAGCAAGGCCACCATCCGCACGAGGCCCGCACCAAATGATCCGACGGCAGCGGCCACGCTCCCGCCGCCGGGCGTCGGATCAGCTGACGCGAGTTTACGACTGAACGCTTCCATCGAGAGCGCGGTGAGTGACAAGAATACTCATTCCTTAGAGAGGCAGTGTGTTACCTTAGAAATGCAGCATCCGGTCTTTTGGCCTATTCGATCGTGAGACCGGAGTTGAGGCCCGTTTGGCGTGGAGCCATTTCGTGTCCTTGTCCGGTCTGCGCACGCGTGCGTGGCCAACGAACGTCGCAGCCGCGAGGTGAGAAAGCCAGGAGTCTGTTAGGCCCGGTCTAAAGATCAAAAACTACATTAACGGAGGCATTCGTTTGTCAACTCAGCTCGGCGCGAAGAACAAATACGACGTCAAGGATCCAGCGCTCGCGACGCTTGGAAAAAATCGAATCGCGTGGGCCGCGCAAACCATGCCCGTAGTCGGCGCTATCGCCCAGCGATTTGCAAAGATGCGCCCGCTGGCCGGTCTACGCGTAGGCGCCTGCTTGCACGTTACAACGGAGACCGCAAACCTCATGATCGCGCTCGCCGACGGCGGCGCGGAAATCTGGCTGTGTGCCAGCAATCCGCTCTCGACGCAAGACGATGTCGCGGCTGCACTTGCCATCGAGCACAAGATGAATGTGTTCGCGGTCAAGGGTGAAGACAACACTCGCTACTACGCGCATATCGAAGAAGTCATCAAGAGCAATCCGCAGTTTACAATGGATGACGGCGCCGATCTCGTCACAACTTTAGTGACCAAATATAAAGACATGCTCAAGAACGTCAAGGGAGGCACTGAGGAAACGACAACGGGCGTCATTCGACTGCGCAGCATGGAGAAGGCGGGCGTTCTCGGATATCCGATTGTCTCGGTGAACGACGCGTTGACCAAGCATCTTTTTGACAACCGGTATGGTACGGGCCAATCCACGCTCGACGGCATCATCCGCGCTACCAATGTTTTGTTCGCTGGCAAGACTGTTGTCGTCGCAGGCTACGGCTGGTGCGGACGCGGCATCGCGCAACGCGCCCGCGGCATGGGCGCACAAGTCATCGTCACCGAGATCGATCCGACCAAAGCACTCGAAGCGTCGATGGACGGCTACGCGGTCATGCCGATGAGCGAGGCGGCAAGCCGGGGTGACATCTTTATCACTGTAACCGGCAACACCAAGGTGCTGCGTGAAGAACATTTCTTGGCGATGAAGAACGGCGCGCTGGTTGCCAATAGCGGGCATTTCAACGTGGAAATTGACATCGATGCGCTCGAGCGGCTCGCCGAAGGCGAAAAGACACAACCGCGCGAGTTCGTCGAGCAGTATCACCTGGGGGACGAGCGCTCCATCAACCTTCTCGGCGAAGGCAGGCTCATCAACTTGGCGGCGGCAGAAGGCCATCCCGCAGCCGTGATGGACATGTCGTTCGCTAATCAGGCGCTGTCGGCGGAGTATCTCATTGTTAAAGGTGGAAGCTTGAAGCCGGGAGTGTATCCGGTTCCGCGCGAAATTGACGAAGAGATCGCGCGGCTTAAGCTTGCGGCCACCGGCGTCAGCATCGATACGCTCACCGCCGAGCAAAAACAATACCTAGCATCGTGGAACGAAGGAACCTAATCAATGTCCAGACATAGAAGACTGTTTACTTCAGAAAGCGTCACCGAAGGCCACCCGGACAAAGTGGCCGATCAGATTTCGGATGCGATCCTCGACGCCATTATGGCACAGGATCCTCACGGACGCGTCGCCGTCGAGACATTTGTCATCACGGGTCAAGTTCATGTCGCAGGCGAGATAAGCACAAGCTGTTACATCGAAATTCCGCGGATCGTCCGCCAAGTGCTGCGCGACATCGGATATACGCGAGCCAAGTACGGCTTTGATGCCGACACGTGCGGCATCTCGGTCTCCATCGACGAGCAGTCGCAAGACATCGCGATGGGGGTTGACAGAGCGCTCGAAGTCAAAGAGGGGGAGATCAGCGCTAAGACAGAGCTCGAAGCGCTCGGCGCCGGTGATCAAGGGATGATGTTTGGATTCGCATGCCGCGAAACCAAAGAGCTGATGCCTTTGCCGATCGTGCTTGCTCACCGCCTCACGCGCACGCTCGCAGCCGCGCGCAAGAACAAGATCATCGACTATTTGCGCCCAGACGGCAAGACACAAGTGACGGTGGAGTACGATGGGCACAAGCCGGTGCGGGTCGACGCTATTGTTGTTTCGGCGCAGCACGCGGACGGCTATCCAATTGACGTCATTCGAGAGAATATTATCAGCCACGTCATCGACACCGCGATCGACGGCCATCTGCGCGACAAAGATACGCGAATTTTTGTCAACCCGACTGGGCGCTTCGTCATCGGCGGTCCACTTGGGGATGCGGGTCTCACTGGCCGCAAAATCATCGCTGACACGTATGGCGGCATGGCGCGCCACGGCGGCGGAGCGTTCTCGGGAAAAGATCCGACGAAGGTTGACCGCTCAGCGGCATACGCCGCGCGCTACGTGGCGAAGAATATTGTCGCTTCTGGGTTAGCCGATCGGTGCGAGCTACAAGTTGCGTACGCTATTGGCGTCGCACGGCCGATTGCGGTCTACGTCGAGTGTTTCGGGACCAACCGCATAGAGGAAGACAGAATCACAGATCTCGTCAGCGCGCATTTCGACTTACGGCCCGGTGCTATCATCGAAAAGCTCAAGCTGCGCCGTCCGATTTACCGCCAAGTCGCGGCCTACGGTCACTTCGGCCGGCCCGACCTTGACTTGCCGTGGGAAAAGACCGACAAAGCGCTTGAGCTGCGCGAGGCGGCGGGCATCAAGATCGACGAAGAGAAGTTCCCGCAACCAGTCTTCTCATAAATCTGGACCATGTAGCAACGGACGTTTACGTCCGTTAAGAAATGTAGCAACGGACGTTTACGTCCGTTTAAGGATATGAACGGCGCTCAGCGTTTCTTAGCTGCTTGCGCACGCAAGCCGGTGGATCGCACGCCTGTCTGGATGATGCGCCAGGCAGGGCGCTATCTGCCAGAGTACCGGGCCGTGCGCGAGAAAGTTGATTTCCTGACACTATGCAAGACTCCGGAACTTGCCGCAGAGGTTTCCTTGCAGCCTGTCCGGCGATTCGGCATGGATGCGTGTATCATGTTCAGCGACATCCTCATCCCCGTGGAGGCCATGGGAGCTCGCGTTGCTTTCACCGAGCATGGACCGGCACTCGAACAACCCGTCCGCACAATTGCCGGCGTCGACAGGCTGAAGATCCCAGACCCGCAGACCGACATGCCGTTCGTCCTGGACACATTACGCCGGCTGCGATCCGCACTACATGAAGAGACCGCACTGTTGGGTTTTTGTGGCGCTCCCTTTACGCTTGCAGCATACATGGTGGAAGGAGGCGGATCAAAGACGTTCGGGACTACCAAGGCTCTCCTATACGGCGAACCTGCAACGATGCACGCGTTGCTCGCCAAGCTTGCGGATACGATGGCAGAATACGTTGCCGCTCAGATTGGTGCGGGCGCGCAAGCGGTGCAGGTTTTTGATACGTGGGCCGGTGAGCTTGCGCCCGATGCATACGAGCGCTTTGCGCTGCCATATCAGAAAGTCGTCGTCGATCGCATCCGCGCGGCAGGCGTTCCAGCAATCCTATTCGTTAATGGATGCGGCGGCGTGCTCGAGAGAATGGCGGAGAGCGGCGCCGATGTACTCAGCATCGATTGGCGTATCAGACTCGACGCAGTCCGTACCCGCGTGGGATCCGCTCATTCGCTGCAAGGCAACGTTGATCCAGCGATTTTGCTGTCAACGAAGGAAGCAGTCAGCGACGCTGCGCGAGCAGCCATGCGCGCAGCGGGTCCAACCGCCCACATCTTGAGCCTTGGCCACGGCGTCTTGCCGTCAACGCCACTCGAATGCGCGCAGACGTTTGTCGACTCTCCCAAAGCCGCTCCCGTCACCGCTTAGGGCAGACGATACCGTGCAGCCCGAAGTTATGACAATAGCTGCCCCAAAGACGGGAATAATCCTTACGCAAGTCGGCGGTCCGGACAATTTGGATTCGGTGCAGCCATATCTGCAAAGCTTTTTCTCCGATCCCGATCTCATCCGTCTGCCGAAGTGGCTCAAACCATTTCAAAAGGCGTTTGCCTGGTCGCTTTCCACTGCGCGCGCACCCTACAGCCGCAAGCTCTATGCATCCATCGGCGGCGGCTCGCCTATTCGCCAGCAGAGCCTAGCGCAAGCGCGAGCACTATCGTGGGAGCTGCGCCGGCAAGGGCGAGCGATGCCGGTGTTCGTTGCCATGCGTCACTCGCAGCCCAACTCGATGGCAGCCATGCGCGCCGCGCGCGATGCCGGATTGACGCGGCTGATCGTCATTGGACTTTTCCCTCAATACTCATTTAGTACGACGCTTTCAGGACTCACGGGTGTCCGCAATGCAATGGATGCGTTGCATTTCAATCCGGAGATCGTCGCTGTCGAAGAATACTGCGACGATCCGGACTACATCGCTGCCGTCGTCGACGTCACTCGGCGCGCGCTGCGCGCGTTCACGACTCCCCTCGAGCACGTACATCTTGTGTTCTCAGCTCATGGCTTACCGATGTCGTACATTGAAGGTGGCGATCCATATCTCGGACACGTGCAGCGCAGTGTCAGAGCGGCAAGCGAGCTGCTTGGTCACCCTGGGCCGATTCACACGTCGTTTCAAAGCAGGCTGGGGCCGCAAAAGTGGCTCGAACCTGCGTCGGACAAACTCATAAGCGAACTTGGACAATCGGGTGTGAAGGCGATCTGCGTCGTTCCCATTGCATTCGTCTCGGAGCACGTAGAAACGCTCAACGAGATCGACATCCAGTATGGCGATATCGCGCGCCGCAGCGGCGTCAACGAGTTCCGCCGCGCGTGCACCGTGAGGTGCCACCCGTCGTTCATCCGCTGTTTGGCAAGTCAGGCAGAGAAGGCGCTCTCGTTGACTCCGCTTGTGTCCGCAGCGACATGAGCGAGGAGTTCGAGCCGATTGACGTCGCCGTTGTCGGGGGCGGTATCTCGGGGTTGGCCTGTGCATTCTGGGCGAAAAAAAACGGCCGCTCAGTTGCCCTCTTTGAGGCGTCGCCCGACGTAGGCGGCTGCATCACGACACTTCGCAGCGGCGGCTATATCGCGGATGGCGGACCCCAGAGCTTCCTTGTGTCCGACGACTTTGCGCAGCTCGTCACTGGTGTCAAGCTTGATCAGTTCATGCTGTCCGCGTCGCCGTCGGCGACGACACCGTATATTTACCACCGAGGAAAGCTCATTGCGGTGCCGCGATCCCCACAAACCCTTGCGAGCTCGGCGTTGCTCTCACCATTTGCGAAACTGCGGATCCTCGGCGAGCCGATTGTCGGCAAAAGTGGAGAAGAGGATGAATCCGTCGCTGCATTCGTCACGCGCAGGACTGGGCACGAAGTGCTCGATGCCCTGGTAGATCCCTTCGTCTCGGGCATCTTCGCTGGTGACGCACGCAAGCTGTCCGCCCGAAGCGCGTTTCCCGTGATAACAGAGTTCGAACGCGAGCACGGCAGCATACTGCGCGGCGCCATCGCCCGCATGAAAGATGTACGAAAGAACGGCGCGCCGCTCGCGCGGCGCAAGAGCGTCGGCTTCCGCGGCGGCAATGATGTGCTCCCTCGAGCGCTCGCTGCGCACCTCGGAAGTGATTTCGCCGTTAATGCTGAGGTAAGGGCGATCTGGCAGCGAGGACAGTGGATGGAACTGCTCGTTGCAGGTTCACCGGATCAACGCATTATCGCCAAGACGATCGTGCTTGCAACGCCGGCGCGCGCCGCGGCCGGTCTGCTCGAACCGCTTGAGCCCAAAGCCGCGGGAGCCTTACGTGCAATCGAGTCTCCCACAGTCGTGCAAATCGCGATTGCCTATCCTCGTAATTCGATTGGCGCTTCCCTCAACGGCTTCGGTTTTCTCGCCTCACACCGTGAAGGCTTGCGGATTCTTGGGTGCGTGTGGAATTCAGCGATGTTCCCCGACCGCTGTCCGCCCGACGAAGTGCTTGTCACCGCGTTTCTTGGCGGAGCAACGGATCCCGGAGTTGCCGATCAATCCGATGAGGAGCTAGCAAAGGCCGCTCACAACGATCTCATGCGTATCCTCCACATTCAAAATGTCGCGCCTCACATCGTCACGGGCTTCAGATGGCAAGAGGCAATTCCGCAGTACAATGTGGGCCATGGTGAGCGAGTGCGCATTATCAGCGAAAGTCTCGCCCGTTTACCAAACGTCAGGTTGTGCGGGAACTACTTGCGTGGACCGTCAGTCCCCGACTGCATCAAGCTCGCCCACGAAGTCGCCTCAACCTTGTAGCGGTCGACCTTGCGTCGACCGATGTGGTGGCGCATTCTACGGAGAGATCTTCGGCGGCACGGGCAGAGGTTTAGCTCCAGCAGCCGTCAGTTGCACATTGAGCGCACTCACCATTGTGCCAAATTCATTATACGCACGCATCGCATCACGGTAATGCTGGTCGACCGAATCCGCATACGCGATCAGCAGCGGCAGCGGGGGCGCTGAAAGCTCTTGGAAGTCTTGGAGGTCTTCGCGCAGAGCGCCCGGCCGCATGATGCCGTCCTCCTCGTTATGAAAATTGGCAGTAAGCATACTGAAGAGGCGGTCACGAACCCGCGAAACAGATTCGCTTTGCGTCAACGCCACCGTGCCGCGCGAACCGGCCTTATGCAACATGGGTGTCGTTGCGGTCAAGCTTTTCTTGACGGCATCGAGAGCGTTGAGCGCTATGTCGACGTTCGAAAATTCTTGGAAGTGGCGGTGCACGAAGTCGTACATCGTTTGGTAGTCCGCTTGGCTAAACGATAACCGCGGGTCTGGCCGAACTTCAACGTTTTGGGTCAACGCGCGGCCATTGAGCACGACGCGAACTGTGTACGTTCCAGGAGGCATGAGCGCGCCTGCTTTGGGTCCGCGATATTCGTCCTTGGCCGCGCCCATCCAACGCACAGGTCCGTTCTCACGGCAATCCCAGACCACGCGATTAAGACTTCGGTCGTTCGTGACCAACGGAACGTCTTTGCCTTTCACTTTGTGCGTGCCGGCGATCGTCCGGATGACGCGGCCAGAAGCGTCAAGGATCTGCACCACCGGCCCACGTTTGCCTGGGCGCGCTTGGTAGAAGTTAACGATAGCGCCGTAGGGCGGATTTGCGGCTGCATACCATGTGTAGAGATCTTCGATGTCGCTATGTTCGTGGTACTCATATGCAGGCCGCACCGGGAAGAGTTCTGCGCCCGAAGCGCGAGCTGCGGGCAGTCCTTGCAGGGGGTGAAGGTCGTCGAATATCCACACGCCGCGACCGTGCGTGGCGATGACGAGATCGTCAAAGGTTGGTTGTATTCGGATATCGCGCACCGATACCGCGGGCAGGTTGAGGCGAAGGCTTTGCCAGCGAGCACCTTCATCGTAGGAGATCCAGATGCCATTTTCCGTGCCGGCGTAGAGGAGCGCTGGGTTACGCGTGTCTGGCCGCACCGTGCGGGCGTATTGGTCTTGCGGCAAGCCGTTTGTGATCTTGCGCCAAGTCGCGCCGTAGTCCAAGGTCGCATAAATGTACGGTTTGTAATTGCCCGAGCGGTGATCGTCGAAGATCGCGTACGCCGCGCCGCTGTGAATCGGAGATGGCGCCACGGTCTCAACACGCGCAAGCTCCGGCGCCCCGCGCGGCGTCACATTGGTCCAATGGAGACCGCCGTCGCGCGTCAGCTGCACGAGACCATCGTCCGTACCAACCCAAATCTCTCCGGTGCTCAGCTGAGATCCTTCGATATCCAGTGTGTTGTCGGAGAATTCGGCAGAGCTAACGTCAAGACTAATCGGGCCACCGGAAGGATGCTGATGCGCTTTGAGGTTGCGAGTGAGGTCGGGACTTATGGCGGTCCAGTGAGCTCCGTCGTCGGTGGTCTGAAATATGACGTTGCCGCCGAGCCAAGCCGTGTGTGGATCCCATGGGGCAAACGCAATCGGCGAGTCCCAATTGAACCTGTATTGCTGCGCGTTTAGGGCGAAGGCAGAAGTTGATGGTCCGTACCACGGCGCGATGTACCGGCCCAAATTCGTGCGATCGTCGAAAATTGAGATATTGCCGGCTTGCGAATCCGCCCACACGCGATGCGGGTCAGAAGGATCGGGTATGGCCCACATGCCGTCTCCGCCGATCACGTTTTTCCACATGGAATTTAAGATGCCGTCGGGACTCAAGCTGTTTGATGGACCGCAGAACCCGTTGTTGTCTTGCAATGGCGCGCAGACGTGATATGGGTTGCTGTCATCGAATGCCGTGTGGTAGGCTTGTGCGATAACAAGGTTGGCCGAGAACGACCAGCTGGCGCCGCCGTTCGTGCTCAGCGCGTAACCGCCGTCTTCGCCGACGAGAATCCGTTTTGAATTGTTCGGCGCGATCCAAATAGCATGAAAGTCAACGTGAACCTCCTCGGCAATCGACTTAAATGTTTTACCGCCGTTCTTGCTTTCTGACAAAAACTCTGACACCGCGTACACGTGATTCGGATTTGATGGGTCGACAGCGATATGACTGAAGTAGAAGGGACGCTGATCGACGAGCGTATCGCTCGTCATTAGGCGCCACGTGTCGCCGCCGTCGTCCGAGCGCCAGAGAATGCCCGCCTTCGACTGAATAAGCGCGTACACACGCCGAGTGTTACTCGGAGCAATCGCGAGTCCGATGCGTCCCATGAGACCATCCGGCAATCCATGTCCTGACAGTTTGCTCCACGTTTTACCGCTGTCGATTGAGCGGTATAATCCATCCGCGCTGCCGCCGCTTACAAGATTCCAAGGCACGCGCCGAACCTGCCACATCCCAGCGAAGAGAATATTAGGATTCTTGGGATCCATCGCAAGATCTGATGCGCCGGTTTGCGGACCGATATACAAGGTGTGCTGCCACGAGCGGCCGCCGTCGTCCGTGCGCCACACCCCGCCGTTTGGATTGTCGGCAAAGAAGTCGCCGAAGGCGGCGACAACGACGACTTTTGGATTTTTCGGATTGACGGCAATGCGCGAAATATTGCGCGCATTTTTGAGACCAACGTCGTGCCAGGTATCGCCGCCGTCCGTCGACTTATAGATACCGTTGCCGTACGACACATTATTGCGAGGATTCGCCTCACCGGTGCCGACCCAGACAGTCTTATTATTTGTCGGATCGATTTCGACTGCACCAATGGAACCAACCGCTTCCTTTGAAAAAACCGGATCCCAGGAGGCGCCCCCATCATTGCTTTTCCAAACGCCGCCGCCTGCAGCGCCGAGGTAGTAAAGGAAAGGATCGCTTGCGCTGCCTGCCACCGCCGCAACTCGTCCACCACCTCCTGCCGGACCCACCTCGCGCCAGCGAAGACGCCCAAAATTCGGGTCGGGAGTCGGAGTGGGAGAAGGGTGCGGGGATGGGCGTGCTGAGGGTCGTGGTTCGGGCTGCCGAGGTCCAGCGCCGCACAATGATACAAGAAGAAGCACGGCAACAATGACCTTTGCCGTAATTGATGCTTTGCTCATAGCCCGGTACATACGAAATTTGTGGCGGCCGACCTTGCGCCGGTCGAAATATTTTGAGATTGCTTGCTAGCCGATATCGAGCGACTTGATCTTATTGTTCTCGAGGTTGAATGTGAAGTCGAGATTTACCGGGCTGCCAGGGAAGTTTCCTGAAAGTTTTGCACTGACCACTACACCATCGGCTCGTTCGCTTGCACGCAGCGGCTCGGTTTTGAATTGGAACTTCCTTCTGACGTCTTGAGCCCAGGCTTTGATCTCGGTGGTTCCACGATGGGTTTGATTTTCGTCGGCAACGCTGGCATCAGTGGTGAAACATGCGACGAGCGCGTAAATGTCATCCGCATTGCTCGCTGCAAAGTACGATTCGATTACTGTGGGGATCTGTTTGGTCATGATTTACGCCACCCAGGTAATCTGGCTGGAAGGTCAGCGGCATTCCTGGACCTCGCCGCAGGATGGATGCTCGAATTCCGGTAACTACAGGGTTCGGCCAGCATATTCCCCGATAGCTCAGCTGGTAGAGCGTCTGACTGTTAATCAGAATGTCGCTGGTTCGAGTCCAGCTCGGGGAGCCAAGCAAAGCCCGCCAGATAAAGATTGGCGGGCTTTTTCTATCCCCTCGTGCTCCGGACAGCGGGACCAACTTACAAGGGATTACACCTCCCCACAACTCTTACGCCGTCAATACACCGTCAGAATTTCTTTCTGAAAACATTCCCGCGTAACCAAAACCCATTTTCCTGCGATAGTCTCTTTGAAGGGCGAAGACAGAGCCAAAAAAGGAGACGAAGTGGAACACCGGATTGAGTTCGACATTCAAATCGACGGCAATGAATATACGGTGCACTCGAGGACGCTGACGGGCGCGCAGATTAAGGCCGTTGCCAACGTGCCGCCAGCCAATCTTCTCTATCGCATCGACGGGCAAAATCGGGTGCAAATCTCCGACAATGAAACTGTTCACCTCCATGACGATGAGAAGTTTGTGACTACTCCGCCAGTTGGCGGCGCAAGTTGATGTCGCCACAGGAGACAAGCATACTCGAAAGATTGTTTGGCGCAGGAGTTGCCGAGCACTTCGACACCAACATCCGGTTGATTGTTCTGCCAGTTGTGCCGTTGCCAACGGGGTGTAAGCCCCCAATCGTAACGGGTATGTACGTACCCCAGTCTTTCATGGGTTACGACACACGCCTCTTCTTCGAGGCGCCAATAACTTTGGCGAGTGGTGCTCAGCCTGCGGTCACAACTGCTGTTCTGCTCGGGAGAACAATGTACGCTGCGAGCATCCGGGGGATCCCGATGACCCTCCCGCTGCATCAAGGCATCTTGGCTCATCTGAGGCGCTATGAGCTGGCTAGTTAGTTCAGACCCAAGACTATCGCATGCGGGCGCTGACCAGGCCCAAAAGCGCCCATTCCCAAGATGTTTGCGCATCTTAGCCTCGATGGTTCGCGATCTGCGCAATGCTGTGTCAAATCAACCTGACCGCCTGGAGCCGCTGGCGCTGCTATGGGCTCGTTACGCTTCCGAGGACAATGATAACGTGGTGGTGGCCGTCGCGGTTCAGCCGTTCGCTGCGGACGCTTACGTCCGTGGCCCCAACGGAGCAAATTTCGACGTAAATTGGCTTATGGCTGCTATGAACGTGGCCGGAGAAGCGAATGCCGGCACGATCATTTGTCATCAGCACGCACATGCTGGCAAACCTGCCTTTAGCAGCGTTGACAATAAGACAAACGAACAGATAATGGCCAAGCAGCCGATAGTCAGTCCTTGGTTGCCATACGGCGCTATGGTGCTCAGCAATGATGATTTTCACGCGGTCATGGCCTGCCGAAACGGCTTGCAAGAGTTCGACGTTCGGGTTGTGCTTGGCTATTCTCCTAACCTCCGAGTGCGAAGGCGCCGTAGTGATTGACACCTCTCGGCTACGTTTTCTTGGTCGCACTGGGCTGCTCGCACTGCGCGACGCCAGGGCATCAGTTGTGGGAGTCGGGGGTGGCGGATCGCACGTGGCGCAACAACTGGCTTATCTGGCTGTAGGCACCTTGAACCTTGTTGATGCCGATAGTCTTGAACGATCGAATATCAACCGGGTCGTGGGCGCGACATATTCGGATATTGGTCGAAAGAAAGCCGTAACTCTCGCAGCGCGGTTTTCGGGACTTGGGGGCGAAGTTGTGCCGATCGTCGAGCGCGCGGAAGCTCGCCATGCGCGTCTGGTTGTCGAGTCCAGTGACATCGTCGTGGGCGCGATCGACACTTATCGTGCTCGCCAGAATCTAGAGAGAACCTGCAGAGCTGCGCTCATCCCATACGTGGACATCGGTCTGAAGATCGTTGTCGATGAATCGGGTGTTACTGCTGTAGGCGGCCAGGTCGTGACATCGCTGCCCGGCGGACCGTGCCTAGAGTGCATGAAGATCATAACCGCCGAAAGTCTGGCTGCCGACCGTGAAGAGTACATATCAGGGTCTCCCGAACAACAAGTGGTGTCTATGAACGGACTTTTGGCATCACAGGCGGTCAACACCGTGCTGTCACTCATAACTGGATTTGGCGGACCATACCGGCCGCCAGTATATTTAACATACGACGGTCTGCTCCACGAGATGCGCCCTCATCCGTTGTACCCCGATTCGGAGCCCTGTTCTCATTACGTCGTAGCCGATGCCGGTCATCGCTTCATGCTGCCGCCCCGGAAGGCTTTGCATTGGGCAACGCATACGACGATCTCCTGAGGGCTCTGGAGGTCTACAATGAAGACGCGCGGCCAGAAGTTGGCGAACGCTTGATCCATCAAGCAGTTCAGAGCCTCGTGCGTCCGCTTATCGGCAAACTGCACAATAAATCTGATTTTGAGGATGTCTGCCAAGAAGTTGAGATAGCCATCGCTCAGAAAATGGCCCAGCAACGACGCAAGGTGGTCGAAGTAGTCATGCAAGTTCCCATTATCATTGACCGAAAGATCATAGACGCTAACGGTCGTTCAGAAATTAGTCAGAAAACATTCCTCGCGCGAGATGATCGCCAGTGGGAGAAAATCATGCGAGACTGGGAGCGAATCAGGAGTGTAGCCCGCTCTTTTGACGATGAAATCTCCGACGCTGAAGTTAGGCATTTACTGAGCAACCTGGATTCATTGACGACGCGTGACAAGGTCGCACTCCAGGCGATGTGCGACGGCCAGGATGCTGAAGGCATCCGTCTCGCCCTGGAAAGACACGTTGGGCGACCTGTCAAGGCGAACGCCGCGAAACAAGCCTTCTTGCGAGCCCGCAGGCGACTAAAAAAGATAACTGGCGGAGGGAACTTGTGAGCTCGTGTGGTGATGCTCCGGGTCGTGGTTCAGAAGAAGCAGGGATGAGCAAAAAAGCACGAGCAGCATTCCGGGAGGTCCCACCTGCACCCTTAAAGGCAACAATTAGTAGGTTCTTACTAAGTTGGCCGGACTATGAAGGCAATGAATGGCTGCGGCGGGTTGCTTCACTGAACCAAGGTAATGTCGATGACCTCGACGAGAATCAATTTGGGTCCTACGTGTTGCATCGTACTGGGCTTAGCGCGGCGCAGTTGCTCAAATGCAGGCTTGCACTCAGATCCTATTTGGCGACTAGTCCAGAAGCTGTTGGCTCGAGCGAAGAATTACTTATGGCCGCGCGAGGGACGAGAGGCGATCAGGCGCCGACAGCGGATGAGCTCTTCGAACAGTTGAGAAAGCGCCGATTATGACACCGCGCGGCTATGTTCATATTGAGAAACTCGCGGACGACCTTTTCACTAGATCGGGATCTCCGCGCAAGAGCAATGGCTGGGCTGTTGATGTAGAAGCCATTTTGCAGATCCATTTTAGCTTTGACGTTGCGTTTATACCACGGCTGACGTTGGGCGGCAATCGATTGTCCGGAGCTTACATTCCCGCAAGAAAAATCGTTATGATCGAAGCTATGGACAGTTGGCAACGAAAGCGGTTCACGATGGCGCACGAAACTGGGCACGCCGAGCTCGATTTTCAGTCCTTCGCGAACGGTCCTGCGATGTTTGAGCTGAACGAACCTGTGGTTTATCGTTGCCCGCCAGATCGTGTGGATGACGTTCCACAAGAGAAGCCGAAAGGCGATCGAAGCGAGGTACTAGCGAACAAATTCGCAGCCTGCCTACTCATGCCGAGTAGACTTGTACGTGATGCTTGGATTCACACGCATAATCTTGAACAGTGCGCTAATTTGCTTGAGGTATCTCGGGAATCTCTTGGCTACCGGCTCAAAGATTTGAGAATTATCGATTTGGGTCAGCTGCAAGGCTCGGACAACTGGCTAGACACGCTCGGAGGCGAAAGCACCTAACACTGCATGGCCTCGCGCGTGCGAAGCGTAAATACGCATTGCGTCGGCAATACTCGCACCAGCTTTGCCAAGATTTCATGCGGCTTTGAAAAGCTCGCAGACAGGTCGCGCACGTATCTGTTCCAAGCAGGCTTCACATCCGTTGACCTCGGTCACGTCACGCAAGCAGTTTAATGGGTCCTGATCCTAGTTGTGGACGAATACTACTGCGTGAGCTAGAAAGCTGACCTTGGCATTATAGCCGCATCATTTGGCACAGATTCATCCTCCTCCGCGACTTCGCTCTCGGACTCGGCCTCCTGTTCTTCAGCGGCAGCTATCGCTGATATTCGATCAATTTCAGCAGTTCGTTCGATCTCGGTCGGTAAGATTGCAGCTTGAGGCAGTGCCGCAAGAGCCGCAACCGCCCGCGCGCGTGGTGCGATACGACCTACATAGGAGCCAACCGCCTCATTGAAATGCTTAACGCCGCGGTCGATGCTCAAACCCAACTTCCTGAATTTCGTCGCAAAGATCGCTACACTTTCATAAAGTTTCCGCCCCGCTTCGGCGATGCGCTCAGCATTTTCTGCCTGCTGATGGACCCGCCAGCCGTGAGCAAATGCCTGCAGGTAGCACAAAAGCAGCGTCGGAGAAGCGATGTAAACCTTTCTCACCGCTGCATCTTCGATCAAAGTTTGATCCATTGTCGCCGCTGCTGCGACGTAGGATTCGTAGGGTACGAACAATATGGTGAAACCGGCATAACCGGGGATCTGGTCATAGCGCCTTTGTGAAAGCTCCTTCACACGGTCGCGAAGAGCCACGGCGCTCTCTTTGAGAAGTCTTTGCTGCTCAGAAGGATCTAGAGTCTGAGTCGAAGCGATGTAAGCCGTGTATGGTGCCTTTGAATCGACCGGAATCTGCTGGCCCCCGACTAGTTTCACGATCATGTCCGGACGTGATAGCCCGTCATCGGTCATAAACGTTTCCTGCAGTTCGAAGTCGCAGTGTTCTGTCATACCACTCAGTTCGGCGATCTTCCGAAGAGCAAGCTCACCCCATTTTGCTCGCACCGAAGTGTTCGCTAACGCCGACCGCAATTCGCTGGTGGCTGCAGTCGAAGACAACAAAGCAGTCTGTAAGCCCGTACTTAGTTGGGAAAGCCTACCTAACTCTGAAGTCATGCTCGTTGCGGTCGTGGCAGTTTGAAGTTTAAAATCAGCCAGGGTCGTCCGCAATGTTGTAAGGTCATTTACAATCGGAAGGACAACGCTTTTTGCCGATTCAACCTCGACATTGAGTTTTTGCTTGGCAAGTTCAACCAGGGTAGCTGCGGAGCTATTGAGGGCGCTTTGCGCGAGCTCAGAGAACGTATTCCGCAACTCCTGTTTGAGCCCAGTAGCTTCGGTTTCGTATCGAGCATTAGCAACGGCTAAGTTGCGCTCACTTTCCACCCTGGCTTGCCTCGAGTTTTCCAACTCTGACTGCTGCCGCTCCAGGTCAGCCTCGAGTCTTTGACTATTAGCCCGTGCTTCTGCCGCTGCCGTATTGGCAGATCGCGATTCACCACGAGCTAACGCAATCTGGGGCCGCATCCACAGAACTCCAAAGGCGAAGCCCACAACCAGAGCAACGGTCCCCACGGTCAAATCAACGACAGTCATTTCCTTTGCACCGCCTTTGGAAGTAGATTCGGTTCAAAGGCCAAAGAGTTCCCCCGTTGACACCCCCTCGTAACGTCAATGTCACACGGAATCTAGGCCGGCCAACATTACTACCCTCCGTTGCGGCCTACCGATAACTACGACTGAGGCCGCAAATGAACACCATGTCTTGGCGTTGGGAGTGGAAGGCCGAACATGACGCCTGTGGTGCGTGCGCGAGTCTGGCTCGAGGAACGCCATACCCACCTGATCAGTTGCCCTCATGGCCCGGTCAGAAGGGCACATGTGGCAATCGGTGTCGCTGCACCGTTTCCGTCTACTCCGACGACTGGGAGACTTTCACCCGTGCTCCCGTACACAGAGACCCAGTCACTAGTGATTACCCTGACTTCGATTGCGCGGCGTACATCGATCGAAACTTTGCCATCAAAGGTGCGGCGTCGCCTGGACTTTGTCAGCTTGAGTTGAGGGAGCTCTTTCTTAGGCTTGGCGCGGCGCAAGATGCGGATGCGTGGTACGACGTGGCCGTGACTCTCGTCGCAAGATTGCGGAATCTATGCAGTAATGTGTTACGAGATTGTCAGGCATTTTTTCCCGCGCGGTTCTTACGTGCGAAACTAACACTCCATCTCACACGAGTTTCCTATCGTTCGCTGACTTGCGAAGCATTCGATGAGATCTTCCAAGAATTGCTTGCCATATATCCGGGAACGATCGAATTTGCTCGCCTCGACGGATTTTTCCCCGACATGGTTACAACTGTTCTCTTTCAGGCAGCAGAGTGCTATTCGGCTTGTAAGGACAGAGAAAAGTCCCAACGCCTACTGGATCATGCGCTCACTCTCGAACTGTCACTCGGAAAATGGAAAATATCCGCGGCAACCTGTAGCAGTTACACGAAGATTGCTTGCCATAACTACAACTTGGAAGCTGCACTCCAGGCTTGGGACCGCAGAAACTGCGATCCACGACCTGCGCGGGCTGCAGATTCCAGCGCCGATGTACTAGAAAGGCGGGCGAGAGCCTATGTAGCCAAAAAACTGAATCAGCGACCAACACGAGCTAAGCTAGCCGATAATGGCCCTGTTGTCGGTTAGCGGGAAACGACGTTTTGCCAGGCACCGGCATTCCGACGCCCAATGACTTGACGCTCCTTATCTAACCTCCAATCCTGGAGGCGCATAAAGCCTATGCAATGTGCTTCGTCTATCGGAAATGGCGTTAGACGCGGGCTGGTGGTGAGCCGTGCCTGTTGCTGGTTGCCGGACATGATGTCCATGGCAAATTGCCCTGCCAAGAAGCCGGAGCAGCTCAAGCTGGGGCCGCCGGGAGTCAAATGGGGCAATATCGTAGACGGGGAGTAAGCGCCAGGTCAGTGAATAGAGTCTAGTCATTTTTCCTGGAACTGGAGCTGTCCTATGGATGATCTTCCGAACAGAGGTCTGCTTGGTATTGGAGACCACGGCTACGAGGAGCTGCCTGTATCTGATTCTTTGGGTTGGCTGCGGAGAAACCTTGGTCAAATAGTACGTGGCGGCGTTTATCTACTTGCGGGTCAACCCGGCATTGGTAAATCAACTCTGGGTTTGCAGTTAGCACTGGATCTCGGTAGGCAGGGGGAGCGCACCGTATATGTGCTCACGGAGCAATCGAAGGAAGACGTGGCGCGACGGGCTAGGCTGTTGTCAAGCGACTGGCAGCCAGCTGATCGCGACCGCGCCCTTGCGGCGATCGATCCAGTTGATACAGTCCACGATATTGCCGGACTCCCTCGCTTTCTAGCTCAGCACGTAATGGCCCATCACGGCCAATTCCACGGTGCGAGCCTTATTGTAGTTGATTCCATCCAAGGACAAGGAATGGCCGCTACTGCTACGCGCCAGTACCGTGAACTCTATGAGTTTAGCCGCGAAGCCAAAGAGCACGGCCTAGTAGTTTTGCTAGTTGCGCATGTCACTAAGCGGGGTGAAATTGCGGGACCTAAGACTTTGGAACACACTGTCGATGCGGTTATGTACATGCGAAAAGCCTTTGCCTATAGACCGTTCTTCGTGCCGAAGAACCGCTTTGGCCCTGCTGTTCTAACTCCAATTCCCCTACGTATGAACCGTCAGACAACGGCGCTTGAATTATCGCCGCTTTCGCATGCGGTTTCAAGCATCGCGCGGACATTTTTGGGTCGGTCTATACCTAATGCGGAAGCGCAAGCTGCAGTTCAATTGCCGGTTTATGGCAGTCGCGGAACCATCACTGCACCGGGTCTGCCGCGAAAAGAGGTTGAACAGATTCTAAACTCCATCGCGCAGTTACCGGAGTTGGAAATTGGCGATCTCTCCTATACCATTCAATGTCGAATTCCGGGCGAGAGAAGATTCAGGCGCGTTCTCGGCTTACCGCTTGCGATGGCGCTCATCTCCTCATACATCCAGCGAGACATTCCGAACCATCACCTTTATATTGGTGAGCTGGACCTCTTGCGGCAAGTTCGCGAAGTGAGCCCAGATTTGCTGACCGAACTTGTGGATGCAATTCAAGCACGCGAGATTGAACCTCCATTGCGCATATTCATGCCAAGTACATCAGCAGTTCTATTGCGGTCGGAGGTGCCCCAGTCAGTTACGGTTGTTTCGTGCACGTCGCTTGAGGATGCGATCTACTCAACGTGGCCTGAGTTAAGGCAGAATGCACGTGAGCAACAAGCTGAAGAGGTGTTAGGTGAGCATATTACTCAATGATGAAATGCGTAGTGCAACTGCCACGATCAGCATACAACTCACAACCGTTGAAGAACAAATCCGCGCGCGCGGTCGTGATCGTAGCGGCGCATCCTCAACTCTAGACCAGCTTCAAGCAGAGATCGAAGCTGGTCGTAGGAGTGAGCGGGATAAGAATGCCTCCGTCGATGCTCTAGAGGTCAAGATCGCGGACGTCCGGGAAAAGTTGCGAAAACTAAACGAAGAGCACGATAGTCTTCAAGCCGCATTAGAAGAAGCGCAAACAGAGTGTGGTGGCGCGAGCGACCATACTCGCGAGCTTGAGCTTAGGTACGATAAAGAAAGGCGTCAGATGGAGCATCTGGCCTCTAGCCTGAATAAGCTCGTCGAAGATAAGCAGAACCTTCAGGCATCAATGCGCCAAGCCTCCATTGGAGCCTTTTGGTCGTACTTGGTAAAGCTCGGCCGCGAGCTAGAGTCGGCCATGCAGGACAGTAGTGAAGCCTCAAGGGCGGCTAAAGCTCGACAGGCTCTTGAGGAAGCTCGTCATAGAGATCCTGACGTTATGGCGCTCATGGAATCTCGCGGGGAATGGCGAAAGATGCTGGATTTGGCAAACGTGCCTGCTGTGCGGACGGGTGTAGAGAAGCATCTACAAGAGATCGAAAAAAGGATAGATCTGCTCTTTCCGGGTGCCCTAACGGTGCCCGCCGGGCCAAGCGATATGATAGATGTTGAAGAAATATATTACCAAACTGATGCTGATGAAGCCGTGGTGATTCTACCCGTGCGAAATGCAGAGAAATCCGAATGGAGCGCACATGATCCCGCGAGCATCGCGGCCCTGCGATTGACCTGGGCGTTAAGCAAGGCGCTGCAACTCTCAACGCGGGATGGAGATGTCGTCCGGGTTGGAAAGTTTGTTGGCTTGCGCGTGCCGTTGCACCGTGTAGCAAGAAAAGCCAATGACGGTGCTGCGATGCCGATGCCCGGTGGTCGGACCATCTCGTTGTTGCTTTCAAGGTTGCCCACGCAAGTCGATGAGGCATTTCGACGTGAAGATCAAATTTGAAGAGGCCGTTCGCGAGCTTCAGATGTCCCCAATTGAATTGGCCCTGCGGTTAGCCTCGTTTTCTGAAGACTTCGATGACATTTTCCCAGAGATCGATCGCGGCTTCGTTGATACCCTTCGCCAGGTTTTTGCAGACCGCTACTACGCAAACGACGACCCGCACGCATCGCCAGTTCAACGGGTCAAGGGCGAAGAGGCGACTGGTCGCCCAGTGCTGACGGATGCTGAACACGCCATATTGCGACTCTTACGTAGTAGGAGGTGCTGGGGTAACAATCGGTTGCCCGAGAACGCAGTTAGGAAGCTAAGCCATACCAATGATTTCGACGATCACCTTCGTGCTTTAATAGGACTGAACTTTGTTATCCGAGGCCGAGGTGAGACACTAAGCCTAAATCAGAACGCCAAACGTGCCATAGAGAAAGCTCTTGGTTCGTAGCAGACAGACTCGGTTGGCTGCAACCTACCCGGCTGCTAGTGAGGTCGTAGACGACTTAGCCCCGTCATCGGAACCGATGCCCTAAGATCGTAGTCTTCTTTCCGAAAGGATAGCCAGCGCTATTAGTCCTTCCCGAATGACGTTCCCGGAGCTTCATAGACCATCGCAGTTGCCCTAGGCTAGAGCCGCATAGGATGTGCGAGCCGCGCGTCACGACTTGCGTGAGTTTAGACCGTCTTCTGATCTCCATTCCGTTTTATTATCTGACAAATCGTTGCTCTATTCCAATGCTTAGCGTGACGTGGCAAGATTTGTCGCGCGTTTAGCGCCAGTGCAATCGCCCCGTAGCTCTTACCAGCCGACCGGAGTTTTCGCATTAACTCGATGACAGCAACCTCATCCTCGTTTGTAACTAGCGACTTGTCGCAGGCGCGCTGACCGTAAGCTGGACGCCCCGAATCGTAGCCGCCGCGTGATCGCTTGAGTGCTCTGGCGGCGCACATGCGTTGGCGTATCAAGCTGATTTCGAATTGGGATACTGCGGCGAGCACGCCGGCCGTCAAAGCAGCTACTGGGTCTTCCGGATCGCCCTGCTTTTCTGTAGCCGATACTACGCTGACCGATGCCTTCTTGAGCTGGTAGCGAATAAAGCCATCCAACATCGTGCTGCGGGCTAGACGGTCATACTTGTAGACCACGATTTCCTCGAACAAGCCCTTTGTAGCATCTTCGAGCATAGCCGCGAGCCCTGGCCGATCGGCAGTCGTTCCTGAGAAGCCCGAATCACAGTAGGTTGCAACGATCGTATAACCGCGCGTTTTGCAGATTTGGGCTATTGCGTCTTCCTGAATTGCCAGTCCCAGCCGGTCTTTATCGGATTGCGATTTCGTCGAGACCCTCTTGTACGTTGCGACGCGCTTATTTTCCATCGATGATATTATTCCACATCGTCGATCAGTCGGCTGTGATCTCCACCGAAAATAATTGATAATAAATCTTTGAATAAGACGACGGTAATTTATGGTCAAGATTATTTGCGATTTAAGCGCCTTGGAGCCGCGATATGACGACCGCTTCGCTTTGAAATCTATCTGCCGGCATTCGACGAGTTGACGAGCCTGAGATCCGCAGAGAAGGTACAATGCGAGGAGCATACATTCATCGATGCACAGAAGCATGAAGCAGTAGAGCTTGACTTCGTCTGTTCGTTTGTTCCAAGCGTTGTGAGCCACGATCCCATCTACATCCGAGACTAAGTGTCCGACGCCTGTAGCGCGCGCTACGACGCAGGAGAAGGGCAAGGAGGGGATGTGGCACATCGGCCCCCCTAAGAGCGCCCCCCTAGTGGGGGGTAGTGCCGGGGCTGCGACACACCTACCGTTGGGGGTTTTGTTATGAACTCCATAACGGGTCACTCTGGCGACGCGCTGACTAGCCACGGTGCGTATTCCCAGTGAGGTTGAGCGACGACCCAACTTGACGACGTGATGCTACACTATCCCAGGTGGGATTGCTGCGGTGTCCTTTGGCCTTGGCTCGGATCGAGTCTGGAGTATCGTAAAATCCAACGAGTCCGAGCTTGACGGTGCTGATCTTCTCATCGCGCGCGCGGCTCTTACCTGGGTCATGTATGACTATGAGACCCATGCTCGCAGCATCATGCACTAGACGCCACGCTGTTTGGGGCGTTTTGGCGATCAGCTCGGCTATTCGCGAGTAGGTCATATTAAAGGCATATGGTCGAATCCTAACGCGATGAACGTAAGAAATGAGAGCTTCGTAGAGATCGAGGATGCGCGTCGGAGCGTTGGCTGCCGCTCTCGATCTAAGGTATTGGTATTCACAGGCATATCTCCAAGCGTGTTTGCCGATCCGGTCCCAAGTTAGTGGGTTTCGCCGACGCCTATTCTTAGGCGAAGGCATGTTAAGAGCGGGACTATTTCGGCCGATCTGCTCGAGCGCGATTCTAAAACGGCGCTCCCCACCGATAATGCCAAATGCGCCCTTGAACTCGAACGCCAACGCGACAACGCGATTCATGATCTCCAGTGTTCCTGTCGGTCCCCACATCCACGATCTTTGGATCTCTAACACTGCCCAGCGATGTAATCGACCAAAATGCAAATTTGCTGCGGGATCGGCGTTGGTGCCCGTAGTTGCTACAGTGGGAGGCGAGAATCGCTCGATGACTTGATCAAGCGCCGCACTTGAGACGGGTACGACTTCCCAGAGATCGGATATTTCCAGGTCATCTAACCTGAGAGGAAGTTCGAGAGGCCCACTACGCTTTGGATTCCGGCCGAGTACGCGGAGGATGCCGCCTTCACCGCCTATAGGGTATGCACTAACATCGGTGCTCGTGACATGGGGACCGAGGTCAGACTCGAGTTGCGAGTAGCGACGAATCGTGTCGGCCGCTCGCGTAACAACATCCAAAGCAACAGGTGCAGCAAGGCAAGTTATCACCTTGCCACGTACTGCCGAACTCCCTGTGGTGACGAAAGACGCACGATCCAGGCCAAAGTCAGTCAACACGTCGCGAATGGAGCCAAGGTGCGGGCCAAAGTCGGCATCGATGTCCATTCCCATGAGCAAAGCGTTGCCGTCGATGGCGCAGGTCAATCCGAGAGCCTTGTCCCCTCTCAAATGCTCGCAAATGTTATCCAGGTTTATTGAGAGCCGAGCCCGGTAAGATCCGTCAGGGTCCTGAAACGCGCCCCGCTGCGCGTGAAGCAGCCTCCGATAGCGTTCCGCGAACCCTACCTGCCAATCAACGTCTTCGAGGCTATACATGATTCCGAGAACGACGCTCGCTGAGTGGCACGCCGAATTGCACCTCCTCGTCCGGTGTTAGGTCACGAGTGAAAGAACAATTTGGCCAAGAACCGCATCCCCAAAAGGACGTCTTGCTTTTGTTGTTTAGCTTTAGAGCGAGTCTAACGGCCTTACAACGCGGACATGTCTGACCGTACACGATTCTTCGGACTTTAACGTTCCTATAGTCCACACGAGAGTAGCAACCACGCAAGCGGGCGCTGTCAGCTCCACTAAGTGGCGAACGCATTTTCATCCCCAAGAGCCTCCTCTAGGCGTTACAGTCGGTTAGTAACGACCCTATACAAAGAATATAGGGATCAGCGTTACCGAGGAGAGCGCCGAGTGTCATATGGCCTTCTGTGGGCAGGTTGGCTTGCGCGGTTACCGGCGCGTTTGAAGTCGAGGACTGTTCTCGTTACGCCTCATCCCTATATTCTTTAAGGGGAGCCTTTGTAGCGCAACAGGCTGGGCGCTTGTGACGCCGGCAGTAAGCGTTAGCGAAAACGAGCTCCCCAAATTTCGTAAACGAGGCCAATCCCGACATGAACAACAAGGCTAGTTCAAGACTCATTGCGATTGTATGTGCGGCTCCCGAGTGCGAAGCGCGCCGCAAGATTGCCCCTCAAAACGCCACACGAGTCAATTTGTGTGCGAGGCACCAGATCATCAGAACTCGCCGTTTGACACGGCTGCGCGTGCGGTTATTTCGAGCAAGGCGCGCTCTCAAGATCAAACCACGCGGGAAAACAAACTGTGCAAGACGCAACCGAGGGCTTCGTGGGTGCTGAGGCCGCCGAGTCAATCCTAGCGGACGACGCAGATGTTGGGCACCACTCGGAACGACGAGGCGCTCTGGCTCTCATGCCTGCGAAGCTGCTATTTACCTATGAAGAAGCAGCGCATATGCTGGGCATGAAGCACCGCAACACGATTTACAACCTCGTGAAGCGCGGAGAGCTTAAACCTACTTACGTTAGCAGTAAACCGCGCATAAGCAAGACTGCATTGGAAGAGTACATCGACCACAACACGGTAATTTGAAAGGAGTTGTCAATGTTAGCGAAGCCACGCCGCCGCCCACAGGGCGATGGTACCATGTACCGTAAGGCCGACGGACGCTGGTGCTGTGAAATCACGATCAACGGAAAGCGCTATCAAGACTATGGAAAGACCGAGCGAGATGTCGCAGCCAAGCTAACCGCCATAAAGGTCGAGCACGCGACTGGGAAGCTCGTTAAGCCGTCTAGGAGGACGGTTGGGGACCTCCTTTGGTTATGGTTCGATGCGACACGTCAGAGCAAGGCAGAGAAGACTTACGTTTCCGACAAGTCCACAATTCATCGTCACATCGCCTCTAAGGTCGGCGCACGTCGTGCTGGTGCATCAACGCGGCTTGGCAAGACGCCTATAACGAAGGTAGAGCCAGCGCACATTCAAGTGCTACTCGCGGATCTCGAGACGAAAGGCAAAGGCGTCCGCACACGGCAACTCGTTCTCGGAGTACTCCACCAAGCATTCGCGTGGGCAGTACTTCCGAATCGCTGGCTACGCTATAATCCTTGTGATGGAACTCCGAAGCCCAAGAACCTTGCGCCGCGCGCTATACGCTCACTCACCGAGGAGGAGCGTGCCAAGCTGCTTGACGCAGCTCGTGGAGATCGACTTGAAGCACTTTACGTCCTCGCGCTAACTGTCGGTGGGCGCTTTGGTGAGTTGCTCGGGTTGTTTTGGGACGACATTGACTTGAAGAACGGTAAGGTCACGATTAGTCACACACTGCTTGACATCGGTCGTCGCTTGGAAAGAAAACCGAAGCTCAAACGGGGCGGACCTCGGACGATCAAACTTGCATCAATCGCGGTTGCCGCGCTACGTGAGCATCGAGAAAAGGCATTCGCGGAAGGGCAGCGCGCAAATCCCTGGGTGTTCCATGATGAAGCCGGACAACCACTTCACCAGCGCGATGTCACAGTTGATTCCTTTCAACCACTGCTCGATCGCGCAGGCTTGCCCCGGATGCACTTTCACGACTTACGACACAGTTTTGCGAGCCTAATGCTTAAAGCCGGCGTGCCTCTGATGGTGGTATCAGCGATCCTCGGGCACGCGAGACCGAGTACCACGTTAAACTATTATGGACACGTGCTGCCGGGCATGCACGATGCAGCAATTGAACAGCTTGACGCGAGCTTAAACCGTCAATACACCGTCAAGACGTTCTAAAAGCCGATGAATGCTGGGTAGGTTTCTGACTGTTAATCAGAATGTCGCTGGTTCGAGTCCAGCTCGGGGAGCCACCAAGAAGCCCGCGAAAAAACACTTCGCGGGCTTTTATGCTTCGATTGCCTCGGTTGAGCGACGTTGGCCGAGAAAGTCCGCGACAATCCACGCCGACGCGGCGATCCCGAGAGTCTCAAGACCTTCGCTCCAATTCAGAAAACTATGGGGATCGGCAAAGAGCGCCGGCAGCCATATCAGCAACCCGAAACTCACGAGCATCGATGTGGTTAAACGAGCCGCGAGCCAGGCCACGAACCCCGTGAGTAGAGCGATAGCGGCAAGAGCAAACGCGGCGGTGGTTGCTATCGCCCAGAACATTTGGCCAGGCGGAATCCATTTCGGAACTAAACTTGCTGTTGCGGAGAGATAGAAAAGCTGTTCCAGTGCGAACGAGAGAACACAAATGCCGAACGAGTAGTACCCGATCTGAGCCAATTTTGCTGTCCGAGCCGGGGCGATTGGACCGGAACACGCATATAGGATCAAGGCCCCGGAGACAAATGAGAATTGTTCGAAGAAGTTGCCAAAGCCATTGTAGACGAGCGGATGCGCAATGATGAGCGGTACCCCCAGCAAGGCGAAGGTGAAGTAGATTGCACCCAGTGCGACTGCACCGGCTCGTCCCGTTCTCGGCCACTGAACGGCAATGCCTCCAAGGATTTCGATGGTGGCCACGATGTAGGTGAGAGTCTCGCGGTCAGGAACGTCTCCAAGCGCCTTGCTCTGATGCCAAATGGTGAAGTCATGCCACGCCAAGGCACAGATACCGGAACCAATCGCCGCCAAGCCATAGACGTTGCGCCCTAGAGAATATTTCATTGCAGCACCTTAGCCGGAATTAGTGCAGATACCTGATATTTGCGCAGATAGGGCGCTGGCCGCACAGATACGGATGCTTACTATCCGTACAACATAACATAGTGCGTCGCGCACAAGAAATGTCTGTGCGCCGTGTACAACTGCCTCGGATTATGATGAAGCTTCGCATCGCCCTCATCCTGGTTTTTTATCTTTTGTCAATGCAGAATGCTCTCGGGGAGACATCATCAACACAGGCGAGTAAACTTCAGTTTACCGGGAACATAAAATCGTACTTCTTCACGAGGAGCTTCAAAAAAGGGACAGATCAGACGGCCTTTTCACTCGGCGGCAATTTTCACATTGAAGGGGATTTTGCAAGAAGAATCGGTGCCGGACTCACCTACGGAACGGCAAACCCGCTCGGAGCCAACAACGCCAATCCTGCGAAAGTCGATGCAAGCTTGCCAGGCACAACGTTAAGTGTCTTGGAAGAAGCTTACCTGCAGTATCACACTGACTTCGCAGCGCTGCGCGTTGGACGTCAGAAAATCAATACGCCGTGGGCCCACCCGTCGGATTCTCGCATAATTCCGAATGCATTCCAGGGCGTGAGTGCAAGCGCCAAAGTATCGAAGACATGGACGTTGGTCGCCGACCGCATGGTGAGATTCAAGAGCCGGGTTAGTCCGACGTTTGACGTCAACGATTTGCTTTCCATGTTACCAACGACCGGCATGCTCGCTGTCGGTGCGTTGTACAATGGTTCGAGCGCAAGCGCGCAAGCCTGGTACTACAACTTCTATGGAACCGCTCAAATGGCGTACCTCGACGCAACACAGCGCTTCCTTTTAACCAGAAAGTTTCGCCCTTACGTTTCTGCGCAATATGTGGCGGAAGCTGGAAACACCTTACGGCTCCCAGCAGATGTAAACGCCCATGGGTACGGAATTAACCTAGGAATTCAACACGACCGCGGAGACCTGTCCCTCGCCTACAACGATGTGCCCATGAATCGTGGCACGTACAAAAGCGGCGGTATCGCCGCCCCCTATACGTATGCAGACACCGATCCGTTGTATACGACAGTCACCGGTACCGGTCTGCCTGATAAAGGATCGGGGCATGCGTATCGCCTCGCCGGCACCCTGTGGTCCTATCACAATAGGCTGCGCGCAATCGCGGCTCGCGCCGAATACTATCTGTTCATGCCCAGCAAGTTGCCTAACAATCACGTACTCGCCACGAACTTGGATCTGACGTACTTCCTGGGCAATGGCAAACGAGGCCAGGAATTCCGCGGGCTCTCACTGCGAGATCGTTGGATTGACATCGACACGCCCGGATCGCCGTTTACGTTCGTTAACAATCGAGCGCAACTAGAGTATGATTTCTAACTCGACGACGGGGAACGCGTACATACCTGTCTAACGCGCTCCCTAGAGCGGTGGCTTCTAGGAGCCCGTTGTGAAGAGTACGCTTACTGTTCTCTTCCTCGTGGCGTTGTTAATGACAGCGCCGACCGTAGGTTTTGCCCGGGGAAACGCCCCACCCGTCGACAAACCGCCGGCTGGAATCGTACCGTCGACGACCACGCTCAGTCAGGTTCTCAAAGCGCACGATCTTGCGGTGGGTCGGCTCACAAAAATCGGAGACTCAGTGCGCACAGAGGTTTGGCAGTTCACGAAAGCCGGCGCCTCGGGCAGCGAACGCCTCGTGCGCCACGGAACCGATTATCACTCGGTCATTCAGACCGGGCCGTTTAGCGAAGAATACGGTCAAGCGGGTGATGCACGCTGGCACGTGGACGAAAACGGTGTCGTCTCAGACACGACCGGATCTGAATTTTACAGTTTTGAGATGTTCCGCGTACTCGAAGATGCCTCCGATCCAAAGAACGACGTCAAGCTTCTGGGCGAGACGCAGACCCCGCAACCGGCATATGTTGTTGAAGTAAAAATCCCAGAATTCAAAGAGCCGGAATGGATTTTCTTCGATAAAACAACGGCACTCATCACGCGGACGGAACGGATCGTGGAAGGCAGCCGCCTCGTAAGCACCTACGATGATTACGTACGAGTGCAAGGTCTCACCGAGCCGTCGCACGTTCACGATTCCTCCGGTGTCGCGTTGCTTGATGACGATTATCACCGCCAGTCGCTCACGTTTTCGAGTACCGTCAAGACGACCGAGTTCGGCAAGCCGCCAGCGCACGTTAGCTTCATGCGGATCGACCATGCTATCGGTCTGAATGCGCGTGTCGTCAACGGCACCGTTGTCGTCCGTTTGATGGTCAACAACCGCGGCCTGGACTTCGAGCTTTCTTCTGGCGACGCGCACTCGTACATGGACTGGGACGTTGCCCGAGAGCTCAACCTCCCCACGTTCGGCCAAGTCATTCAAACCGCGGGGAAGCAGGTATCATACGAAACGCAAATCGCCGAGGCAACAACGGGCGACTTACATCTGCAGAATTTTGCCCTTGAAGTGTTGCCGTTTTACTACCATCCAAGCTACGACACCAAAGTTGTCGGCGTCTTGGGGTATGACTTCCTCAGTCAGGGCTTCATCACGGTTGATTATGTCAACGGAAGAGTAAGTGCAAGCCCTAACACAGCGGCCGCAGTTGACGCGGCAGACTTGGATGTCATTCCAGTGTGGTTCGACGACGGGCTCCCCTTCTTTACGACCACGATTGGATCGCATGAAACGAAGAACGTGCTGCTCGACAGTTCATTCGACGTCTCATTCGTATTGGGGTCGTTTTGTCAAGCCTACCCTGAGGCGGTCATCGACGACGGTGGCAAACAGCACGGGCGCGAGGTCGTTCCCTTCGCCGACAGCGGCGGGTATGGCCGCGAGGTCGATATCTGGCTCGCGAAGCTGCCGCAATTGCACGTCGGCCCGATGAATTTCATTGACTACAAAATTATGGCGACCAACATGGAGATGGACCAGGGAAATCACGCCATCGACGCTGTGATGGGGACAGGGTTCCTCATCTTTTTCGATGTCTCGTACGACTTTGCCCACGACCGGGTGTTATTGAAGCGGAACGCATATTTTAAGAAGTGGTTCAAGGTTACACGGACGTAAATGCGACCGCTGCTTGTTGCCGTGATGTTGTTCGCTCTGTCCGCAAATGCGGCGCGCGCTGTTACGGCCGCAAATGCCGATCCGCCTGCCGGTATCCTCGTGACGCAGATGAGCCTTTCAAAGATTCTGGCGCTTCACAAGATAGCGGTTGGCCAGGCACCCTCATCAGCCTGTGCGACCACAATCACATGGTTCTTCTCGATGGGTGACCTCCAAGGCAAGAAGATCATTGTATCCTCGGGCGATGACTACCGTGAGGATACCTCGCTTGGGCCCTTCCACTCGGCGAGAGGGAGCTATCGCGGCCAAGAGTGGGACCAAAACGCAAACGGTCTCACTGTCCTTGGGAGCGGCATACATCGCCGTGATGAAATTAACAAAGAGGCTTTGCGGCACGCACTTGTGTCAGGCAGCGGCGTGACGTTGCTTGGCCAAGTTTTGGTGCCGAGAGCCGCATACGTCGTCAGAGTTGCACCGCCCAACGGCCGCGTGGAATACGTCTACTACGACAAGGACTCGTATCTGATCGTTCGCACCGAGCGTGCTGTTGAAGACCAACGAGTCGTGACGACGTATGAGGACTTCCACACGACCAATGGCGCCCGCTGGGCGTGGCACGTGCACGAGACAGACGGGCGGCCATACAACGACAACGATTGGGCGCTCGAGTCGTTTAACGACAAAACGCCGGTCGATCCCGCGATCTTTCAGCCGCCGCCAAGCGACGCGTCGCATTTCACCCTGGCGGCGCCGAAAGTTGTGCTACCGGGTAAGATCCTTGCGGACAGAATTATTCTTACGGCGCAGATGGGCGGTCACAAAGTCGATTTTCAGCTCGACTCGGGCGCTTCGCAAATCTTGCTCGATAAGTCGGTTGCCGATGCGCTGCACTTCCCGGCATACGGGGCTCAAACTGAAACGACCGCCGGCACCTACACGATCACGCGCTCGCTTGTACCGCGCATTGACTTCGGGGGAGCAGCTCTTGAGAATGTTGCCGTCTACACGGCACCCTTCCACCAGTGGGCAGATGAGTCAACGCCGGTTGCGGGCTTGCTCGGCTACGATTTTATTGCCAACTGCGTCCTTCATGTAGACTACCTGCACGGTGAAGCCGACGTGCTCAGCCCCTCATCATTCCAGCCGCCAGCCAATGCATTCGCGGTTCCGATCCGGCTCGAGGATCGAGTCCCGGCGATCGATGTGAAAATTTCGGCGACAACCTCGGATCGGTTCATCCTCGATACCGGCGCTGACCGTAGCGCCCTGTTTTCTGCTTTTGTGACCGCACACCCAAACGCTGCTGCGGACCAAGGCCTCGGCGAACAGTTTATCGAGGCATACCCCTTTCTGAGCGGCGTCAGCGGCGTGGGTGGGGAGATCAGCGTCACGCACACGCAGGTGCCGTCGCTTTCAATCGGCCCCGTCACGTTCCCGCGCTGGCTATTTTCTGTCGTGCACGATGCCCCGGCCTTCGAGGGCGAAGACTATGACGGCCTCATTGGGCAGGACGTTTTGCGGAACTTCGACATTTACTTGGATTACCAAAGGTCGAAGATCTATTTTGTTCCAAACGACCGTTATCGTGAGCGCTGGGGCACCTGAGACTATCCTGCGGTTTTTTCGGGCGGTCGCGCACACGGGCGCGGTTGTGGTCGCGTTGCTGCTCGTCGGATGTTCATCGGTTCCGCACAGAGTGCTTATCAATGACGATAGCCTCAAGCCGATGCTTCAGGCGGCAGCAAGTTTTGATAGGGCCCGGTATGGCTTCACCCCGATTCCGAAGGACCCGACGTCGACCACTGTCTTCCTCGAGTCAAAGCCACGTGATGGCTACGACGCGATGCTCCACATCAGCACGAAAACCTACCGCACGATTGCTTTTCGCCGAACCCCCGCCGGCTACGAGTGGATTGGCGAGCAGGAAATCTTCCAAGGGCCGAAGCGCTATAAAACTGCTGACGGCACATTCAACGAAGCAATCTCGCTCACATATGAAACTGTGCAGATGTCGGGGTATCCGCTCAATCAGCTTAACATTATGTACTACGGAGAAGATCCGCGTTTAGCAAAAAAGGGCCACCTGAAGCTGGCAAGGGTCCAACCTATTTTACGGGAGTGGGGCTATTAGACCCAAAGGGGAGCGCCGGGTTCCTTTGAAAAACGTCCTTGCATCATGCATAAGGTGACCGCAGCCGCCGTATGCGCAGTCCTTGTCGGTGTGATGACGCATGCTGCGCGATCCGACGAGCTGAGTCCAACTCATCCCATTCCCGATATCGTCCAACGCGCCGCAACCGTGTATCAAGCTGAGGTGCGCGGCGTCGTGGGCATGGAGCGCCATTTCACGACGGTGATACACGCAGGCCCGGTCCATCATACGGAGCACAGTGACAGCGGGTTCCTCATGCGTGATGGCGTCTTTACGAGAATTAAGTACTATCAGATCGCGGACGACGGGCAACCATTCACGGCACAGCAGACAGCCATTCGGGAGTCTCAAACAAATCGCGAGTGGTCGGAGGGCAAGATTTTCTTTAAGGAGCCCTACGACGAGCGCTTCCTCGGAGACTACCAATACGACGTTGCTGCGACGTGTTCGGAGTGCTCAGAGGGTGCCGTCGCCGTTAATTTCAAGAGTGACATAAAGGATAACCAGCACGGCAGCGGCACCATGTGGATTGACGGGGCGGCTCACGTGACGAAGGTTGAGTTTTCGCCGAACCAACTGCCGCCGCATGCGAACGCGGGGACGGTCACCGAAATTGCCACCGAGGTGATGCCGGGCATTTGGTACGTGACACAAATACAGGCGACATATAGGGGTCGCCTGTTACTGTTAACCGGTGGCGCGACGTTTACGGCCACCTTCGATCATTTCCATCGATTCGACCGCGTCGGCGACGCTGATGCAGCGCTGGACAACGGCTCGATCTGAACCGTTGATTGGCGAGCGGCGGCCGTTTTAGACTGCCCGCTCAGACGACTCCGGCTCGACGCGACAGTGGCCCGCGCGAAGCCACACAAACACCAAGAAGAACAACGCTGAAAACGACGCCAGCAGCTCCATGGCCTAATCTTATAGCCGCGAGGCGATTCTTTCTATGGACAGATGCCTAAGAAACGGGATGCTTGTATCAACACTTGGAGGGGTATCTTAGTGACAATGGTTTTTCGACTTCTTGCCGTGCTCGGTGCTGGATTGTGCCTGTCTGCGTGCGCCCGGGGTCATACTGAAGACGTTCCCACTGTTGCGACGATGATCGGCCGCGCAGCCGGCGCCGTGCGTCAAGCCGTCATACCGCCTGGCAGGCGCGTCGATCACATGACGATCGTCATCATGGAAAATCGCAGCTTTGAAAATATTATAGGGAATCAGCAGGCTCCGTACATCAACAAACTCGCGAAAGAAAACATGCTCTTCACAAACAGCTATGCGATAACCCATCCCAGCGAACCGAATTACTTGGCGCTCTATTCCGGTTCCACCCATGGGCTCAAGAGCGACGCTTGCCCGGTCAATTTTCCTGGACCGAGTCTGGGGGGCGAAGCTGTTGCTGCCCACAAGTCAGTTACGGGGTACATGGAAGACATACCGGCCGTTGGGTCAACCGTGTGCGTGGCCGGCGACTACGTGCGCAAACACAATCCAGTGATCGACTTCGCCGATACGCCTGCGACGAGCAGCGTGCCATACTCTCAGATCGCCGGAGATTTGAGCTCAAATCGGTATCCGACGATCGCCTTCGTAGTGCCGAATGTGCTGCACGACATGCACGACGGAACAATTGCAATGGGCGACGCCTGGCTTGCAAGCAATATCCCCTCGATCCTGGCTTTCGACGCCAAGCACAAAGGCTTGCTCATTCTCACCTGGGACGAAGATCACCACGATGCAGACAATCACATTGTGACGATTGCTGTCGGCCCCATGGTTCGGATGGGCCAAAACGATCAGCCCATCAATCACTACAGCGTGCTTTCGACCGGCACCGCCCTCTTCGGGCTTCAGCCGCTCGAGAACGTAAGTCCCATCAGCGAACTCACTCGCTAGGACGCCATGTCGCAATGCGCTTTGCTCTTCATCAACCCGCATTCACGCAACGGCCGCGACCGCAAGCAGTCGGCAATCGACTATCTGGCTGCCGAGGGCATCGAGGTGGTCGATGCCTCCGATCTGGCGCCGAGCAGCCTGCCCGAGATCATACGCACCAACGGGGGCGATGTCGACCGCGTTATCGTCGGCGGCGGAGACGGTACGGTCAACAGGCTCTTGGAAGTGCTGCTTGAGATCAACTTGCCTGTCGGCATCCTGCCACTGGGCACGGCCAACGATCTGGCGGCGACGCTTCATATCCCTGCGAGCCTCGAAGACGCATGTAGGGTAGCCGCGAGCGGTACCGTGCGGCGCATCGACCTCGGGTGGGTAAACGGCAAGCATTTTGTTAATGAAGGCAGCCTAGGTCTGAGCAATCACATCGTGCGAAATTTGGATCCTACGCTCAAGAAACGCTTTGGAATTCTGGCCATAGCCGCAAACGCCGCGCGCGTTGTTCGGCGGGCGCGGCGATTTCGCGCGCAGCTGCGCTGCGACGACAAGACCTATGACGTGCGGACGTTGCAAGTCACAGTTGGAAACGGCGAGCGCTTCGGCGGCTTTATCAAGACATGCGACGCCGATATCAGCGACCATCGCCTTGATCTGTACAGTCTTGAGGTCAGCGGCATCGGAGAGTTTGTCAAATTGATACCTGCGCTCGTACGCGGACGCTACGAAGACATTTCCGGTGTTCGTCTCGAGCATGGCTCTGAGATCGAAGTTCAAACCTCTCGGCCACGCCCGATCTACACCGATGGAGAACTTGCCACCGCGACGCCTGCGCTGTTTCGCTTGGTGCCTTCGGCGCTTGCGGTTTTTACCCGGTCGCGCCCCGCGGCCTAACCAATGTTCAGGCCACACGCCTTTGCGCCGCGCATATCTGCGATATCACTTGACGAACTCGAGCAAGCCGGCATCCGCGGGTTGATCGTCGATCTTGACGACACCCTGGTCGGTCACAGGCTTCCCCATCCTGATGACCGTGACAGCGCATGGATCAACGCTGCCGTCGAGCGCGGATTGAAGGTGGTCATTGTTTCCAATAACGTTCGCGCGTGGGTCGAAAGTATTGCAACACCGTTGAACGTCAAGTTCGTGCACAAGGCACTCAAGCCGTTCCCGGGGGGCCTGCGGCGTGCGCTGCAACTGCTTGGCACGGATAAACAGAGCACGCTGGTCATCGGCGACCAAGTCTTTACGGATTTTCTTGGCGCCCGGGTGCTGGGGATGCGCGCAATCTTGACGGATCCGCTCGTCAGCAGGCGCGATTTTTGGATGCGGCTTTTACGCTGGCTTGAACGCAGAGTCATTCGGCGCCCACGCTGGCCTTTGGAGGAGAACCACCATGGCAAAGAAGCAGAACAAAAAGACCCAAACGCATCCACGAGTTGATGATTCGAAGCAGGCGCGCCGATCGGCGGATGCGCTAGAGGGCACGGAACGGATCGAGAACGTGCGCCGCATCCAAACTGCGCAGTATCGCGCTGCGATCAACCCAAGGACCGGCCGCCCGAAGCGCTAGGCAGCGCGCATTGGCTGCGGAAGCGCGCGCAAGATGAGCTGCGAGTCCCCGAATTCGTGCCAGAGATAGCCACTGTCCAATGCCGCAGCGTACGACTCTGCAATGACCTCGCGCCCCGCGATAGCCTCCAGCATCGCAAGATGGGAGGATTGTGGTTCGTGAAATCCGGTCAATATGCCATCAACGGTGGAGATGCCGCGCTGCGGTGTGATGACGAGATCGGTCCATCCCTGGGAGGCAACCACGCGGCCTTTCGCGTCGAGCGAGGATTCAAGCGCGCGCACGACCGTCGTCCCCACAGCGATCATTCGGCCTCCGGTGCGGCGGCAACGCTGCACTAACTTGGCCGTTTCGGCCGGTACGCTGTATCGCTCTTCAAATGGTGGCTCGTGGCGCTCGAGGCTGGAGACGCCAGCGTGCAGCGTGATGAATGCAATCTCGACACCCCTAGCACGCAGCCGCTGAAGCATCTCGTGCGTCAACGGGCGGCCGGCGGATGGCATCTCAGCCGAACCAGGTTCAGCGGCGTACACGTTCTGATATGTCGCAAGCGGCCAGCGTCCGGCGGCATGCCGGTAGCTGATGGGCTGGCCATAGCGGCCGATGTACGTGAGAAAATCTGTCGGCAGATACAATCGAGCAACCCATAATCGCCGCGAATCGAGGTATCTGGTGAGGAACTCAACGAGCCCGCCGCCCGGAAGCCGCAAACGTTCGTGCACGTGCACCTGAGCAGACCGCGCCTCAACGACAAACAACTCAGCAGGCAGCTGGGTCGAAAGGTGCAGCTGCAGGCGCTCACCGTCAGGGCGCTGCGCAGTGAGAGCGGCCGGAATCGTTGCTGACTGACTGAGAACAAGAACGTCACCGGCTTGCAGAAAGCGGGGCAGATCGCGGAAGCTGCCATGAATGATGGAGCCTTGCGCAGGTGCAACGAGCAGGCGCACGTCATCACGGCCTGCGCCGCGCTCTTCGGCCGGTTCCCGTGCCTCACGTTCTAGCGGAAGTTCGAACGAAAAACGTGGCTCGAGTATTTTTGCAGCCGTGTCAAGCATGAATGTGCTCGAGCTCTTGCGCCTGGTAGCGGCCCGCTGCGAAAGCATCATTTTCCAACAGCGAGACGAGTGCGGGCGCGACTTCTTTGGGATGCGGCAAGCGTGACAAGTCAACGCCCGGTTCCGCGAGCCGATGCATCTCGGTGTTCATATCGCCTGGATCAACAAGAAGAACTCGCACACCGCTGCCGTCGAGTTCTGCGATCAGAGTTCGCGAGAGATGCTCGAGTGAAGCTTTGCTGGCGCCATAACCGCCCCAACCGGGATACGCGTTGACCCCGGCGTCCGATGTGATGTTGAGGATTGTGCCGCTGCCGCGCTTCCGCATTGCTGGGAGAACGAGCTGCGTGAGGTGGAGCGGCGCAATCGCGTTTACGCGGAGTATGCGCGCGAAGACTTCCCAGGATAGCGATTCAAGCGGCGGCATTGGGGTTGGGCCCAGCTCCGATGCGTTGTTGACTAAAATATCAACGGGTCCAAAGCGGGCGACGGTCGCGGCGACGATGCGTTCGGCTTCTTCTGACACATCGGCCGCAACGGAGGCAACGTCGGTCAACTCGCGCAGTCGAGCTGCAGCGAATTCAAGCTGTTCGCCGCTGCGCGCAACGATGGCAAGACGTGCTCCGCGCCGGGCGAGCAGCTCGGCAGTCTCATAACCGAGGCCACGGGATGCGCCCGTGACCAATACGTTAGCGCCTTTGAGTTCCATGCGTCTAGTATGCGACCGAGCAGTCGTCACGACACCGTGCCGCGGCCCAGTGAGCCGCCTGTACGAAAGGACAGGCAGCATTGTAGCAACGGACATTGTAGCAACGGACCTTGTAGCAACGGACCTTTAGGTCCGTTCTTTTAGAGAATGCGCCGGCGCACGGCGACTGCCACGGCCTGCGCGCGATTGTCGGCGCCAAGCTTGGTCATCGCCGAATTGACGTGATACTTCACGGTGCGCTCGGTAATTTCAAGCCGGCGCGCAATCTGTTTGTTTGAAAGTCCGTCGGCCACAAAACGCAACACGTCGCGCTCCCGCGCGCTGAGCGACGTGCGTTTCGGTTCGCGCACCTGTCGCGCGAGCACGGCCGCAATAGCCGGCGGCAGATACGATCCACCCGCGTGAACGTCGCGGATTGCTTGCGCCACCTCATGTGCAGGAGCACCCTTGAGCACGTAGCCTTTAGCACCGGAACGCACGGCACCAATGATTCGTTCGTCTTCCGCATATGCAGTGAATACGATGACCTGGCGGTTGGGGAGCGTGCGCACGAGCTCGCGAACGGCCTCAACGCCGCTGAGACCAGGCATTTCAAAGTCGAGGAGCACGATGTCAGGCCTCCACTGCGCGCCTCGCTCGACGAGCTCCTCGGCTGAACCAACCGCGCCAACGATTGTGAAATCGGGTTCGTCGTCCAGCGCTGCCACGAGCCCCTCGCGGACGATCGGGTGGTCATCGACGATAGCGATGCGTATCATGATGGTCTGCGCACCGGCACCGTTGCAGACACCGTTGTGCCGCGAGTGCGCGTGCCTTTCACTTCCAGACTCCCACCCGCCAGTGTCGCTCGCTCGCGCATGCCGATGAGTCCTTGGCCGCCGGTATCCGCTTGAGGTGTACGAAACCCAACGCCGTTGTCGTGCACGGTTAGGCGTGCGCTGCGACCTCGCCGAACAAATGAGATCTCAACTTGGGTCGCACGCGCATGCTTGCCGACGTTCGCCAGCGCCTCGCTTGCGATCCCGAGAAGCTCCGCTTCCACGCTGGCCGGCAAGTTGATGCGCGCAGCGTTCACCCGGACCACGACGCCAGTACGCGAGGTAAAATTGCGGGCGAGTGCCTCAAGAGCTTGGGCCAGCGGCTTGCCGACGGAAGGAGATCCACGCAACGCGAGTGCCGACTTGCGCGCTTCGCCCAGGCCTTCGCGCGCGATATCGAGCGCACGAACAAGTTCCGTGCGAGCGCGTTCGCTCGAGTGATCGAGATGCTTGAGCACACCTTCGAGTTGCAGAGCAATCGCGGTGAACCGTTGGGCAAGGGTATCATGAATGTCGCGCGCTAAGCGCGTCCGCTCCTCGACGCGTGCTAGTCGCGCGCCTTCATCCGAGAGCCGCGCACGTTCAACGGTCGCACCTACTTGAAGCGCGATGGTGGCAAGCAGCCGCAGCTCGCTGCGCGAGAGGCGCCGCCATTTCGGTCCCGTCAGATTCATAATGCCGAGCGACTTACCGCGAAACAGCAGTGGGATGCTGGCATGATAGCGCAGGCCGCCGGTGAGCTTAATTTGATTACGCTGCACAGCGGGCGCGAGCCGGCTGCATTCAATAACATCGACATTCTTCGCAGACAGCTTTCCCTCTCGAAACAACTCGGTGCACTGGCACCACCCGCCTGTCATGCGTACGGGCTCACGAAGATATGGGGGAAGATTGTATGAAGCCGCATTGTAGAAACGATTGGTTTCCGGATCGACAAGCCATATCCAGCCCGAGCGGAGGCCGAGCACTCTTGTAACGATAGCCAGCACGCGCTCAAGCGCCTGGGCGACATCGGTCGCGCTGTTCAGCTCGTCGGCGATGGCATAGAGAATGCGCAATTCTTTGGCGCGAGACTGCATGCCAATGAGGTTGCTTACGGTACAGAGCGAGCCCTACTGCATGACATCCCTCACAACCGATGTCAGAAGAGTCAGGTCGCAATCTACCTTCCGATACCAACTCGTAGGGGGAGACAAGGGTATCATGCTTCAGGGGTACGTCGACCAGAAGGTCAAGCGCATTTCAATTTGGTTTTACGTTATCGCGGCCGTTCAATTCTTCGCCGCGTGAGAGTTCGTGCTGTACGATCCGCGCGTCGACGATCTGCGGATCTCAGCTAACTAGTCAAAGGGCTGAGCCACCCTTGCGAGCCCTTTGGCGGTTAGGGTCGCGTTGACAATCCGTGCACAAAAGGCTTAGGATGCTCGCACAAGCCTGAGGTGAACATCATGCCGACAATTTCAGCAACGCAAGCGCCTCCGAATCCAGCCGCTATTTCTGCCCACGCTGCAGACGCCGTCGAGCTTGCCTTTGAAATCGTGCGCCGGGCGTTTGCGGGGATCGATGCACCCGTCGCAGTTGCACTGGCCGACGGCACAGTCTTACGAGAGCCAAGCGGACGGCTCGAAGCAACGATCATCTTAAGTCAACCAGCTATATTGCGTGTCTTGCTGGCGCGCGCTTCGGATCTGGGCGCTGGCGAGGCGGTCGTGCGCGGTGAGATAGCGGCCGAGGGCAGCATCGAGCGAGCGCTGCGCACAATGGACGACGTTGCCGCGGCCCGCACGCCCAGAGAATGGATTTCTATTGCTGCGCTGGCGTCAAAACTACCGCAGCTGCCCCTTGTGCCGCGGGTTACTCCGCAACGCGCGCGGCTTCGCGGGCGCGTGCATTCAATTGAACGCGACCGCGCAGCGATCGCCCATCATTACGACGTCTCCAACGACTTCTATGCGCTCTGGCTCGACGAGAACATGACTTACTCATGCGCCTACTTCGCCGATGACGCCGACACACTCGATCGCGCTCAAGTGCGCAAATACGACCTTATCTGCCGGAAACTTCGGTTGAAGCAGAACGAGCGCTTCCTCGATGTCGGCTGCGGATGGGGCGGACTCATACGATTTGCTGCGCGCGAATACGGCGCGCACGTGGTGGGTGTTACCTTGAGTCGTCGGCAAGCGGAATACGCGCAGGCGCGCATCGCCGAAGAAAATCTCGAGCGGGGTTGTCGCGTCGAGTTGCGCGATTACCGCGAGCTTGCAGATCTCGGGCCCTTCGACAAGGCGGCCAGCGTTGGGATGGTCGAGCATGTCGGCGACCAGAACCTCAAGAGCTATTTCAAGGCCATTTTCGATGCGCTGGTCCCGGGCGGTCTTTTTCTCAATCACGGCATTGTCGCGCAACAACCGAGCGCGACGGGTCTGCAGGGCCTCGCCGAACGGTTCTTCCCGCAGCGATCGCGCTTTACCGAAAGCTACGTCTTCCCCGACGGCCAAATGCCTCGCCTCGTGCCGATGACCGACGCGGCATTACGGGCGCGATTCGAACTACGAGACGTCGAGAACCTCCGCGAGCACTACACGCAAACGCTGCGCTACTGGATACGACGCCTCGAAGCACAGGAAAGCCGTGCCCGATCGATTGTTGGGGATGCCACATATAATGTGTGGCGCTTCTGGCTTGCCGGCTCGGCGCACAGTTTCGCAACTGGACGTCTTGGCGTTGTTCAAATGCTGCTCGCCAAGTGGACGGCTGACGCGCGAGCGCTTGTGCCGCGCACGCGAGCTGACATATATGCTGCAGCCGCGGCAGTGAGTGGCCAGCTCCTACGCTCTCAACCGTCCACCTCGGAAGTCTGCACAGGGTTGGCATAAATGCACGTGGGGGAGGGGTAGCCGGTTGCGCGTTCGCGAAGTCCCGCGCCGACTCAAAGACTCCCTTTACCTAAAGGAGGCTTCTTAATGAAGTTCCGACTTGGGCTTGCCCTCGCCTTGATCGCCCTTGTTGCGCTACCTGGAACGGTCCAAGCGAAGTCGAAAAATCTCACGGTCACCATGCATGCGCTCAGCGGCTCGGGCCAAAACGGCATCGCAACACTCACGAGCCCGAGCGGCGGGCACCAAACGGTGACGATCGATCTGAACGGTGAGCCCAAAAGAGCCAGCGAGCCCGTCCACATCCACCCTGGCAGTTGTGCAAAACCAAACCCCGTGCCCAAGGTTCTGCTGAAGCCCGTGGTCGACGGCAGATCCGTGACCTCGATTCCAGCATTTGCGGCGAAGGGCAGCTCGTGGTCTATTCTCGTGCACAAAGGCGACATGGCGGATATGAATAGCTATGTCTCGTGCGGAGATATGCGGTGGTAGTAGGCTAGTACATTTCTGTCAGCGGCGGCACGACATAATAGCGGCCGGCATTACATTGCCGGCCATTCTTTCGCCATGTAGATACTTCGCCCCAAGGAAAACCCTGAACGGGAATGAACGACGTATTGGAATCCTTCAGGAGGCTGCCGTGAGTCATTGCATTTCACGATTGCCGTTTTTGGCGTTTATATGCGCGACGGTTTTTGCATTTCCCGCTGTGGCGTTGGCGAAAGACCCCTATGCGCGTCCGGCCGGCATCAATCCGACGACGGCGACACTTCAAGATGTTCTTGCAAAGGCAAAAAAGGCGGACGGTTCCGACACTCCATACAGGACGCGAGTCGTGCAAGGTGCGGCCAATGCTTGGGGTCTGAAGGGCTCCCTGCGTTCACTTCAGGTTGGAGACGATTATCGCTCAACTCTTGACTTCGGTGCTATCTCATGGTCGAACGGTAGAGTGAGCGGACAAAGCTGGCGACAGAACCCGAACGGGTTGGTTACGTTGCTTCACGACGTAACGGGCGAAGAAGATATCGATTTTGAAGCGTTGACCCGTTACGTGTCGCGCCCGAGCTCGCAGTCGCAACTGCTCGGCGAAACCACCGGCCCCGGGGCCGCCTACGTAATTGAGGCGCGCTTAGCGACCGGCAGCCCGATGTGGGCGTTTTACGATAAGAAGTCGTTACTCTTAACGCGCATCGAGGTTCCCTTCGTCGAAGAGCGCGATGTGTTCGCATTCAGTGATTTTCACAAAGCTGGACCCTACACGGATCCCTCGCAGCTTGTTATCAGCACCGGCGTTGCCCGTAATAATGAAGAGTACACGCTGTCCACGCTATATAACGTGCCGGTCTCCGCGGCTGATGTGGCGATGCCGCTTTCGAACGATACGCTTGTCCAATTCCCAGCCGGAGTCAACGTCGTGAGCCTGCCACTAAGGATCGCAAATAAGGAGGGTCGCTCACAATTCATCGACGAGCAGAGTTACCATTCCATTGGACAACCTGGCGACATGACGCAACCCGGCTATGTTGCGCATTGGGCGGCCGATCCACACCTTATCACCCGCGCCACTATCGAAGGTCACGACTACGACTTCATGTTGGATTCGGGTGCCCCAGGAATCTACGTCAGCTCCGACGCGGTCGCCAAACTCGGACTTAAGAGCTTTGGACCAGAGGAGCAAACAATGACCGGCAATTGGGTGCGCGCGTTTGCCCTCATACCGAAGATGCAGATCGGTGCCATCACACTGTCGAACGCGATCGCGTGGGTGCTTCCGGACTGGCATTACCGTCCAAGCACCGACACGGATGCCATCGGATTGATCGGCTACGATTTTATCGCAAATGCGGCGCTCAGCATCGATTTTGCGAAAGTGACTCTCACTGCGACGAACCCAGCTTTGTTTGTGCCGCCGGCAGATGCCGTGGTGGTGCCAGTCATCCTTGACGACGGCGTGCCCAACGCCTCCATGCAAATCGGTCAGTCTACTGCGAACCGTATCGTCGTCGACACCGGTTCGGCAACGAGCGTTATCTTGCCGCGATTTGCCGATGCTCACCCGAGTGATGTCGCGGATCAGGGAAAAGGGCGCGAAATTACCAACACACGTCTCGCCGATGTCGACTGGCTGAGCGGTTCCTATATACAGTATTACAACAGTCTCGGAGGCGGTCTGACGCAGCTCCGGGCGACTGAATTAAAAAGTGTTTCGCTTTCAGGCATCAACCTCGAGAATTGGGTGATGCTTGAACTCGTGGCTCCTAGGGGCGCAGCCGAACAGATCGGGAAGGACGAGGACGGCCTGATCGGCTATGATTTTCTCAAGTATTTCACCGTGCATTTCGATTACCAGCACAATCAAATATTTCTCGAACCCAACGCACTTGCCAAAGGGACGATCAATCACTAAGCGGCGGCCGATGCATAAGCTGTCCCGTTAGATATATAATGTGCAAAAGGAAAGCGTGGGGCCGAAAGGAACCTCATACGCCTTCAGATGCGGCCTCCGGGGGACCACTCTCATGACCTACTCGACCAAGCTCGCTTGCCCGATCCAACGCACCATGGCGATGATTGCCGACAAATGGAAGGTCATCGTCATTGCCATTCTCGGCGATGGCACGAAACGCTTTCGCGAGTTGCAGCGTGCGATGGAGGGCGTCACGCCAAAAGTGTTGACGCGTCAGTTGCGCGATCTCGAACATGATGGCTTGGTCAATCGCGTCGCGTACGCCGAAATACCGCCGCGCGTTGAGTATTCGCTCACCCCTCTGGGCCGCAGCCTTTTGCCCATCCTGCAGCAGCTGCACAACTGGGCGGTCGCCAACTCCGAGATTCTATTGAAGCGTCAGGCGGGAATGCCGGCTGCCGAAGTTACGGACAGCACGATGCAGAAAACCGCATAAACGGTGGCGCAGGAGAACCGCTTTAAGTTCCAGCGCCCCATGAAAGTTATTTTCCGCGACCTCGACGGCATGCGCCACGTCAACCATGCCGTTTATCTTAGCTATTGTGAAGCAGCGCGCAATGAGTACTGGATTGAGATCACCGGCATCCGCAAGGTTGAGGAGTACGATTTCGTGTTGGCGGAGCTGACTGCGCGCTATCATGCGCCCGCGGTCTTGGGAGACGATCTCAACATCGGCTGTCGCGTGACCGAACTGCGGCACTCGAGCTTTTTGATGGAGCACGAAATCCGCAACGTTCACACGGGGCAGCTCATCTTCGAGATGAATTCCGTGCAGGTCATGTTTGACTATGAGACTGGCAAGTCGATACCGATCTCGGACAAGCGGCGCAAACAAGTCGAAACCTATGAGGGCCGCCCGCTCACAGTGGAGAGCGCCCGAACCAAGCGTTAGTCGCGCCTCGGGGGAGTATGAAACTCTCTAACCGCCCGATGTCGCTCGGGGAGCTCATGGATAGGACCGTTCATGTGACGGTCCTCAATGCATCGCCGCTCTTTGCAATTTCAAGCATCACCGTGCTTTTCGCTGTCGTCTTCCGAATTCTCACATCTATGGAGCCTGTTCCCACGACAGGCGTTGTAGCGGTGAGTTTCGTACCGCAATGGTCGCTGCCGGCGTGGTTTGGTTTTTTCGCGCAGTTCGGGCTCTACTCGCTCGCGTTTTCGGCGTTACTGAACAAACTTGACGCATCCAATCGCGGGCTGACTATGACGGTGGTCGACGCATACGCCGCAGGCTTTGCCCGATGGCCGAGGGCAACGCTCGGATTGGGTTTCAGCCTGACGCTAGCATACCAGATTTTTGTGGCGCTGAGTCTTGGATTAGGTTCCCTTCTCGCAATGTTCCGCGCACTCTCGCTTGGAGCATCCGAGGTCGGGGAGGGATTCGGCGTTGCCACCGTGCTGGTCAGCGTGCTCTTAAGCCTCGTTGCCGCAAGCATCGCCACTCGCTTTGTCATCGCAGGCGTCATGTGCGCTGTCGCCATAGTCCTTGACAAGGCAGGCCTCATCCAAGGCATTCTCTTCGGCATGCGCGCGGTTGCTTCGGGTGGCGGCCAGTTCTGGAGAACGCTCGGCGCCGGAACTGCACTCGCCGCCATGCTTGTTCTGGTGAGCGTCGTCGCGAGTGCGATCACAGCCTTTGTGCCGAGTGGCATTGCTTACGTTGTTGACATCACATTGGAGAGTTTAGGCTATCTCGTCCTCACGACTCTCATCGCCGTCTTCGCGATTCTTTTTTATACGGATCTGCGCTTGCGGGGAGTATCGATTGCAAAGCCGCGGCTGCGCTTTGACCTAGACCCTCAGGTTCACGCCGCGCTTGGTGAGGATAATCGCAACCGCTAACGCGATGATCGCAAGTGCGGTAACCACCGCAGCGTCGATGAGCAGGCTGATGTCAACGACACCAGTGTAGGAGTAGCGGAAGCCGTCGATCATGTAGACCATTGGATTGGCGAGCGACACACGCTGAAAGAGCGGCGGCAGCAGCGAGATGCTGGAGAACACGCCCCCGATGTAGGTGAGCGGTGTGATGACGAACGTCGTGAATATCGCCAGATTATCCCATGTTTTCCCGAGCAGTCCGGCGATCATGCCTAAGGCTGAGAAGAGCAACGCCGTGACGCACATGAAATAGAAGTAGATGACGGGATCGTGGGGCCTGACGTGCACGAGAGCGAGGCCGATCAGCATGACGAGGTTGCCGATGACCAGCCCGCGCAGCACGGAGCCGGTGAGAAACCCGACGATGATCTCTATATAGGAGAGCGGCGCAATCAACAACTCTTGAATCGAATTCATGAATCGCTGCTGGAACAGCGACGACGACGATTCGTCATAGCTTGAAGCGATAACGTTGAGCATGACGAGGCCAGGCAACAGGAACTCAACATACGGCACGCCACCGAGCGTTTTTATGCGCGAGCCGAGCGACAGACCAAAGATGAAGAGGAAGAGCAGCGTCATGATAATGGGCGGCCAGACGACCTGGTTGATGACCATGTAGGTGCGCTTCAGTTCGCGGCGGATCAGCGCGCCGAGTCCAATGTAGTTAACCATGCGTGCGCCGGCCGACGAGTTCGAGAAAGACTTCTTGCAGCGTGTCTTTCCCGTGATCGGCAATGAGCGTCACTTTGTCTTCGAGCGCTACCAGCCGGCCGTGATTGACGATGCCGACTCTATTGCACAGCATCTCCACTTCCTCAAGGTAGTGCGACGTCATGAAGATCGTCATCCCACCCGCGTTGATAATCTTGAGGAAGTCCCACAGTTCGAGCCGCAGCTCGACGTCCATGCCCGCCGTCGGCTCGTCCAAAATGAGGAGCTTTGGCCGGTGCATGAGCGCTCTCGCCAGCGAAAGCCGGCGCTTCATACCGCCCGACAGTTCGAGATAGCTCGCACGCCGCTTGTCGGTGAGCTCAAACTGCTCGAGCAGCTCGCGGGCGCGGGGTTTTGCCTGCGAGAGCGGCATGCCATAGTAGCCGCCTTGATAGGTAAGAATTTCTTCGACCGATAGAAAGCGATCGAAGTTAAACTCCTGAGGCGAGAGCCCGACGAGCTGACGGCTGCGTCGAAAATCGCTGACCACGTCATGACCGAAAACGGAAATATTCCCACTCTGGAACGTCGCCAGCCCGACAATCGCGTTGATAGTCGTCGTCTTGCCGGCACCGTTGGGTCCGAGAAATCCAAAAAACTCGCCAGGCGCAACATCGAACGAAAGATCGTTGACCGCGGTGAGAGTTTTATATCGTTTGGTAAGGTGCCGGACAGAAACGGCGCTGGGAGCGCCGTTGCTAATAGTAGATCCCCATCATCATTTTTGCTTCTTCGCTTGCCATCGTCCGCGGATCCCAGGGTGGGGCAAACGTGAGATCGACTTTCGCTTCTGTGACTCCGGGAATCGACATGAGCGCTGTATGCACCGCATTGATGAACATGGCGGCCACGGGGCAGCCGGGCGAGGTTAGGGTCATGGTAACGAAAACCGTCGAGCCTTCAATGCGCACGCCGTAGATGAGCCCGAGGCTCACCATGTCGATGCCGATTTCCGGGTCGACGACGGTTTTGAGCTCTTCGCGCACGCGCTCTTCGGTGAGCGCGCCGGCTGGAGCGCCGTTGGCTGGCGCGGTCGTCGTGGCGGCCTGCTCTGCTTGCGCCACCGGGGGCTCGCTCGATGGTGTTTGATCGGATTTTTCGGGGTTCATACTTTTACAGCTGTTAACGGCGGGGATGCTCAAGTCCTGCGCGAAGCAAGCGCCCCGCATGACGACAGCAACACGCCAATTGACACTTGGTCATTCGCCCGATTCGGACGATGCATTCATGTTCTATGCGCTCGCCAACGGTCTCGTTGACACTGACGGCTTCGAATACGAACACGTTCTCAAAGACATTCAAACACTCAACGAGTGGGCAAAAGAGGGACGCCTCGACACGACCGCAATTTCCGTTCACGCCTACGCTTTCGTTGCGGACACGTATGCGATCCTCAACCACGGAGCGTCGATGGGCGGCGCCGACTACGGACCGATGGTTGTCGCCCGCCACGCGGTCGAGCCGCACGAGTTACGCGGCACCACAATTGCCATCCCGGGACTCATGACGAGCGCCTATTTGGCGCTGCGATTGTGCGTCGGTGAATTTACACCGGTCGTCATGCCATTTGATTCCATCATGGAAGCAGTCGCCGAAGGAAAAGTAGCATATGGTCTGCTCATCCACGAGGGGCAGCTGACACACGCATCGCTCGGTTTGCAGTCAGTCGTCAATTTGGGGACATGGTGGCACGAAGAAACAGGTCTGCCGCTGCCCCTTGGCGTGAACGCAATTCGTCGCGCCTTGCCCGATGACGTCAAAGCGCGAGCCTCACGCCACCTGCGTGAGAGCATTGAATATGGCCTTGCTCACCGCTCGCAAGCACTCGACTGGGCGTTGCGATATGCACGAGGCATGGAGAAGAAGACCGCCGACACGTTCGTCGACATGTACGTGAACGAGCGAACGGTCGACCTCGGTCCTGACGGCCGCGAGAGCATCGAATTCTTCTTGCGGCGCGCTGAGGAGTCAGGCTACATTCCTGCGATTCCTAGAATTGACTTTGTGATGTAGTTTAAACGCTCGTTAATTAGCCTGGATACCGAGCCCACATTGACGAGATTACGCACGCCATCAAGAATGTTACTGTGCATGACTATTGTGACGTTTTCCAGTCTGGCAGCACTAGCAGATACAGAATATGCAACCCACCATCCTAGCTCAGTTGTCATCATGCTATCAACGGACAGGACGAATTATGAGTTGGGAGCGGAAATATACGTGACGATAAAGATCAAGAACATATCATCAATTCCTTTGGCGACTTACGTTAACGACAACACGACGGATTACGATCTTTTCGTAAGGCATGGCTCTGCCGTGACGCAATCCTCAGGTTTGCGAAATTCTCCTGGTGGTAAGGTAGTGTCGCTTAGGGGCTCTGAACTCGGGCCAGGGTCGGAGGTTGTTGACCCAGGCACCCACGGCAAGTCTTCCTTTATTAGCGATTGGGGAATAAAAATCAGAGAGCCGGGCACCTACATGATCACTGCGGTGTCGCGCGAAACAAAGCAGAAGTCCAACCCAGTAACAATAACCGTCACACAGTAGCAGCGAGAGGGGGTGGACCGGCTGGTTAGCTCCACCGCATGTTAGCTTGACATTTTGCCGGTCGCTACGTGCGCAGCGTTGGCGGGCGATAATATAGCATTGTTTCGGCATGGGACTGCAAACGGTCTTCGAGCGCGCGTTGCTCGTGTTGCTTCATTGCGCTGAAGCGCCGAGCGGCAGCGGCGTTCTCGCGGACCTGCTCGACGGTATCGCATCCAATGATCGCAACGTGGATCGGCTGGCTAAGAGCATAGCGGAACAGTTCTTGGACGCTGGGCGCATCGGCAATATTCGTCAGGAGCCCGCGAGCTAAGACTTTCATGCCGATGACCCCCATGCCCAGTTCCGTGGCGCGTGCTCCCACGATGCTTGCAAACGGCTCGGCATGCGCTTCACATGGATTGACCGGAATTAAGACTGTGTCGAAGCGGTATCGCTCAATTGCGCTGCGCAGCACCGCGGGGTCGTGGTGACCTGTAACGCCGATGAAGCGCGTTTTTCCAGCACGTTTTGCTTCCACGAATGCTTCGTACGCGCCGCCCGGTGCGCCGATCTCTTCGAGCTCTTCCCAGGTTCTCAGATCGTGTAGCTGCCACAGGTCCAAGTGCGGCACGCGCATGTTTGATAGCGTCTGATCGAGCATGGCAAGCGCGCCGCGTTTGCTCCGATCGTGTGCCTTTGACGTCAAGAATATGTTGTCGCGCGCCGCACCGAGCGTTGCACCGTAATATTGCTCGCTGCCTGCGTAAGCGCGCGCAGAGTCGAAGTAGGTGACTCCTTCGCTCAGCGCCGTTGTAATGACGTCACGTGCTTGGTCTTCATAGCCAAACGTCCGGAGAACTCCCTCACCGCCAAGACCGAAAATCGACGCGTCGACTCCGGTGTTGCCCAGCCGGCGCACGGGCAAAGGCACGCTATTCATCGGCCTTGGGTTCGAGATGCAGGGAGGCCGAGCCTCGGATGGGGTTTGGCTAGGGTTGGGTGGCGGCAGCTTCCAGCAGGGGCGGCGACTTCAGAATATAGCCGCGGCCTTTGATCGTGTGTATGAGCGGCACGTTGGCCGGGGCATCGACCTTTTTGCGCAAGCGGTGGATGTGGACCCACAACGTGTTGAAGCGGCCGCCTTTTGCCGTGCTTCGAAACACCGACCGCATGAGCAGTTCTTCACTCAAAGCGCGGTCATGATGCAACATAAAAAATTCGAGCAGAGTATACTCCATGGGCGAAAGTTGGATCTGCCAGTCACCTCGGGTGACCTCGTAGCGATCGCGATCCATCCGCACGTCTCCGATGCACAGCTGCGCGGCGGCGGGAGCCTTGCCGTTCGTGCGGCGTCTGGCCTCGTCAATGATTTCGGCTAAGTCATCAGAGCGGCTGTGCATGCCAGGTTCGTCATCGATACACACGACGAGGAACAAAGAGGCCTGACTTTTAGCGGCCCGCTTCAGTGTTGCAGCGATTGCTTCGGGTTCGCCGGAGGTAATATCGGAAACGTGAACGACCATGGAAGATATCTTCGGCAAAGCTTGACGTGACCTGTCCGTTCGTAAGCGCGCGGCACGAACGTGGCATTTGAGCAGTGCGATTCGCACGCGCGATCGCAAGTGCCATAACCGTGCCAAGGTCGCTTACCGCCGGCATAACGTGGGTTTCCAAGCCGCCGAGGCCGAACAAACGGAGACTAAAACTATGCGCTGGACGAACCGAGAAGTGCGAAACATCCTGCGGTTGCTTCGCCGGCCGCACCGCTTGGATCGCGAGCGTCTTGTCGTGATGCTCCGTGAGTGCACGCACGCGCGAGACGGTCGTGAGGCGCTCCTGCTCGCGATTGACCGAGCGTTTGACCGTTCGGATGCGCAGCAGCTCATACGATACGAAACCATCCGTCGCGTCGACATCGCAGGCGAAACAACACACGGCGCAGCCTCGAATATGAATGTGTCGGTTCGCCAGTTCTTTCGCTATCGCTCGGAAGCAATCGCAGCCATTGCGCAGTCGATCGAGAGAATCTTGCGACGACCACCCGATAGCCATCGCCACTTGCTGCTGCTCGCGAAGACCATAGAGACTGTCGATTCCAAGGCGGCGCGCGAGATTTATCTGCGCGTTCCCGTTCACGACGGCGGACAAGTAGCGTACAACATCGTGCGCCCCTCGCTGTGGGCGGGCATGGAGGTAACCGAGGAACAAATCGACGCATGCCAGGGTCCTTGGCGGCTTCTGGCGCTGGCCGCCGTTGCACGGCACCTCATCGCTTAGGGTGAGGATGAGAAGGCCACAGAGCTGCGCGCTCAGCTGCGGGCGCAGCTTGCAAACAATAGCGGCCCCTTGTATGACGCCGTTGCGTTTGAACTGGCAGCACAAGACATCCTCGACGCTCACCGCTATGGCGATGTCGCGCTCGCACGAAAAGTTACGGAAACGGTGCGCACGCTGGCAGGGTCAAACGAATACTTAATCGCGTTTGCGATGACGATCGAAGCGCAACAATACATCCTTGAAGGTGACCTCACCGCAGCAGCGCTCGTGCTGTCGGATCTTGAATCACTCGAAGTACATGGTCGTGACCACTACATCATGGCCCGCGGTGCGTATTGCAACGCGATGCTCTCGCTCGTTCGCGGATTTCACGAAGATGCGTATGCGATCGCGAACGGAGCGCGGCCGGCGATCGCAGCGCTGGAGGCAGGCTTTGGCTTTCGCGCGGCTACGATTGCCGGACGGGCGGCGCTGCTCGCGGGGCTTCCGTGGACGCCGCCGAGCGACCTCATGGATAAATATCCAAATCTTTGGACGCGGCCGGAAACCGAAGGCGTTCTGGGGCGCCACCTCTTGGCGCACAACGTTGCGGCAGCACGAACGATCGCCGAAAATGCGCTTGCCAGATCGGATCGTCATCGGTCTGCCGTATTGCTAACGGCATTCGTGCAGTCATTGCGGCGGTACGCGACATTGAGGGGAACTCAGACGAAGCGCAAATCCTTTGGTTGCGTGTTTGGCAAGACGCGCTTCGCCTTGGGGACATGTTCGCACTCTATGACATTTTCGTTATACCCGGCGCGCCGAAGCGCGACATTGGCCCGATCCGGATGGATGACCGATTCATCGCCGCGCTCCAGGAATACGCAGAAAGCGCCGTTCCCACATATGCTCTGAACAAAAGGAACGGGCTTGCAGACGTGTCGATGGCGCTCTTGCGCAGCGCCATTCGTGCCGGCAGCGGCATCACGGAGTGGAGCGAAAATCTCGGAACCAAGACGGCGGCTGCGGCAGCCGGCCTCGTTGCGCTGCGCATTACCCCCGACGAGGTGCGACGCTGCGGTTTTGCAGTGCACGGAGCGGCGTCACAGGCGGTCGCATGGCTCCTGCCACCGCAACAGCGCTTGGCGTTCAAGGAGCGTTGGTGGTCGGCATGGGATGCTGCCTTTGAGCAGATGCATGCATCGCTTGGGAGCCGCGGGCAGCGATTGCAAGCTTAGTCGAAGGCAGGCGAAACAAAGCTGTGCTGGAAAGCGTTATGAGACTAGTATGGAGTCTCGACGCACCTCACTTTTAGCGCTTGCCCGCCCGATCACGCTCGCGGTGTTGCTTCTCGTTTTTTCTGCTGCCGCTCTGCCTGCGCGCTGCGCAGCATCGACGGTCAACCTGATCGTCTTGCAGCTCGCAGAGGGCAACCAACGTTTCGCAATCTCTGGAACCGTTGAAGCAGTAGATTACAGCAGCAATTCCGTGCGCATTAATGCTGGAGGCCACCATGTCGAGATACTCGTCACACCGACGACCGCAGTCGAAGTGCATGGCGAGTCGGGCAGCATCGCCGATATCCGCAAAGGCTTGAAGATCAACGCGTCCGGTGTCGTGCGCAACGGCGATAAGATAGCACTCTCCATCGTATTGAAGTAGCGGCAACGCTTGGTCTCGCACCCGTTTCCGGAGGTTCGGGCGGGGGAACGCTGAAACATTAAAACGCCGCATGCAAGACGTATACGTTGCCTCAGCCGTGCGTACGCCGATCGGACGGTTTGCAGGCATGCTCAAGGACCTTTCTCCGGTCGATCTCGGAGCGCACGCAATGCGCGCCGCGCTCGATCGTGCGGGCATTGAAGGCAAGCACCTCGATCTCTATATTTTCGGCAACGTACTGCGCGCAGGCCACGGGCAGCTGTTGCCCCGTCAGGCGGCTCTGCGAGCTGGAATTCCTGACTCGATCGACGGTTATGCAGTGGACATGGTTTGTTCTTCGGCCATGATGAGCGTCATCAATGGTACGAACGCCATCCGCGCAGGCGATGCCGAGGTTGTACTTGCCGGCGGTTTCGAGTCTATGACGCAAACAGGCTTTGTGCTCTCGCAACGCGCGCGCTGGGGTTACAAGACACTGCTCGGATCGCCCGAGCAGCTCATCGACGTGCTTCAATACGACGGGCTCACCGATCCCGTGACGGGCGAAGCTATGGGCACGGAGACAGACCGACTGGCTCTCGAGAAAGGGGTCACGCGAGCCGAGCTGGATGAAGTAGCGGCGCTTTCTCACGCGCGTGCAGACGCAGCCACAAAGAAGGAGATTTTCGCGCGCGAAATCGCCCCGGTCGAAATCGCGACCAAGAAAGGTAAGGAAAGAATCGACCAGGACGAGGGCATCCGGCCCGATACGACGGTCGAAACCCTCGCCAAGCTGCGGCCCGCGTTTTCAGCCAATGGTCTGCTGACGGCCGGCAACTCCAGCCAGATTTCCGATGGCGCGGCCGCCGTTGTCTTGGCAAGTAAGAGTGCCGTCGACGCTCACAAACTTCGGCCGCTAGGCAAGATTCTCGGCGGAGCTTGGGCAGCCGGCGCCACCTGGCGCTTTCCCGAGGCGCCCGTTCCGGCCGTGCGCAAGCTGCTCCAGAAGTTAAAGATGAAGCTCAGCGACTTCGAATTGTTCGAGAACAACGAGGCGTTCGCGCTCAACAACCTCATATTCGAGCGCGAGCTTGGGGTTTCACGCGACAAACTCAACGTGCACGGCGGTGCGATTGCCCTTGGCCATCCCATCGGTGCGTCTGGTACGCGTCTCATCGTGACGTTGCTCAACGCCCTGCAAGAGCGTGACGCGACGTACGGCATCGCCGCATTGTGCCATGGCACTGGCGGAGGAACCGCACTAGCGCTGGAGCGTGTCGGATCATTCTAATGAAGGTGCGTTGATGGATCTCGGGCACTTCGCACAGCGACACGAGAAGGTGTTACTGTTCGTCGTCGGCGTGCTTGCCGCGATGGGCGTCGTCGCCTACATCTACACCCCGCAAGCTATCTTCCCCAACATGTCGTTCTCTCGCATCGACATCGTTGCCGATGCAGGTCAACTGCCCCCGGAGCAGGTCCGCATCGCGGTGACCCTGCCGCTCGAGCGCGCAATGCAGACGCTGCGCAGCGTGACGCAGGTCCTCTCGACCTCCACTCAAGGCTCGTCCGAGGTGGTCGTTTCGTTCGATCCACAAACGGATCCGCGCGTTGATCTTGAGGCAGTCGGCCAGGCGATATCGCAAACCCGGTCGATGTTACCGCCTGGGGTTGACCCTATTCCGTTTGTGGCCAATCCCAATAGCGAGCCCGTACTTTCCTACGGCCTTGTGTCGGCGACGCTTTCCGAAGCGCTGCTGCGGGAGTTCGCCGAGCGAACGATGGTGCCGGCGTTCGCCGGTACGCCAGGAATGTCGCGAGTGCTCGTTGCCGGTGGGCCCATGCGCGAATATCACGTGCGGCTCGATCCGGCGCTGCTTGCAGCATACGGCGTTTCCCCGACGCAGGTGCAAACAACACTCGCCGCGGTCAACGACATCCGCGCGGTCGGGCTCATGGATCGTTTCTATCAGCGCGCCGTGTTGATCGTCGACGCTCAGCTACGAGACGCGGCCTCCATCGGTGCAGTGCAAGTACCGTTGCGCAACGGAAGCTCGATTCCGATCTCCGCCCTCGGGGACGTCTTCCTCAGCGTCGCGCCTCCAACAAACGCAGCATCGTTTAACGCTCATCCCGCGGTCACGATTAACATTTATGGCCTGCCTGGAGCGGACGCCGTGCGCCTTGCGCGTGCTGTCGAGGCACGAGTCGCGAACATTTCGCAAAGGCTCCCGGTCGCCACCAGCATCAACAAATATTGGGATCAAACGCGATTGATTACAAGCTCTCAAGCCGCGCTGCGCGATGCGATTTTGATCGGCACGTTCTTGGCAGTCCTCGTGATCTTCGCGTTCTTACGAAATTTCCGCATCACGCTCGTCGCAGCGGCTGTCATTCCGCTTGCAATGGCAATCACGCTGCTCGTCATGAACCGGGCGGGCGAAACGCTCAACCTCATGAGTGTCGGCGGATTGGCGGTCGCCGTCGGGCTCATCATTGACGATGCCATCGTGGTGCTTGAGAACATCGCGCGCAATCTTCGCCTCAACCCCCATCTTGGGACTGCGGCAACCGTTCGGCTCTCGATGTCGCAAATCGCAGCGCCGATGGCTGCATCAACCGCAACGACCGTTGTCGTTTTCTTGCCGCTCGCGTTGCTCTCGGGTATACCGGGCTTTTTCTTCCGCGCGCTTGCCTTCACGCTTGCGTCTGCGTTGATCGTCTCGCTCGGACTTGCGCTCTTTGTGGCGCCAACGCTTGCAACACGGTTCCTGCGCCCCGACGCGAAAGTCGTGGAAGATCACGGCTTGATTCAACGGCTGCTCGACCGCTACGAGCCTGCGCTGCGATGGGCGCTCGAGCACAGGCGTGCGGTCTTCACTGCAAGCGGCGTCGTTTTGCTTGTGACCGCCATTTTGCTGCTGCGTTTGCCGAGCGACTTTCTTCCGAAGATGGACGAGGGTCAATTCGAAATCAGCTACCTAATGCCGGTTGGGACGACGCTGGGTGCAAGCGATGCGGCCGCTCGCGCCATGGAGAAGATGGTGATCGCGCACCCGGGCATTGCAGCCGAAGGACGGCTGACGGGAATCGACTCGAACGGTTTCTCGCCCATGCCGCAAAACCGCGGGCTCATCCGAGTTTCCCTGCTGCCTGAGGGACGCCGCAAGTCGTTCGAACGCATCAGCAGTGAATTGCGTGACGAAATGACCGCTGCGGTGCCGGCAGCGCAGGTCGACTTTCACCAGATATTAGAGGATATTATCAATGATCTGTCCGGCACGCCGCGCGCGATCGAGGTCATGGTCAGCGGCACGAGTCAGGACAGGCTCATCACCATTGCCGACACAATCAAGGACAAGATCAGCTCGATCCCCGGCATTGTCGATGCCAACAGCGGTGTCGTCTACGACGATCCTGTGGTTCGCATCTCGCCGCTGGGCGCGCGCTTGGCGGCGCTGGGTTTGGCGCCCTCGGATATTGCCGACGCACTCTCAGCAGGATCGCAGGGCACGATTGCAACCCGGTTGCCTGGGGCAATAAACCTCGTTCCGGTTCGCATCTCAGTGACGGGTACGAGTGGGGGCGACGAAACCTCCCTTGTAGGCCAATCCGTTATTTCGCCGGCAGGTCCTACGACGCTTGGTTCTCTCGCGAGGCTGCGGCGCGAGCCGCTCTCTTCGGATGTCAACGAATTGAACGGCCAGCGAATCGTCCGTGTCTCCGCCAATATCAGCGGCGCGCCGCTCTCGTCGGTCATTGGGCGTGTGAAGAGCGTGCTTGCGAACACGGCTCTGCCGCCCGGTTACACGGCAACAATCGGCGGCCAATACGCAGCGCAACAAGCCTCCTTCCGTGAGTTCGTAACGGTTATCATCGTCGCCGTTTTGCTAGTCTTCACCGTTATGCTCGCTACGTTTAACTCATTTCGCTTGCCGGCTGTGATCCTGACGGCAATACCGCTTGCACTCATCGGCGTCGCGCTCGGCTTGTTCTTGACCGGGACGCCACTTAACGTCTCGTCGTTCATGGGGTTGCTGTTGCTTGTCGGCATCGTCGTGAAAAACGGCATCTTGCTCATCGACATGGCCAACAAGCGCCGCGCGGCTGGGGACGACGTGACCCAGGCCCTCGTCATTGCAGGCCGAACGCGGTTGCGCCCAATCGTCATGACGACGCTTGCTGCCATTGCGGGCCTCTTGCCGCTGGCCGTCGGATTGGGCTCGGGTTCGCAGATGGAGCGGCCGCTTGCGATCGCGGTGATCGGAGGGCTTTCGACCGCGACCGCCTTCACACTCATATTGATCCCGGTGCTGTATGCGGGTTTCGTTGGCATGCGCGACATCAAGGGCGAGGAAGCCGCGTGAAGCCCTTCCTTCTAATAAGGGCCGCGTGCATCTCGTGTGGCTTGCTTCAGAGCGTTGCCGTTGCCGGCCCCACGCCCGCGCCCCGCGCAACGCCTCCGACTGTCTACGCGCAACTCGCCGCGGGCTACGCGCCTCTCGCATTCTCGGGACTGACACTGCAACAGGCCCAAGACGATGCCGTTGCGCAGTCGCCCGAAGTTGAGATCGCGCACGCCCGGGTCGATGCGGCATCCGCTGCGCTGGGAGCGGCTCGCACGAGTTTGTTCCCTTCACTCATTGCGGGCTACGTCCGAAATCCTCAGTCCGCAGCGGTGCCGCCGGCAATCGTCACACAACACAGCTTCAATGTCGGCTTGCAAGCGACGCTCTTGAGCTTCACGCAGTTCCTTCCATTGCTCTATCAAACGGAAGCGGGGTACCGGCTGGCGCGCGCTGACGCGGCAACAGCTGAGCGCGGCGAGCGCATCCGAACGGCAAACTTGTACTTTAGCGCGCTTCGATCTCGCGCGAACCTGAGGGCGCGACGCGAGGCGCTCAGCCTTGCAAGCGCGCAGCTGGACGCTGCGCAACGGCGCTTCAAGGCCGGCGACGCGCCGCACATCGACGTCGTTCGTGCACAAGTTGCTGCCGCGCAAGCGCTCGCGGCGCTCGAGAACGCTCAAGCTGCGGACGCCAACGCCACGCAGGCGCTCGCCCTTGAAACGGGCGTCTCAACAACGTCCATCGCCGACACTGCCCCCGGCACACTGCCGGTCGTCTCGGCAGCTGTAAGCGACGCGGCTGCAGCCGTGGCACGCGCCATGTCGCAGCGCACTGAGATTGTTTCCGCCCAGGAGAACGTTGCCGCAGCATCTGCAGGGGTGAGCGCGGCGCGCGTCGGCATCTTGCCGACCGTGACGTTCTCCGCAGGCTACGAACACGCCGTCGACGTTGGTCAGCCAATCAAAGGCCCGACTGCGAACGCCGTCATCGAGTTGCCGCTCAATGGCGCATCTGCTTCACGTATCAGCGAAGCACGCGCGGCGCTCACACAAGCGAGTGCACAAGCTCGACTCGCCCAGCGCCAGGTGACGATCGAGGTGAGCTCCGCGGTTCGTACGCTCGGCGCCGCCATCTTGGCCACCGCCGCCTCGACACGCGCGCGGATAGCGGCGCAAGAGGAGCTCAATGCGACGGTCATCGGCTATCGCACCGGTGCCTCGTCGAGTCTGGAGCGCACGGCCGCAAGCGCAACCTATGCCGACGCGCGTCTGGCAGAGCTAAGCGCCATTTACGACGAAGCACTCGCTCGCGCTATCGTCCAATTGGAGCTAGGCCCGTAATGGCATTCTTACGACGATGGTGGACTCTGGTTGCTCTTGCGCTCATCGTCGTTCTCATTCTGTACATCAATCACCGGCGCGGTAGTGACGCGAGGCCGGTCGCACCTGCTGTCCAAGTAGCGACCGCGACGCAGGGTACGCTGCTCGTTCGCGTCAACGCGCACGGGCGCGTTGGCCCGCCGCCCGGGAGTTCAGCCGCACTCGCGTTTACGGTCAGCGGGCGCGTGCAGCGCATCGACGTGCACGTTGGCGATCACGTTGAGGCGAATCAGCCGCTCGTGCAGCTCGAGAGCGAGCCTTTCGCGCTCGCGGTGGCGCAAGCGCGCGGCGACGTTGAAGCCGCGTCAGGCTCGCTGCAAAGTGTGACCTCGTCGGTGGCGGTGCGCGCGGCTGATACTGCAATGCAGGTCCGGCAAGCCGACCTTAAGGTTCAAGCTGATCTTCGCGCAGTGCAACGAGCCAAGACCTTGTACGCCGCCGGCATCGCGGCTGCACGCGACGTCCAGGCAGCAGAAAACCAGCTCGCGTTGGATGAAGCTGACGCACGTGCAGCGCACGTGCGCGAACAGGCGCTGCGCGTAGGGTTCGGCAGCGATGGTGGCGGCGGTCAGGCTCGCGCCGACGTTCTTGCCGCTCACGGTGCGGCACAACGAGCTCAGGCCGCGCTCGCCCAAGCGGAACGCAACCTCGACAATGCCACGCTGCGCGCGCCCGGAGCCGGAATCATCGTTGCAATTTTGAAGCATCCGGGTGAGAGCGTCGACCCGACGACGCCTGTGATAACTCTTGGCGCCGAACTCGTGCACACAGCAACGCTCAGCGTGCCCGTCGAGCAGGCGCGACGCATTCGGGTCGGCAACAGCGCACAGCTGCACATCGCGCGCTCTCCCGAGGTGTACCCAGGGAAGGTCGTCGCGAGAGTAACAGCCCCAGATCCAGCCACTCAGCAGGCGACGGTCGTCGTAAGTGGCTTCCCATCTTCCGCCTCGCCGGGAGATGCAGTCGACGCAAGTATTGTCGTCGCGTCAATCTATGGAATTCTCATACCGACGAGCGCGGTCGTTCAAGACCCGCAGACCGGCAACACGCTTGTCTTCGTCGCAACGACGAGCAAAGACGGGCAGCAGGCATTCGAGCCGCGTAAAGTGAGGATCGGCGCCGGCGATCAAACGACGACGCAAGTCACAAGCGGCCTGCGGCCTGGAGAAAAAGTTGCATCCGAGGGTGCGTTCGAACTGCTTGCGCCCGCCGCCGGCGCAGGCTAGCGAAAGATGAGTTCAGCTTCGTAATCTCGCGTTGTAGTGCATAATGGCAAACGCATTGGTGCTCGTCGGGTTGCTGTTGCCGCTGGCGCTTGATACGTTCGCGCTCGCCGCGGCTCTCGGGGTAGCGGGGCTCGCACGCCGCGAGCGCCTGCGCGTCAGTCTCATTTTTTCTTTCTTTGAGGCCGGCATGCCGGTCGTCGGCTTTCTTGCTGGCGGAGCACTCGGTCAATTCTTGGGGCGCTTTGCCGGCTTCGCCGGAATTGGCTTTCTCGCGTTCGCTGGAGCACTCTTACTCTGGCCCGGCGGCGACGAAGCCAAGGAAAGACATCGCCTCCAGCTCTTATCCAAGGTCCGGGGCATAGCGATTCTCAGCCTCGGCTTGAGCATTAGCATCGACGAGCTGACTATTGGCTTTAGCCTGGGCCTTCTCGGTTTCGCGCTCGTCGCCACCATTGCGTGGATCGCTGTGCAAGCCTTTGCAGCGGCTCAACTCGGCATGTGGATCGGGGGCCGCCTCAGCGAAGCAGCGAGGGAAAAGACCGAAACGCTCGCGGGCGTGCTGCTCGTTGCGATGGCAGTCGTATTGTTAATGGCAAAGCTTGAGAATGTATGATTCCCGTTTATTTCGGCGGTGGTCCCTCGGTAATCTGAACGAAGCTATCCGGTCGAATCCATTTGGCAAAGGCTGCTTGTATTTGCGCGGCTGAAACGTCTGCATAGTGACGCGCAGCGATTGTCGGCTCGTCGAGCGGCAAGTCGTCGATGGAACGTGTCAGCAGGCCACGGGCAATGCTGTCTTCACTCGCTTCCCGCAGTGGAATCTCGCGCAAGAGCAAGGCCTTGGCGATTTGCAGCTCGCCAGGCGTCACGGGCGCTGTCTGCATCGCCTTGATGTCGCGCAAGATGATACTGCGTGCCTTGCCGACGTTTTGCGGATCCGATCCGTACTCCACCGTGTACGTCGCACGAGTTTTACCGACATCGAGGCTGTTGCTCACGGAGTATGCCAGTCCAGCCTCAGCGCGAACGTCTTTGTACAGCCTCGTTGCATAAAAGCCGCCGCCGAGGACGTGATTGCCGACCACCAGAGCGTAGTAATCGGGATCCGAGCGCGTCATGCCAACCGTCTCAGCAAGTGTGACGTCATCCTGGAGCCGTTGCGCGTTTGGCACGTTGACTGACGAGGCGGCATTCGGCGGGACCGGAGGCAACACGGTCGCCGGTTTCGGTCCTGATGCGGTCCACCCGCCGAACCACTTCGTAACGCTCGCCGTGGCTTGCTCCGCGGAGACATCGCCGATCACGACGATCGTCGTAAGATCCGGCCGGAATGCCGCGGTGTAGTAATCTTTGACATCGGCGAGCGTCAACGTGTTCACGCTGTCAGGCGTCGCTTCACGCTGCGTCGGGTCGTTGCGAGGGTACAAGGCTGCGTTAAGCGCGCGTTCTGCAAGATAACTTGGCGTTGTAAGTCTGCCCTTGAGCGCATAGGCAGTCTGTTGCTGAACGATTGGGAAGTTGCGTGCCGGCAGAGCGGGATGAAGCTCGTTGTCCGCCAGCAGTTCAACGCCGCGATCAAAATTTGAGGACAGGACTGAGAGCGAGAAATCCGTACCCGCGCTTTCGGATGCAGCGATGTCATCGAGCGCGCTCTGGAAGGCGACCCGGTCGCGCGTCTGCGTGCCGAAGCTGAAGAGGTCGTCAAGCACCGCTGAGACGCCCTCTTTACCTGGGGGTGTCTGCAGATCGGAATTTGATTTCACTCGCCCAAAAACAGTCACCGTCTTTGAGACTGTTGCGGGCTGCACGATGAGCACCATCCCATTCGGCAGTGTTGTCTTATAAGGAACGCTGGCTGGCGGCGGCACGCTCGTGTTCGTGATCGCGGCTTGTGCCCAACCTGGGAGCTCAACTGCAACGGTCTGCTTCGGTGTGAAGGACTCGCTGCCCCCGAATCCCTTGCCTGTTGCAGGCTTGCCTGACTTGCGCGGCGTCAACAAGCCGACCGTTGCGGTCGCGTTGATGAGATAATGGCGTGCGACACGGTCAACGTCGGCTTTAGTAACATTTGCATACGCCGCCACCTCATCGTCGGGCGACGATGTGCCATGCACCGCGAGCGCCTGCGACCAATCCTCTGCTAATCCGCTGATCGAGTTCTTGCTGAACTCTGCTTGAGCGATGAGCTGCCGCTTTGACGCATCGATAAGATCCGCGGATACTCCATTTTTTATATAGTCGTCGATGACGGCCTGAAGCCGGCGCGCCAGGGACGCGGTGTCACCGCCATTTGCGGCTCCAAACACAAATGCCGATCCAGCCTGCGGCAAAGTCGGCCCCGGCGCGAAGCTTGCGAAGTAGGCCGCCCCGGTGACGCTGAGTTCGTACAACGCGCCGCGCTGGCTAGCGAGCGCATTCGCCAGAACTTGCGCCGGCGCGTAATCTGGGCTCGCATAGCCGGGGAAGCGATACGCCGCAAGCGCCAGCGGAAGGAAGAGATCGGAATCGAGCGCGAGCCGAGCCGGCTTCAGCGGCCTCAAGTGCACGGGCTTGCGTGCAGGAAGCGCGTGACGTGGAATGCCTCCCAAGTACTGTTGCACTTGTGACATGACGCGGTTGGGCTCGACGTCGCCTGTGATAACCAAAATCGCATTGTTCGGGTGGTACCAGGTGTTATAAAAAGATTTGAGCATGGCACCGGTCGTCTTATCGAACGAAGGGCGGGTGCCCAGCGCATCGTGCTCGTACGGCGTGCCTGCGAAGATGTCTGCCCGTGCGGTGGAAAGGAACTTGTAGATACTGTTGGAGAGATCGCCCGAGACTTCTTGTTCGATAGCGCCGCGCTCTTGCGCCCACTCCGCGTCGGAGTCGAGCACCCCGCGCATGCGAATGGACTCGATGTGCAGGACGAGATCGAGATCGTCGGCGGGCACGGTGTAGATGTACTGCGTCACCGTGTCCTGAGTGTCGGCGTTCATTTCACCGCCCATACTGGCGCTGATGTCAGCCAGCTGATACGTCGAGAGCCCCGCGCTGCTGCGAAACATCATGTGTTCCTGCGCATGCGCCATGCCCGGAAAGCCGAGCGGGGCCTCCGCGGATCCGACGAGGTAATTGAGGACGGTGGAGACGACGTGGGCGAGCGGATCGCGCACGATGACGACGCGCAAACCATTGGAGAGCGTCGCTCGAGTGACGGTCGTCTCGGTATCCGACGATGATGGGGCGGCAGAGCTTAAGAAGACCACCGCCAAAGCGGCGATCACAAGGCTGACAATTCGCATGGGATTCCTTTCTTGCGTGTTCGACCGTTCGCGCGCTGCAGCACCGCTCCTTTGGAGCAACGGATCTTCAGATCCGCTCTAATTGTAGCAACGGATCTTTAGATCCGTTCTAACAAAGGGAGATTGCGTAAGTTCGCGGTAGCGGATGTTATGCAGGATGCGCATCTAGCAGACCACGTGGGCGAGCTCCTTATGTTCGGTTTCGAGGGGACCACGCCCGAAGAATTGCCGGCGGAACTGATCGCGCAATCGTCCGGCGTCATCCTCTTCAAGCGCAACATCCTAAGCGCAGAACAGCTTCGTGCCCTGACGGACGCGATTCGCGCCGTGCCGCGAGAAGACGGACTTGCTCCACTGATCGCACTCGATCAGGAGGGTGGTCCTGTTTCCCGCTTGGCAGGCATCGGTACGACAACGCCATCGGCCATGGCGCTCGGTGCAGCTCACGATCCCACACTGACCCAATTAATGTACGGCATCGTTGGAGATGAACTTGCGGCGCTCGGCGTCAGCCTCGATCTTGCACCGGTCGCCGACGTCAACAACAACCCCAACAATCCCGTCGTGGGCACGCGCTCCTTCGGCGATGACCCAACGGCGGTCAGCATGCACGTACAGACAGCGATTCGCGGCTTGCGCGGGGCTGGCGTTGCAGCGACGGCCAAACATTTTCCCGGGCACGGCGACACGACGGTCGACTCGCATCTCGACTTGCCCACGATCCCGCACGATCTCGCCCGCATGCGAATGCTAGAGCTCGTGCCGTTCGCTGGTGCAATTGCCGAGCGAGTCGATGTCGTGATGACGGCCCACGTTCTCTTCCCGGCTGTCGAGCCCGGAGACGTGCCCGCGACACTGTCGCCGGCGATTCTTACGGGGTTGCTGAGGAACGAGTTAGGATTCGAAGGACTCATTTGCACCGATTGCATGGAGATGAATGCGATTGCCGAGCGCTTCTCTCCGGAGGAGGCCGCGTTCCGGGCAGTGAGCGCAGGCGCCGACCTCGTGCTTTTTTCGCACACTGTCAATCGCGTGCGGGCCGCTCATAGCGCTTTGTGCACCGCAGTGTTGGATGGTACGCTCGCGCATGAGCGAGTGCGGCGCAGCCTGGAGCGCGTCCGATCGTTGCGTGCGAGGCTTGCGCATAAGCCCCCAGCACTCGAACTCGTAGGAAGCGCCGCGCATCAAAGCGCCGCGCTCGAAGCAGCCCGGCGCGCGATCACTCTCATTCGCGATCCTAAAGGCGTGCTGCCGCTTCCGCTTGCGAGCAGCGAGCGACTCTTCGTCGTGCAGTTCAGCGGCGCTCCCGCAAGCGCCGTCGAAGATGATAAGCGCGCGAAAGCAGAATGTGCGGGACCGCCGCACAGCCGGTTCGTCACGGCTATCGGCCGAGCGCTGGCGCAGGGTCCGGCGCGCGTACACGAACAGGTGCGCGGCCTTGACCCAGCAGGACATGAATACAAACAGATGCTCATGGCTGCGGGCTCCGCGCAGGTCGTGGTCGCTGTAACGTCGCGAGCAAAACAACACCCGCTGCAAGCGCGCGCCGTTGCAGATCTTGCGATGATCGGAAAACCGATGGTTGTGATCGCCAGCCGCGAGCCGTATGACGCCGAGGTGCTGCCGCCAGATGCAACTGTCATCGCAAGCTACGGTGACGACCCACACGCGCTGCGGGCCGCGGCGGACGTCATTTTAGGTGCCAGTCTGCCGCAAGGCAAGCTGCCGGTCCGGCTCTCGGCGGCAGCAAGTCCTACGCATTGAGCCGCAAATCTGCTCACGCATCTCACCAGCAGCTGCCTCGCGCGACGCGCGTCGTCGAGCAGTCGATTGGGGAGATTTGCGCTGCCGCGGTGCTGCACGTGCGCGTTGGCGGGAAGCCGGTCTGCGATGAGGCCTTTGGGCGGCGTATTCCGGATGGCGATGCCGTCACCACCGATTCCATTTTCGACCTTGCATCGCTGACGAAAATTTTCGTCGGCACTGCGCTCTTGGCGCTGCATGACGATCGCCGTATCGCACTTGACGACCGCATCATCAATGTTCTGCCCGAGTTCGCCGGGCTGGATCAACGCAGATCGCAGGTGACGTACCGGCACGCATTGACGCACACCTCGGGGTTGCCCGCGCACGTCAATTTTCGCGATGAACTCGGGGCGAGCGCAGTCATCGCGCGTGTGTCGAGCACGCCGTTGTCTGCAGCGCCGGGCGCGTCGGTCATCTACAGTGACCTCGGCTTCATGCTTGCCGGTGAGGCGATTGCGCGCATTTCTAGCGTGGCGCTGAATGAAGCGTTGCGCGTACTCGTGTGTGAGCCGCTCGAGCTTTCCGACACTTTCTACCGCCCGCAGCCCGACGTCATGGCTCGCGTTGTGTGCACGGAGCACGATGCGTGGCGCAATCGACTTCTGCGCGGGGAAGTGCACGATGAGAATTGCTGGGCAATGGGTGGCGTTGCGGGCCACGCCGGTATTTTCGGCACGGCTGCCGACGTTGCCCGGATCGCTGAAATGTATCGTTTAGGTGGTGCGGTAGGTTCCCACCGCACGCTCCTGCGTCCAAGCGCAAACGCCGCTATACGCGAGCAAGCTCGAGGTTCCGATGAACGTCGAGGCCTCGCCTGGGCGCTCAAGGCAAGCGACAAACATTCGAGCGGGTCGCGGTTTTCGTCTCACTCGTATGGTCACACGGGCTACACGGGAACATCGGTGTGGGTGGATCCGACGCGGGAGCTCACCGTCGTGCTGCTCACCAACCGAGTTTTTTATAGCCGCGAGCCGGAGCCCATACGCGCCTTGCGGGCTGCGGTTCACGATGCCATCGTCGAGGATCTTGAATGATGCGTGTCGTCGGATTGATGTCGGGGACGTCGATGGATGCGATCGACGCCGCCGTCGTTGATATCGAACAGCACGATGGTTCAGTTCGTCCGAAGCTCCAAGGTTTCGTTAAAGTGCCGTATCCGCCCAAGACACGCGCCGCCCTCGAATCGCTTTTGGTATCCTGCGACATGTCCGCGCTTACCTCACTGAACTTCGCGATCGGCGAAGCGTTCGCGGCCGCCGCACAATGCGCGTGCTCGGAGACAGGCGGCTCGGCCGATCTCATCGGCTCGCATGGACAGACTATGTGCCATCAGCCGAGACCGGATGCTTCGTCAGACATGACGCCGTCGACGCTCCAGATCGGCGAAGCTGCAGTCATCGCCGAGCGCACCGGCATCACAACGGTTTCAGATTTTCGCGTTGCCGACGTCGCGGCCGGCGGCGAGGGCGCCCCGCTTGTGTCGTATGTGGACTACATGCTGCTTCGAAGCGCGGATGAGTCACGCGCCGCACTCAACATTGGAGGAATCGCAAACATGACGTGGCTGAGAGCAGGCGCCGCGCCATCAGATGTGCTCGCATTTGACACTGGCCCCGGCAACATGGCGATCGATATCGCAGTCCGCACGCTGTTCCCCGAGGGGCCAGGTTTCGATCGCAACGGTCAGATCGGAGCGCGCGGCGAGGTCGACACAGCGCTCCTTACGTGGCTGCACGGCGATACATATTTTTCGCGTCGCCCGCCAAAGACCGCAGGACGCGAGCAGTTCGGCCCGCAGTTCGTGGTCCAGGCGTGGGAAAAAGCACAGACGCTCGGCTGCACACGCGAAAGCTTCGTGGCAACCCTTACGGAGCTCACGGCGAGCACGATTGCCGAGTCGATCCCCACCGATTGCCGCCGAGTGATCGCGGCGGGCGGCGGCGTGCACAACAAGACGCTCATGAGCGCGCTCAAGACGGGGCTGTCGCGCAGCGGTAATCCGCCCATCCTGACGGCCGCGGACGAATTCGGACTCCCCGTTGATGCAAAGGAGGCGATTGCCTTCGCGATACTTGCTTACGAAACGCTGTACGGCCGGCCGAACAATTTGCCTTGCGCCACAGGTGCGAGACATCCAACGATCTTGGGGAAGCTCGTCCCGGGGTCAAATTTCTCCCAACTCATGCGATCGATTTGGAAATAGCCTCATCCGAATGGCTCGCTGCGTCGTTGGACAACCGGGTTCGATTGCGTCAAAACCCGCGCACTTTTCTTGAGGAGGCTTCAATGAATTTTACTCGCATGACCGCCGCGCTCGCGGTCGTCGCCGGACTCCTAACCGGCACTGCCGCATTTGCGGATGAATCCATGGACACAGGTCACGATACTATGATGCATGGCATCCAGATGGGACGATTTGGTGGTCCCGTCTACAGCGGACCGCCAGCGCTGGCAGTGACCGCGTCACTCGTCGCAGCAGGTGGCGGTGCCGACAAGTATTCGACCGCAACTGCCCTTACGAGCATGCTGGGCGCAGCCACGGTCAAAGCAGAGGTGGGCAAGCTCAGCAAGCAGTACGGCGAAGCAGCCGTCACCACATGGCTCAAGACGTTTGACTTTGCGGTCAACGATTCGCTCAAAATCGCGACTGCTGCCGGCGTGAAATTGCCCGATCCTACAATCTCAGGCAAAGAGCTTGCAGAAACACTAGTCAAGGCCGGCACAGCTTCCGATGGAACGTTTCAAATCGAATTTCTGCTCGACAAAGCGGTTTCGCACAAGATTCATGTGCAGGTCATGAACGACATCGACAAAGAGGCTAGTCTCGGCAAGAAGGCCGACTACGATTACCATCGCATCAGCAACCAAGCGTTCTACGACGTCGCCCAAGCACTCGGTCTGACATCGGTAAAACTGGCGGCCGTCCACTAACAATAACCGTGGAGCGGTCGACCTTATGTCGACCGCTCCTCTTTTTGACGCGAAGCCAATAACGGAACGCCGGCGCAAGGTTCAGGTACAAGCACGCGCAAAGGCTTCAGGCGTGGATCCAAAACAGCTTCCGTTAACCGAAGAAGTTAACACCTCGACGGCCGATCTTGATCTCTTAGGTACGCACGATCTCTTGCATCGTATCAACGATGAGGACCGGCGTGCCGCCTGGGCTGTCGAGCGCGAAATCGACGTCATTGCCACCGCGGTCGACGAAATTGCCAATCGGCTTCGCTCCGGTGGAAAACTGCATTACTTTGGTGCCGGCACGAGCGGTCGCATTGCCGTGCTTGATGCGGCCGAGATTCCCCCAACGTTTTCGACCTACGATCTCATTGTCGCGCACATCGCCGGCGGTCATGACGCAATGACCCGATCGGTGGAAGCGGCAGAAGATGACGCTGCTGCCGGCTTTCGCGAAGTCGCTGAGGCGAAGATCACGAGTGCAGACGTCGTCGTCGGCGTGTCAGCCAGCGGCGCCGCGGCGTACGTCCTCCGCGCGCTCGAGGCTGCTAAAACAGCGGGCTCACTCACGATCTGCATCACGAATAGCCCCGATACGGCGTTGACTCGTCTCGCCCATATCCCAATCGTCTTGCGCACGGGACCGGAAGTCATCGCCGGTTCGACGCGCATGAAAGCCGGGACCGCGCAAAAGATGGCGCTCACCATGCTGAGCACAGCGGTTATGGTCAAACTCGGCAAAGTGTACGGCAACCTCATGGTCGACGTTCACGCGAGCAATAAAAAATTGCGCAACCGGGCCGAACGCCTCACCGCGCTGATCAGCGGCTCGCCGCTCGAGGCAGTGCGCAATGCGCTCCGAGAAAGCGCTTATCGCGTTAAGACGGCGGTCGTCATGTTGCGCCGAAACTGCGACGCCCGGCAAGCCGATGAGCTCCTCGAGAAATCAGAAGGCAATCTCCGTAAGGCGTTTTCAAGCGAGGCCGCTCACCGCTAAGGCGCACTTACTCGGTGCTGCGTGAGAAGCGCACGCTTGAAACTGTCAGCAAGACGACGCCAAGCACGAAGAGCGCCAGGACGGATGGCCACAGATCGAAAAGCCCCGCGCCGCGAAGCACGATACCGCGGAGGATTTCCAAGAAATAGGTCAGTGGTATACCGTAGCCGAGCCATTGCAAGACAGCGGGCATAAGGTCGCGCTCGAAGACAAATCCAGAGAGCAGAATTGAAGGCAAGGTGACTGCGAAGGTCATCAAAACGGCCTGCGCTTGCGTTCTAGCAGCCGTTGAGATCAAGAGCCCAAGCCCGAGTGCCACCAGCAAAAACATGAATGAAAGGATGAGCAGCAGCGGCACGCTGCCGGCGATGGGAACGTTAAAGATGAAGACCATCGCGGCCAGCACGAAGAAGAAATCGACCGCTGATATCAGCGCATAGGGCGTAATCTTGCCAAGCATCAAGCCGGTCACGCCGACCGGCGTCACGAGTATCTGATCAAGCGTGCCGCGCTCGCGCTCGCCGACGATCGACAACGACATCAAGAAGACGGTAATGAGCTGCAATATGACGCCCACCAGACCCGGCACAAAGAAATTGGCGCTGCGCAGACTTGGATTGAAGAGCATGCGGGGGCGCACGTCAATAAGGCTGGGAACAACGGCCGTTTGCGGGCCGAGTTCTTGGGTCAGCGCGCTCCCAATCGCAATGGCTCCAGCGTAGGCCTGTTGGGCAACGTTGGAGTCCGAGCCGTCGATGAGCACCTGCACCTGTGCTCCGCGACCGCTTTCGACATCGGCGGTGAAGTTTGGCGGGATATCAAAGGCTGCCTTGACCTTGTCGCGCACGATGAGCTGGCGCAGGTCCTCCCGCGATCGTGCACTCTTAACGAAATCGAACTGTTGCGAGGCATGCATGGCGTCGAGCACACGTACCGAGAGTGGGCCGAGGTCTTCGTTGAGGAACGCGGCACCAATATGCTCGACGCGCATGTTGACCGCATACCCGAAGATCGTCAACTGGACAACGGGCAGCAGCACGGCGAGAATCAGCGTGAGACGATCTCGGGTAACGTGGATAAGTTCTTTATAGAGTATTGCGCTGAAGCCGCTGAGGTCGAATGGCCGCCTCATGCAGCGCTGCGCCTGCGCGTGAGTGCGACAAACACGTCTTCCACCGAGGGCTCAATGCGTTCGACGGCATCGATGTGACCCGCAACGTCTGCAAGCTCACGACGCAATCGCTCAGGTGTCACGTCGCCTTTCACCACGAGATGAAGATCGCGGCCGAAGATCGTAGCGTCGTACACGAAATCCAGGTGCGTGGCTTTCGAAAACGCAGGCATAACGTGTTCGATCGACACGCGATAGCGCACTGAGCCCGGCGGATCAATGCCAGGCAGCCGGCGCAATTCGTCGAGAGTTCCGGAGGCGATAAGCTCGCCTTCATAGATGTAGCCGAGCGACGAACATCGCTCGGCCTCATCCATGTAGTGCGTCGTTACAAAAAGCGTCACGCCCTCTCCGGCCAGATTGAAGAGCAGATCCCAAAGGTCGCGGCGTGCGACCGGATCGATACCTGCTGTCGGCTCGTCTAAAAAGAGGACGCGCGGCTGATGGAGCAACGCAGAGGCAAGCGCAAGCCGCTGCTTCCAGCCTCCCGACAATGTTCCGGCAAGCTGATGCTGCATCGGTTCGAGACCGGTCAGTGTAATCACCGCAGCAGCGCGCTCATCGCGCCGCAGGCGATCGAGCCCGTAGGCCCGTCCATAAAATTCGAGGTTTTCGCCGACGGTGAGGTCCGTATACAATGAGAACGACTGCGACATATAGCCGATCGATCGGCGCACATCATCGCCTTGGCGCCGGACGTTGAAGCCGTTGACGAAAGCCTCACCCGATGTCGGCTCGACCAGGCCGCACAACATTTTGATCGTCGTGGACTTCCCGCTTCCGTTCGGGCCCAGGAAACCGAAGATCGAGCCCTGCTCGATGCTCAGACTCAAGTTTCGGACAGCTTCACGTTCACCAAATCGCTTCGTCAACTGCTTGGCGACAATCGCATCTGCCACGTTAGAGCGCTACCTCAACTGTTGTTCCGCCGTGCAGCTTTCGATCCGGGTCATGCACGCGTACTTTGACGCCGTATGTGAGGCCGGCGCGGTCTTCAGTCGTTTGCACGTCGCGAGGGGTGAACTGCGCGTCCTGATCGATCTGCTCGATTGTTCCGTCGAAGACGTCACCGCCCAGCGCGTCTGAACGAACGCGCACGCTTTCGCCAACCGTAACTTTGCCGAGGTCGTGTTGTGCGACGTAGATGCGCACGAACGGATCGCGAAACTCGCGCACGACCGCAACTTGTGCGCGCGGTCCCACAAGATCGCCGGGCAGAAGATCCAGCGACTCGACAATGCCGTCGCTCGGCGCGCGAACGACCATCTCCGCCAGCCGGCTTTCAGCAGCCGCGACGCTCGCCTTGGCTGCGTCTAATGCTGCACGCGCCTGCGCGAGTGCCTGGGGTCGCGCACCCGCCTCAACGAGCTGCCGGTTCGCGACTGCCGAGGCGTAGAACTGTTGCGCGGCAACCACATCTTGGGGTAAGGACGCCTTTCTCGCTTCGTTGAGCTGCGCAACGGCGCCAGCAAGTCGAGCCCTTGCAGCAGCGAGCGCTCCTTGGGCATTCGATTGCGCCGCGCGCGCATCGTCAAACGCTTGGGCAGAGATTGCGTCTTCGGAAAAGAGGCGTTGCGAGCGCTCGTCATTCGCTGCTGCCTGCCTGTTCATCGCTTGCGCTTGCGCCAGCGCAGCTTGAGCTTGGCGAACATTGTCACGCGCGAGGCTTAACTCGTGGGGAGAGGCCAAAAGCGTCTTGTCGTACTGAGCTTTTGCTTGTGCCTCTGCGGCGCGGGCTCGCGCAATCTCCTCGGGACGGGCACCTGCTTCAAGATCGGCCAGCGCAGCTGCCGCTTGGGCTTCTTGACTCACGGCTACGCCGAGCGCAGCGCGCTGGTCCATGTCCTCGAATTGTACCAGCATCTGGCCGCGCTGGACTCGCTGGCCATCCGTTGCACTCACAGCAACGACGCGACCACCAATGGTGCTGCCGACGCCTGCCGATTCCGGCTGCACGGTGCCGCTGTAAACAAACCGGTTGCTGCCGCATGACACGCACAGTAAGAGAGCTGCGCTGATAACAAGGCATTCCAGCCCGAAGCGTCCGCGCATGCGCTCGTAGTTCAACGCTTCCGCGCGTGAAGCATTTCTGCCAACTGCTGCGCGTTGGCCGCGGATTTCCCCAAGTGGTGGTTGTTGAAGAAGACGTACGCTTCTCGAGCTTGTTCGTCAACCGCCGCAATTCTCGGCAACCACTCGGTCAACTCTTGCGTGGAATACAGATAATCGTAACGCTCGTATGCGGCGCGTTCCTGCTTCCACCATTTGCCGTAGTTGCGCCCATGAAAGCGAATGTATCCGATTGATGACGTAACCTCAGAACCAGGGCGCATCAGCGAAGAGAAGCGAGGCTCGTCAACGTTACACCAGCCGACGTCAAGTTCGCGCAGCGTCGCGATTGTTTCATCGGCCTGCCAGTCCCGGTGACGGAATTCAGCGATGAGATTTATGTCCGGCCACTGTGAACGCAGCCATCTCAGACGGCGATATGCATCCGGCCCGGGGCGGAAGCTGTGGGGGAACTGCGCCAGCACCGCTCCTAGTTTCCCCGCGGAATGAATCGGCTCTAAAGACGCGCGAAAGGCGGCGGCATCCGCTGCTCCAGGTGCAGACTCAGACGGGAGATGCGTAATGCTGCCGGGCGCCTTGACGGTAAAGCGAAAATCTTTCGGCGTGCGCCGGTCCATGCTCTCGAAAAGTTGCGGTTTTGGTATCGCGTAGTATGTGCTGTCGATCTCAACGCATCCGAAGCGCTCGGCATAAAACGGAAGCATGTCAAGCGACTTGATGGCGGCTGGATAGAACGGCCCAACCCAATCCCGGTAGGAAAAACCGCAGGTGCCGATGTGCAACGCCATGTGCGCCACACATCAGCCTCCTACACTGCGGAACCCTTCAAGGGACGAACGCTAGGGGTTTGTTGTCGCTCCCACGGCCGAACCGATGCGCAACGCTACATCTTTTGCGTTGGCGCAGCCGGTAAAACGCAGGCTGTCTTTATCGCGGTGCAGGGTTCTGCAAAGGGATGCATCGGTCGTCTTCGAGCTGCCGGCTCCTCGCTCGATGGTTTCGGAAATGCTGCAACCATAGTCAGTGCCGTTGACTGTGATGAAGGTCCAGGTCGTCGCAACGCCGGCATCGCTGCCTTGTGCCACAAGCGTTGCCGGTTCGCAATGAGAGAACGCAGTGTTGAAACAATCGAACGCCTTTGCGGCGTCGGCACCGCTGGCCGAATTAAGATCGAGGCTGCCGCAGGCAGTCTCTTGCGGACCCGCGTCGGCGCGCACCGGCGTCTGGGGCGCGGCGACATAAACGACTGCAACCAATGCGAAGGGCAGCAACCATTTCACGACGGGGCTGAAACTCAAACTCATGGAGGGGATGCTCCTTTCCCCGGATGCGCTATGCTCCGGGTACATCATTCGACTATGCATACTAATGAAGACTGCCGAAAGTTACGTGCTGGCACGAATGCGGCACATGCGTACTGTATGCAGCCGAATGAGAAGCGGTTCACCACCCGCAGCGAGCGAATCGGTCCTCTAGACAGCCGCCTGAATCGGGTGATTTTTCAGCCAGCGTTCGAAGTCTGCCTCGGGCATCGGCCGTGCGTACAGGAAGCCTTGCGCCGTGCTGCATCCTTCGCGTATGAGCCAGTTTGCTTGATCCGGCCTCTCAACGCCTTCCGCGATGATCTCACGTCCCAAGCTGCGCCCGAGTGCAATGATCGCGCGGACGATCGCTGCGTCGCCCTCGTCGCCGGGTAATCCATGGACAAATGATCGGTCAATCTTAATGGTATCGGCGCCAAGCTTCTTCAGATAGGACAGTGACGAGTAGTAAGTGCCAAAGTCATCGAGGACAACACGGAAGCCAAGATCCCGACACTCGCGAATGGTTGTCTGCGCCGCGCTCGGGTCGCGCAGGGCAACGCTCTCGGTGATCTCGAGCTCAATGCTTTTGGCGTTGGCGCCGCTTTGCGCTATTGCGCGCCGCAACGTCGGCACAAACTCCGGATCCTGAAACTGGCGCGCCGAGAGATTGATTGCCAGCCGTAAGAGTCGCCCGGAATCAGTCCATAGTCGCGATTGCTTAAACGCCTGGTGGATTCCCCAGGTCCCCATCTGCACCATGAGATTAGAATCTTCGACCAGCGGGATGAACTCGCCAGGCAACAACAAGCCGCGCTCGGGGTGGTGCCAGCGCATGAGCGCCTCTGATCCGATCACTTCGCACGAGCGTATGTTGATGACCGGCTGGTAATAAAGCTCCAGTTCCGACTGCGCGAGCGCGCGCCGCAGACCCTCACGGATTTGCTGGCGGTGTTGCAGCCCCGCTGCAATCTCATTACTGTAGAAGCGGTACTTGTCGCGGCCCTCTTCCTTTGCGCGATACATGGCAGCGTCCGCGTTGGCAAAAAGCATTTCGGCACTGTCACCGTCATCGGGAAACAGCGCAATGCCAACACTCGCCGACAGGTAGAAATCGTGATGACCGGTGTGAAATGGTGTCACCAGCACCCCGCAGATGCGCTGCGCGACGTCTTCAGCGTCGCTTGGTCCTTCAATCTCAGAGACCAAGATTGCAAACTCGTCGCCGCCCAGCCTTGCAACGAGGTCTTCGTGGCGCACGGCGCTGCCCAACCTGCGCGCAGCCTCGATGAGAATGCGGTCGCCGCCCGCATGTCCGAGAGTATCGTTGACTTCCTTGAAGCGGTCGAGATCGACGTAGACCAGACCGAAGCGGCGGCCCCGGCGGCGCGCCGTCGCGATCGTTTCACCGAGCCGCAGTTGAAACTGCATGCGGTTGGCGATTCCGGTCAGCGGGTCGTGATACGCGAGGTACGAGATCTGACGATCTTGCTCGGCCATGAACAAGATGCGGCTGATGTAGTCGGCGAGCAGCTCGACATAGGCTCGGTCTTCGTCATCGAACGGACCGCTAAGCGGAAGGTGAGACGCGAAGACGAGTGCGTATGCCTTATTGCCGACGTGCACGGGTGTGCCGATCATCGCGCGCATGCCTGCCGGACGACACTCGGGCTGTGTCGCGAAGTCGGCATCGTTCTCGAGATCGCTTGAAACAACGGTGTTGTCGGAATCAATGATAAGACCTGCGGCCCGTTCGTTGCCAGCTGAAGGCGTGCCGCCAAGGGCTGCTGCTGCGGGGCTTGCGTAATCGAGAACAATCGAGGCGCCGTCACGATGCGCGATCAGTCCTAGAGGAAACCCAAGTGCGCGTGAGCCTTCCTCGAGGACCTGGCGCGCAAGGTCTTCGCGGCTTACTTCAGATTTCGTCACGAGCCGCCACAGAGCGTCGAGCCGGTCGAGGCGGCGGCGCGCGCGGCGTTCTTCGACGGCGAGCTCCGTCACATCGCGGAATGACCAGACTCGCCCAACCGGACGGTCGTCGACCCGTTGCGGAACCGATAAGCGCTCGAAGACGCGCCCATCGAAGAACTCGATGACGTCGAAGCTTTCGATATCCGGGTTGTTGTAGAGCTCCCTCACCTTGGAGAGAAAGGCATCGGGATCTTTGACTTGACTGAGCACGTGTGCGAGTGCACGGTCGTCGTCTCGTAAGGCGAGCACGTCGTCGGGAATGCGCCACAAGCGCTTGAACCGTTCGTTGAAACGAACAATTTTGCCGGTGAGATCGACGACGAGAATGCCGTCGGCCGTGGCTTCAAGCGTTGCGAGCAGCAACGAATGTTCGTTGAGGAGATCTTCGTAGCCGCGCGCGCGCAATGCGGTTTCTCGGGCAACGCCGACGAGCAGATCGCCGTCGGGCATGGGAATTGCATGTACGGTGAAGCGCACGGGGAAGAGTGTACCATCCTTGTGCCGCGCGCTTGCATTGAATGCACCCGGCCGAGGCGCTTCCGCGATGACAAGGTTGAGGTTGTTGCCGACGATCTCATTCGAGGCGTGGCCAAACATGCGCTCTGCCGCTGAGTTAAATGAGCGCACGACACCGTGCTTATCGAAGGCGATGATCGCGTCCGCGATGATAGCCATGTGTTAAGGATATCGGTTGGGCAGGTGACCCAGGCCATAGGCCTCGGGCAGCGCCTCGTGTCGTATGAGATTCAGACGCCTAAAAGAGCTTGTAGCAACCGATCTTTATATCGGTTGATCTGGACCGTGCAGGCGCGACTTGGCTCACAGCGCCTTGCTCCAGGATGTAGCAACGGACCTTTAGGTCCGTTCTTTAGGTCCGTTTTTCATCCTTTGGTGGCTGGCACAGTTCTATGAGCGTACCACCGGTGTATGACGGGTGTATAAATGCGATGCGATTGCCGTGCGCGCCACGGCGCGGCGTTTCATCGATGAGCGGAACGCCGGCCGACTTCAATCGCGCTAACTCTGCTTCGAGATCGGCAACCCGGTACGCGAGATGGTGCAGCTTCGAACGGTGGTTGCCCAGAAAGCGCTGCAGCGGCGAATCGCTGCTCAGCGGCCGGAGCAGCTCGATCGCGCTGTCACCGGCGCGCATGCCCACGATGTCAACGCCTTGCTCTTCGATCCGCTCGCGGTAGAAAACTTCGAAGCCAAGCTTTGCGTAAATCTGCTCACCTTGTGCGAGATCCGCAACGACGACCGCGACGTGGTCGAGTTCTCCGTGACGCATCAGACAGCCGTTGCGGGGTGATACGTTGAGAACACATCGCGTAGCGCGTCGCATACTTCACCGAGCGTTGCTCCAGCGTCGACAGCTTCGATGAACTCGCCCATAAGGGGAGTGTTTGATTTCGCTGCTGTGTGTATCGCGGAGAGTCGCGCGCCGACGGCCGCAGCATTCCGGCGTGCACGTGCAGCAGCAAGCCGAGCGTTTTGCTCGCGTTCGCGCGCGGGATCGATTCGCTGCAGTTGCGGTTGCTGAGAGCGTTCCTCGGGATCGGCGAACTTATTGACTCCGACAATGATAGACTCGCTGGATTCGATTGCACGCTGCGCCTTGTACGCGCTCTCCGCGATTTGCTGCTGCATCCATCCGTTCTCGATAACTGCAACCGGCCCACCGCGCTGTTCGACTTCTGCCATGAGCGCTCTCGCGGCGTCCCCGAGTTGCGCGGTCAGGCGCTCGACAAAATACGAACCGCCCAGCGGATCAGCGGTGTCGGGCACGCCGCTTTCGTACGCAATAATCTGCTGAGTGCGCAAGGCAAGCTTCGCTGCTTCTTGCGTGGGTAAAGCGAGAGCCTCGTCTTGCGCATTCGTGTGCAGAGACTGGGTGCCGCCAAGCACCGCCGCCAGCGCCTGCAGCGTCACGCGCACGACATTGTTGTGAGGCTCCTGTGCGGTGAGCGTGGATCCGCCCGTCTGCGTATGGAAGCGCATGAGCCACGACTTCGGTGACGTCGCCTTGAACTCGTCGCGCACGATATGCGCCCAGAGCAGGCGTGCGGCCCGAAACTTTGCGATCTCTTCGAAGAAGTTATTGTGCGCGTTCCAAAAAAAAGACATGCGGGGCGCAATGGCATCCGCATCGAGACCGGCGCCGACCGCGGCGCGCAAGTACGCGCGTCCGTTACTCAGTGCAAATGCAAGCTCCTGGGCCGCGGTTGCACCCGCCTCGCGGATGTGATAGCCGCTGACGCTGATCGTGTTCCAGCCAGGAACGTACTGCGCGCAGTAGCGCATGAGATCGGTGACCAAACGCATCGAAGGCACGGGCGGATAGATGTAGGTGCCGCGGGCAGCGTATTCTTTGAGGATGTCGTTTTGCGACGTTCCCGAGAGCTTGCTAAACGGGATGCCGCGCCGCCGCGCGATGGCGAGATACATTGCCAGCAGCACGGCTGCCGGCGCGTTGATCGTCATCGAAACGCTGACGCTCTCGAGCGGAATTCCGTCGAAGAGAACTTCCATGTCATCGACCGTGTCGATGGCAACGCCCGTGCGTCCGACTTCGCCGGCCGCCAGCGGGGCATCCGAATCGTAGCCCATCTGCGTCGGCAGGTCGAATGCCACCGAGAGCCCCATCTGACCATGCGAGAGGAGGTAGCGATAGCGTTCGTTGGACTCCCGCGCGGTAGCATAGCCTGCGTACTGGCGCATCGTCCAGAGGCGGCCACGGTACATTGACTCTTGGATGCCGCGCACGAATGGAAACTCCCCGGGCTTTGACTGCTCGGCTAAGTCAAGATCCGCCACGTCTTTGGCTTGATAGAGCGGCTGTATTTCGATTCCGCTCTCGGTCTTGCGAGAACGCATACGCCAGCTTTCATCGAATATGTAGCAACGGACCTTTAGGTCCGTTCACGTAGCAACGGACCTTGAGGTCCGTTTACTCGAGCGTAATAATCGGCGACCCAGTCTCAATCGTATCGCCCGCGAGTACGTTGATCGTTGCTACGCTGCCCGCCCGGTGCGCGATCACCTCGTTCATCATCTTCATCGCCTCGATAACTGCGACGACCTGGCCATCGGCCACCGCATCGCCGGCTTTGACGCGAATTTCGGCGATAATGCCGTGCATCGGCGCGGTGATCGCCGACCCCCCGTAGGCGACAGATTTTTGGCGCCCGTACTTTGACGCTCGACGCCGCGCTCCACCTCCGGCGGCCGGTAGTCCATAAACCGTCACACGATATTGTTTGTCGTTGACTTCGACCGTAAGGGCAGCCGGCGATTCGTCGGTGGGGCCGTCGTCGCGCGGTGTTGCTTGCTCCATGCCAGAATAGGCTGACGATATAACGCGGCCGTGATCGCGTACAAACGAGTCAACCGTCGCCGTCGAATAGTCGCCCCGAACAAATATCCCGTCAGCCAAAAGCAGGCCGTAAAACGGAATCGTCGTCTCAACGCCCACGATAACGTATTCCGCAAGCGCACGCAGCATGCGCGAACGCGCTTCCTTTCTGTCGACACCCCAGGCAATGAGTTTTGCGACGAGAGAATCGTAATCGCTGCCGATCGTCCAGCCCGCAAACGCCGCGCCGTCAACGCGAATGCCCGGGCCGCCAGGCTCCCTGTAGGCGCTGATGCATCCGGGAGACGGTGTGAACCCGGCAGCTGGCGACTCCGCGTTGATGCGGCATTCGATAGCGTGTCCGCGCGCGAGAAGGTCGCGCTGCGAGAGCCAGAGCGGCTCGCCTGTTGCGACGCGGATCTGTGCTTTCACAAGGTCGACGCCATAGGTGGCTTCGGTAATCGTGTGCTCGACTTGGATTCGCGTATTCATCTCGAGGAAAAAGAACTCGTCTCCCTCGACAAGGCACTCAATCGTGCCGGCGCTGTCATAGGCGATCGAGGCCGCCAGTTTCACCGCGGCAGCATGTATGCGCGAGCGCAACTCATCGCTGATGAGCGCTGGCGTTTCCTCGACGAGCTTTTGATGGCGGCGCTGCAGCGAGCAGTCGCGCTCGCCCAGGTGAACGATGCTGCCGTGCTTGTCGCCGAGTACTTGGATCTCGATGTGCTTCGGATTGGGGAGATAGCGCTCGATGTACAACGTGGGATCGGCGAAATATGCCGTAGCCTCTTTTGCCGCAAGCGAGACTGCTCGATCGACTTCCGCCTCGGAGGCTGCAATCTTTAAACCCTTGCCGCCGCCACCGGCAGATGCCTTAATGGCGATGGGGTAGCCAAACTCTAGCGCAAGCTTGCGCACTTCGCCGGGCGTTCGTACCGGCTCCATCGTTCCCGGCACGACGGGCACGCCGGCTTTTAGAGCGTTTTGCCTGGCAGCGAGTTTGCTGCCCATCTTTTCCATTGCGTCCGGTGACGGACCGATAAAAACCATGCTGTGCGTCTGGCAAGCGCGGGCGAAGTCCGCGTTTTCTGCGAGGAATCCGTAACCCGGGTGAACGGCGTCGCAGCGAAGATGTTTCCCTACGTCGAGAATCCGTTCGGCATTGAGATAGGAGAGAGACGGTTGCGTCGGCCCGATGTGTACCGCTTCATCCGCTGCGCGCACGTGGAGCGCATCCCTATCTGCGTCCGAGTAGACGGCAACGGTTGCCACTCCAAGCTCGCGGCACGCGCGGATGATGCGCAACGCGATCTCGCCGCGATTAGCGACGAGAATCTTTTCAAACACCGGGGTTGAGCGCCTCGGTTCGAGCCAGAGCACGCCACGTGTAATCGCGCCGCCATGTTTCGTCGCGCGCGGCATCGTTGAAGCGCAGTTCTATGTAGCGGTCGACTTCATGTCGACCGTGGCTGGAGCGGCCGAGAAGCATCTCGATCGCGGCGGCAATCGCTTCGGCTTCTTGCGGTGTCGGTTGCGGTTCGATGCGTAAGCGCATCATAGGGGAATGTTGCCATGCTTGCGTGCGGGGCGTGGTACGCGCTTGGTGGCAAGCATTGATAATGCGTTAATGAGCAAGGGGCGCGTCTGTGCGGGATCGATGACGGCGTCCAAGTAGCCGCGTTCGGCGGCAACGTATGGATTAGCGAAACGCTCGATGTATTCGTTGACGAGCTCATCGGTGCGCTTTGCGGGGTCTTTGGCCTTTGCGATCTCGTCGCGGAAGATAATCTTCACTGCGCCCTGCGGCCCCATGACCGCGAGTTCGGCCGTCGGCCATGCAACGTTGAAATCCGCGCGTATGTGCTTGCTGCACATGACATCGTAGGCGCCCCCGTATGCTTTGCGCGTGATGACAGTGAGCTTTGGCACCGTGGCCTCGGCGAATGCATAGAGCAATTTGGCGCCGTGCTTTATGATGCCGCCGTATTCTTGGCTCAGTCCGGGTAAGAAACCGGGGACATCGACGAACACGATTAGCGGGATGTTAAAAGCGTCGCAAAAGCGCACGAAGCGCGCGCCTTTGATGGACGAGTCGATGTCCAGAACACCGGCGAGCACTTTCGGCTGGTTTGCAACCACGCCCACGGACCGTCCATCAAGGCGCGCAAAACCAACGAGCAGCGAACCCCCATACATCGATTGCACTTCAAAGAAATCTTCGTCGTCGACGATGCGCAGGATAACGTCATGCATGTCGTACGGAAGGTTGGGAGATGGCGGGATGATGTCGATAAGCGAGGTGTCGGTGCGGGATGGATCATCGGTGGACGCTATCAGCGGCGGATCGCCCACGTTGTTCTGCGGCAAGAATGAGAGAAGATGTTTTGTCTGTTCGAACGCGTCATCTTCGTCGGCCGCCAAAAAATGGGCCACACCGCTCTTGGTGTTGTGGGTTTTCGCACCGCCTAGCTCTTCGAACGTAACGTCCTCCCCAGTCACGGTTTTGATAATTTCGGGTCCCGTGATAAACATCTGCGAGATGTTATTGACCATGATGACGAAATCGGTGATCGCCGGGCTGTATACGGCGCCTCCAGCGCAGGGGCCAGCGATGAGCGAGATCTGAGGAACGACGCCGGATGCCTGAACGTTCCGCCAGAAGATCTCTGCATAACCGCCGAGGCTCACGACACCTTCTTGGATCCGCGCGCCACCGGAGTCATTGATGCCGATGATGGGGCAGCCTGTTTTGACTGCCATGTCCATCACTTTGCAGATCTTTTCCGCGAAGACTTCGCCGAGTGAGCCACCCAAAACGGCGAAGTCTTGGGAAAAGATGAAGACGCGCCGTCCGTCGATGTCGCCATAACCTGTGACCACGCCGTCGCCGACGAATCGCTTGTCGGCCAACCCAAACGCGTCCGTTCGGTGCACCGCAAACGCATCGAGCTCGATGAAGGAGCCAGCGTCGAGCAGTTTCTCAACGCGCTCACGCGCTGTGAGTTTGCCGCGCTCGTGCTGTTTGCGGATCGCCTCTTGCCCGGCGGGCTCCGCTGCTTGTCGCTGTTTACGACGAAGAAGATCCATCTCCGATTCGTGGCTCATTGCCGTACGTCGTTTCTCGTAGTTGCGCCGAACGCCTGTAGGGGCGGCCGTTTGCGCCACGAAGGACCGATCATGCCTAAAGTCTTGCTGCTTCAATTTGATACCGATCCCGCCCGCGCTGAGCGGCGCACAATTTTAGAGAAAACGGGCATGACGGTTGTCGAAGCGGAGCCGCGGTGGCCGACGTTTTTCGACGTCGTGACTGCGCAGCGACCGGACGTCATCGCTATCGCCGCGAGCACGATTCCATCGCATGCCTTTGAAGCTGCGCGCTATCTCGGCGATGGGTTCAATACGCGCAATATTCCCGTGCTGTTAGTCGACGTAAATCCCAAAGACCATGCCCGCGCCCAAACGTCAGCGCCGCAGGCAAAAATCGTCGAGCGTGCCTCGCTCGCGGGGGCTGTGAAAGGGGCCTTGCAGCCAAAGGCACCGACAAATTCCGGATGAGCAGGTCTACTCAGTAGCCCAATTCGGCGGGAACAGACCTTTCAGCTCGGCCGGCGTGACGTTGTGGATGAAGACACCGCTGCAATAGGGATTGTTGGCATACCATCCTTTTGACAGATCAATTCGAATATCGCCACCGCTCATACCAGCGCTGATGCGGAGCACATATTTCCACGCCGAGATATGTTCGATGTAGTATGCATCGCCGTCTATTACAGCGTCATAGATTACAGACTCATTCAATCGACCGACCGTGCCGCCAGTGGTCGTATCCGGGACCGGTTCACCTTTTGGGATGATGAGCGCAACGCCAAAGCCCTGAGCCGGCAGTGTGCCCGCCAATGAGCAATTTGGATGGGGTGTTTGATTGTCTCCCAAGGACACGACCAGATGGCGTGCGTGCTTCGGAATCACCGTGAACATCTGACTGGTAATGCAGCCGAGGAACCCGCGATCATCTTCGGACCATTCGTGACGTGCATATTTGGGTGTGCTTATCTCAAGCCAATAGTGGCCCGGCGGCTGCATGAACGAGAAATGGTAAACTCCATCCGCGCTGCGGGTGGGCCGAATATCTTTTCCGGCTTCCATTTGCTCTACTGTCTTCGCGGTGTATGTGAGTACACCATGAAAATCAGCGCAGTTGGATGTAAGAACGGAAACGTCGATGTCAACCGGCGGGGCGGCCGCGGGGTTCGGGCTCAACTGGGGCGCTGGAGATGCGCCTAAAAACAAAAACGTGGCGGTAAAGATCGCCAACGGCGTGGTGCGTTGCATGAGTCCTCCCTCGACCGCCACATTTATTTGAGCTAAAGCCTCTTGAGGGCTGCGATCGCAGTTTGCAGCTGCGGATCGCGGCCGCGTGCGATGTCGGCAGGCGTGCGTGACACGATGATATCAGGGGTCACGCCTTTGCCCTCCAACGGATCGCCATTTGCGTCGCGCATGTCGAGCGTCGCCACGCGCAACAGGCCGCCGTCGGAGAGGGGCTGTTCTACTTCAACACCCAGGACATGCTTGGCCGTCGGTTCACCCACGATCAGTGCGCGATGGTAAATTTGGAGCGCTGAAGCCAGCGCCTCTGCACCGCTCTCGCTATTAGCGTCGACAAGCACCGCGACGCGACCTTTGTAGTGCACCTGTGCGTCACCGGTCGCGGTGAACCGGCGACTTCCTAAGAAGTGATAACGCCCTGTGCCGCTCACCACAAGCGTACCAGGCGGCAAGAAGATGCCGGCTGTCGCGTCGACTGCATCAATAAGTCCGCCGGGATTCCCTCGCAGATCCAAAACCATTGCGCGATGGCCGCTCACGTCTGAAACGGCCCAGCCCAACTCTTCAGCTATGTCATTTGGAAATGACCCCATCCGAAGGTAGCCGACTCCCGGCGCGGCCGTGCCCCAGTCGACGTCGGCCTGCTCCACCTGATCGTACAACCCGCTGTTGACGAGACGCAGTCGCGTCTTCCATGTTCGGCCGCTCACAGGATCGCGAACGGTGAACGCATGCATCGCCGCGTGTGCATCAGCACCGCCCTGTTCGGCGACAATGAGGCCAGGTCGCAACCCAGCCGTGGCCGCAGGTGAGCGCGGCGCAACGCGCACGACAACGCGGTCGCGTCCGAGTGTGACGAATGCGGCGCCGAGTGCTTGGGCGACTTGATCTTGGACGCGCCCAACTTCGGAAGGTGAGAAGACGGCGGTGTGGCTGTCGCCGAGTCTTGCCAGCATCTGCGCCAGGAGGTGATAGCGCTCGGACTCGTTGGGCGCTGCGGCTACCTTGCGGCGGTACTCATCGACGATCGACGACCAGTCGAGGCCATGGAATGCGCGATCGTAGTAGCGGACAGAAACGGTCGTTGCAACTTCATTGAAGACACGCTCGCCGATTGGCTCGCTTGCGATGTGGTGGCGTGTCAATACCACGCTCGCGATAAGTGCTGCAAGGACAACGGCGATAAGGAAGCGCTGGCGCATGAGCTTGCGTCGCCTGATAGGCAAGTACGGAACGGCCGCGCTCTCAAAATCCATCATGGCAGGACGGAATCTCGTACGGGATTGAGCCATTGCTCAAGCGTCGTGTGGTGCACACCCGGTTCGCCGCGCAGTTCGCGGCGCAGCTCACCCAACGTCGAGCACGATTCCGCGACCGCATCATGCTTGTGGATGCTCTCGAAATTGACTTGCCGCGCCAGCACAAATGCGTCGTCAGGATGGCCGTCGAGAATGTCGTGTGCGTAGCGCAACATCTCGCGAACCACGTCCTCCACGAACCGCGGCGCTTGATGTACTTTGTTGACGATGAAAAGCTCGTCGGGCCGCTTGAGCAGATCGTATGTTTCCGATGACATTGACTGTTCGACGATCTCGACGAGCGTCCGGATGTCTACCGGCGCGTCGGCGCCGATCATGAATGTCCCAAGCCCTCGCTGATTGTGGGTCGCGATGGGCATAGCTGCAAGAATCTTGGCGATCTGCACTTCATTGAAGCCTTCAGCCAGAAGCCGTTCCCGCGAGTAATCTGCAACCATTTGCTGCGCGCACGGACAGGCGGTCATGCCCTCGGCCTCCACGCCGAGCAGCCGGCGCGAAAAATTCTCCGTGGCGACGGCCCGCGCCAGCATCGTGTAAAATTCGCGCGTCCGCAGAGCGCTCGCGGGCGTGACTCGTTCAAGGGCAAGTGGAGTTCGCACGTGCACCTCAGCCCGTTCGGCGTGCTGGCTCTCGACGACGCGCCGCGCCAGAACGAGAGCGAGCTGATCGACGCTTGGGCTCTCACCCGCGGCCAGTTCGGCGAGCGCATCCTCAAGGTCTTGGGAAAAGCGCGACATGTGCACGCCGCTGTGCTCGGCGTCGAGATCGGCATAAATGTCGAGCGTCGCAAGCGCTGTTCCCTGCGCGCTCAGCGCCGGGTCGACAGCGATGAGCGTCTTAACGCCTGTAATCCCCGCGCGGTTGAGCGAGAGCGGCACTTGTGGCCGCGACTCTTGCACATCGCGGCGGACGCGCGTGAGCAGACCACCTTCGCACGCAGCGACGCCGGATCGGTCGAGCGCTGCGGCCAGTTCAGCTACCGTTTTTCCGGAGAGCGGATCGACGAGCGATGGCGCAATCTCCGCCAACGGCACAAGGACAAAAGCCCGCGACGAGAGCCCGGGATGCGGAACCGTACAATCGTCGTCGCGCATCACGAGGTCGTCATAGAGCAATAGGTCCAAATCGATAGCGCGCGGTCCAAGCGGGACCGAAATGCGCCTGCCAATCTGGCGCTCGATTTTGGCGAGCGCGGCGAGCAGCGGACGGGGCGCAAGGTCAGTGGTGCCGGTGCACGCGAGGTTAAGGAAGTCAGGCTGGTCCGTGAAACCAACCGGCTTCGTCTCATATACAGATGAAATGCGATCGAGGGCGACGATCGAGCGCAGCTTGTGGATAGCCGCCGCGACATTACCTTGCCGGTCTCCAATGTTCGACCCAATCGCGATTGCGACGCGATGAGCGCCTCGCGAATTTGAAGGTTGTGTGAACGACATGGCGTCGATTATCTGCTTCGTGAAACTCGTATGCGATCCCGTCACGACGCTTGACACGCAAGAAGCTGCGGCAGTATCATCGAGCTAGGCCTCAAGAGGCCACGCTCTAAGGCGTACTGATCGGCGAGCGGGTCGAGCGACGAACCCGCATCCGGATTGTGTAATCCGGGCGTAGCGATTGGCACTACCAATCGACCGAAAGCCGATGCGACTACCTGAGAATCTCGGGCACCAGTACAGCACGGACCGTGATCCTTGAGGCTTTTCCTTTGTAGTTTGTAGCGGTCGACCGTGTGTCGACCGACCTCGCGTCGACCGATTATTATAGTAGCGACTGCACCCCTGAACCGGCAGACCCGCTGAATCGTTATACAAAAAGAGGGAAGCCATAGAAGAGTACCTGTCGAACGGTCTACCGAGGTAACCATAGAGCCGCCAAGCGGCGCATCGAGCGTGAGTCCCGTACCGCGCTCAAGGAGTCAGAAGCTTAATGTCCATGTGGGAACCGTTTACCGAGCGCGCGCGCCGATCGATCGTGCTCGCACAAGAAGAGGCGCAGCGGCTTGGTAACAACTACATCGGGACGGAACACATCCTTCTCGGCATCATCAGCGAAGGCGAGAGCCTTGCCGCCAAAGTGTTGGAAACCTTAGGAGTCAACCTGGCCAAGGTTCGAGCGGAAGTTGAGGCGATCGTCGGTCGCGGCGGTCAAACCGTCCAGCAGGAAATGGTCTTCACCCCGCGTGCCAAGCGCGTCATCGAGCTAGCGTTCGAAGAGGCGCGCCAGCTCAACCACAATTATATCGGTACCGAACACCTGTTGCTCGGCCTCATTCGCGAGGGCGAAGGCGTGGCTGCTCGCGTCCTCACAAACCTCGGGGTCGATCCGGCAAAGGTGCGCGTGCAGACGACGTCGCTGCTCGGCGCTGAGACGCAAACACAAGCCACCGCAAAGGGCAAGAGCAAGACTCCGACGCTTGACGCGTACGGTCGCGACCTCACGCAACTCGCGCGTGAGGGCAAACTCGATCCTGTCGTAGGGCGCGCCACCGAGATCGAGCGCGTCATCCAAATCCTGTCGCGTCGCACGAAGAACAACCCCGCGCTCATCGGTGAACCCGGCGTCGGCAAGACGGCAATCGCCGAAGGCCTCGCACAGCGCGTCATTTCAGGCGATGTTCCAGAACCTCTGCGCGATAAGCGCGTCATTACGCTCGACCTTGCGGGCCTCGTCGCAGGCACGAAATACCGCGGTGAGTTTGAAGAGCGCATGAAACGCGTGATGGACGAGATCCGCGCCGCAGCGGGTGAAATTATTCTCTTTATCGACGAACTGCATACGCTCGTCGGTGCAGGCGCCGCAGAAGGCGCGATCGACGCCAGCAACATCATCAAGCCGGCACTCGCCCGGGGTGAGCTGCAATGCATCGGCGCAACCACGCTCAACGAGTTTCGCAAACATATTGAGAAGGACTCGGCGCTCGAGCGGCGCTTTCAATCAATTATGGTGGGCGAGCCTTCAGTAGACGAGACTATCGAAATTCTCAAGGGTCTGCGCGACCGTTATGAAGCGCATCATCGCGTAAAGATCAGCGATGAAGCTCTCGAGGCCGCGGCGCGCCTTTCAGATCGTTACATCACCGATCGCTTCCTCCCGGACAAGGCCGTCGACCTTATGGATGAAGCGGCGTCACGCGTGCGGTTGCAGTCCACCTCGCTGCCGCCCGAGATCCGCGAAGTCGAAAACGAAATTCGCAAAGTGCGCACCGAAAAAGAAGCGGTCATCAAGGCGCAAGAGTTTGAGAAAGCTGCGCAAATCCGCGACCGCGAAGAAAAGTTGCGCGCTCGCAAACAACAGATGGAAGAAGAGTGGCGCGAGAAGCGCAACGTCAAGGGCACTCCGACGAACACTGTCGGGCCGGAAGAGATCGCGCACATCGTTTCCACCTGGACGCGCATACCGGTCAGCAAGCTCAAAGAAGAGGAGACAATGAAGCTCCTCAACATGGAAGAGGCGCTTCACAAGCGGATCGTCGGTCAGGACGAGGCGATCAAGGTCATCACGCGCGCCATCCGGCGCGCCCGCGCCGGCTTGAAGAGCCCGATGCGCCCGATTGGTTCCTTCATCTTTCTCGGACCCACCGGGGTGGGCAAGACCGAACTGGCGCGCACACTCGCCGAGTTCCTCTTCGACGACACCGATGCGATGGTGCGCATCGACATGTCCGAATACATGGAAAAATACGCGGTCTCCAGACTCGTGGGCGCGCCGCCCGGGTACGTCGGCTATGAAGAGGGCGGCCAGCTTACCGAAGCGGTCCGCCGCCGTCCGTACGCAGTTGTCTTGCTCGACGAGATCGAGAAAGCGCATCCGGACGTCTTTAACCTGCTGCTCCAAGTCCTCGAAGATGGACGCCTCACGGACTCACAGGGACGCGTCGTCGACTTCAAACACTCGGTCATCATCATGACGAGCAATGTCGGCACGACAGGCATGATGAAGACGACCGACATCGGCTTCCGCCCGGTTAAAGAAGAAGGTTCGCCGGCCGTACGCTACGAGAAGATGAAGAACAGGGTGCTCGAGGAGATCAAGCATCTCTTCCGGCCCGAATTCCTCAATCGTCTCGACGAAGTCGTTGTCTTCCACTCCCTCGACCTCGAACAGATCAAGCTCATCGTTGGCCTCGAGCTCGCCAAGGTCGTCAAAGAACTCGAGAATCAGCGCATGACGCTTGAGGCCACTGAAGCTGCCAAGGAACTCATCGCCAAAGAGGGATGGGATCCGCAGTTTGGCGCTCGGCCGCTGCGCCGAGCCATACAGCGGCTGGTGGAGGATCCGCTCTCTGAAGAACTGCTGCGGGCCACCTTTAAGGTGGGTGACCACATCCAGATGGATGCGGAGGATGGCAAGACAGTCTTTCGCAAGGTCGGCGAGCCGCTCAAGCCGCCCGCACCCCAACCCACTGGAAGCTAGGAGAGGGGGCGGCTGTGAGTCGCCCCACTTTCTTTGTGTGGGCGCGTGAGCTGCCGCAAAATGGGTAAATGCCTGTACAAGTACATGGCTTGCTCATGATACGGTCCGCTATCAATTGGCTGCAACGCGCAATTCGGGGAGAAATACCCCAGGGGCAGCGGCTCGCCCTGATTTGCGCAACGCTCCTGGTGGCGCTCGCCACGGCGTATCTCAACGCGAAGTTCCCGGTCGCGCGCTTGTCGGCGCTCGGCGTTGTCTACGTTGTTGCGATCGAGGGCTTGGGTGGACTCGGTTGGGGCATTTTTGGAGCGGTAGCTCTGTCGCTCGTGTTTACCTTGACAGAGTTTGGAGCGGATCCAACCGGGCAACGTCCCTTTCTCATATCAACCATTCTTGCCCGCCTCGTCATATTTTTGACTGTTGTCGGACTTGTGGAACTCATTCGACGTCAAACGCGTGCGCTCAATGAGAGCGAACTGCGCCGCAGCGCGCTCGACCTCGAGCGCGTCAGAAGTCAGCTCGCCGAAGCGACAGCCCGCTTTCAATCGGTGGGCGAGTCTATTCCATTCGGCGTATGGCACTGCGACGCCGATGGTCACGTCATCTACATGAGCCCCTCATTCTTGCAACTGCTCGGCATGACGCTCGAAGAAGTTCGCGAGGGAGGCTGGTTGTCGCACGCGGTGCCGGAGGACGGCGAGCGCGTGCGCGCCGCGTGGAAAAACCGGCATGCCTGGGACGGCGTCTGGGAAGACGAGTACCGTATCAAGGGCGCCGATGGAAAGATGTATTCGATCCTGTGCCGCGGCAGCTGCGTGCGAGACGATAACGGCAATATCCTCGGCTGGACTGGACTCAACCTTGATTTGACAGAACGCGCGCAAGCACGGGAGCGGTTACGCTTTCTTGTTGACTCAGGACGGTTGCTTTCCATGTCGCTCGATCCAGCAACAACCTTGGAACGTGTCGCGAATCTCACGGTTCCTCGCATTGCCGACTGGTGTTCATTGGACATACTGCAAGAAAACGGGGAATTGCAGACCGTCGCCGTCATGCACGCCGATCCTACGAAAGTCGAGTTGCTCCGCGAAATACGAGGCTATCCGCAAAACCCCGACCAGTCACAAGGGCTATGGAAAGTGATTCGGACCGGCGAGTCAGACTTGTACGAAGTCATCGACGACGCTGTGTTGCAAGGAGCGGCGCAGGACGCGCGCCACCTCGACTTACTGCGCTCGATTGGCATGACGTCGGGCATGATCGTGCCGCTCCAGGCGCGTGGGCGGGTTCTCGGCGTCATGACGCTCGTGCAAGCGGAATCCGGCCGTACGTTCACGCATGACGACATGCGGTTTGCCGAGATCCTCGCAGCACGCGCCGCCCTCGCGTACGACAATGCGCGCAACTACGCGAAGGAGCAGCGAGTCGCCGACACATTCCAACGTGCGTCGTTGCCGACGACATTGCCGCAGCTTCCTGGCATTCGGCTCCACGCCACATACTTGCCGGGTGGGAGCGAGTCCGAAGTTGGGGGCGATTGGTATGATGCGTTCCAGCTCCCGAGCGGGAACCTCGCCATTTCCATCGGGGACGTCGCCGGTAAAGGCTTGCGCGCAGCAGTTGCCATGGCAAACACACGCCCCGCATTACGAGGCTGCGCGTTGGAAGGATTGCAGCCTGCCGAAGTTTTGGAGCGAGTCAACCAGCAGCTGACCTACGAAGGTGGCGGCATGGTCACGGCGCTCTGCGGTGTGCTCGACCCAGTCAAGCTCGAGTTCACTTTCGCAACGGCTGGGCATCCCTCACCATTGATTGGATATCCCGACGGCCGGGTGGAGCGTTTGACTGCCAAGGGGTTGCCGCTCGGTCTCTTCGCTGACAGCACATACCATGAAACGACCGTTTCTCTCGAGCCCGGTTCTCTGTTAGTGTGCTACACGGACGGTCTCATCGAATTCGATCATGATATCGTTGAAGGAGAGAAGATACTTCAGGAGGCCGTGGCCGGCGAAATGAATCTGCAGACACCAGACCCGTCTGCCGCCATCGTTCGCCGTGTCATCCTCGGGGCTCCGCAAGATGACGTGGCGGTTCTGACGCTTTCTATCTCGGGGCGGCCGCTGGATCACGTCAACCTGACCACAAATTCAGCGCCATCGAGCGCTCGCGTCATTCGACAAGCGTTACGGCGATTCGCACTGAGCATCGGTCTTAACGAATCCCAGACCGTCGATTTCCTGACCGCGTCCGGCGAGGCAATCAGCAACGTTATCGAGCACGCGTATGGCATCGATCAAGGTCCACTTCACGTGCATGCGTTCCGCGACAACAATGAACTGGTCGTCAAGATATCTGACCGCGGCAGTTGGAGACAGCGGCGGCGATCTGGCAGCGGGCGAGGCCTACCGCTCATGCGTGCGTTGATGCAGAAGGTCGACGTCGAGCATGGTGAAAAGGGAACCACCGTACAGCTTCGCATGTCGCTTACGGAGCACGCTCTTGACAGATCAAGCACAGTTTCAGTTACAAGCAGTTGATGGTATCCCGCTTCTTGCGATCTCAGGCGAGATCGATATCGCAAACATAGATCAGTTTAAGTCGTTCGCATCCAATGCGGCGCGCGATGATAGCGAGCGCATCATCGTATCGCTCGAAAAAGTGACGTATCTCGACAGCCATACGCTGGAGGCTCTCGTCGATCTCGGCAAACGCCTGCGGACAAATCGCCGCCGTCTCCTCGTCGTTGCGCCGAAGAGCACCCCATCCGGGCGCATTCTGCGCACGACCGGCATCGAACTTGCCATCGCGTTGTTCGAGACCGTTGATGACGCGCTGCAAAGCACGTCGGAGCCCTAAGCGGTGCGGGGCGATTCTTGACCATGAACTGGGAAGTGCTTTCCGCAATCTCAGCGTTTGTCACAATGCTCGTCATCGGAGCATCTGCCATCGCTGCCCTCATCCAGCTTCGGCACATGCGTGCGGGAAACGCGATCAGCGGTTTTATCGGCATGATGGACAGATGGTCGAGCCCCGAAGCCCGGCTCGTTCAGAACTACGTGTTTGGTGGAGAGATGGATCGCAAGCTTGCCGACGCCGACTATCGTAAGGGTTTGATGGCGCCGTTGATCGACAGGCTGGCCCACCCGGAAGTGGCGTACCTCGATTTCTGGGAGTCGCTTGGGATGCTGAACAAGTTGGGCTACTTCCCTGAGGAAGCGTTCATGGAATCCGGCTCGGCGACGTGCTTGCGGGCTTGGCAGAAACTCGAGCCGGTCATCGCGATCATCCGTCGCTCGCGAGGCCCGCAAGCCTACGACAATTTCGAATACCTCGCCTCGCGCGTCATGATCTGGGAGGCGAAACATCCTGACGGGTTGTTCCCGAGACACACGCCGCACTTGCCCGTCATTGACAGATTCAAAGACGACCTGTCGCGATCGGCGAATGTCACCTGAAGTATGGAGTACCATCTTCGCCGGCGCAACCTTCATCGTCATCGCCGCGACGGCTATAGCCGCGCTCATACAGCTGCGCCACTTGCGGGCCAGCAATCAACTCAATACGCTCCTCACATTGATGCGGATGTGGCAGGCAGCGGATTTACAGGAGCACATGGGATACGTGCGCGGCGATTTGCAGCAGAAAATGAGAGATCCGAACTTCATCGACGCATTCAGGGAACGAGCGCTCAGTCGCAACGAGCACAGAGAATTGCTCGTCGCCGATTATTGGGAGCAAATCGGGGCGTTCATGAAATACAATCTCATGGATGAGGAATCGTGGATCGACGTTGCGGGCGCTCAAGTCTATTTCGCGTGGCAGAGTCTTGAGCCGATCATTAAGGCAATGCGTGAGCGCTACGGCCCGTCCGCTTATGAGAACTTCGAGTTTGCCGCCGTGAGAGCCAGGCTCTGGCTTGACAAACATCCGGACGGATACTACCCGGCTGGGACCCCAAGAATGGAGCAATTAACGGCGGCTGAAGAGATCAAAGCCCCAATATGAGCGATCGAGCCACGCTCGGCATATTGGTAGGCGGTGGGCCGGCACCCGGCATCAATGGCGTCATCGCTTCCGCGACCATCGAGGCAATCAACGAAGGCTGTCGCGTCATCGGTATTTACGACGGCTTCAAATGGCTGGCGCGCGGCGATTCCACGCTGACGCAAGAGCTGCGCATTGAAGACGTCAGCCGCATCCACTGGCTGGGCGGTTCAATCCTTCGCACTTCCCGAACCAACCCGGCGAAGGATCAGACGTCACTCGACAACGCTGTTCGCGCATTGCGCACGCTTGGCATCACGCATCTACTGTGCATCGGCGGTGACGACACCACCTTTGGCGCGGCGAAGATCGCCGAAGCGGCGGGCGGCGCGCTCAAAGTTGCAACCGTGCCGAAGACGATCGACAACGACCTGCCGCTGCCCGACAACATGCCGACCTTCGGGTTTGAGACTGCCCGCGCCGTCGGTTCGAACATCGTCGAAAGCCTCATGGAAGACGCGCGCACAACGCAGCGTTGGTACCTCGCCGTTACGATGGGCCGCAAATCCGGGGCACTGGCACTTGGCATCGCCAAAGCCTCCGGAGCGACGCTTGCGGTTATTCCCGAAGAATTCTCGCACCATGTTTCACTTGAAATCGTTCGCGACACGATTATCGGCAGTATCATCAAGCGGCGTGCCTCCGGCCACGATCATGGCGTGGCAGTCATTGCCGAAGGCCTTGCGGAACAGCTCGACCCGACGCACCTGGGAACGCTCAAGAACGTCGCCCGCGACGCGTATGGGAACGTGCGACTTGCCGACATAGATCTTGGCGACATCATTAAACAGTCGGTCAGCGGCTCGATCAAAGAAATGGGTCTCGACACGACGATTGTCGTCAAGGATATCGGTTACGAACTGCGCTGTGCGAAACCGCTGGCCTTTGATGTCGAGTATACACGGACGCTCGGCTACGGTGCCGTGCGCTATTTGCTCTCCGGCGGATCAGGTGCAATGGTCGCTCTGCGGGGCGGCAGGGTTACGCCCGTAACGCTCAACGAAATGATGGATCCATCAACTGGGCGCATTCAGGTGCGCCGTGTCGATACCCGCACGGAAGCCTACGAAGTCGGGCGGAAATACATGATCCGTCTCGAGCCGAGTGATTTTGAGGCGCCGAAGATCTCAGCGCTGGCGTCGGCTGCCCATTTGGATACGGGCGCGTTCAAACAGCGATTTGAGCCCGTCGTGAACCGAACCTAACCCTGCTGTCCTGCTGGAATGCCCATTACCGCTCAAGCTCGGCGCGTCACCGAGCGTTCGCTGGGACGTCAATCCGACCTTCATCATCTTTACGGACGTGCCCGCGCCCTTCATTGTGAAGCACACGTCGTCCATGAGCGATTTCATGATGAAGATCCCCAGACCGCGAATGCCGAGGCGATCGGGATCGATGCACTCACCCTTGCCTTTTGGGTCGAAGCCGGCGCCTTCGTCGGCGACTTCAACTGCAAACTCGCCATGCTCGTACGAGCAGAGCACGCTGAAATGACCGCCGCTGACGTGACCGTGTTCGGCGGCATTGTTGCACGCTTCGCCGGTGGCAAGCGCTATATCGCTTATGTCACAGCTGAGCAACCGGCAGCTGCGGGCGAATGATGTGACTTCTCTGCGCGCTTTGGAAACAGATGCGAGCTTGCTCGGATACCGGCGCTTAAGCGTTTTCATTTACGGGTTAGTACAATCTTAACCCGTATGCGTGAAGCCAAAACCTCATGTTCAGGCCGATTTTGCTCCCACAGTCGCAGACGCAACTAAATTCGTGCCGAATGAGTAACCCAGCTCGTGGTAGTCGCTGGATTCCAATACGACGAGGTCCGCCCTTTTCCCAGTTGTAAGACTTCCAATTTCGCCCGCTAGCCCCAGCGAGTAAGCAGCGTTAAGAGTCACCCCCGCGATCGCCTCGTGCACTGCAAGACCCATGTGGCGGCGCGCCAGATAGACGATCATCTGCAGCGAGAAGCACGGACAGGTTCCTGGATTGTAGTCGGTGGCAAGTGCAACCGGCACGCCTGCATCAATCAGTTTTCGAGCGGGTGCATACCGAGCGAGTCCGAGATAATCAACCGTTCCCGGACACAGCACGGCGACACTGCCTCCTCCGGCGAGCGCTGCGACGTCGGCGTCGTCAATAAAGTTGAGATGATCCGCGGATGCGGTCCGCAGCCGGGCGGCGACAGCAGCCCCGCCGCTGTGGCTCATCTCATCCGCGTGGATGCGCAACCGCAGCCCCAGGCTCGCGCACGCGCGCAAGAACCTTTCCGACTGTTGCTGTGAGAAAAAGCCCTTCTCGCAGAACGCATCCCCAAACCAGGCAATACCTTGTTCGGCGATGCGCGGCAACATCCGATCGCACAGTTCCTCAACGAACGAGTCGTAGTTGTTAAATTCTGGCGGCAACGCATGAGCGCCGCAAAACGTCGGTACCGTACGCGGCAGTTCTGGGAGCGCTCCAAGTTCTGCGATGATGGCGAGCAGGTCGAGTTCGCCGTGAGCGGTCAGCGTGTAACCGCTTTTTATTTCTGCGGTGGTCGTGCCGTGACGCAGCATCTGCGTGAGGTGGCGGGCTCCAATGTCGAGCAGGGCGCCACGTCCGGCGGCGCGCGTCTGTTCAATGGTGTAACGCATGCCGAGCGCCGGTTGCCGCCGCGCCGCGAGATCCTCGAAATCAGCTACCCGGTTGCCGGCGAACAGCGCATGGGTATGTGCGTCGACAAAACCAGGCAAGACGACTCGCCCACCCACATCGCGGGCCTCAAAGTTTGCGAAGCGAGAACGCGCATGCGCCACGGCCGCCTCGCACTGCGCAGCAGTCCCGACGGCGGTGAGCACGCCGTGCTCGACGAGGACGGTTCCTCGCTCAACGACGCCGAGATCGGTTGCAGTTATGTGTGTTTGCGGCCCGGCTGCGTTGGCAAGCGGTGCAAGGGTGATTAGGGTAGCGTTGGTGAGGGCGTACGAGCGGGCGATGGTCGCGCCTACCACGTGACCTGCTGATGGTCGACGCCGTCGAGGTGCAAGTAGTAGGATGCGCTCGCAAGTATCGCGCTTAAGGGTGCAAGACCGACAAGCTCGCAATTGCGCACGCTGACGCCGGCTGCCGCCGCTTCGGCGCGAATCAGTTCGGTGACGCGATAGAGCGGAATTGCCGCAACGTTCACCACGTTCATTGAAACCTGTACGGCGTTATCCGGCAGTGTGAACCCCAAGGCCTTGATTCCGACGAGGCCGCCGCTGCGCTGACGAACGGCAACTGCGATACGCTCGGCGAGCTTGAGGTCGGAGGTTGCCAGATTGACGTTGAACGCAATGAGGAAGTCGCGTGCTCCGACAGCCGTTGCCCCCGCGCTCGGATGCAGTTCTGCTTCACCGACGTCGGGTCGCCGGTCAGGCTCTTTGATCGCCGCGAGCAAACCTTCAAACTGGCCTTTGCGGACGGCAGCGAGATCGCGACGCTCTGGTCGCGTGGCTGCGTTCTCATAGAAATAAGATGGAACGCGAAAGCGTTCCCACAGTCCCTGTGCGCAGCGTCGCGCAAGCAACACCGCATCCTCCATAGCTGCGTCGTCAAGCGGTATGAAGGGGATGACGTCCACTGCTCCCATGCGCGGGTGCTCGCCCGCATGGGTGCGCAGATCGATATTCTCTATCGCACCGCCCGCGAGGCGCAGGGCAGCCTCGACGACTGCATCCCCCGTGCCGACGAGCGTATACACGGACCGGTTGTGTGAAGGGTCGCTCTGGGTGTCGACGAGCGTGACGCCGGGAGTGCTTGCGGCCAGCTGACCGATGCTCGCAATGACCTCCGTGCGACGCCCTTCGGAGATGTTTGGAACGCACTCGAAAAGTTTTGCCATTTGCTCATGGCGCCGTTGGCGTCGAGCAGGCTGGGTCCCTTGCTTTACGTAACTCTCTCGCTGCTCATGGCCGTCATTGAGACACGAGTCGACACGTCGTCGCCGGAATTCGCCGCCAACCGGCAATATTTTTACGATTTGCTGCAGCAGCTGCGCGAGCGCACCGCGCAGGTGAGTCAAGGCGGGGGCAAGGAGGCCATGGCGCTGCACGTGTCGCGCAACAAGCTGCCCGTGCGCGAACGCATCGCGCGGGTCACCGACCCGCAAACGCCGTTCCTCGAATTCTCCGCCCTCGCCGCCTGGGATATGTACAGAGGCGAAGCGCCGTCGGCAGGCATCGTTACCGGCGTTGGAGTCATTTCCGGCCGCGAGTGCGTCATCATCGGCAACGACGCCACCGTCAAAGGCGGCACCTACTTTCCGTGCACCGTCAAAAAGCATCTGCGCGCGCAAGAAATCGCCGAGCAAAACTACTTGCCATGCGTGTACCTCGTCGATTCAGGCGGGGCGTTTTTGCCGCTGCAGGCAGATGTGTTCCCCGATCGCGAGCACTTCGGACGAATCTTCTATAACCAAGCCCGCATGTCGAGCAAAGGCATCGCGCAGATCGCAGCCGTGATGGGCTCCTGCACCGCAGGCGGTGCGTACGTACCGGCGATGTCGGACGAAACCGTGATTGTCAAGGGTGAAGGCACGATCTTCTTGGGCGGCCCGCCGCTGGTGAAAGCCGCTACAGGTGAGATCGTCTCAGCCGAAGATCTTGGCGGCGCCGATGTGCACTCACGGATTTCAGGCGTCACGGACCATTATGCGCTGTCGGACGAACACGCATTGGGCATCGTGCGCGAAGCTGTTGCGCACCTTGCGTATCAGAAGAAGATTCCGTGGCCGGTACGAGACTCGCGTCCTCCCAAGTACGACCCGCAAGAGCTGTATGGCATCGTCCAGCGTGATTGGCGCAAACCGTACGATGTGCGCGAGGTGATTGCGCGCATCGTCGACGCAAGCGAGTTTCACGAATTCAAGGCGCTCTATGGACAGACACTTGTGTGCGGCTTCGCCCACATAGAAGGCCAACCAGCCGGCATCATCGCGAATCAAGGTATACTTTTTTCGCAGAGTGCGCTCAAGGCAACCCACTTTATCGAGCTGTGCTGCGAGCGCGGAATTCCACTCGTCTTCCTGCAAAATATCACCGGTTTCATGGTCGGCAAACAATATGAGGAAGGCGGCATAGCCAAAGATGGCGCGAAGATGGTCATGGCTGTTGCCAACGCCGAGGTGCCGAAATTTACTGTGATCATCGGCGGCTCGTTTGGTGCGGGCAATTACGGTATGTGCGGCCGCGCATTTGGACCTCGGCAGCTATGGATGTGGCCGAATGCGCGCATCTCGGTCATGGGAGGCCCGCAGGCCGCGAGCGTGCTGCTCACGGTGCGCATGGAAGGGCTCGAGCGCCAAGGCAAGACGATGACGACAGACAAGCAGCGCGAATTTACACAACCGATATTGGAGAAGTACGAATCCGAAGGCAATCCTTACTACAGCACCGCGAGGTTGTGGGACGACGGAATCATCGATCCGGCCGAAACGCGCGCAGTTCTCGCCCTCGGCATCGCGGCCGCGGCCAATGCTCCCCACCGCGCGACCAAGTTCGGCATCTTCAGGATGTAGCAACCGATGTAGCAACGGACCGATGTAGCAACGGACCTTTAGGTCCGTTCAAGGTAGCAACGGACCGATGTAGCAACGGACCTTTAGGTCCGTTCAAGGTAGCAACGGACCTTCAGGTCCGTTAAGAAGGCGCAATGAGCGAATCAATTATTATAACTCGCGATGATCAGGTGGTTCGCGTGCGGCTTAACCGGCCAGAAGTGCGCAATGCGCTTGACCCTGCACTCATCGCTGGCCTGACCCTCGCATTTCAAAACGTTGACGAGCAACCGCACATTCGCGCTGTCGTGCTCGAAGGCGCAGGAGCAATCTTTTGCGGGGGTGCCGACATCAAGTACATGAGGGCGGCGCTCGACCTATCCGAAAGTCAAAATTACGAAGATGCCCTGCGGCTCTCCGACATGTTCGCAGCAATCGACAACTGTCCGGCGCCGACCATCGCAAAGGTCCAAGGAGCCGCGCTCGGGGGTGGGGCGGGACTCATCGCGGTGTGCGATATCGTTGTGGCAGAAGAAGATGCTCTCTTCGGATTTACCGAGGCAAAACTCGGCATCGTGCCTGCTGTGATCTCACCGTTCGTGTTACGTAAGATCGGTCAAACGCATGCACGCGCATTGTTTCCGACAGCGGAGCGTTTCAGCGGAGATCGAGCCATGCGGATCGGCCTAGTCCACGAAGTCGTGCCGCCTGGGCAGCTCGATGCATCCGTTGAAAGTAAGATCCAAGAGCTCTTGACGAGCGGCCCAGGCGCGGCTCGCCTTAGCAAAAAAATTGCACGTACGGTCGGCGCGTTGGCGCCAGATGAGGCACGCCGCTGGACCGCCGAGCGTATTGCGAGCCAACGTGTCAGCCCTGAAGGACAAGAAGGCCTGCGGGCGTTTCTGGACAAGCGCCGCCCGACGTGGAGCTAGCCAAGCCTTTCGAATCCGTCCTTATTGCAAATCGCGGCGACATCGCAGTTCGTGTAGCGCGGACATGCCGCGCCATGGGCATCCGCTCGATAGCGGTGTACTCTGACGCCGACGTTGGCGCGCTGCACGTTCGTGCTTGTGATGAGGCCGTGGCGATTGGCGGCGTTTCCGCGCGCGACTCGTACCTGCGCGGTGACCGAATCATTGCTGCGGCACGGCAAACGCATGCGCAGGCAATCCACCCAGGTTACGGATTTCTGGCTGAGAACGCAGGCTTTGCCCAAGCATGCGCTGACGCGGGCGTAACGTTCATCGGTCCTTCGCCGCAGTCAATGCGTGCGGTGGGCGATAAAATTGCTGCCAAGAAAACCGCGATCGCCGCCGGCGTGCCCGTGCTTCCCGGTTATCTCGGAGCAGCGCAGACGCGTGAAGCCTTAGAAGCCGCGGCGCATGACATTGGCGTGCCGGTACTTATCAAGGCAGCAGCCGGCGGTGGCGGCCGGGGCATGCGGCTCGTGAACGATCTGCCCGAGCTCGGGCTGGCGCTTGAAGGCGCGCAACGCGAGGCGCAGGCGGCATTCGGCGATCCGACGGTGTTCCTCGAGCGCTTTATCGAAAATCCTCGTCACATCGAGATTCAAATCATCGCGGATGCGCACGGCACGTGCCTCGCCTTGGGCGAGCGCGAATGCTCGATTCAGCGCCGCTATCAAAAGATAGTCGAAGAGAGCCCGTCGCCCGCGGTCAGCCCTGATCTGCGGGCTCAGCTGGAAGACGCGGGCGTAAAGATCGCGCGGGCCGTAGGCTACGTCAACGCAGGCACCGTCGAGTTCATGCTTGATGAAGCCCGACGCTTTTACTTCCTCGAGATGAACGCACGGCTGCAGGTCGAGCACCCGGTGACCGAAATGGTCACCGGCCTCGATCTTGTACGCGAGCAATTCATCGCCGCATCAGGGGGTGCGCTCAAAATCGAGAAACGTCCGCCGAGCGGCCATGCAATTGAGGCGCGCATCTACGCCGAAGATCCAACACATGATTTTCTCCCGTCGACGGGCCGCATCACGACTTTTGAGACCCCGGATCTTCCGGGCGTTCGCAACGATGTCGCGGTGGAAGCTGGCTCACAGGTGTCGCCTGCGTACGACCCGATGCTTGCGAAGCTCATCGTCCACAACGCAACTCGGACGGGCGCGATCGCAAAGCTTGCAGCCGCTCTAGACAACTATCTTGTCGGCGGCGTGGTCACAAACATCGGCCTCTTACGGTGGCTCGTCGAACAGCCCGCATTTGCAAGCGGTGACACGACAACGAATTTCTTGCCGCAGCACTTTCGCTCAGAGATGCTCGAGCGCATGGTCGACCGCGAGCTTGCGGAACTGGCGGCTGCGGGCGCGCTGCAGACTCTAACCGTTCAACAAGGGAACGTAACAGATCCGTGGCGCAACCTCGGCGCGTGGCGTCATCTCGTTGACACTCGGCGCGTGAGCCTGAGTGGTGCGATGGTCGAGGTGAATTGGCAGTATGCCGCAGGAGGTTGGCTCTGCCGGCGAGGTGATCGCTCCGCGCTCGTAGTGCCAAAGGGGAACGGAACTTTCGAGCTGGCAAGCGCGTCACACAGCTCGAAGTATGCGGCATGGCTCACTGCAGATGGCGTCGCAATTACCCAATGCGGCGTGGTGACCCAGTTCGCATTACCCAAGCGGCCGACAGATGCTGCGGACGCTGGGATGCGGCACGGCGGCGAGGCGGTCAAAGGCTCAGTCGAGGCACCGATGAGCGGCACAATCGTGAAGGTCAACGTAAAGCCCGGCGAAATAGTCAGCGCATTTCAAGTCCTACTCGTCATGGAAGCAATGAAAATGGAGCACGCCATCGTTGCGCCCTACCCAGGGACGATCACCGATGTGAAAACCCAGGTTGGTCACAGCGTCATGGCGGGCGACGTACTCGCTGAGATTTCGGAAGCCTAACTGTGGCTGCTGTTTTTGACTCGCTACCAAAACGAGTGACTGTCGTTGAAGTTGGGCCGCGCGATGGTTTGCAGAACGAGCACGCGCTCATCCCAACGGAAGTCAAGGTGCGTTTCGTCGACGCGCTGTCCGACGCGGGTCTTCCCGCCATCGAAGTAACCTCGTTCGTCAACCCGAAGGCAATTCAGCAGCTGGCCGACGCCGAGGACGTCTTGCGCGCGATCACGCGAAAGCCAGGCGTCCGATACCCCGTGCTGGTCCCCAACGAACGCGGATTCGAGCGAGCCCTAGCCGCGGGTGCGCATGAGATTGCCGTTTTTACGGCCGCATCAGAGACGTTCAACAAACACAATATCAACGCGACGATCGCAGAGTCTATAGAGCGCTTCAAGCCGGTGGTTGCGGCCGCGAAGAAGCACGAGATAAGGGTTCGCGGCTACGTGTCAACGACTTTTGGATGCCCGTATGAAGGTCCGATCAAGCCTGCCGCCGTTCTCGAGGTCGCGATGAAGCTCTTAGAGTTGGGTATCGACGAAATTAGCATTGGCGACACTATCGGCATCGCGACACCGCGGCAAGTTGCGGAGCTGTGCGCGCTCCTGCTGAAGAAGATTGACGCCGGCCGCCTTGCGCTTCACCTGCATGACACACGCGGCACTGCGCTTGCAAATGTCGTGGCCGGCCTGCAGTCAGGTGTCGCGATCTTCGATTCATCCGCAGGCGGTCTCGGCGGCTGTCCGTACGCGCCGGGCGCCGCAGGCAACCTGGCCACTGAAGACCTCATTTACATGTTGAACGGTATGGGAATTGAAACCGGCGTGTCGCTTGACAAAGTGGTTCGCGCATCCGCGCTGCTGGCGGCACAGCTCGACCATCCATTAACGTCAAAATACTTTCAGGCTGTAACCGCAAATAGTTGATGTAGCAACGGACCTTTACGTCCGTTTAACGTAGCAACGGACCTTTAGGTCCGTTTTTATTTCAACCGCTTCGCGTTGAGCAGCGTGTTGGTCGCCTCATCGAACGTCCTAGGCAGACCGGTGGCGGCGTTGCGTAGTGCAATGCCAAGCGTTGCTTTAATGCCGTCCTTTTCGAGGCCGCCACTAATGCGATCGTAAATACCTTTGGCGCCTTTGAGACCGCACTCCACTGCAAGGATCGCAAACTCGTCTTCGCCGGTACGCGCAACGATATCGTAACCCCGGCATGCACGTTTCATAATTGCGGCGGTTCGCAGTAGCAGGGCGTCGCCTTTGTCGCGACCTTCGCTGTCGTTGATCGTACGCAAGCCATCGATATCGACGCAAATGACGCACGCCGAATGATTGTGGCGAGCGCAGCGCGCTTCTTCGGCGGTCAGGATGCGATCAAAGGCGCGGCGATTGAATGTCTGGGTGAGTTTGTCGACGAGAACCTCACCTTCGATTTCACTGACCTTGCCTGCGCCCTCGCTGGCTTCTCGCTCGTGCTTGAGGATAGCGCCCAAAAGTCCGGCGACCATCTCGACGAGCCAAAGGTGTTGCTTAAGGCTGTCGTCCCGAGGCTCCGGATCCATGCCGGCCAGAGTGCCGTACACTTTGCCGTCACCGATAAGCAGCGGCGCGCCGATGTAGGATCCTACCTTGAGATTTTGCATGGCAGGCGCAGACTCATAAGCGGGAATCTCCGCGACCCTCGGTGCGACGCGGGGGCCGCTGCCTGCGACCATACGCCAGCACAAAGTATCAGTCCATGGCATCGTGGCGCCTTGCTTTATCGCGACTCCATCGCCAACCGTGCTTAACACGACGAGATCCTCGCCTGCGACTCTCGTCGTCATCCAAAAACCGAGGCCGACCTTCTCTCGAAGCAGACCGAGAGCAACCTCGGCCGCGGAGCTAAAGTCCTCTTGTGATGCCTGCTGTGTTTCTGCCATCCTCTTAGTATATCGGCTTTCTTAGCCTAGGTCTGGCCCGTCCCAAAGCAATAGCTCGCCATTGCCCGTGACGTCAAGCCCTGAGATACGAGCCATACGTACGGTGTCACCGGCTCCCAGGGTCCCACCGTTTGCAATAACGGACCCCTCGGCCACAAACAGAAAGCCAAGACGTGTGGGGTCGAACTTATAGCTGACCGACCCGTCTACTAGACGAGCCACCGAAAAGGCCGCGTTTTGCTGCAAGGAGATGGGCGCATTCGCGCCCGGTTTACCGCTCGCAGTGAGGAACCAGCGGCCGAGCCTATCGGCCACCATGAAGTCGCGCTGACCATATTGCGTTGGTAAACCGGTCTTGGGCGGCACGATCCACATTTGCACGAACTGCAACTCATCTGTCTTAGAGTGGTTGAACTCGGAATGACGGATGCCGGTTCCCGCGCTCATATACTGAACGCCGCCTGGCCCGACGACACCGCGGTTGCCCATGCTATCTTGATGCTCAAGTTCGCCGGACAGAACGTAGGTGATGATCTCCATGTCGCGATGCGGATGCGGCGGGAAACCTTGACCTGCGGCGACGCGGTCGTCATTGAGCACGCGCAGAGCGCCCCAGTTTTGATTCTTAGGATCGTTGTAATCGGCGAAACTAAACGAGTGGTATGTCTTGAGCCACCCGTGATCGGCGCAATACCGGTCTTGGCTGCGTTGAACCGAGAAGGTCGGTGTCGCGATAGTCATCTCACAACTTCCAATCAATGCCGTGTCGATCGGCGGCTGCGCGAGCTTCGTCGTAACCTGCATCGGCGTGGCGCACAATCCCAATTCCCGGGTCAGTCGTCAACACGCGGTCCAGTCGCGCATCACCGTCGTCCGATCCATCGGCGACAACCACCATGCCCGCATGCAGCGAGTACCCTATGCCTACGCCGCCACCATGATGAACGCTCACCCAGTGCGCGCCACCGACCGCGTTGAGCAGCGCGTTGAGAATCGGCCAATCAGCGATGGCGTCCGAACCGTCCTTCATCGCCTCCGTTTCGCGATACGGTGAGGCGACCGATCCGCAGTCGAGGTGGTCGCGTCCTATGACGATGGGAGCAGCCAGTTCGCCGCGCTTCACCATGTGGTTCATTCGCAAACCGAACTCACGCCGCTCGCCATATCCGAGCCAACAAATGCGTGCTGGAAGGCCCTGGAACTTTACGCGCTCGCGCGCCATTTCGATCCAGCGGCGCAAGTGGTCATTTTTTGGAAACGTCGCGAGCAGGGCGTCATCGAGTTTCGCAATGTCAGCCGGATCACCGGAAAGCGCAGCCCAGCGGAATGGTCCTTTGCCTTCGCAAAACAGCGGCCGTATATACGCGGGTATGAAACCAGGAAATGCAAAGGCGTCCTCGAGGCCAGCCTTGCGCGCCTGCAAACGGATGTTGTTTCCGTAGTCGAACACGATTGCGCCGCGGTGCAAGAAACCGTTCATTGCCTGGACATGCGCAGCCATGGACTCGAGCGCACGCTTCTCGTACTGTTCTGGATCCTGCTCGCGCAGTTCGGTCGCGCCTTCGAGCGTTACGCCAGCCGGCACATAACCGTTGAGCGCGTCATGAGCGGAGGTTTGATCGGTCACAACGTCGATCGGCGCGCCGCGACGCAACAGCTCCGGGAAGACGTCGGCTGCGTTGCCGAGCAGGCCGATCGAGAGAGCCTGACCTGTGGCAGCGGCAGTTTGTGCAAGCGCGAGCGCTTCGTCGATTGTCGACGCCGACACGTCGCAATAGCGCCCTTCGATGCGCCGGCGAATTCGCCCCGGATCCACCTCTACGCAAATCGCGACGCCCCCGTTCATGGTGACGGCAAGCGGCTGCGCCCCTCCCATGCCGCCGAGCCCCGCAGTGAGCGTGATGCGGCCGCGCAGCGATCCACCGAAATGCTTCTGCGCGAGTGCTGCAAAGGTCTCGAACGTTCCCTGCAAGATGCCTTGCGTGCCGATGTAGATCCACGATCCTGCGGTCATCTGACCATACATCGTCAGACCTTGTGCTTCGAGTTCGCGAAAAATCTTCCAAGTGGCCCACGCAGGCACGAGCAAGGAGTTGGCAATGAGCACGCGCGGCGCCGCATCGTGTGACTTGAACACTGCGACGGGCTTGCCCGACTGTACGATCAGCGTTTCGTCATTGCGAAGACGCTTGAGCGTGCGAACGATCGCGTCAAATGCCTCCCACGAGCGAGCCGCGCGCCCACTGCCGCCGTACACCACGAGATCCTGCGGCCGCTCTGCCACCTCGGGGTCGAGGTTGTTCATCAACATCCGCATCGCCGCTTCCTGACCCCATCCGAGACAGGTGCGCTGCGGGCCGCGCGGTGCTCGCACGACGCGAGGCGCCGATGTCGTACTCATGGCTTACAGTACTCCGATCTGATCCTCGACTGCGGCGACGAGCTTTCCGCTGCGCACGAGTTCGAGCGAGGTGTTGATGTCTTCGCTGATGTTGCGGTCATGATCGAGATGCGTCACCGTCTCGCGCAGGAGACGATGGGCGATACTCGTACCGCGACCCGGTTTAAGCGGAGCCCGAAAATCGAGCGCTTGGGCCGCTTCGAGCAGTTCGATGGCGACGACCGTTTCGTAGTTCGCGACGACCGAGGCGAGCTTGCGAGCAGAGATCGTCCCCATGCTATTGTGATCCTCTTGCCCCGCGGACGTTGGTATTGAGTCAATCGATGCCGGCGTGGAAAGTGTCTTGTTCTCGCTGACAAGCGCGGCAGCGGTATATTGAGCGAGCATATAGCCGCTGCACAAGCCGAAGCGCTCGGTGAGAAACGGCGGCAAACCCTCAGCCCCTTCGAGCAGCTTATACGTGCGGCGTTCGCTAATGGATGCCGCGTCGGTGAGCGCGATGGCCACGTAGTCGAGTACGAGCCCGACCGGGCCGCCATGAAAATTTCCGTTGCTGACGAGGGCGCCGTCATCGGGGAAAATGATGGGATTGTCCGTCACCGAGTTGATTTCAATCTCAAGAGTGTTTTCTGCGAAGCGCAACGTGTCACGCGCCGCGCCATGAACGACTGGCATGCAGCGAAACGAGTAAGGATCCTGCACGCGGTCGCAATCCCGGTGCGATGCGACAACTTCGGACCCGTGCAGCAGTTTGCGGGTATTGCCAGCACAGCGCGCCTGACCTTGGTGCGGGCGCAATGCGTTAATGCGCTCGGCGAACGGGGCATCGGTGCCAAGGTAGGCTTCTAAGCTCATTGCGCCGCAGATGTCTGCCGCCTTGAGCGCGTTGCTGGCGCGCACCAGCGCAAGCGCGCCGATGCCGGTCATGATCTGCGTGCCGTTAATGAGCGAGATTCCCTCTTTGAATGAGAGCGTGTACGGTTTGAGCCCCGCCCGTTGCAAGGCCGCCGCGCCGCCAACACGCTCGCCTTTGAACCAGGCTTCTCCCTCGCCGATAATCACGAGCGCCATGTGTGCAAGCGGAGCGAGGTCCCCGGAGCATCCGACGGATCCTTGTGACGGAATTACAGGTGTCACGCCGCGATTGAGCATTTCGAGAAGCAGCTCGATGAGCTCGATACGCACACCGGAATATCCACGGACAAGCGATTGTGCGCGCAAGAGCATGCTGGCGCGCGTCGCGTCGCCCGCGATTGGCTCACCGACGCCGGACGCGTGACTTAAGATGAGGTTGCGTTGGAGGGCAATAGCTTCGGCGGGCTCGATCTTCACGTTCTTAAGCCTGCCGAAACCAGTCGTGACACCGTAGATCCGACCGTTCGTGGCAACCGCATGTTCAACGACGTCGCGAGCGGCTCGAACTTGAGGACGCGCGCTGTCATCAAGAGCTACAGCGACGCCGTCCGACGCGACCCGCTTAACGAGTGATAATGTAAGGTTTGTACCGTTGATCTTGACGGCTTGAGCGGTCTGCATCGATGCCGTCTGTTCTAGCCGGAAGTGCTGGCTTCCGCTCGCAGACCGAAGCGCCGATACAAATCCAGGCGGTTACGAATGCCAAGGTCAGAGCGTTCCAAAAACGAACCTCACGAGTGCCAAGTATGCGACCATTCACGATCGGTTGAGGAAATATCTTTGAAACCAGTACACGTCACAATTGACGGTCCTGTGGCATCGGGGAAAAGTACCGTCGCGCGCATACTTGCGGACCGGCTTGGTTTCGCCTTTTTGGATACCGGCGCGTTATACCGCGCCGTCGCTTTCCAAGCACTTGAGCAACAAATTCCGCTCGAAGAAGATCCCGTCGATAAACTCATCGCGCAACACATGCCGGAAGTAGTGCTTGACGACCTCGATCCGTTAACGTATCGTATCCGCATCGATGGCAAACTGCTTGGCCAAGAGCTCTTTGCTCTACCTGTTTCACAAGCCGTGTCACCGATTGCCGCCATGCCCAAAGTGCGCCAGCGGCTCGTCGGCGCCCAACGCACGTTTGCCGAGGGACGAGATGTCGTCATGGCAGGTCGTGACATCGGCACAGTCGTGCTTCCGGATGCACGCTTCAAATTCTACCTGACCGCCAGCATCGACGCGCGAGTCGATCGCCGGCTGCTCGAACTGCACGCACTGGGCGTTCTCATCGATCGCGAAACGCTGCATGAAGAAATCATGGCTCGTGACAAACGAGACACAACACGCACAGTATCGCCACTTGCAAGAGCATCCGACGCTATCGAAATCGATACATCTCACATGACGGTCGATATGGTCGTCGACAAGCTCGAGCACACGGTGCGCGTTTCGCCGCAACGGTGAGCACATAACAATGGGCTGGCTTCTCTACAAAAGTGTGAAGTACACGCTGATGCCGGCGACCACGCTGCTGTTCGCCGCACGCTCCAGTGGTGCCGAGAACGTTCCTCGTGAAGGGCCGCTCGTGGTCGCTTCCAATCACGTTTCGTACCTCGATCCGCCACTACTGGGCACGTGGTTTCCGCGGGTGATTAACTTTATGGCCAAGCAAGAGCTTTTCGACGTGCCCATATTGGGACCGCTGATCCGAAGGGTCCACGCATTCCCTGTCAATCGCGACGCCGGCGATCTCGGCGCGATCCGCCACTCGCTTCGCATTCTCAAGGGCGGTGGGGTCGTCGGCATTTTCCCCGAAGGGCGCCGCAACGTCGACGGCGAGGCGCAAGCGCGCAGCGGCGCGGTGCTCCTTGCTGCCACCGCGCACTGCCCACTTGTACCCGTCGCGCTGGTCCGCACGAATCTCGCAGCCAGACGACTGCGTGCTAGCAAAGTGGAAGTGCGCATAGGCAAGCCGATGATGTTCCAGGGAAGCGCCCGAAAACCAACGAAACTAGAACTCACAGCGTGGACTGAAGAGTTGACGCAACACATCGCCTCTCTTTTGGAGAACAATGAAGATCCAAAAAGCGCGGACCCAAGGGTTCTGCTTCGGCGTTGAGCTGACATACAAGAAGGCGCTCTCCGAGACAAGCGAGCGCGACGACGTTTACACGATGGGTAACATCGTCCACAACCCGCTCATCGTCAAAGAACTCGACGATAAGGGCCTGCACAACGTCGACAGCCTCGATGACATATCCGAGGGCACTCTCTTCGTTCGGGCGCACGGCCTGCCGCCGCAGACACTCAAGGCAGCCGAAGACAAGGGCTTGCGCATCGTCGATGCCACGTGCCCCATGGTCACGAGAACGCAGCGCTTAGCGCAAAAACTCAGCGAAGAGGGTCGCACGGTCGTCATCCTCGGCGACCCCAACCATCCCGAAGTCAAAGGCATCGCAGGACACGCACCCGGCTGCATCATTATGAACGAGTGGCCGCAAGACGAATCGGAAATCCGGCGCGCGCGGCGCATCGCTATTGTTTCGCAGAGCACGCTCAACGGCGACAAATTCCGTGAGCTTGTCGGTAGAATTACCGCGATGAACTACGAGGTACGGGTCTTCAACACGATCTGTTCGGACACACAAGGCCGGCAAAAGTCCGCGCGCGAGCTTGCGGGTGAAGTCGACAAGATGGTTGTTATCGGCGGCACCAAGTCTGCGAACACGCGCCACCTCGCTGAGATATCTGAGGCCGAGGGCGCAAAAGCGTTTCTCATCGAGAATGCATCAGAGCTCAAGCGCGAATGGTTCACGGGCGACGAACACGTCGGCATCGCAACGGGCGCTTCCACCCCCGGATTTTTGGCGGACGAAGTCATCGACCAGTTGATGGACTGGTTCCCACAAGCCGAACCCGTCTGGGCCTAAACGACGTGCGTAGGCACGGCGGCGAGAAGTCGGGCGCGTTTGCGCTCTCCGAGGAGCGCGCGGCTGCCGATAACTACTGTGATTTTGCTGTGCAGAACCGGATGTAGTTTTGGCAAAAACTTCCAAGCAACAATCGAGCAAGCAGGACAAAAAAGCGCAGGCCTTGAGGCCGGCCGCTGCAGTTCCCGCGTCGTCTGACAGCGAGCCGAACCGGCCCGCGAGCGGACCTCTGAGCGGGCGCGAAATCCTCGCAGTTGCGGTAATCCTGGCAGTCGGATTTTTTGTCCGCTTGATATTCATGCCGGGCGAAGGTCATTCGACCGACGTCGGCACGTTCGAATCATGGACGCTGAGTCTCATCAAGTACGGCATCCACGATTTCTACGATAAGGCGGGGTTTGTAGATTACCCGCCGGGATATTTGTATGTTTTAGCGGCCTTCGGCTGGATCTACAATTTCTTCTCGCACACAAACCTGCCGTTCGACGCCCTCAAGTTCGCGATCAAAGCGCCTGCAGTTCTCGCCGACTTGGGGCTCGCATACCTTTCATTCTTGCTCGTGCGCCGAACGTGGTCGACCAACGCAGGGCTGTGGGCGCTGGCGCTCGTTGTCTTCAACCCGGCCGTGTGGTTCGTCTCCGCCTACTGGGGTCAGGGCGACTCTGTCACCGCCCTCTTCGTTGTGTGGTCGGTCTACTTCATGGTGACCAAGCGCTTCGAACTTGCGTGGTTCATGTTCGCGTTCGCCGTGCTCATCAAACCGCAGCCCATCGTCGTCGTGCCTGCTCTCCTCGTCTGGCAGCTGCGCAGCGGCGCTCCGCTGTGGCGGCTCGCCTTCATTCCGCTTATCGGCTTTGCGGTGGCCTATGGCGGGTCGGTACCATTTGCTCCCAACACGCATCCGGTCAGCGTGCTGACATGGCTCTACGAGCGTTATCACACTGGCACGGCGCTCTATCCTTATAACTCGTGCAACGCCTTCAACCTCTACTCAACGCGTCTTGATTTCTGGCAACGCGACGACAAGCTCATTCCAGATCTGCCCTATTTTCAAGGATGGCCGCAATGGGCGTGGGGCGTCACGATCGTGTCAGCCTTCGTCTTCGCCGTGTCCGTACGTCTCTGGCGCACCCTTGCGAGCGATTCCACACAATCTGAGCGCGAGAGCTCGTTCTATACGGCCCTGTTCCTCTCGCTGCTCGGCCTATTCATGTTTGCCACGCGCATGCATGAGCGCTACCTGTTCTCGGCGCTGGCATTTGGCCCGCTGATCTTCAATGTCAGTCCGCTCAATCGCGTCGTTTACTTCATCCTTTCAGGGACGTTCCTCGTCAACTTATTTTATGCGCTGCAATACCTCTACGCTCCAAGTCCCGATCTCGCACCGCAGATCGTCCACCCGCTCTCCATCCTCAACGTGACGTGTCTTTTCTTAGTGGCCGGCGCGTATCTTGTGCCGGAAGTCGGCGAGTCACTCAACAATGGGCTGAATCGCCTGCGCGCTGGTCTTGCTTCCATCACACGTCGAGACGCGCCGCTGGCGTGGGAAGGTCTTATTGGGGTAACGCGCACCGATGTTATGATCGTCATCGGACTGACGCTCGCCACCGGTGTCTTGCTGTACACGAACATCGGCCGCCCCGCTGAGCGCATCTTCGATGAGATTTACTACGCTCGAGCTGCGCAAGAGTACATCCATCACCTGCCGCAGTTCGAGTGGACTCACCCGCCGCTCACTAAGCTCATCCTCACCATCGGTGCTCTCATTTATAAGGTCGATCCGGTGGGTGCCCGGCTCATGAGCGCGCTCTTCGGCACGCTCACGGTGCCCTTGCTCTACGCCTTTGCGAAGCGGCTCTTTTCGTCTACTCCGGCAGCTGTCGCCGCGGTCGTGCTGCTTGTGTCAAGCGGCTACTTCTACGTGCAATCGCGGATTGCAACGCCCGAGATTTTTGTGGCCTTCTTTGCGCTGGCCACGATTTATTGCGTGTACCGCCTCTGGATTGCAGGTCAGATCGTCAAGTCACCCCCGTGTGTCATTTACCCAGACGGATCGCGGGTCGAGCAAAACGAGGTCACGTTCGAGTTTGGCGAACGGCTGCCGCTGCGTAGTGCGAAACTTCAGTTTGGGCAGCAGACGGCACAGTGGAGCGCCGCAGGCGTGCATATAGAAGAAGCCGGTAACGTCATTGACTGGAAGAACGACGGTTCGATTTCCGGTCGCACCGAGGATAGGCCAGCGCTTGATCTGCAGCGATGGGCGTTTTGGCTCGTCATGACCTGCCTCGCAGTGGCGTGTGTGATTTCGAGTAAGTGGAATGGACTATTCGACTTAGTCGGCATCTGGGGTGTTGCCATTGCCGTGAGCTTGCAACGGCGCCTGCCGTGGGTGCCTGAATCAGAAAAGGGTGGAACGCCCAAGCGTTTTTTGTGGGGTAATGCCTACGGATTCCGGCTGCCTATTTTCTTGCTGGGCACGGTTGTGGTCACGACCATTGTCTACTTACTGACTTATATTCCATTCTTTCACGACGGTACTAATTCGGGAGTTGGTCACGCAGGGTTCAAGGACTTGCTCACGTTGCAGACCGTGATGTATGGTTACCACCATGGTCTCAAGGCGACGCATCCATTTAGCTCGCCGTGGTGGACCTGGCCGCTTGAGCTGCGGCCTGTCTCCTACTATTCTCACGATCTTACCAAGCCCGGCCACGTTCCGATTATTTCCGAAGTTATTGCGCTGCCCAATCCATTTGTGTGGTGGATAGGATTGATCACGGTTCCCGCGTCCGCATATCTTGCGTGGCGCGAACGTCACAAAGGTATGATGCTCTGCGTAGCAGCTTACTTCTTCCAATGGCTGCCGTGGATGGCATCGACACGCATCGACTTTCAATATAACTTTTATCCGAACACGGCTATCATATGCTTGTGTTCGGTCTACGCATTGGTGCGGCTCGTACGGTGGGCCAAGGAAACGAGCGAAACGGAACCGAGGCGACTGCGCTTGGCGCGCCTCCTCGCTGTCGTGTACCTCGGGGTGTGCCTGTTGAGCTTCGCCTATTTCTTCCCAGTGCTGAGCGCAACACCCATTACTCGGCAAGGTTATAACCATCGAATGTGGATTACCGTGACGTGCGATGAAGGTCAAAAGCACTGCAGCGGATGGAACTGACGAGTGGCGGACGACAGGGTTGCCTCGCTCTCGGTTTTTTTCCCAGCGTTTAACGAACAAGACATCATAGCGAAGACTGTCGAGCACGCTACGCGCGCCGTCTCGAGTTTCGTCGACGATTATGAGGTCATTGTTGTCGATGACGGCAGCTCGGACAGGACGGCGGCAGTTGTCGAAGACCTCGCACGGCGCGATCCCCACGTGCGGCTCGTGCGGCACGAGGTTAATCGCGGTTATGGCGCCGCACTGCGCACCGGCTTTGCAAGCGCTCAAAAAGAGCTGGTGTTTTTCTCAGACGCAGACGGTCAATTCGATCTCCAAGAGCTGTCCGGGCTCTTGAGCATGCTCAAGCGCGCGCCGATCGTGCTCGGCTATCGCATCCGGCGCAGCGACCCGATGTACCGGCTCTACATTGCAAAGGTCTACAATATCGTTGTGCGGCTCGTGTTTGGATTACGCGTGCGCGACATCGATTGCGCGTTCAAGCTCTTTCGGCGCGATGTCTTGCAAGGCGTTGAGCTTGAGTCAGATGGCGCGTTTATCAGCTCGGAGCTGCTCATCAAACTGAAGCGTCGCGACATACCGATGGTGGAGCGCGGCGTGCATCACTATCCGCGCACGACGGGAATCTCAAAAGGGGCGACGCCGAAAGTCATCCTCAGGACCATCCGGGACGTCATCCGCCTGCGTCTTGGGCGCCCGCTCAATCCGCCGCCGGCGCCATGATGATGGAGAGGTCGAGCCTGACTCGACCTATGTAGCAACGGACCTTTAGGTCCGTTCATCCAATAAGAAACACATGTCAGGACATTCCAAGTGGCATAACATAAAGCTGCGCAAGGGTAAGGTTGATGCCCAGCGCGGCCAGCTCTTCACCAAGCTGAGCAAAGAAATTATTATTGCGGCTCGAGCCGGGCTACCCGATCCAGAGGCGAACTTCCGGCTCAAGATTGCCGTTTCGCGAGCGCGCGACGCCAACATGCCGATGGACAACATCAAGCGTGCGATTGCGCGCGCGAGCGGCGAAGGCAAATCCGACAACTACGAAGAGATCCGATATGAGGGATACGGACCGAGCGGTGTCGCGGTCATCGTTGAAGCCGTGACGGACAATCGCAACCGCACGGCGTCCGAAATGCGCTATATCTTCTCGCGCAACGGCGGTAATTTGGGCGAAACAGGCAGCGTCGGCTGGCTCTTTGAGGAGCGCGGCGTTATCATGCTGCCCACTGATGGTATCAGCGAAGAAGAACTGCTCGAAGCCGCCGTCGTCGACGGCGTCATCGACGTTCAGCGGTCCGGCGACGCGGCCGAAATCATTACCGAACCGCGCGCGCTGGCCGCCGTGCGCGATCATATAGAGCGCGAGCTGCTCGCGCCGAAAAAAGCGCTGGTCACGTCCGCCACCATCGATCTGCGGGCAAAGACGCACGTTGACGTGGCGGCTGCGGACGCGCCGGCGGTGCTCCACTTTCTCGACGCTCTCGAGGAACACGACGACGTCACGCACGTTTACTCAAACGCGGACATTCCTGACGCAGTGCTTGAAGCGCTTGCATGAGCGACGACCCAAGTCGCCCGCGCCGGCGACGGCCCCGTCCGTCGGACTCACCCCGCAGGTCCTCGCGCCGCGTCATTGATTATCTCCCCATAGCTGCCCTTGCGACGTTTGTGCTTGCGATCGCCGTCGTTGCGATCATGGCTTCGATTTGGCTTGCACCCGCGGGGAAGCCGGTGCCGGTGCCGTCATTCATGGGCATGCCGTTCGATCACGCGCAGTCGCTTGCTTCCTCCGCTCACCTCGGCCTTCGGGTCGTTGCCCATCGGACAGATTTCCACGCACCCAAGAATGTCATCATCGGACAGCTTCCGAGTGCCGGTGAGAAAGTGAGGGAAGGCCGCGTCGTTGACGTGATCCTCTCAGATGGCGTTCCCACGGTGAGTGTGCCGAACCTCAGCAACCTTTCGTTGCGCGATGCGAAGCTTGCGCTTGGGAACGCGCACTTAACGCTTGGAAAAGTCGCGGAAAGCCAAAACGTCGATGTGATCGCCGGGCAAGTGTTGGAGCAGCACCCCGACCCCTTCACGCAGTTGCCCGCCGGCGGCGCTGTTGACGTCACGGTTGCCAAAGGCCGCCCACAGATGTACGCGCCGAACTTTATCGGGATGTCACTCGATTTCGCCAAGAAGGCGGCGGCGGACGCGCACGTTGTGATCGGTGGCGTGACGCAAATGCCAATTCGCGAGGGTGCCAAGCCCAAGGGCACGATCGTTGCTCAAGATCCTGTACCCGGTTTTGCAATGACGCCGAAGCAGAAGATGTCGCTGCAAGTCTCCGGCGGAGGGCCGCAGACGCCGACGCCAAGTCCGAGCCCGCTCGCGAGCGAAGAGGCAGCCCAATCGTCGCCAACCCCATCGCCCTCGCCGTCGCCAGTGTTGGCGTCGCCGGGAGCGGCGCGGACGATGCGCATCTCAGTTGCGCTGCCTAAATCCGACGTCGCGAAGCCAGTGCGCATTGTGCTCCAGGACGCGACTGGATCAAAGACGATATTCGAACAGACGACGACCGGCGGCGTTACGTTGAGTTTCGATCTCACAGTGGTCGGCGGAGGCACAATCGAGACCTACGTCGACGGCAAACTCGTCACAACAACACCTCTGTAGCGGTCGACTTACGTCGAGCGTTAAGGAAACCGCGGTGCTCCCCCAGAACGACGCCGTGATGAAGATAGCCCCATCGCTTCTTTCTGCTGACTTCTCCAAGATCCGCGATCAGATGGAAACCGTCGAACGTGCCGGCGCCGATTATATGCACATCGACGTTATGGATGGCCGATTCGTTCCCAATATCACGTGGGGGCCAAAGATTGTCAAAGATTTGCGCACGCTGACAAAACTGCCGTTTGACACACATCTGATGATCGTCGAGCCGGAGCGCTACATCGCGGATTTCGCCGAGGCGGGTTCCAATATCATTACCGTGCATTGGGAGACGACTGCGCACGCTAACCGGCTCATCCATCAAATCAAAGAGCACGGCGTCCGTGCGGGTCTGTCTCTTAATCCGGCAACACCGCTCAACGTGCTCGACGAGATATTACCGTACATCGATCTGCTGCTCATCATGAGCGTCAATCCCGGATTCGGTGGCCAGTCATACATTCCGACGTCAACAGCGAAGCTCACAGCCGCTCGCGAACTTATCGACCGCCGCAAGTGTAAAGTTGAGCTTGAAGTCGATGGCGGCGTGCATCTTGACAACGTGCTTGAGGTCGCCCGTACGGGAGTCGACACAATCGTTATGGGTTCGGCTATTTTCGGCACGCCACAGCCCGGAGAGACGCTCGCGCGCGTGCGTGCGCTATGCGCACACTGAATCCGCCGCTGACCGAGGACCAACTCATCGATGCGATTACTCAGGCGTTGGGAGAGCAGCCTCGCCGCCTTGTTGTCGGCATCGGCGATGATGCGGCAGTGTGGAAAGCGCCGCGCTCACACATTAGTCTCATCACCACAGATACGCTCGTCGACCATGTCCACTTCCGGGTCGTATCAACAACGCCCGAGGCGCTGGGCCACAAGGCGCTCGCGGTAAACCTTTCCGATATCGCGGCGATGGGCGGAACGCCGGTGCTCGCCGTCGTCGCGCTTGGCATCACCGATGTCGTTGACGAAAGCTGGGCGCGCAGTTTCTACACTGGAATGGCGAAGCTCGCACGGCGCTACCAGTGCACCATAGCGGGCGGCGATATTGTGCGATCTCCCATGCTCACGATTTCGGTTACCGTTGTAGGAGACGTGCGCAAAAGCGGGTTACGGTTGCGCAGCGGTGCAAAAGCAGGTGACCTTGCATGCGTTACGGGGCCGCTTGGTCTTGCTGCCGCCGGCCTGCGGCTAAGCGACACTGAAACCTCTCCGCTCCTGCGCGCGGCATACGAAAACCCAACCCCTCGCATACCGGAGGGCAAGTTTTTGGGAGCATCTCGCGCCACACATGCCATAATGGATATTTCGGATGGGTTGTCGCTCGACGTCGCTCGCATGGCACGAGCTTCTGGTGTTGACGTCTGTCTCGATCTCGCGGCCTTAAAACCACACGAAGCCATCGCTGGCATGTCGGACGCGCGCGAACTTATGCTTCACGGCGGCGACGATTACGAGCTGCTCGTGGCGGTTGACACGCGCGCCTATGCGCATCTCGCACAACGCTTCAAGGCGCGCTTTAGACGCGATCTAACATCGGTGGGTCGCTTTGAACAGGGCAGTGGGAACGTGTGGGTGCTTGAAGACGGGAAACGCCGGGAGCACAAAGCTCGCGGCTACGATCACCTGCAAATATGACTGAAAACTGGAGTTTCTATTTCTGCCAGGTGAATGGGGCACTCGCCTCAATTTTTGTGGATATGGGGCTCAAGAACGAGGTTCCCATTTTAAGCAAGCCCTGGCTGCTGTGGGCTTGGCTTTATTTTCGATCCCCGCGGCCTGATGGGCTTTCGAGCGATGTCGAAGCGCCGAAGCTGTTCGAGATCGAAGAAGCACTATCACAACGATTCACTGTCTCGTGCGACGCCATTTTCTCAGGAAGGATCACGACATCGGGCCGCCGCGAGTTCTATTTTTACGGCTCGGCTCCGGTAACGTTCGAGGCCGATCTGGCAGATGTAATGGCTAGGTTTCCAGATTACAAATTCGACAAAGGCACGAAAAAAGATCCCGACTGGCATCAGTACCTTAACGTCTTGTACCCTTCTCCGAAGATCCAACAACAAATGCACAATCGAGATCTGATTGAGTACTTGAAATCGAATCAGGACAGCTTGCACAAGCGGCGTGACGTTGTCCACAGGGCTTACTTCCCGTCTGAAACTGATGCGCGACGATTTGCCGCAGCCGCCAGCGGCTTCGGATACGATCTTTTGTGCGTAAAAAAAGACGAACTTAGCTATTTGGTCGAGCTCTCACGCTTACAAGACGTGAAACTCGAAACCGCGAACGAGTTGGCCGTCCAGCTTTGCGACATCGCGCAGCAGTGCAACGGGGAGTACGATGGTTGGGAAACGCCTTTGACGCGCTAAGACATGTTTGTCGGCCCGTTTGTGTGGACCGAGAAGATCTCAGACGGCGCGGACGACCTTATTTGAGCGCAAACACGACGCGCACACGCGCGCGGTTTTTACGGTTCCCGCGTCACGCACTCGAACGGATTGAAGATTGGGAAGCCAGCGACGCCGCGTCTTGCGCATCGAATGGCTGACGTTATTTCCGGACGCGGGGCCCTTGCCGCACACGTCACATCGCTTGGCCACTGTGAGAAACCCTCATTTCGACAGGAAGAAAAGGCCGACAGCCTGTTATAATAGCACACGGCAGGTGCGGCTTCAAGACCTGCAGACTATGAAGAAGCGAGAAGGACCAACTTCCGTCGCACGCATGCAGCGTCCGCCAACCGTCACACGATGTGACGGCGAGACCTTTGTCGACTTCCTCATTGCCGGAACGTTCTTCCTGCGAAAGTATCGCTCCGTCGTCAACGATCTCAATGTGTTCCCCGTGCCCGATGGCGATACCGGCACCAATATGTTGCTCACGGTTCGCGCCGCGATGATAGAAGCGTGCCGCAGCGCGAGCGACAAGCTTTCGGTTGTGGCTGCAGCCGCGGCCCATGGGTCGCTCATGGGAGCACGCGGCAACTCCGGTGTCATCATCTCGCAAATGTTCCGCGGCTTTGCGCACTCCGTCCGGCACAAGGATTCCATCGCCACCATCGATCTCGCCGGAGCGCTCAACGAGGCCGTGCATGCAGCCCGCCAATCGCTGCTCAAGCCGGTCGAGGGTACAATCCTGTCAGTTGCATCTGCAGCGGCGAGCGCAGCCTTTAAGGTGGGTGTCAACGAGCGAAATTTTTACGTCGCTCTTCATGCGATCGTGGACGCGGCCAACGAAGCGCTGGAGAAGACACCCGAACAGCTTGCGGTGCTCAAGGAAGCGAAGGTCGTCGACGCGGGCGGCCAAGGACTCGCGTACTTTCTTGAAGGTTCGCTGCGCATGTTGCCAGGCCGTGCTCCCTACACCACCGCGTTCCCGCGCCGCCCAGTTCGGGGGACCACGTTCACGGGTCGCCAAAAAGTTGAGGAACATCGTTTCTGCACCGAGTTCATTCTCGCCACCGACACCATGCCAGCGCACAAACTGCGCACGATCCTAGCCGATCATGGCGACTCGCTCATCGTGGCTAGCGGTGAGGGTGCTCTGCGCGTGCATATTCACACGGATTATCCGAACAAAGTAATGGATCTCGTCCGCGAATACGGCGATGTCTCCAAAACCAAAGTTGACAATATGGAGGACCAGCACAACGTTCTCGTGGTCGATCGTGAGTCGAAACCTCGAGGTATCGTATGCGTCGTTCCAGGCGACGGCTTCGCAAAGATTTGCAAAGAATTGGGCGCAGATGTGACCGTGCTCGGCGGCGCGACGATGAATCCCTCGGTGAAAGATCTCCTCAAAGCAGTCAACAATGTTTTGGCGCCCATTGTCTATCTCTTCACGAATGACAAGAACATTACGGCCGCCGCTACGGAAGTTCAAGCGCTCAGCGACCGTCGGATCGTTGTTGTGCCCACGCGCAGCGTCGCCGAAGGCATCGCTGCCCTGTTTGGCCTCATCAATCAACCGCCAGACGAAGTGCAAGATCCGGAGGAGCTCATCGCCGACTCAACGCTTGTGGCGAGTGGATCGATCTTTCGCGCCGGCCGCGATGCAGCGTTACGCGGTGTTGCGGTCAAGCGCGGCGAACTCATGGGTGCGCTTGATCCTCGCAACGGTAAGAGTAAACAGATCGTAAAAGGCCCAACAGCCCGTGCGATTGCCGTGGCGATAGTCGGTGACGCATGTGCTGCGGACGCGTCGCTCATCACGCTGTATTATGGGAGTGTGCGCAAGCTCAAAGATGCGGATGCGGTCGCGGAGGCTTTGCGTGCCGCCTACCCAAAGACTGCGGTCGAAGTGTATTATGGCGGACAGCAATCATCCGACTACGTGATTTCCATTGAACGATAGAGACATCTGCGTCGCGATCGACGCCATGGGCGGAGATCACGCGCCTGAAGAGATCGTTATTGGCGCGTGCACAGCTGCGCGTACGCTTGACTGCCGCATCGCGCTGGTTGGCCAGCAGTCAAGGATCGAACAGATCGCGGCGAAGGCTGGTGGCATCCCGCCAAACATCTCCGTCGTCCATGCAGATGGGGTCGTGGCCATGGACGAAGCTCCGGCGGCTGCGGTGCGCCGCGGCGCCGCGACGTCCATGGGAAAGATGGTCGATCTCGTCCGCGATGGTACCGCAAACGCCGCCTTTTCGGCGGGCAACAGCGGCGCGTTCCTTGCAATAGCGACGATTCGGCTGCGCACGTTGCCTGGCATCGCACGGCCGGCTATCGCAACGGCGTGGCCCTCGCGCAAGGGGCCGATGCTCTTGCTTGATGCCGGCGCAAATGTCGATTGCCGCCCCGACTGGCTGCTGCAATTTGCGGTCATGGGCAGCGCATATGCACGCTCGGTGCTTGGCATCGCAACGCCGAGAGTCGGTTTGCTTTCCGTCGGGGAGGAGGCAGACAAAGGCAACGCCCTAACAGAGGCCACGTATCCCTTGTTGGCAGCTGCGCCCGTCAATTTCATCGGCAACGTCGAAGGCCGCGATTTGCTCATCGGCAACGCCGATGTCATCGTATGCGACGGTTTCGTCGGTAACGTCGCGCTCAAGCTTGCGGAGTCGGCTGGGGAATACTTTTTCGGCGTGCTTCTGGAGCACGCCATGGCGAGCACGCGCGGAAAAATTGGCCTGCAGCTGCTGAAGCCGGCACTGCGAGCGTTGCGCAAACGCTTTGACCACCGGGAATATGGCGGCGCACCGCTATTGGGCGTGCGCGGGATTTGTCTCATCGGGCATGGACGTGCGGATGCGCGAGCGATCGGTAGTGCTTGTCGCGCAGCCTTACGTGCAGTGCGGCAAGATCTCGTCGGGAGCATCGGCGGCCTCGTGGCCGCGGCGACACCTACGCAGGCAGAGGCCTCATCGCCGTGAGTCCGGTGGCGGTCGTCACCGACTCCACCGCAGATCTGGGAGAACACGCCGCCGAAGCAGGCATCGAAGTCGTGCCCTTGACAGTTTCGTTCGGCAACGAGCACTTTCGCGATGGCATCGACCTAACGCCCGACGAGTTTTATAAGCGGTTGACGACGAGCCCCCAACCGCCGGCGACGGCGCAGCCTTCTCCGTCGGCTTTTGCCGCAGTCTACTCAACACTGCTCGGCGCCGGAGCAAGCGCTATCGTCTCGCTGCACTGCTCGGGAGCGCTCTCGGGTACATATAATTCAGCGGCAAGCGCCGCAAAGGACATCGATGCATCGCGCATTGAGGTCATCGACACCCGCAGCGTGTCGCTTGGACTTGGACTGCTCGCCCTTCAAGCGGCGGACGATGCACGGCGAGGTCTCGATCGGGCAGAGATCGCCCAGCGGGTGCGCAGCGATGCCTTGAAGATAGAGCTCTATGCTACTATTCCATCGCTGACGTATCTCGCCCGCGGCGGACGCATCGGTCAGTTGCAAGGAATTCTTGGGAACGTGTTGCGCATCGTCCCCATCATTACACTCAAAGACGGAGAAGTGGCCGAATACTCAAAAGTGCGAACGTTTGCGCGGGCGGTCGATCAAATCGTTGAGATCGTGACAACGAGGATCCAAGGTCGCGAACGCGCTCGAGTCGCGGTGCTGCACTCGGTTGCGCCCGAGCTGGCAGCAACAGTAGCCCGCCGCATCGAAGCAACACGAGCGCCTGCGCTTCTCATATCTGAAGGTGTCGGACCAACGGTTGGTACGCATACCGGCCCCGGCGCTGTAGGTGTCGTGTTTATCCAATGAGCGCTCCAAATTGGCTGAGCCACACACACGATGACGGCCTGGGCTGTTACATTCACATTCCATTTTGCGACCGCATTTGTCCGTACTGTGACTTCGCCGTCGTGTTGTACCGGGAGACCCAGATCGGCCGCTACGAAAGCGCGCTACTACGCGAGATGCGTCAGGCTTTTCGTCTGGGGCCGTTGCAGACGCTCTATCTTGGTGGCGGAACTCCATCGGCTCTGCCGCGTGAGACGCTCGAACGAGTCTTGTCCGCTGTGTTCACACAGTTCCAAACGTTGCCAGGAAGCATCGAGTGCACGCTCGAGGCAAATCCGGCGCGCAATCAGCAGGATCTCGAAGCCTGGCACGCCGCGGGCGTCAATCGGCTATCGGTGGGCGTCCAGTCATTTAACGATCGCGAGTTGCACCGGCTGGGCCGCACCCACACGGCCGTCGACGCCATCAATTTTTGCCGCGCCGCGCGCACCGCCGGTTTCACAAACATCAGTATCGATCTTATCGCCGGCGCACCTGGTCAAGATGAGGCCACCTTCGAGCGTACGCTGTCGACAGCGTTATCGCTCGACATCGACCATATTTCCATTTATGGTCTGACAATTGAAGAGGATACTCCCTACGCCGCGTGGCACGGCCGCGATCCCGCTGCGTTTCCCGATGATGATCTCGTCGCGACGATGCTCGAACGCGCGCACGACGCCTTGGGGAGTGCCGGGTTCGTCCACTACGAGATTTCCAACTTTGCACGGCCCGGTTTCGAGAGCGCTCACAACACAGGCTATTGGCGTCAGCGCAACTGCATAGCGCTTGGCGTATCAGCCGCCGGCTATGATGCAGGACTGCGCTATCGCAATCACCGCAACTTCGAGTTGTATGGCGCGTCACTCGAGAACGGCACGAGCGCGCGTGCAGAAGAAGAGCGTTTGGACGCGGACGCGCGTCTCGGCGAAGCGGCCATGCTTGCATTGCGGACCTCGGCGGGAATCGACTATGACGATTTTCTCCACCGCTTCGGCGTGCGGGTGACTGACGTGTTTGAAGCCCCATTGAAAAAATGCTTGGCTGCCGGGCTGCTCGAACAAGATGCTCGTGGGGCGCGCCTTGTCAGGCGGGGCCGCCTTTTGGCCAACACCGTCTGCGCCGAGTTTCTCGTGCCGCAGCATCCGCCTGTGGTGTCGCGTTGAATTTGCTCTTCCGAATCGTGTTTGCGTGCTTGTTTGGCTTGCTCGGCCTGCTCGCCGGACGCGAACTGTCCCTTGCGATCCATTGGCCCGAGTCGACCAGCCGTTTAGAACTTAACGCCTTCCCCATTCTCGGGTTACTCGTCGGCATCGCCGTGTCGCCGTTCATCCAGCGCGGCTTTGAGCGTCTCGTCAGCGCCATCGAAGACAGCATCGCACGGCGCAATCCGGCCGAAGCGTTGTCGGGAGCCATTGGCCTTGTCGTCGGCCTCATCATCGCGTTTTTGGTTCGCGACATTTTCAGTTCGTTCGCGCTCATGCCGCGTTTCGGTCCGATCATTTCCTTCGTTACCAACGTACTCGTCACACTGTTCTTCGCCTACTTCGGCGTGCGGCTGGGGTTGCGCCAGCGCCTAACGTGGTGGTCGCGGGGGGCTGCGTTTAGCAGCGAGGTGGCACCCAAGCTCCTCGACACCTCGGTGATCGTCGACGGCCGCATCCTGGAGATCGTGGAGGCTGGCTTCCTCGATGGACGGCTGATGGTTCCTAAGTTCGTGCTGCGAGAACTGCAATTGATCGCCGACTCGGCGGACCCCGTGAAGCGCAGCCGTGGCCGCCGCGGGCTCGAGGTGCTCAATAAACTGCGTGATATTTCCAAGGGCCTCGAAATCTCCGATCTCGACACCCCCGAGCGCGACGTCGACGGTAAGCTCGTCGCATTGGGCCGCACGCTTGGCGCGCAGGTGTTGACCAATGATTACAATCTCAATCGAGTGGCTAAAGTCCAAGGAGTCTCGGTTCTCAATATCAACGAGTTGGCAAACGCGCTGAAGCCCGTCGTGCTTCCCGGTGAAGAGATGATAGCTAAAGTTGTCAAGGATGGCAAAGAACCGAACCAGGGTGTGGCCTACTTGGATGACGGCACGATGATCGTCGTTGAGAATGGCAAGCGCGTTATGGGCGAAGAAAGCGAAGTCGTTGTAACGTCGGTGTTGCAGACGGCTGCGGGCCGCATGATTTTTGCCAGGCTCAAGAGGTAGCGGCACGGATATCACGGTGTGTGCGATTCTTGCCGCCGCAGGACGCGGTGCGCGCATGGGTCAGCCCAAGCAGCTGCTCGAACTGGCGGGCAAGCCCGTCGCCGCGTGGTCGCTCGCGACCATTGCATCGGTGCCTGCCGTCACGCAGATCGTCGTGGCGTGCGAGCCGGACGAGCGTTCCAGTTTTGAGCGTCTAGGTGCCACGGTTGGAGGCGGAAAGGTACACCGTGTTGTGAGCGGCGGAGCTCGCAGGCAAGATTCGGTCTTCGCGGCATTGCGCGCGCTGGCGTCGCCGGCGGAGGTCGTTCTCGTTCACGATGGGGCTCGGCCTTTCGTCAGTAGAGAGGTGCTCGTGAATGTCATCGAGCAGGCGCGCGAACACGGGGGCGCGATTGCGGCTGTGCCTGTCAAAGATACGATTAAGCAAGTCAGCGACAACGGCACCGTGCACAAGACGATTCCGCGCGCGCATCTTTGGGCTGCTCAAACCCCACAGGCATTTACATACGAGCTCTTGTTTCGTGCACACGAAAGCGCAGAGGCGGATGGCTTCATGGGTACTGATGACGCCGAACTCGTGGAACGATTGGGCGGCGCGACGATAGCCATTGTTGAAAGCTCGTACGAGAACCTCAAGATCACAACGCCCGAAGACCTTATCGTCGCGGAGCGCATCGCGGCAGGGCGGGCGAGCCGATGAGAGTCGGCTTAGGATTCGATGCACACCGTCTCGTGCCGGGCCGGCCACTGGTCCTCGCCGGCTGCCGTATTCCGTTCGAGCGCGGGCTCGAGGGTTACTCAGATGCCGACGTCGCCGCTCATGCCATCATTGACGCTGTTTTGGGCGCGGCCGCGATGGGAGACTGCGGGTCGATGTTCCCAGCAGGCAACCCGGAGTTTGCAGGTGCAGACAGCGTCGCATTGCTGCGCCGCGCGGTAAAGGCAGTTTCAGACGCCGGCTTCAAAGTCGGCAACGTCGATTGCACGATTGTCGCGGAGCAGCCGCCCCTCGCTCCGCACATCGAGTCGATGCGTCAGTGCATCGCACACGCGGTTGGCATACCGGTTAATTGTTGTAACGTCAAAGCCAAACACACCGAGGGCATGGGGTATACGGGTGAGGGCATCGGCATGGCAGCCTATGCCGTCGCCGTGGTGTTCGATGAAGAACATCGAGGCTAAGAATCGGCGCGCGTGGCGAACTTGGCTGAAAAAGAATCATCGAAGTGCACCCGAGATTTCGCTCATCTTCTACAAAAAGCACACGGGCAAGCCGAGCGTATCGTACGATGAAGCAGTCGAAGAAGCGTTATGCTTCGGCTGGGTCGACAGCATCGTGAGAACCATCGATGCGGACAGATACGAGCAGAAATTTACTCCCCGAAAGCCAACCAGCGCGTGGCACGAGCAGCGGATTGCCGTGCCGCTCCCCACAGCGCTCCCTGCAGACTTGGAACAACGGTTTCGAAAGGCAAAGCGAGCCTGGAAGAACTTTGCGCGATTTCCTCCAGGCCATCGGCGGATGGCTATCGGCTGGGTGGCGAGCGCCAAGCGCGAGGAGACACAACGCAAGCGGCTCGATCAACTCATTGCGACCTCGGCTCGCAACGAGCGCCTCAAATTTATTTAAACCGTTCTCTTGCTGCGGAAGCACCACCACCTGGGAGCGGCAGGGCCAGCTGCGCTGACCCGGTAAGTCGACTGCGATGACTCCTCCCGTCCGGGTTCGATTCGCACCGTCGCCTACCGGTTCGCTGCACGTTGGCGGCGCGAGAACTGCACTCTTCAACTATCTCTTTGCCCGGCGTAACGACGGTCTGTTCGTGCTGCGCTCGGAAGACACCGACGCTGCCCGCTCGACGCGCGAGTTCGAGGAGGCTATTCAAGCCGATTTGCGCTGGCTCGGGCTTGATTGGGATGAGGGACCGGACGTTGGCGGACCGTTTGCGCCCTACCGGCAGCTCGAGCGTCAGGATCGCTACGCACTCGCCGCCGCTCGTCTCATTGAAATAGAAGCGGTGTACCCGTGCTACTGCACACCTGAAGAGCTCGATGCGGAACGAAAGCAGCAACAGAGCCGCGGCGAAGCTCCAAAATATTCGGGCAAGTGCCGCGAGCTGACAAAAAAGCAGCGCCTCGCTCGAGAAGCAGAAGGCCGCAAACCGGTGTTGCGGTTTGCCATGCCACAGCGCGACATCTATGTCGAGGACCTCGTGCGCGGCTCGGTGCACTTTCCACCCGGGTCCATCGGTGATTTTGTCATTTTGCGCTCCGATAAAACGCCGGCGTACAACTTTGCAGTCGTTATCGACGACAACGACATGGCGATCACCCATGTGATCCGAGCTGATGAACATTTGCCGAACACACCGCGTCAGGTTGCGCTCTTCGAAGCGCTCGAGTTGCCGTTGCCCCTCTTCGCACACGTTTCGATGATCCTCGCGCCGGACCACCAAAAGCTCTCAAAACGTCACGGCGCGACTTCAGTGAGCGAGTACCGAGACGCGGGTTTTCTGCCCGAGGCGCTCGTGAACTACCTTGCCCTACTTGGGTGGTCGCCTGGGGACGACCGGGAGTTCTTTACACTCGACGAGCTCGCGAAAGTCTTCTCGCTCGAACGCGCGAGCAAAAGCCCGGCGGTGTTTGACAGCGCCAAGCTGCGCTGGTTCAACGCCCATTATGTGCGCAACTTGCCGCGCACCGAGCGCGCCACGCTTTTCGCGGAGTGGGCAGCTCGCGACCCGCGCGTTGCATCGCTACCCGAACTGACCGACCCGAGCTGGCTCTCGACGCTCGCCGATGCGCTTAGCGACCACATCGAGGTTCTCTCTGACGTTCCGCGAGAGCTTGAATCGCTGATGCGCGATGAGGTCACACTGGATGCGGAGGCAAAGAGCGCAATCGCGGAGCCGCCCGTGCCGCTCTTGCTGGCAGATCTCTTTGACCTCGCGGGCACAGACTCCGATCGCGAACATTTTGCCCGCGTCACTTCAAAAGAGGGCTTGAAGAAGCTCGGTGAGGAGCACGGTCTCAAGGGGCGCACACTGTTTCGGCCGATTCGTCTCGCAGTCACGGGCTCGGAACATGGCATCGAGTTATCGCTCTTGTTACAACTCCTGGGGTCGCACCGCGTTCGCCACCGCATTTTGTCATCGCTGGCACAAGCGGAGCCAAAGGGGCAGGAGCGCCCCCGGCCCGTTTGAGAAGTTGCATGACGATGATCAGACCTCCAAGGCCATCATCACCTTCCGGAAGCGACCGTCGGTCCTGCCGCTGTTGCTGTTGACAGGGCGCCCAAGCGCCCTTCAGTGTTTTTCTTGATGTGAATTAGGCAGGACCTCATGCAACGTGAATCCATTTTTCAAAAGATAGCCGCCGACTGGCGTGCGTGCTTCGAGCGCGATCCCGCCGCCAACAACTGGCTCGAGGTATTGCTCGCGTATCCCGGCTTTCACGCGATTGTCGCGCACCGTTTCATCCACCCACTGTATCGGTGGCACGTGCCCTTCATACCGCGCTACCTCTCGCACATCAGCCGCTTTCTTACAGGCGTTGAAATCCACCCCGGTGCGGAAATCCAAGCGGGCTTCTTCATCGACCACGGCATGGGCGTCGTCATCGGCGAGACTACTGAAGTTGGGCGCAATTGCACGCTCTACCAGGGTGTCACGCTCGGCGGCACGAGTCTCCAGCATGGCAAGCGGCACCCGACCCTCGAGGACAATGTTATCGTCGGCGCGGGGGCGGGCATCATCGGCGCAGTCGTTGTCGGCGAGAACTCGAAGATCGCGGCAGGTGCGGTCGTTGTCAGGGACGTGCCCCCTAATAGCACGGTCGTCGGCGTCCCCGGCCGCGTCGTCCTCCAAGACGGTAAGAAAGTTGAAGAGCCGGTGATTCCCAAGGTCGACATGCCCGATCCAACCGTCGACGCTATCGCCGCGTTGTCCACCCGCATCGAAGCACTTGAAGAGCGGGTGCGCGATACAGAAAGCCGCCATGGCACTGCGCCTCTTTAACACGCGCACACGCACGATTGAAGAGTTCACGGCGATCGTTCCGGGCAAAGTCTCGATGTACGTCTGCGGCATGACGCCGAGTTTCCATCCACACCTCGGTCACGCGCGCACCTTCCTCACGTTTGACGTCTTCTTTCGCTACCTCAAGGCGAAGGGATACGACGTCAGTTACGTGCGCAACGTAACGGACATCGATGACCGTATCATTGACCGATCGATAAAAGACGGCGTCCCTTGGAATGAGGTTGTGTCAAGGTACTACGGCGAGTTCGAGGAGTGTGCGGCACAGCTCGGCCTGCTCGAGCCGACACTCTCTCCTCGAGCGACGAACGAGATGCCCTGCATCATCGAGATGATTGAACGCCTCGTCGAAGTGGGCGCCGCGTACGAAACGTCTGACGGCGTCTATTTTTCGGTCGCCAAAGACCCAAGCTATGGCAGTTTGAGCAGGCGCAACCTCGATGAGCTTCGCGCCGGTGAGCGCGTTGCGGTACGTGAAGAAAAGCACGATCCACTCGACTTTGCCCTCTGGAAAAAGGCGAAACCTGGCGAGCCGACCTGGGAGAGCCCGTGGGGACCTGGTCGGCCAGGGTGGCATATCGAGTGCTCCGCCATGTGCAAGCACTACCTCGGCGAACAGTTCGACATCCACGGTGGGGCGACCGACCTGGTCTTTCCCCACCACGAGAATGAAATCGCTCAGACTGAGACGGCAACCGGCAAGCATCCGATGGCGTTTTACTGGGTGCACGCCGGTTTACTCAACGTTGACAACCAAAAGATGAGCAAATCGCTTGGCAACTTCAAGCCGCTGACGGAAATATTGGAGCAGTACAATCCAGCCGCGGTCCGCTACCTTTTTCTGCAAACCGGTTATCGCAAGCCCTCGAATTTCACGCTGACGGCGCTTGAGGCGGCAACCAAGGGCCTTCGGGGTTTGTACGATGCGCTTGATGCACTGCGCGACGCCGCGGGTGACAAACCGGTGACCGTTCACTGCGCAATAGAAGCGAGTGAGTTTGACGCATTCTTGGACAACGATCTCGACACCGCAGGCGCTATCGGCTGGCTCCAGACGAAGGTCCGAGAGGCACGAAGCAGCCTGGCACGCGCCGATGTAGCGGTCGAGCTTGTGTCGACCATCGACCTCGCGTCCACTATTGTGCCGACCATCGCACTCGTCGAGCGTTGTTTGGACGTGCTCGGCTTACCGCCCAGTGCGCAGCGTGCCGGATTTATCGCCGACGGGCGTGCTCTTGAGTTGCGGCCAGAGCACCGGTTGGCTTTACGGATGCTCGCAGGCAACGGTGAGAAAGAAGACGCAGCGCTGGTTGACCACATCGTCGCGCTGCGCGATCAAGCCCGAGCGCGCAAAGATTTCGCCACATCTGACGTGATGCGAGACGCCTTGCAAAATGCCGGCATCGTGCTGCGCGACACCAAAAACGGCACGCAGTGGAGCCTCGACGGTGGCCGATGAGGACCAGATTTTCGGAATCCACGCCGTTGACGAAGCGTTGCGTGCAGGTGAGCCGCTCCGCCGCATCATCATCGGCAAGCACCGCGAACGCGACCCTAAGCTTGCGGGTCTGATAGCCGCCGCGCGCGCGCATAACATCCCGATAGTCTTCGAACGTTCCGCGGACATGCGTGGCCCGTCCGTGCACCAGCACGTCAGAGCAATCTTGCCGCCGTTCGCCTGCACTCCGTGGGAAGAAGTTCGTTCGCTCGTACGTGCTGCAAAGCATACGCTTGTGGTCGTCATCGATCACCTCGAAGATCCGCAGAATTTGGGGGCGGTGCTGCGCAACGCCGAGGGTGCCGGGGCAGATGCAGTCGTCATGCCGGACCGGCGCAATGCCGGCATTACAGGAGTCACGCGCAAAGCTGCTGCCGGGGCAATCTCACACTTGAAGATCGCTCGTGTCCCGAATATCGTGGCAGTCATCAAGGCTCTGAAGGATGATGGATGTTGGGTCACAGGGCTCTCCCCGGCACCGGGCGCCCTCGACTATCATGAAGCTGACTACACGGCAAAGTGCGCTTTGGTTGTTGGGGCAGAGGGCAAGGGCTTGTCGCGCTTAGTGAGCGAGCGCTGCGATGCTTTGGTGAACATCCCATTGCATGGTAAAATAGGGTCATTGAACGCAGCAAGTGCCGCCGCAGTGGTGCTCTTTGAAGCCGCTCGCCAGCGTTTCGCCAGCGCGATGTAGCAACGGACCTTTAGGTCCGTTTTACGGGTTTGTCAAGCCGTCTGGTGTGATTGTGACGGTGGTAAACTCGCCGAAAAGCGGTCCAATCCTTGACGAAATCGGGACTCGAACATATAATCGGTAAGGACTGCAAGGGCTAATAGGCAGCAAAGAAACTAGGGGGTAACGCACAAATTTTGGGGGCACTTCACCCGGTAGAAGACACTCTGGATTACAGTGAGCGTGCCGACGAAGAACTCGTAAACGCAGCGAAGTGTGGCGACAACCTCGCCATGGAGTTCCTGCTCAACAAATATAAGAACTTCGTCCGCATCAAGGCAAAGAGCTACTTCCTCATCGGTGCAGACCGTGAGGACATCATCCAAGAGGGCATGATCGGACTGTACAAGGCTGTTCGCGACTTCCGCGCGGACAAGCTCTCGTCGTTCCGTGCCTTCGCGGAGCTGTGCATCACGCGACAGATCATTACCGCGATCAAGACCGCAACGCGGCAAAAGCATATCCCGCTCAATCAGTACATCTCGCTCAACAAGCCGATCTATGATGAAGACAGCGAACGTACGCTGCTCGACGTCATGGCGAGCGCGAAGATGTCGGATCCGGAAGAACTGGTTATCAACCAGGAGGTTTCGGAAGACATCAAGGAGCGGATTCAGGAGAACCTGAGCGACCTCGAGTCGCAGGTGCTGCTGAGCTATCTCGAGGGCAAATCATACCAAGAGATGGCGCGGGATCTCAACCGGCACGTCAAGTCCATCGATAACGCGCTCCAGCGCGTCAAGCGGAAGATCGAAAAGAACCTGAGCGAAGTCGAGCTCTACTAGACGCACTCGCGATAACGCATGAAGCGGTCGAATTCATTCGACCGCTTTTTTGCACGCTTTTTTACCGATTATATAGGCATGCCGTACGTACGAGTACGCTATCGTCATGAAGTGAAGTGCCCCGAGACCGACTGTGGGGAGCTTGTCGTGCAAGAGGGTCGCACCTCGGATGTCATTACAGCTGACGGCACACCAGTTAAATTCGATCCGGGCGACCGCGACCAGGATCTGCGCAGCGCCTTCCTGCTGCACTGTCCGGCCGGGCACGAAGTCGACCTCTATGCGCCGCGCGACCTCCAGGTGATTAAGTCCGCCTCCGCAAGCGATGCGGATTTCCAACCGATTATTCTGCGAAGCTCGCTAATGCACTGATTTATCGAGCGTAGGTCTGGAGCACGCCGCGCAGCTCCTTGATAAAGCGATCGCGTTGCTGCCACAGCGGAAAATGACCCGTGTTTTCCATCATGCGAACGTCCATCTTGCGGGCGGCGGCAATTGCGCGTTCTCCGTGCGCGTGTCTGTCCTCATCACCCATGATAATGATTGCCGGCACAGACGAGGGGATGCCGGTATTGCGCGGCTGCCACTGGTTCATCATGTCGACTGTGTGGAAGAGCGTGCGCAGCCGGGTCTTGGACACGTTGTGCAGCATCGAACCGGATAGTGATGGAGGTAGGGTGCGCGCGATCCGCATGGCCCACGCGACCGGCCAGCGACCATAGCGCAGGGCAAAGGCCGTTGATTTCCCGACAATCATCGGCGAGACGGCGCACGCTGCGACCACGCGCTCGGGCGCACGTGCGGCATAATGGAGTGCGACGATGCCGCCAAGCGAATAACCCACGACCATCCAGCGTTCGACCCCGACAACCTGGCGAAGCGCTTCGCAATCGCCGACGAGATCAGCAAATGTGTAGTTCGGATCGCGCACCTCATCGGAGTGTCCGTGACCACGCAAGGACAGCGCATAATAATGATATGAGCCGCGCAGCTCGACGATGCTGTTGTGCCACTGACGGCGCGCCCGCCCGCCCCACCCGTGAATGAGCAGAACCGGTGGGCCCTGACCAAGCTCGAAGTAGTGCAGCTTGAGGCCGTCGTGTTCAAAAAACGGAATCGCTACCTTGCCTGCCTTTCGCCATCATCTATTGATGATCAGCACAAACCGCTCTCCGCCCGCGTTTGCATTGTAGGGAAGGGGCGGAGCGACGAAGAGGGTCCGCTCGCCCTTAAACCCTACAGTAATCCCGCGCGCGATGTTGTACGTCAGCGTACCCGTGAGATCTGCAGTGACGAAACCGAAGAAGGGCCCCCAGGTGTGCGTGCTGGCGAGGCCCGCTTGGGCGCCGATCTTTCGTTGTCTGCCCCCAAATGAAATGCCATCGGTGAGGGATTCCGTGATGCTGTTTCGTCCAAAAATATTGTGAGACGTAAGCGGCCCCCCGTTCTCAATAACACTCACTCCGAACGCGACAGCCTGAATGCCATGCTGGAATGAGTATTGTGCGCTGCCTGTTCGCGTGGTGACGCTTGCTGTCGGGTCGACAAAATCGCGCGAGAATATAGCCGCTCCATCGATGAGAAAATAGTGCCAGGAATCGCCACGGCTCAGATGCAGCGCGACCGTGTCACTCTTGACATCCGTTAGCTGGGTCAACTCTCTGCCTCGAGAGACTTGTGCCTGCACGTTCATGCCCCGAGCAAGCTGAAAATTCAGCAGCGCGGACGTAAATGTTTGTGCATCTCCGGTCGATCGAGTGCCCTCACGATCCCAGTTCAGCCCAACCTGCCCAGCCTTGAAGAGCGGCAGGAGCGCTGACGCCGTTATCCCCGCGCGATCGGAGCGGGCGTCCCTCCCTGTGCCAGGTGTAAAGAACTGCCCGAAGTTGTGGTATTGAAGGGTCACACGAGTGGAATCGTTGTGGTAGTCCGTCGTGATGAAATCGCCCGTATCCGCGATGGACCGGGTGCCCGGCAAGTTGACCCTGTAACCTGAGAACGCGGCCCCCCCGGCAATGCTCACGTCGTGGTTGACTGCGTGCTCTGCGGTGATCGCGTTTACATCGGCGATCTGCGGGCCTTGCGGAAAGTAGAAAAATCGGCTCGGGGTGTCGCCCCGGCCATGATGGGAAATTGCCACTCCGTCAGACGCTGACCAAAATTTACCTATCTCAAAAGCATCTCCGAATTGCTCGAATGTTTGCGGTGAAAAATGAGGAAACGAAAAAAGTTCGGTGTTGCCTCCTGAAGCCTGAAATGTCCAGCCCGGCGCCGTACGATACGTCGCGCTCGCACCCCGCATCGTTGAAAAGCCACCGAAGATGTCCGGCATCGTCGCCATGAAACGCCCAAATGCGTCATAGTATTGCGAACGTTGCCCTGGGCCGACGTACGACAGTGCCGGTGGCTGCTTCGGCTCGGTTTCGAGTGCGTTCGGCGAAGCAAGCTGCGCCGGGAGCAGCGAGGTGAGAACCAAGAGCGGGTCGACGCGTTGCGATACCGGGTCCGAAAAAGCGCTCAGCCCCAACTTAGACGAGCCGTGCTGCGAAGCGATGGTCAAACCGGGATTGATAGTCTCCCCTTCAATTTGAGGCCGCCGCCCAACTTCGACACTCCCGGCGGCGTGCACGCCCGGGGCGGCAACGTTGTCAGCCGGACTATTGCCAATCACGTCAACGGTCGTTGGTGTGCCCACGGCTATGGTTCCACGATCGACGGCTTGGATATATGTGCGTAGCCGGTATTCGCCGCGAGCATCGACGGGCACGGAGTACGACAGGGTAACGTGTTGAACGCCGTCGGTATCAAATCTGTCGAGCGGTGTCGGGTCGCTGCGGTGGATGAGATTTCCCTGCGCATCTTCGAGATCCACGATCACTTGGAGTCCCGGTGGTGTGTCGTTAAACGCAATGGGAAAGCCTGGCCCAGGCACCACGATACGATACGTCAGGAAGACGGTGATGACGCTGCCCGCAAGAACAGGCGAAGCGCTCACGGCTGTCGAGTAGATGGCACCAAGGGGCACACGCGGGCTCTCCGCGAGTACTTCAACAGCTGCGTCATCCAGAAATGCGCCCGAGAGCGTTCGCAAGAATGCTATGTGCTCACCCGGGCGTGAATACGCGTGAGTGACTGAAAATGTCAGCGATGTGATAATGGCTTGCTGGCCATCATCAAACAACAAGACGGCCGGTAGCACCGTACCCGTACCGACAAAACCGCTGAACGTCACTGGTTCGCCCGGCCGCACGAATTCAGGATTGGCAGACAATCGGGCATCGGGGGGAGGCGCCGCTCGAACCATGTGTGGGCACAGCATCACGAGGAGTGCCAAAGCAAAAATGCGGCGCTTCATCCAAGCGCAGATTAACGGTCGCGCTGCATTGCGCCTCTGTCGCGGAGGCGGCTGAAAATGCTGAAAATTAAGGAAGGCTCGCCGGAGCGAACCTTCCTTAACTTGACCATCGATCTGTGCTAGCAGTTGGGAATCGAGCTTGGACAGCCGAGCGCTTCGGCGAGCACGATCGTTGCGTCGAGCGACGCGATGATCTTGGGTGCGGTGTACATGAGGAAGGTTTCTCCTTTGAGCGTTTTTGGAGAACAGCGCCTCATCGCGCTCAATCGCTCGGATAAACAACCCGGCGACTTCCCACTATTGTACCACGGCATATCCCCATCCTGACGTGGGCTAAAAGCCCCTAACGCTACCCTAGTAAACCCGATTCACCTGAGCGATCTATGTAGTCGATCGGAACGAGCTTATCCATCCCCACAATCTCAAATATTCGCCGCATCGTTCCAGTATTAGCCGTGATGCGAAGTCGGCCATCCGCCGCTGAGATGATGCTCACGATTGCGTTGATAAGGGTGGAGTCGAGATAGGTGCAGTGCGTCAGATCAATCCGAATCGGTTTGCGTGTCAAGAGCGCTTTCTTGAGCATGGAATCAAACATCAAGACATTGGCGAGATCGACCTCTCCAATAGCGGAAACGATCGCCTCGTCTCCGGATGAATCGTAATTGAAACCATTGGCGTTTCTGAAATCGGGCTGCGCTGGTTTACGCTCGTCTATGGGGTCGTCAGTGTCACGCGGCATCGCACGTGCTAGTGCTGTGGGTCCATGCCCACCGCGTTGTTGCCATCACGCCAACATAGCACAGGTTCTAACACGTCGTCTGTGTGTTTTTAACATCGGATGCGCCAACGCGGCCGTTTGCAGGGTGTGTGATATTTTCGTGCCGAAGTCGTTGGCTCGATGAAGAGAAGGAAGAAATCTCTCCCAAAGACTCGGCCATCAAGGCTTACTCTCGACGTCGTGCGGCGAAACGCAATTCTTGCGGGGCTTCAGGGACCGGACACGGCTGCCGTGATGAAGGCGGGCACGCTTGTCGATTTAAAGGCCAGGCACCAAATTTATCAGCCAGACCTGCGCATTCGAGAAGTCTATTTTCCCATCGATTGTGTGTTCTCAGTCGTGGCACGCATGAAAGACGGCGCACAGGTCGAGGTCGGCACCGTTGGGCGCGAAGGCACTACCGCTGTGCCATTGCTCCTGGGTGCTGCGAGTAGCACGAACGACTGCTACTGCCAGGTTCCCGGAAAGGCCATCAAAGTCGACGTGCGATTTTTTCAGTCGCTGAGAGCAGTCAGTCCAAAGCTGCGACAGCTCCTGGACAGCTACGTGCGCGCGTACGTGATTATGCTCAGCCAGCTAGCCGCGTGTAATCGCTTGCATCATGTGTACGAGCGCTGCGCCCGGTGGCTGCTCATGGCTCACGATCGCGTGCGCAAGACAGATATCAAGCTGACGCACGAGTATTTGGCGATGATGCTTGGCACGCAACGATCCGGTGTTACAGTTGCGGCGGCCACCTTGCAAAACGCGGGCTTTATACGCTACCGCAGCGGCAACATAACGATCGTTAACCGATCAGGGCTCGAGAAAGCCTCGTGTGAATGTTATGACGTAGCACGCGATCTGTTTACCAGCATGTTGCACGCAGGCGACGGCAGCGCTGCCAATCGCCCGACGCTTACCTAGCCGCGGGGATAGCAGGCAAAACGTCGTGTCATAAAGCATAGACAACTCACCTCGCCGACGTAGCTCAGGGGTAGAGCAGCGGTTTTGTAAACCGCGGGTCGGGGGTTCAAATCCCTCCGTCGGCTTCGAAAGAGCTGATCACCGCACCGTAAATTCGCCGACCTTGTCGGTCGAGTTTTCCGTAAACCAAATCGTGCTGCTCGGGCCATTTGTGATTCCAGCGGGCAATGAGCTTGGAGTGGGAATCGGTATTTCCACAACGGTCCCAGCAGTATTAATCGTTCCGATTGTACCTGCTCCTTCATCAGGAAACCAGACGTGTCCATCTGGTCCTGTAGTTAAAAAGCCGGGAAAGCTACTAGATGTCGGCAGGAGCACTTCGCTGATCGCGCCCGCAGGCGTGATGATACCAATCTTGTTACTACCGTTTTCCTCAAAGTAGAGGGCACCGCTGTGAACAATAATGTAATTTGGCAAACTATTTGCTGTTGGAATGGTAAAGCGTGTGACGGTTTGCGTCGAAATGACGACGCGTGCGATTTGATTGGATCCAAGCAACCCAACCCAAAGATTCCCATCGGGTCCTGCAACGACTCCGAGTGGCTGATCCGCCGGTGTAAACGTTGGGAACTCTGTGATCACGCCGCTGGTTGTGACTCTCGCCAGGTTTCCAGTCAGCGACTCGGCCACCCAGAGGTTCCCGTCAGGGGCCTTAGTAATGCCGGCCGGCGCTGATCCATTGTGCGTGGGGAGGGGAAATGTCGTGATGACGCCGCTGGTCGTAATTCGTCCCACATCACCGCCCGAATTATCCAACGTGCACCACAGATTCCCATCAGGCCCAATGGTGAAGCGACGCGCGAATGCTTGATTCCCACGAATTATTGGAAGTGTAAATTCAGTAAGCGCGCCTGTAGGTGTGATGCGACCAACTTTCCCCCTGCCGGTTTCACTGAACCACAAATTAGCATCTGGACCCTGGATAATGTCGCCCGGGGCAGAGCCAGTGGGTAGGGAAAATTCGGTAACGGCGGGCACCGAGATGAGTTCCCACCAATACGTGTGCCCGGTCGCGATCGCGAACGTCGCAGCCGTGCCTGGAAAATTCACTGTGAGACCCGAGACGCTGGATGCGGTTTGCTGGTCGATCAGCGTCGTGTGATCGAAGGTTTCAAGATAGAAGGTGACGCCACTTGTGTTCGTGCCTTCAGGCAAGTCGAACGACATGACGGGGAAAGCACTAAATGCGAAGCTGCTCGAGTATGTCGTTGAAATCCAGAAGAGAACGGTGCCGCCGGACAACGTCGCGAGGCTCCGACGACTCACCGCTTGGGGCGAGGGGGCACGTGTGGGCTTTACATCAAAGCTTGTTATCGTTACGGTCGTGTCCGCAGGAGCATTGTTTGAGGGCACCATGAACTGACCGTCGAACCCGCCAACTCGCGGAATGGGCATCGGCTTTCCAGGCCCTGCCAGCGGCAGTGTACTGGACTTACACGTGTAGGTGAGTGCGTAATAGTTGACATTCGCATTGAGCGTAAGACGCGTTCCGGATGCGGGCGCAAACACCGCAGTTGATCCAGTGAGCGTCATGTCGCCGACGTGCTTCCAGCCGGTCGCCGGGTCGAAGAAGCCAACCTTCACTGGCAGGTTGGCGGCATGCACGCCTGCAGGTAACGTCATCGTGAAGCCGGGGTAGCTGTTAAACGTCACCGTCTTGTTTGAGTTCATCGTGAGATACAAAAACGGCTGGGCAACGAACATGTCGGCGGCGAGTGCAGGCATGCCGCTGGGTATTTGGCTCGAGACGGTGAGTGAGAGCGCCGTTCCGGCGGGTGCATTGTTTGCAGGCAGTGAGATGCTCTCGGTAAAGCCTGCGACGCTTGGCAGGTTAGCGCTCTGCACAGCGCCCGTTAGCACGAGCGACAATGTGCCGGCTGCCGGCGCCCCCAAGGGCCTTTGTGCCGGAGTTGGATTGGTCACTCCTCCGCCGCCGCTGCAAGCTCCCAAAATTAAGACACCGAGAGCGACACAAATAGCTATACAAAGCTGCAGCGCTTTGTTGCCCATAACGCGCATTGCAAAACTCCTTAACGACGGATATCATCGAGTCTAGCATACGGTCTTTGGCTCGCAGCATAGGTCTTTCGAGCTGGACTCCTTCGACCACAACCCAGGGCGCTAGTCGATATTCGGATAATTAAAGCAACTAGATGGAGCCGGATACGGTACCTGAGGCGCGCTCGCGTGCTTTGCCTACAGGCACGATAACTTTTCTCTTTTCAGACATCGAGGGATCGACGCGGCGCTGGGAGCAGCACCTCGAAGAAATGAAGCTCGCCGTAGCGCGCCACGACGCGCTCATGCGTGCAGCAATCAAGCAACACAGGGGATACACATTTAAAACCGTCGGCGACGCATTCTGTGCTGCATTCCCGACCGCACCAGAGGCCTTAACCGCTGCCGTTGCCTGCCAACGCATACTCAGAAATGAAGACTTCTCATCGGTTGACGAGTTGCGTGTGCGCATGGCGCTGCATACGGGTCACGCAGAGGAACGAGACGCAGATTATTTTGGCCCGACAGTCAACCGTGTGGCGAGGCTGTTGTCCCTCGGTCATGGCGGCCAAGTACTGCTCTCTGAAACCACGCGCGTGCTGCTGCAAAATGAAACCCCAACTGACGTTTCATTCCTTGACCTCGGCACCCACCGGCTGAAGGACCTTGACGACGCGGAACATGTGTATCAACTCTTAGCGACGGGTCTAGCGACGGAATTTGCACCGCTCATGTCTGTTGATGAACTGCCCAATAATCTTCCCATCCAGGTCACAAGCTTTCGCGGCCGCGACGAGGATGTTGCCGAACTCAAGGAACTGATACACGGCAACCGGCTCGTGACGCTCTTTGGCGCCGGCGGAGTTGGAAAAACGCGACTCGCGCTGCACGTTGGGGCAGAGACGATGGATCGCTACCCCGATGGCGTTTGGTTTATCGAGTTTGCGCCGGTGACCGATCCCGACCTAGTGCCAATAATCGCGGCGCAAGTCCTCAAGGTAAAGGTCACCGGTGAGACACGCGTGATCGATGCCATCGCGTCTGCGTTGAAGCGCAAGACGATGTTGCTGATTCTTGATAATTGTGAGCATGTCGTCGACGCAGCCGCCAAACTGGCCGACGTATTACTGCATCACTGCCCCGACATTCGCATCTGCGCAACGTCCCGCCAAGCCTTAGGTACAACTGCTGAAATCGTCGTGCGTGTAGCATCCCTGCGTTTGCCGGAAACCACAGTCGGCATTTCCGCGAGCGAAGCCGCGCAATACGGAGCTATCGCGCTTTTCGTTGATAGAGCGACAGCAGTTAACGCGCGTTTTACCCTGACAGACGATACTGCACCGATCGTCGCAGACATATGCCGACGACTCGATGGTATCCCGTTTGCAATCGAACTCGCTGCAGCGCGCATTCGAATATTGAGTGTTCCAAACTTGGCGCAGCGCCTCAGCGAGCGATTCCAGGTTCTTGTTGGAAACCGCACTGAGCTGCCACGGCATCAGACGATGCGCGCACTGATTGATTGGAGTTACGAGCTACTGAGCGAACAGGAGAAGACCCTCTTGCGTCGTCTTTCCATTTTCGCGGGCGGGTATACGCTTGACGCAGCCACTGCTGTGTGCTCGGGCGACGGTGTGGATGCTCGTGAAATCTTTGAGCTGACGGCGTCGCTGGTGGATAAATCTCTTGTAACTGCGGATACCCAGTCTGTTACTGAGCGATTTCAGTTACTGGAGTCCACTCGCGCGTATGGGTTGGAGAAAGCGCGAGCAGCGGGAGAGCTGTCGACTTTGCCGCAGCGTCACATGCAGTATTTTGTGGATCTTGGCCTCGCGGCCGATAAGCAATGGCACACCCAACCAACGGACACGTGGCTGGAAAGCCTGCGGCTGGAGCTCGATAATTTCCGCGCGGCTCTTGAGTGGTCGCTGGTCGCCGCGAACGACCTTGCGGGCGGCGCCGCACTGGCAGGGCACCTCGGCTACCTTTGGGTGAATACGTCCATGGTCGAGGGCAAGCACTGGGTGGAGATGGCTTTGAAGACAGCGATCGATCAAATTGCTCCTTCAGAGAACGCCAGACTTTGGCTTGCATTATCCTGGATGATTTATGGTGGTCAAGCTCGGCTCGACGCCAGCGAGCGAGCTCTGTCAGCGTATTCAGCTCTCGGTGACCAGCTCGGCATTGCGGGAGCAAAACGTTCGCTGGCGATGGCGATGCATTACGTCGGAAAAACTTCGCAAGCCAGGCACTTGCTGGAGGAGGCTCTCGCTCAATTTCCGGCCGCGCAAGATCCAAAGAATAGGGCAGGCACCCTTGCTGCGTTGGGTGGCTTGCTCGCGCTGTTGGGCGACGATGCTGCAGCCCGTCAATGCTGGAGAGATTCACTTTCGCTCTACGATCGGCTCGGCGATAGTTCCTCAAAAGCATCTCCGCTTGCGTGGTTAGCCGAGTCCGAATTCGCATGCGGCAACGTTAAGGAAGCGATCAACTTGGCGCTCGAAGTTTTGCGACTCTCCGCCGCATCCAAGGATTACTACATGATTGGAGTTGTCTCCACAAACCTCACCGCATACTACATTGCGCAAAATCGGCTCCATGATGCGGCAGAAGCGGCGCTTCAAGCAATCCAACGCGCGGCGATGGTGGAGGATAAGCAATCAGTTGTCAGCTCGCTGCAGCACACAGCCCTATTGCGTGCGCTGCGCGGCGATGTCTATACGTCTGCGAAACTGCTCGGTTATGTCGAAACATTGTTTCAGTGCCAAGAGCACTACCGGGAAACGACTGAGACCTGGAGTTGCGAGAAGCTCGTTGAGACACTCAGGCAGCAAATGACGCAGAAGCAACTTGCGACCATGATGGCCGAGGGCGCGAAGCTCAGTGCAGACGAAGCAATCGCGCTAGCGCTCGGGCAGCTCTCGGCTGCTGGCGCTGTTGTCGGCGATTCTGTGAATGCGTAAGCAACCTACATCGTAACATCCTAGTGTGAGCATGGGCGTTGATTCTGCCGTTCTCTTAATGCGCAGCGCGTTACTCATCCTATGCTTCGCTACCGTTTTTGTTTTTTGCAGCGCTGCTGCGTTACGGCGCGGCGAGGGAGCAGCAGGCGCAGCCGTGCGCATTCTCCTCACGCTGGTCGCGCCTGCAACCGCGATCGCGTTCGTGGGCTTGTTCTTTTGGCCCCTTGCCCTCGCAGCGTCGCTCATCGCTGCCGCATGGCAAGGAGCAAGCTCGACAAGCGTCCTTTGGACGCGACTCGGCGGCGTGTGGCGTGCCACCTCGCTCGTCTCGAAGGCGGCCCTCATGACGCTCGCGTTAGCATGTGCATTTCGCGCCGGTGCAGCACTGTCCACACCGCCAACAGAGGGCGATAGCCTGCTCTATCATTTGCCCATGAGCGCTGCCTTCACACAAGATCACAGCATGTGGTTTACGCGCGCGCTGCTGTACCCCGGCGCGAGCGAGTTGGCCGAGGCGGTCGGTGCTGCGACGATCGGCACGGTCACGGGCGTCGTCGTGTTCCAGTTAACGCAAATCCTCGTGCTTGCGCTTGTTGGGTTTGGCTGGGCAAGGCGGGCTGGAGCAAGTATTGACGGCGCAACTGCGGCAGCAATCGTCGCGGTTGCGCTGCCGATCGTCGTCGATCAGATGTTCACGTCGCAAAATGACATCTTTGTCTGCGTGACCGTGGCGTCGGCATGCGTGTTGTGGCGCGCGTCGCCGCGACTGGCCGCCATGAGTCTCGGTATGGCTGCGGCCGGCAAAGTGACAGCCTTCGCGCTGATACCAGCCATCGCGATCGTCCTGATTGCGATCGAGGGCTGGCCATTTTCAATCAGCGACGTGGCTTGGGCGGCAGCCGTCGCTGCCCCGTGGTACATACGCACGTGGGTTTTGATTGGTAATCCCGTGTATACAGTCGCCTCACTTGGCTGGAGTTCAACGATTGCGGCGAATTTCGGACATGCGTGGCGCCTTGTGCTTGCAGCGCTCCGCACATATGGCGGTCTTACAGCAGTCGCCGGAATCGCCGCGCTCGCGTTTTTTATACTCGGACGCGGGCGCAGTGCATTCGCGCGTGCACTGCCTTGGCTCGCAGTCGCCTCGTTCATAGCGTGGATCGTACTCCCGGATTCCGCAGAGAGTGTCACGGGGACGCTCGACCAAATTCGTCAAGGCTGGTCGCTCAGGTACGTGCTTCTACTGCCGTTTGTGTTAGCGACGGCGCTGCCAATCGTTCTCGACCGTGTCAGGGCGGTGCCGCTGGCGGCTTTCGTTGCGCTCATCGCCGCGGCCAGCGCGCTTGTGCGCAGCGCGAACCTGACCGCGTCGAACGAGCCACTTGGTTTCCTCTACGCAATCCCGATCTTAGCAGCGCTCATGCTCGTCATCGTCGCATCAGCAACACACGGAGGCGCTAGCACGCGAGTCCGTACCGCGGGTGTTTGTATAGCGGTAGGATTGGCTCTCGCGACCACGAGCTTCACTATAGTTGCAGGAACGCGGTCACTCACACTATTGTGGAATGCAGCCTACCTGCAATGGAGCTCGCGCATACCTGCCAGCAGTGTCGGCCTGGACAAGCATATCCTTTCGAGCTCGAAGGTCGCCGTCGTGGGGATGCGGTCGTTTCCGCTGGTCGGTCCAACGTTTGCTCGGCGAACGTACGACAACATCATCATTGAGTCGCCTTCCGCATGGCTCGCAGATCTGCGACGAAGCGGTGTGCCAATCTTAGTTGCAGCGGGAGAATCCGGCGCTCCGGACCAGCCAGGTTTCTTGCAGCCGTTGCCCGTGGAAAAATGGATATCGCGCGATATCCCGCGAGACCGAGCTATCTGCAATATAAGCGCGCATGGGTACGTTCGCATTTACGGTCTTAGTCTTGACGTGTGCGCGGGCGTCTTACGGCCAGCGCAACACCGTCGAAGGCGTACTAACTGAAACGACTTGGAGCCGCTCGATTCGAGCTGGGGGTTGTTCCCAGTAGGCGGTCGCTTCACCGGAAGTGGTGCTGACGAATTGTCCGACTTCGCGCCGGTCGCCATTGACCGTTTCAAATAAGTCATAACGCGCTTTGGGGACGAGACCGTCCGCTACAAGATACAGCCATCGTCCGTTGAGGTCTTGTATCACCTTAACGTTTCCACCCTCGCCGTGGAGCGCATGGTGCGTGAAGTGGCTGTGCACCAATGAGGCAATGGGCACTGTGAAGGAGCTCGAATGCATCCCGCGGAGCAGGTTCAAGCTCCCGACGATTATCAGAACCACGGCGGCCATGGTGGCGACTTGCAGTAGCCGCCATGGCTGACGAGCCGAAGGGCCACCAAAAGCAGCGCGTAGCGGCATCGAACCGGTGAAGGGGATCTTCTTTTCAATGACGCGCTCACCGCCTGGTTCCATCATGTGAACCGCCTTTAATGCATCCGCCAAAACCACGGCGCAGGTCGGACATTGGTCCGCATGTTCCAGGACGTGCCGACCGGCAGCTTCGTCGAGGCTCCCAAGAGCAAAGGCTTCAATCTCGTCGAGCGGATGTGGCATCACGATCGTTGCTCGCTGAGAGTCCGGCCCAAATGGCGCAACGCCAATTGGACGCGACGTTTGACAGTTCCAAGCGGAGTCTGTGTCGTTTCCGCAATCTGACTCATGGTCATGAACCGAAAATAGGCAAGTTCGACAACCGTTTGCTGTTCCGCCGATAGCGACGCGATGGCACTTCGCAGATCAGCTGCGTCGACTCTCGCCGAAATAAGGTCGGCCGGATCGGGTGCCGCTGCCGTCATGTCCCTCTTGAAAGCGCGTTCTTCACGCCGCGACCGCGCACCGGCGCTTCGCAGAATAGCCAATGCTGCGTTGCGTGTCACGACGGTCAACCAGGGACCGATGCCGGCGGTTCTCACGACAAGACCCTGTCGGTGCCGCCAGAGCGAAAGAAACGCCTCCTGCACCACGTCGCGCGACTGATCGTCGTTCCGCAAAATTCTGTATGCGACGGCGTTGCAGCGGGTTGCGTGGTCGCGATAGGCGTCCTCAAGCGCCCTTGGGTCGCCGTTGACCAGCCGCGTAATGAGATCTGTGGCATTGGTTGGCGCCATCCGCGCTTTGCTTTACTTGGCTAGCGACTCATCAGCGACCGCGATCATGCCGGAGACGGGCTGCAAACTGACCGTACGGATGCCGAGGAGCTGGCTGAGTTGACCGGCTGGCACCTTCATGGGACCCGGCTTCGGCGCGTTACCAGGTTTGGGTTGCGGAAACGCTGTTGAATCGGCGGTGAAAAACGTTATCTTACCGTCGACCTTGGACAACACTTGATGAATGTGACCGTTGAGCACCGTGACAGAGTCGAAGCGACGAAGCATCGACAGAAGTTCGAGATAGTCGTCAGTCGTCCATCCCCATTGTGGATAGACCGCGTAGAGTGGTATGTGTGCAAAGACGACGATGGGCGTGTTGGTACGCTGTTTTGCAAGATCGGCACGTGCCCACTCGAGCTGGTCGCGGCCCAAGTAGCCACCAGCTTTAATGTCGAGAACATTCGTCAGAGCGAGCGCGTGCACGCCGGCTGCGTCGAAACTATACCACGGCTTAGCTCCATGGCCGAACATCTTGAAATAGAGCGCGCCACGGTCGTCGATAATGTCATGCTCACCTGGCACGGCATAGATGGCTCCGGTTTTTATCGTGCCAAGCATTTGCTTGACCGTGTCGAACTGTTCCGGCTTGGATAAGTGGCTGAGGTCTCCCGTGTGCATGACGAATTCCGGTCGCGTTGGAAGGGCATTGATCTTGTCGATCGCCTGCTGGAAGGTCGCAAGCACATCTGTATTCGCCTCGCCGTGGAAGCCGACGTGCGTGTCGCTAATCTGTACGAAGGTCGCACCGGCTATCCCACGCGGCGCTGGGTCAGCAAGAGCGCGACCGATGATCCCAGGCCCGGCAACAGCGTAGGCAACACCGGTACCACACCATGCCATGCATTCCAAGAACTTGCTGCGGTCCATGCTCATGAGTTGCTCTCCTTAACGATAATCGTGCCGCGCATCATCGGATGCACCTTGCAGTAGTAACTGTACTTGCCGGGCTTGGTGAAGCGGTGAGTAAACGTGTCGCCTTGCGCCAAGCCCTTGGAGTCAAATGAACCGTCAACGGCAGTGACCGTGTGCGGATCATCGTCGAGGTTTTTCCAAACAACGGTGTCGCCCGCTGCGATCGTAATCGCAGAAGCCTTAAACGTGTAGTTCTCGATCGTAAGACGTGTCGGCCCCATGGCTTGGGCGACCGTGAGTGCGGCTTGGCTGTGGTTGCTCGTGCCAGACATGAGGACGAGTACTGCGAGTGCCAAGGCGGGATAATTCATTGAGACCTCCGGTGGTTCGAATCTTGATGGGCCAGGCTGCGGCCACGCCTAGTGTATGCAGCCCGGCGCGAAACGGTTCACACGATCGCTCAAAGTGTCTAAAGCCAGCTGAGCCTTACAGCATATGGCCTGTACGCCTATTGCGCTAACAAACTGATCGTAGTATGATAGTTTTACCTAACAAACGTATGGAACAACGAGGACAGAAGTGATTACCGGATCGGGACCTAACCTGGACCAGCTCGACGTACAGCTGCTCGATGCCCTGCAGCGCAACGGGCGTTCGACCTTTGCTGAGCTGGGGGAAATCGTCGGTCTTAAGGCTGCGTCGGTCCACGAGCGGGTCAAGCGGCTGGAAGCTCGCGGTTTCGTACGGGGCTACACGGCTCGCCTTGATGGCCGGCTTCTCGGACTCAACCTCACAGCATTTGTCAGCTGCTACACGTCAGCGAAGATGAACTACGACGAGTTCAATGAAGCTGTGGCCGCCTTACCAGAAGTGTGCGAAGTGCACAGCGTCGCCGGCGAAGAGAGTTTTATCCTCAAGGTCATGACCAAGTCGACGGGCGAGCTCGACGAATTTCTCTCGCGACTGAAGAAAATCGAGGGCATCGAGCGGACCAAGACGTTGATTGTTCTGTCAACGCCGTTTGAACGCGGCGGAATTGCTTTAAGAGAAGACGGCGTGCCTGCAGCACGACGTCTACGGAGCGTGCGGTAATGTCGGAAGCAAAAGTTATCTCGGCGACGCCGGGCAACGGTGCGGTGGTCGCGCCGCCAGCAAAGGCACTCAAGCCGCCGGTGGGCCCAGAAGCGTTAGAGCACAGGAACTTGCGTCAAGGCGAGTTCTGGCGCACGATACCCGCTTATAAGGATGTCGATGAGGTCACGTTCCTCAATCATTTGTGGCAGTATCAGAAATCGGTGAAGACGCCGGAAGAGCTGCACAACACGGTGGAGGATCTTGCGCCGCCGGAGTTCATGGAAGATTTACGCTCTGGGTTCCACCAGGCGCCGATGAACGTTCGCATTTCGCCGTACATGATCGCGCTCATCGATTGGAGCACTCCCTATACCGATCCTATTCGTACGCAGTTTATCCCGCTTGCATCGCGTCTGCTCCCCGACCACCCAAAGCTCTCTCTCGACTCTTTGCACGAGCAAGAAGATGCGCCGTTGCCCGGGCTGACGCACCGCTACGCTGACAAGGCGCTGTTTCTTCCGATCAACACCTGCCCGGTGTACTGTCGGTTTTGCACGCGCTCGTACGCGATCGGTGGCGACACGGAGGTTGTTGAAAAGGCAGGGCTCGCAACCAACCAGCAACTCTGGCAGCAAGCGTTCGATTATATCGCGTCACGGCCCGAGTTGGAAGACGTTGTGATATCTGGCGGTGATGCATACCAGCTGCCTGCCAAGAGCATCACGAAGATCGGCAATGCGCTGCTCGATATTCCGCACGTCCGGCGCATGCGATTTGCGACCAAGGGTCCAGCGGTCATGCCGAGTAAGATTTTAACTGACACAGCGTGGACTGACGCGCTGGCCGGGGTTGTCGATCGTGGGCGCGCGATGGGCAAAGACGTCATGCTCCACACGCATTTCAATCACCCCAACGAAATCACGTGGATTACCCAGAAGGCGATGCAATTGCTCTTTGAGCGCGGCATCCTGCTCCGGAATCAAAGCGTACTCATCCGAGGCGTCAACGACACCAAGGAGACGATGCAGCTGCTCGTGCGTCGGCTCGGTTATCTCAACGTCCATCCCTACTATGTCTACATGCACGACATGGTGAAGGGGGTCGAAGATCTACGCACGACAATCCAAACTGCCATCAACATCGAGAAGTACGTGCGCGGTTCGACCGCCGGCTTTAATACGCCGCTGTTTCTGTGCGACGCGCCTGGGGGCGGCGGCAAGCGCGACGTGCATAGTTTCGACTACTACGATCGGGAGAACGGGATCGCGGTATACAGCGCTCCCAGCGTCAAGCCCGGCAAGTGGTTTCTGTACTTCGATCCGATCGACCAGCTCTCACCGGCGGCTCAAGGGCGCTGGAAGGAGACGAAGACGCAGGATGCCATGATTGCCGACGCCATTGCAAAGGCAGCGGCTTCGCCCGGTAACGCCTAGGGTTTGAGTCTCGCAAACTCGTCGTCCACCGACGCATCGAACTGATTCTCCTTATAGTTGAGCGCGCGAGGCGGCCGCGGCGTGTCCTTCCACCAGGCGCTGTAGCGTGCTAACCACTCAAAGTTTTCAAACATGAACGGATTGTCGTTGTAGCGGCGCAGGTGATAGACAAAGTCGCGGATGGTGGCCCAGCGAGTGCGCAGCATCAGGCCCACGGCGTCGACAATGAGCGAGGCATCAAGGACTTCGCGGCGCGCAAGAGCCGCGATGGTTTCAACGTATTGCCCAACCATCGCGAGGTCTTCGTCATCCTCAGAGCCCGCAAATCGTTCGCGTATCGCATCATCATTGGGGTAACGCCCCGCAACGCCACGCAGCCGTGTGAATACGTGCACGATTGGTGCGGATGTCAGGCGGTCAATGGCCTGCAAAATCGCAATCGCGTTGCGCTCGTGCTCCATCTGGCGCACTTGGCGCGACAACATGAGCGTCGTGAATACAACGGCCGCAAAAGCAATAAACAACGAACCAATGGGCGTTATCTGTTCGAATAACGACGTTGCTAACTGCGGCTCCATAGCGTGCTAACTCATTCGCAGTGCACGTGCGAAGGTCCTAACCCGTGGGCCTTAGTGGGGGCGGGGACTCCCGGGCCCGGTTACGAATTGCGCCTGGATGTCCGTCAAGACGCTCTGGCTTTTAGCTGTCGTCGCAGTCGCTATTGGGGTGGCAGCAACGGTTGTTTCGCGTAACCCGCGCTATACGCCTGACGGCTTCCAATACTCGCGAATCGCAATGCAAGACGCGGGTCTCTCGCCTGCCGATGCGCTGCTTAAGGCGGAAGCGTTTTATATTCAAAAACCAATTGGACGAATCCCAAGATACCGAGAATTTTTAACCGTTGACGTAGCGCACGCGCCGCCGGCCCCCGGCCCGATCTTTCGTACGCGCGTTCTCTACCCGTTCGTAGCATCGATTGTTTACCGCTGGCGCGGACTCGCGGCGCTCGCGGACGTCTCCCTCGTAGCGTTCATTGCCGGCGTGCTTCTCATATATTGGTTGCTGCTGGCCCTTGCGCGACCATGGGTGGCGGCCGCCGGCGCCGTGCTCTTCGGAATTAGCCCGCTCATCCTTGTGCTCGCTGAGTCAGACGTCACGGATATGCTCGCACTCACGTTGTGGATCGGCGCTCTGGCGAGCGCGCTTCACTACATGCAAAGTGCACGGCGATCGTGGATCCTAACATTTGCGTTTGCCGCGTTACTGCTGGCGTACACGCGGCAAGCAATCTATCTGCCGATCGGAGTAGTCGCGGGCGCATTTATCGGCGCGCGCATGCGCCGCGACATCGACGACATCGTGCGGAGCACCGCCTTGGCAGCAGTTCTTGGCTGCGTTGTCGCCATCAACAGTATATGGTACGTTCTCATGCACGGTGCCGGCCTCGCAAAGGAGCTCGAAATTGCCCATGGGCTAGCGATCCGCGGCGGATCGGAAAGTCCGGACGAGCCGCTCGGTTCATGGTATCGCCGTACGGTCATAGGTAACGCTGTCGCGGAATGCAAGCGCGCGATTCTTAACGTGCTTCCGGTGCTCGCGCTGATCGCGGCCGTCCTCGAGATTCGACGCCGAGAAACCGCAATTCTCATTGGCGCGGCGATTGCCGGTCTGGCGCCGCTGTTTCTCGATCCCAGCTCATCCGCATTACCACGGGTTTTGGAGGCACCTCTGTATCCCGTCGTGCTCGCTGGGCTTGCGATCGGGGCGGAACGACTATTACGCCGCAGTCTAGCCGGGCAGCAGCAAAGCGTAACGTGACAACCGCGGGGGATGGCTCTGAGAGCGCAGCACGAGCCATACGGGCCGCGTCGATTGCAACCATCGCGCTCAGCCTCGCGATTGCGGTGGTTACACGCCCGTTGAGCATTCTTCACTACACCGACTTCCGATACGACCAAGCAATACACGGGCAAGTAGTAATGGGGATGTTGCACGGCGTGTGGCCGCGGTTCGGACCGCAAGCGTTACATCAACCGTTTGAATTACCGCCCCTCCATTACTATCTCGTCTTTCCATCTTCCACGTTCGGCCCAAATCCGGTCTTCCAAGGGTTACCCAATGCGATCTTGTCACTTTGTTCTGTCGCAGCGCTAATGTATCTCGTATATATGTTGCTTGACTCTGTAACGCCGGCGATGCGTTTGCTCTTTGCGGCAATTGCCGGATTGTGGTGGAGCACTTCAAACGTCGACATTCAGCTTGCCAATCGAGAGTGGAATCCGAGCTTTGTGCCGTTTTTCTTGATCTGCTGTACAATGTTATTTGCGTTACTCGCAACGAGACGACTCACAGCTGTTCAATTCACACTTGCAAGCATTGGCTATGGCGTGGCAGCCGCTATTTTGACGAGCGTGCACGGCAGCACGCTCTTCGTCACACCGATCGCATTTTTTAGCCTCATTGATCTATCTTGGCGCTGCGCATCGCAGGGATTCAAAAAGCTGGCTGTACTCAGCGGTTGCAGCCGCGGCCTTTTTGCTAACCTTTGCTCCGTACTTGCAAAGTGAGGGCGTCAGCCATTTTGACAACACTCGGGCGATGATTGCTGTCGTCTCCTCGCATGTTGATACTGCTGTATCGACGCGAGTGGACAATGCGCGAAGCGCCTATTTTGGATTACGCGAAACAATGTACTTCCCGAGCTTCGGCTTTCGCAGTTTTGTGCTCTCACATTCCGCGATCGCTCAGGCGCTGCGCGTCATCGGTCTGCTGTTTTTGGTCGTCGTGCCTTTCGGGGGAATTGGCTACTTCAAGGGAAACAGAGTAATCTTGGCAGGTCTGGCTTTGTATTGGCTGCTCTTTCTGTTTGCGGCCTCAAGCTATCCGACCCCATACATTCATTACAAGTTACCGATTATTCTCGCTCCCTTAATATTATCGATCGTGAGCCTTGCGTATATCGACTATTCAAGTGTCTTCGGAAAGCTTGCTGGAGGATTCATCGCGGCGTGCGTGATTCTCTCGATCATTATCAATGGAGCAGATGACGTTGCCTATGTGGAAGCTAAATTCGGAGATCATCGACTGATGACGACTAATGACGCAACTGAAGCGCTCGCACGCCTTCCCGAAGGGGCTACCATATGCGGCCCTGAACGGGAAGCCCGCATCCATGCATTAGGGTACATCGATGCATTTATAACCAAAAGACAGCTTCGATTTAGCTACCAGTGCCAACCCGGCGATTATACAGTTCGCTCCCGATACATTTTTGAAAAGGCGCCTCCCCTTGCTCCTGACATCAACGACGACCTCGCCACCGTTCTACAACCGGTCAGTCCGAATGAAACCGTTATCTCCGAAACTCCCGCCTATACAATTGGCCGTCTAAAGTAGCGCTGCGTCAGGTTTTCAGCACAGGTGATGCGAAGCCAGCCGCTGGAATGAAGGCAGCCCGATAAAGGCGGTGGACGCAGAAGGCCAAGTCGGGTAGAATAGGCCTCGCACAGATCGTGGGCAGGTGGCCGAGTGGTTAATGGCAGCAGACTGTAAATCTGCCGCGCTCAGCGCTACGTAGGTTCGAATCCTACCCTGCCCAATCGTCGAGAAGAAAGTAGATGCCCTATCCAAACGTTTTCCGCGACATACGAGGGTCCGGAACTCAGCGATGCGTTTCACGTGGCTTGCACGTTATCCGAGCGGAGATTACCCTCAAGGCGAAGAGCGGATTGCGCTCAGGGACCCATGGCCACCATTGATGGCGTTTAGTCTCAAACGCGGCAGAGCTGCAATCATAAAAGCTGTTGCTCTTACGCTGCTGGGCATCATCGTTATCGTCGCGGCGCTCGTCGCGTTTGTCATTCGTTCGCCACTCCCGAAAGTAGACGGCTCGCTCAAGGTCGCGGGAATTCACGCACCGGTGACGATCCGCCGGGATTCGCGTGGCATCGCATATATCGAAGCCTCGAATGAAGCCGACCTCTTCTTTGGCGAAGGGTTTGCCTGCGCGCAGGACCGGCTGTGGCAAATGGATTTGTTGCGGCGCACGGCGGAAGGGAAGCTCTCGGAGATCGTTGGACCCGCAGCACTTCATATCGATCGCTACATGCGCCGTGTAGGCTTGGGCGCAGCGGCGCAACGAGATGCGAATGCATTGCGCGGTCAAAGTCGGGTCGATCTCGATGCCTACGCCGAGGGTGTAAACGAGTCCGCCTCATCGCATCTTCTGCCGCTCGAGTTTCGGTTGCTTGGATACCATCCGCGTCCCTGGGTTGTAGCTGACAGCATCGCCATCATCAAGTTGATGGCACAACGTCTTGACGATCAGTGGAGTCAGGTCGAGCTGCGTTCATTGCTTGAGAAGAAGATCGGCCTGCGTGCGGCGCGATCCTTAATGGATGCACAAGTACCGGGACTCGAGCATTTCATTCCAAGCACAAGCCCCGCTGCTCAGCCGACGTCAAGTTCTGTCGCTTCGAAGCGCCTTGCAGATATCGACGCGCTAATGATCGCTAACCCTGTGCCGCCCGATCCACAAAGCGGCTCAAACAACTGGACCGTAGCGGGGAAACGGGTCACGACAGGATTGCCGGTGCTCGCGAACGACACGCATTTGGGTCACTCGGTGCCGAGCACGTATTGGCTCACGCAGCTCCGCGGCGCGGGCTATGACGTTGAAGGCTTCATTATCCCGGGCATTCCCTTCGTTGCTTTGGGCCACAACGAGCGCATTGCATTTGGCGTGACGAGTGGCGACGCGGCAGTAGAGGACATCTTTGTAGAACGTTTTCGGTCACCCACTTTCGATGAGTACATGGCGAATGGTCGTTGGGTTCGTACCGTGCATCGCCTCGAACGCATTGATATCAAAGGCGAAAAGCCAGAGATGCTCGACGTTCTGATTACGCGTCACGGCCCGCTGCTCGGGCGCAAGGGAACGAATGGCGATGCACTCGCTTGGACGATCTTGCGCGGAGGGAACGAAATCGAGCTCCTGCGACGGCTTGACTTGGCAGCAAACTGGACCCAGTTCGAGGATGCTCTGTCACAGGTTGTCGGACCGATGTTCAATTGGGTGTATGCGGATATCGACGGAAATATCGGCTACCATCTTGCGGGCAAGGTGCCTAACAGAACGCACGGCGACGGCTCGCTGCCTGTCGAAGGACAAGACGACCGCTACGATTGGCATGGATATCTGCCCTTCTCGAGCCTCCCGCACGCATACAACCCGCGTAGCGGCGTCCTCGCCACGGCAAACAATCAATTGGCTCCCCCCAATACAGTTGTTGGGTCCTCACCATATTTTGACGCGCCGTACCGCGTCGACGGGATCTACCAGCGACTCACCACCTCAGGCAAGCTAAAGCCACAGGCGATCGGCGATGTCCAAGCGGACGTTCACGACATTCCACGATCTCGACTTGCGCGCATCACAGCTCGCGCGCTCCACGCGATCCCTGATGCGCGACTCCACCTTATTGGCACGCAGCTCGGTGCATGGGATGGACAGGTGACTGCGACCTCAACAGTACCCACGTTCCTCGTCGCCGAAGGGCGCGCGCTTGAGGACATGGTTCTTGCACCTAAGATCGGTACAGGGCTGCGGGATCGTTATGACAAGGATTTCAGCGTACTCGTTCCCTTTGAACGCGTCATCGACTTAAACGACACATCGCTCCGATCCATCGGCATTACCCGAGCGTCGCTTCTTGCTGCAATTCCAGCTGCATGCACGCGAGCGGCCGATTCTGTTGGCGCCACTGCACGCGATGGTATCGGCCTTATTGAGCCGTGGGGTCCGCAAAACGACGCGATCTTTGCACATCCTATGGGCCAGGCGTGGCCGCTCGGCGCCCTGTTCAACATCAAGGAGTTTGCACAACCAGGAGACGGTTTTACGATCTATGCAGCAAAACCCGATCATGGCCCAGCATCGCGCATGGTCATCGATCTCTCAGATTGGGATAATTCGTCGATGCTGCTCACGCTGGGCGAATCTGGTATATTCAACGATACCCATTATCAGGATCAAGTACGGGACTTCGCATCCGTCAAATGGGTGAGAATGCCGTTTTCTGATGCCGCGGTGCAGGCAGCCACCAAGGATACGTTGAGACTCAATCCGTAAGATGTCTTTTGGAGCGGGCGGGAGTAGCTCAATTGGTAGAGCGCTAGCCTTCCAAGCTGGATGTTGCGGGTTCGAGACCCGTCTCCCGCTCCAGCAACAACCCTTATATCATAAAGGTATTCGGGTTTCGCCGAGGTCCGGTGAGGTCACCGAAAACGCCGGTGGCACCTTAAGTGGCACCTATGAGACTTCGCTTGAAGGTCGCAGGAGAAGGTTTGCCCACAGCCTGAAACTAGGCTTCAAGAACCGAGGACGCCGTTTTAATGGAGCGCACATGTCCTCGGGTAAATCAACCCCTCTCATCCCAAACTTAGATGTCTCACCTACGCGCAGGCGCAGGAGATGCTTGGCATCTCCCGATCCAGCCTTTACAAACTCATCGCTCTAGGGCATCTCAGCCCCATCCAGACTCCAGGTCTCCGTTCACGTCGCCTCATCCTTGCAGAAATCGAAGGGCTGTTGACCGGTGTGACGGACGAAACCACGGGCCACCATGGCTAAACGTCGCGCGGCTGGCGAAGGTGGGGTTTTTGAGACACCCAAGGGCAGCGGTCGATGGCGAGCATTTGTCTCCGATGGCAGTTCCGGTGCCCAAAAAAAGAAATGGGTTCGAGGAACGTCACAAGCTGAAGTACTTGCGAAGCAGCGCAAATTGCGTGACAGGTTGGCTTTCGGTCTTGATGATGTAGCGTATAGGCTCGACGCATGGCTGGACAAGTGGCTCGCCGGTCTGTCCGACATCTCCCCGACAACACGAACGCTATATCGTAATCTCATTGATAATCATATCGTCCCACGAATCGGTAAGATATGGCTGCACAAAATAAACCCATCAGCGATGCAAGCCTTCTTTGCAAGTATGGAGCGTGATCGGGTTGGGTATCGTCCGCGCCAACAGTGCCGGGGAAACGTCTTAATTGCAGCCTTTGATTCGGCCATGAATGACCGACTAATTCAATTCAATCCCGCCCGATGCGTCAAGCGTCCAAAGGGTAGACCAAGAGAATATAGGATTTTCACACACCAAGAGTTAGAGAAATTCCTGGCTGCCGCTCATAATAACTACCTGCTGTTCGCGCTGTTTGTGCGTGCGGCGACGACGGGCGCACGAATGGGCGAATTGTTAGCCTTAAAGAAGACCGACTACGACATCGAGAAAGGTGTCCTGCACATCAGGCAATCCTTACGTAATGATGCTGGTGATCTTACCATCGCGCCATGCAAAACTGAACGAAGCCGAAGAGATGTGTCGTTGCCACCGCGCGCCATTGAAGCGCTGCGCATACACCATGACCGGCTGTTTGCGAAGGGATTGCGAGCAATACCATGGCTTTTCCCCAACGGGCATGGTGGGCTGTTGCGAAAAGAGTTTGTAGCACGGGCATTCCATGACGTGCTGGAATCGGCCAAATTGCCGCGGGTGAGGTTTTACGATCTGCGGCACACGCAAGCGTCACTGCTGCTTGGAAGTGGTGTGGACGTACTAGCTGTCTCGCGCAGACTTGGTCACGCAAGCACTAAGATGACGCTCGATATGTATGCCCACCCGACTGAGATGCAGGAACAGCGGACGCAACAAATTCTGACAGCAATGTACCCTGCTTGACTAGCGCTCCGATCTATTGGACCGCGCCAACAAAACTACGCCAACGATCCCCAACACCACAAGCACAACCTCCCGGTACACCATGCCGTGAAATTCACGCCGTGATTGCTGGACGATATTTTCTGAAGTTACAATCACGCCCAGAGGATTCGTTACTGAGCTATTCATGGCTTTACGAGATTGGGCGTTGAGTGCTTCGGTTCGTTCGTAATAGTAGAAGTAATTGATGCCGCTTAGGATCACAAACGCGAACAGCAGCGCCACGAATAGACGAGCCGGGGTCATGAGTCGCCGCATTCGTTGTACCATTGAACCGGACCCCGTGAGGTTTGCGGTGTCTTTGCCTAGAATCCATCGGGGTGGACGGATACTCAACCTTTCGGGTGTTTGTGAAGGAAGCAGAGGACGATTTAAAGTCTGCGCGCGAGTTGCTAGACTTTCTATGCACGACTTGGGGCTGCCGGATCGAAAAAGATAAAAGCGGCAGAGTGTTCACCATAGACATTCCGCCAGTGACGCTGATTCATCAGAACCGATTCGATCATACTACAAGGTGGCGTAGAAGAGAACATTTGGGATTTGGAGGTCGGCTTTGACGCCATGCCAAGATCGATAATCGCCACGCAAGGGCCGGACCAAGACATTACCTAACGACTTCTCATAGGCGGTGGCAGATATGTCTCGCAGGTTTGTACCTTGGATCGTCGGCCTGGTTGTCTTGATCTCGGGCTTGCGCGCCCTATCATCGACACCCCCACCAGCGAAACCACTAACGGCAACTTATCCGCTGCAGGTGTTCCCAATAACGGTCTATTTCGAGAGGCGCTTGGACCTGGACCGACATGAACATGAGTCGTTAATCATGGTGTTTCGCACGAAGAACACCTCGGGCTCGTCTATTTGCGAGTTTGAGGGTGACGCGACTCTGGACGCAAACGGTATCAAGCGTAGCGAACACGTAAGTGAATTCAAAGTGCTGCAACCAGGTGAAGACCGCAGCGACGATGTTGAGGTAGTCTTAAACAAGAAAGATAACGCGGACGCAAGCTTAAGCGCCCTGCCTCTTAATCAGATGACAATTAGTTGGGTTACTGAGAGGGCGAAGATGTGTGACGGTAACTTGTACGTTGGCCCGTCGCCTTCTGTGTCCTCGCAAAACTGAAACCCCCACCCTCAAGCCCCCTCAGGCTCTAGATCAAAATAACGCTTTGACTCTGCGGACTTCTCAATTTCAGACTTTGTGCGGTAGCAGTTGCAGTAATCCCAGCCGCGTTTGATTGATCCTACTACGGGCTTCCCGTCACCGTCTATACAGCCTTTACAACGTTTGCCATCGTGTGAATGTAAGTCGGCTGCGTGTTTACAGCGGACACAGCGGATTACGAAGAGTTTGCCCACGCAGTTAGGTCACACCCAGGCATAGGTGAAGATCGAATCCCATCCTTTGACGAGTCCCGAGTGCGCAGTTGCCCCAGGACCATTTAGCAATTCCATGTATTCGAATAGGATAGGGCCAAGCGCGTTTGCGCAAGCTTCAACTTCGTTAAAGGTGGGGGGAACGATTCGAGACCACATCCGATCCTTGTGAGCAATCACTTTGTCGGCAAACTTCTTGATGGGTGCAACGATTCTCTTGACGGATTTACGGTCGTGATAGACTTTGCTAGCTGTGAGCTTCACGTTGCGGCTAAACGTAACAACCGGGAGGTACTTTGCCTCAGCCATCTTAGTAAGAGTATTATAAAAGGAAACTGTTCTGTCGTCGTCATCTCCTATGTTTCGTAGCAACAGGCAAGAGTAATAGGCGTACCACGTACGCGGCCCCAGGTCGAAGTAGGGATTTCTTTTGCGCACCTGCTCCATCAGGTCCGGGTTGTTTCTAATAATCTCCATGTAGCGATTGAGCATGTCTTTCTGATCGAGCAGTTGGAAATACAGCGCGCCAATCTCATGCATGTCTAACCGCCAGCCGTTCGGCACTTGCATTATTTTGCAGCCTCCGCTTGACTCCTAACTGTTTTGTTCTGATTCCCACCCGCGACCAACCCCACCCGCAAATGGTCGGATGATTCATCGAACGTAGTTACCTCCACTTTGATCTATCCCAAAGTCGTACTCATTTTTGTGAAGACTGGCCAATCTTATCGATCCATATGGCGTTTTTACGATTCTCGATCCCATCTTAAATGGCAGCCCCATCCAGATGCCTTCGCGATGATCGATCTTACCAAGCATATAACGGAACAGAGTCTGACCATGAGCGCCGTCTGAGTAGATGTAGTCGATGCATCCATAGACCTCGTATAGGACGGAATTGACGTAAAGGTATTGTCGACCAACCGATATGGCTGTTTCAGCAGTGGCATCACGGCCAGGAAACACAGTGGTGCTTAGACGCTGAGAGATCGGCGCGCGCATGGCCGTGGAACACAGATCATCTTGCGGCTTATCCAAATCGTCGAGATGTGCATTGTCAGGACGCTGTGTAATCATAGGTTCGATGCGTAGTTCCTGTGCGGGTAAACGTCCATAGTTGTGGAGAGTGAATGAGAGATGGACGTCGATACTCTTGTCCCCGTTCCAATCAGCCAGCGTAACTTTTGCGACCGGCGTTACCGAGACCCAAGGTCGCTGGTCGATTTGCATGACTGTTAGTTGCTGGTGCGACTCTAACGCTACCAAAAACGTCGCCAAGGCAAGGAGCAGTGTCACAAAGCCGATTGGTATGGCTTTTGCCCACGCTGCCAGCATACGAATGCGCAAAACAATTGCGCGCATAAAAGCTGTAACGGACGTGTAGGTCGATCTAACTACCGACCGAAGCAGCGCACGGAAAGACGATTTAGTTACCACAATGTGCCGGTGTCAGAGTGTTTTATCACCAAGACTTTCCCATCGTTCCGCGTCACGATGCCTGTTACACTGGGCAACAGCAAGAGGTCGTGCCCAATAGGCTTTCGCAAATTCTGGACATAGCTTGGCATCGGCTACCATCCCCACATAAGTTTGTACTCGGGTTTGCAGAAGCCGGTAATGACGGCGGGTGGCGGGCTTGATGATGATAGGCTCTGTATGACTTTCAAGAGGCGCTGCTTGGCTATCGAGCTAGTTGCAATGATCGGCACAGCCCCCGTGCGAGCAGCCACGTCTTGATCGCATTGAGGGCGCGACAGGTAGAACGACACCCTCGTGGTGCGCGATTGACCACCCTGAGATGTCACGCTGTACTCGGTATATACAAGCCTCATGTGCGGCCTAAACATGAGATAGCCAATCACGAGAACTACAACGGCAATGATAGCTGCGTTGCGTTTCATGCTTACACGTTCGACGCCAGAAAGGACTAACTCTTGTTCACCACCAGAACCGGACATGTTCAGTGACCGCAAGATAGATCGACATAAAGAGGGGCACACTCAAACCTATTGCAAAACCAATTACGATTTCCTCGCGTGATAGTGGCCGAGTTGCGGCGTCGCCGTGTTCTTCACGAAAAATGTTCCTAGATCAGACATAAAGCTGCGTACAGTTTGCAAAAAAGAAGTCATGGTGGCAAAATATTTCTGTCATGCCATCTGTGGGCCCCGTAATGTGGCACCTTAGGTGGCACCTTACAGCCCGCACTTTGGCACATGTTAGGACGCATTCGCGGACGTTGCATTATGCAGTGCTACCGCTTATACTGCAACCGATATACACAACTTCAGACATTGGAGGACTGCTACGGAAAACATTTTCTTTTTCGTCTTCCAAGCTGGATGTTGCGGGTTCGAGACCCGTCTCCCGCTCCAGGTTCAACCATAACCGCGTTCGTTCGTTCAATCTCTCTCGCCTCGGGAACCTCCACTGCGCCTCCGACCCCTGTTGTGAGCTCGGAACCAGTCCAATCCATGATATACTAGGAGCCATGAATGAACTAAACATTAGACAAATGCTATCCCCGTGCTTCACATGCGGGCACGGAAAAGCGCGCCACGGTCAACAAGACCAGACCTGCCAAGGTTGTCTTGGCGGAGAGCACACAGTCGATTCCAAAAGGATAGGAAAACTGACGTCTCCGTGTACCTGCTCGTTGAATCAGATCGAGCGGGAGTGGGCCGCGTACGTGAAGGCGCGCGCCGCGAGACACCCGGCCACGCTCGTAGCGAAGGTCATCAAGAAGCGACCTCATCTGACGGTAAAGTAATCCGCTGAGTAGGGCCAACGTTGCATAATGTAACGTAATCTCGTATAGTGTAAGAGCCTCATGCCAGCCTATGCAGCGTAACCGCGAATCATATCCCGGAACACTCAACGTGCTCGGCTTTGCGGTGGGCTGCGCTCTGGCAGGGTTTCTACTTCGGCTACTGCTCGTACCGGCGGGCCTTGTCGGAAGAGCTGGTAATTTTAATGATCTTCGAAGGCGATTTTGGCTGGTTCATCATCCGAGCAATGCTTTTCGCGCTGTTCGCAGGTATTGCGGGCGCAATCGTTGCGGCGATTCACAACGAATTTGTGAAGCGAAGCTGAGCGCTAGGCTTACCTTGATCATCATGTTGGCCGTTGTTTCATTGCAAGCGAGCGTCGCTGCCGTTCCCCGGGATGCATGCACCCTTATCACCAAAGCCGATATTCAACGAGTTCTCCGCTGGCAAGTCAACTCAATGTCCGACGAGCCATACCACATTGCCGCGAGTAGCGGCACAGTCTGCACCTATGAGACCAGAGATGGTTCCGTGATTGTTACGCTTCCCGAAGCGGGCTCTGCATTTCTTGGAACCAATCCACTCGTAGAGCCAGAACTCAACGGCCAAATGGTCAAAGTTCACGGCGTTGGAGACTCAGCGCAGATATTCGACGGTACCATTTATGTCATGAAGCGGCAGAGGGGGTTTTCCGTCAAGATCGTTCCCGATAGTAATACGAATCCGACTAATACAGATTTGATCGACCTCGCCAAGATCGCGGCAATGCACGTTCATTAACATGAAAAAACCGAAAGACATTGACGAATATATTTCGCGTTTCCCAATCCAAACTCAAAGAGCTCTGAAACAACTTCGGGCTACCGTGAGAAAAGCTGCATCGCACGCAGAAGAAGTGATCAGTTATGGAATACCAGCATTCAAAATGAATGGCATCGTAGTATACTTTGCCGCTCACGCAAAACACATCGGCTTGTACCCGAAACCTTCTGGATCAGAAGCATTGAAGAAAGAACTGTCAGCGTACAAGGGTGGAAAAGGAACGGTTCAGTTTCCGCTTGACAAACCGCTCCCGCTAGGGTTGATAACGAAAATTGTGAAGTTGAGAGTTCGTCAAAACTTGCAAAAGGCAAAAACGAAGAACAAATCACGCCGTGCTCTTCAGTCTCCCAAACGCTGACGCAACAATTCAATAGCGGCATTCACGTTTCCAGTGAGGTCGCTTCCGCATTTAGGGCATCGTAATAGATCGCCAGATCGAAACGCATTAATGACGTTTCTGGCTTCCTCGTCAGTGAATTGCATCGCAGTGCGCCCGCAGTGAGTGCAGCGGAGAGGTGGCGGAACCTTCAAGAGAATACTCCTTAGGCGTTATATTTAAAAACCGCCTTGCAGAATTCCTGACGGAAACCTTGCTGCAGGGAGTCACAGTCGGTCGCTTAGCCTTCATTTGTACAGCGCGCACGCTGCTGGTGTTGCTGGCTGCGCCCGCTTGCGCGGGCCGCTAAATGACCTGCTTGCGCGGGCCAGTTTAACGCGTCCTGCATGCAGGTTCGCTACTATGCTGGCACAGCGCAAGACGCACGGCATAACACGGAACTCGCGCTCCGAGATCACAACGCCAAGCTTGCACGCTCGGGCCGACTTAAAACTGCGGCAGCCCTGAGCCGCGGTTAGTAGCCCCAGGTGTAGAACGGCGGAAAGACATATGGTCCGCCGACTTCGAGCGTGATCTGCTCGTGATCGGTCAGCGTAATCGTGCGCGGATCACCACTGAAGATCGACGTACCAATGTAGAAGATCGTCGGACCGCTCACGCCTGCAACATTTGATGCCGACAGCGGTTCGCCCCAGATGTCGAAGAATTGCCCGAGCGTGTACGTAGTGCTCGTAGGATTCTCGGCGTGGATGATGCCCGATCTATCATGCGTGTGGAGGTGATAGAAACACGCGCCGCTATTCGCGAAGTTGCCACCCATCGAGTACACGGGACTCATGAGACCGATGGCGATTGGTACCGCCACTTGCGTGCCATTCTGGAAGATTGTTAGGTGCGAGTGAATATGAAACGTTTGCGCAGTATTTTCGCACGCTATCCCATCGACTGGGCTGCCCTGACCACCCGAGGCTGTGTCGCCGGCTGGAAAAACCTGCGTGCCGACAATGTCGCCCGGTACGAGAGTCCGTGGTGTCGGCGTGGGCGCAGGCGGAGGCGTGGGAATCGCCGGTGATGGGCTGGGCGTCGGCGTGGGTTGGAAGGGATTCGGTATGCTCGAGCCCCCGCCGCAAGCGGTTACTACGGCGCAAAGCAAGCAGGTAACGGTCACGGCAGCAATCGATAAGCGCATGAGAGATAATTTCACCACAATCGTCCACAATACGCTGGGATGAAAGCACTATTCTGGCATGTTTCGACGAATTGTGAGCACGCGTGAATCATGCACCTCGCGACGTCTTCATCCGAGGGATTGAGTGATCTCAACCGGAACTCAAATTAGTGATGGCTGATTTTTTAACACATCTGGCCCACGCTGCGTTGTGGGTTATCGCCGTGATGTTTGTTTTCTCCCTGATCGGGATATTCGCGACCATCCGTTGGATCGTGAGCCTTATTGTCGGCGCCGGCCGCGCTGTCGAGGGCGGCGTGGAGCGGGCTGAAGATTTGGTGCGAAGAAAGTAGCAAGCGCTGCACTAACATCGAGTCCAATGCGCATGCCGGACCGTGTCGCGCCAACTAAAAACCTTACCCTAGGCTATACGTCGCGCCATCTGATAATCTTACCATGGGCTAGGCAGTGATCGCTGCTTGCTGTGCGGGTGTCCTGCCGAAATTGATGTCTTTCATGTA